>Ga0208357_1000989_pt1 | contig 21650 bp, 16 predicted proteins | sample NGESurdeep092012_6_FD_184487 | JGI IMG/M metagenome (GOLD analysis project Ga0208357, IMG submission 184487) | Arctic peat soil microbial communities from Barrow, Alaska - NGEE Surface sample F52-2 deep-092012 (SPAdes) | ecosystem: Environmental > Terrestrial > Soil > Wetlands > Peat ... | reverse complement strand
GGTCAGTTGCTTCGTCGTAGCCTTTCCAGCTCACCGTGCGGCTGGCCGTCAAGAAGGCCGGGCTTGATCCGGCCGCCAGGGCATGGGTGCGAACGCATCTGCCGATCGTCATGTCAGGACTATTGAATGTCACAAGGTAAGGCCAAGCCCCCGCGCCCACTCAAGGTTCATAAGGGCTGACCCCACGTGCGCAATATGCACGACATGACCCTCACCTTGATTTGCACTCCCGTGAACCGCTCGTTGTCCCGTGCGTTCTGCTTCCTCCGCCAGACGGACTAACTCCTGCCAGTATGCGATCTCCGCGCCAGTCGGTGAGAATGCCGCGTGTACCAGAGGAATGTGGACCGGATCTCCGATCATCATCCCGTAGTAACCGAGGTTTCGCAGTTGGGTACACCAGGCTTCCAAACCGGACTCGTCGTCTCGGTCTCCTCCCCACATGCCACTGATCGGATAGCGGATACCCGCGGCGCGGGCATCGATCAGGACCTTGGAGCGAAGGAAGAGCGTCTCCTGACCTTCGGCCGTCCATCGGTAACCGACGGCTTGGTGGATATCGCCGAACCTTGAGATAGCCCCTCCCATGTAGCTCACCCGACTGGACGCCATAGCGATGTCGTAGGCCAGACGGAGTGCTTGGGCTGTTTCCAGGATGGGATACACCATCGTCGATCCGGCCACCAGGTCGAGATCCACTTCCATACAGCCCAGGAGGGCGTCGATGGCATGGATGTCCGCCGGACCCTCCACCTTTGGGACGAGCACACCGGCCAGCCGCATGCCCATCACTGCCCGGAGGTCTTTCAGGGTCTGACCAGTCGCAGGAGGCTGGACGCGGGCGAAGATCAAGGGTTCGTCGGCCTGGTGAGGTTGATCGAGAAGTACGCGCACAGAGCGACGAGCTCTGTCCCGCTCCTGCTCGGGGAAGGGAGTCCGAGGCTCCTCCAGATCTACGACGATCGCATCGGCGCCTGAAGCCAAGCCGGTCTCGATATCTTGGATCCGATCCCCGGCGCAGAACAGAACCGTACGGAGCGGACGGGAGTCGTCTTTGCCCATCAGACGTCGGCGGCGATGGCACGGGCTGCCTCTTCGGCCACTACCGTCCCGTCGAAGAAATGAGGGTTGGCACCGCCGTGCAGACGGACGGGGTTGAGGAACATGAACTCGCGGAACTCTTCGGGGCCGATCACCCCTCGTTCGACGAGCTCGTGAGCCTCGGCAACCGGTTCTGTCATGTCGGGAACGTCCCAGTGCGAGATGTCGGAGCCGAATATAGGACGGAAGCGGGCCCCCAGTGGATTGATTTTCTCTGCGAATGCCCAGGCAACCAATGGATCGTCAGCTTCACAGCCAAAGTAGAACCGGGGGACGAACAACTCGAGAAACTCCTCTTTTCTTTCAATGCCTGTCGCTCGGAACTCGTCGGTTTCTTCCGGACGTCCGGCTGGCCGGCCGAAGTACTCACGAATGCGGTCCAACCGGGCCAGCACCGGCTCCTCGCCATACTCACCCATGAATTCCATGAGCGCATCGACATCGAGACGATCGGGGTCGAGGTCGTTGATCGCCTTGCCGTTGCGCTTCTCCCAGTGTCCGATGAGGTCGGCGAAGAGACTGGCGGCCCAGGAGACGCCACCTTCGAGAAACCCGACCCTGAGGGTTGGGAAACGACGGGTGACGCCACCGAGGAACAGGGCCTTGGCCAGTGATTCGTGAGACGTGGCCAGGCCGCCAATGTGGTTGTAGACGTAACTCGACGGCGAACGTGAGACGCGGTGATGCTGGTGGGCGCTGTGAGAAACGGGAGCCACCCCGAGCTCGACGCATGCGGCCCACACGGGGTCATAGTCAAAGAGGCTGTCGATTCCGTAGTGGTCCAATCGGTACGGACGAGGGACGGCCGACGGGTCACCCAGGTAGCGCCGGGCATAGCCGCTGATGACGGCAGTTTTGAAACCCAGCTCTCTGACGGCGTAACGAAGTTCGGCCACCGCGACCTCAGGAGTCACCATGGGTATGAGCGCACCGACCGTCAAACGGTCGGCGTAAGGCCGGAAAAGGCCGGCCAGCCAGGTGTTTACAGCCCTGGCCACCGGGCCGGCGAGCTCGGGATCATCGATGTCGATCAGACCCAGAGTTGTCGACGGGTAGAGAATCGAAAAGTCGATTCCCATTTCATCGAGACGCTCGTAGAGGAGAGCGGGCAGGTGGGAGGTGGCCCGATCGCGGGTATTGCGCGTCTGCCAGCCCCACCACGAAGGCATTGCCTTCCACTCGTCGAGGGTGCCGGCCGCCGACCGGTTGGCCAAGACTGTCGACGTGTCGAAAGGGGTGGCTCGGCTGGTCACATACCGGTCACGGAGACGGGAGCCACCCTCTGCTTCCAGGGCGGCCAGGAGGGCGTCGTCGAGCACCGGAGCCAACTCGACGAAGTGGCCGTCGGCATCGATGATCGGATGGGAGAGGCCCTCTCGGATCCGTGCGGCCTGGGTGGTGGTCACGACGTTCACCCTATCCACGGTTCGAACGGGAAGCCGCCGTATTGGAATACCCCGTGTCCATGGCCCATCAGCGCTCACGCTCGGGGCGGGGATGCCACCATGGGTGTCGTGGAACGGCTCGTCCCAGGGGAGGTCCCTCGGGAGATCATGGACGCCTTTGCCTTCGACGGACAACGCACCAGATCAGAACCGCTGCACGGCGGCCATATTCATCAGAGCTCCCTGGTCACCTGCCAGGGCGTCCGATACGTCCTCCAGCGACTGAACGACCGGGTCTTCCCGGACCTTGCGGCCTTGGTGTCCAATGTCGAAAGGATCGTGGCGCACCTCGGAGGTCGTGGCGGTCCGGAGCTCGTCACGACCCGAGACGGATGCCTCTCCTACCAGGCGCAGGATGGATCCCGGTGGCGCTCCTTCCGCTATCTCGAAGGGACTGTGGGACGGGCCTCCCCCCAAGACCCCGCCGACGCCTACGAGGCGGCCCGAGCCTTTGCCCTCTATGTGAGGACGCTGGCCGCTCTCCCCGGGCCTCCTCTGGACGAGACCATAAAGGCCTTCCACGGCCTTCAACCCCGGCTGGCGTCGCTCGATGCGGTGGCCTTCACCGACTCCGTCGGCCGTAGGATCGGAGTTCTCCGTGACCTCGATCGGGCACGACGACTTAGCCAGCAAATCGAGGACGCCCTTCGACCATGGAGCGGACTTTTGCCGGTTCGAACCGTTCACAACGACGCCAAGCTCTCCAATGTCCGCTTCGACATCGACTCGGGTCAAGCGACGTTCGTGATCGACTTCGACACCACTATGCCCGGACACGTTCAGTACGATGTGGGTGAGCTGGTTCGGACGGTGACCACGCACGCAGCCGAAGATGCCGGCCAGGAGGACACCGTTGACTTCGATCTGGAGCTACTCGAGGCGCTGTCTGATGGCTACTTGGCCAGCTGGCCTGAACTCGAGCGCTCCGAGACTGAAGCGATGGCGCTCGCCGGACCACAGATGGCCGTCGAGAATGCCCTCCGGTTCCTGACCGATCACTTGGCTGGCGATCACTACTATGCCGTCGACCGAAGCAATCAGAACATTGACCGGTGTCGAACGCAGCTCCGGCTTGCGGAACTGATGCTCGATACGCATACCGAAGCGGCGGCCTGCTTCGCTCGCTCCCGTCGTCGATCTCAATCCGGTGGTCCGGAAGGGACTGGGCCGAGCCAGGGCCGGCAATGAGCGCTGACCTTCCCATCGTCGGGCCTGAAGCGCTCGAGGGGATCGGAGCATTGTGCGCCGGCTCCATGCCAAAGGCCCCGACAGTGGCCGAGTTGCGCCGGACCCTGTTTGCACCGGACCAGCCGTCCATTGTGCGTTACGCCCCAGGAGTGGGTGTGGTCGCCGTCGGGCGCAACGACGGCGGCGGCTTCATCCGGCTGCTGCTCGTAGATCGTGCCTCCAGGCGACGAGGTCTCGGACATGAGCTACTGCTGGCAGCAGAAGCCGACCTGAAGGGTGAACCGGTGATCACCGTGGGCGCCGATGGGCCCTACTTCCTGTTTCCTGGGGTCCCGGTCGACGAAACCGCCCTGTGTTACCTCCTCGAACGGCACCACTACAACCGCGAAGAGACGAACTACAACATTGACATCCGCCTCTCGGACCTGCCCCCTGACACGGGACAGGGGATCGTTCCTCAGGCCGAAGAACGACCTGAACTCGATGCCTGGATGGCGCAGCACTGGCCCAATTGGCGAGATGAGGTCATGCGGGCCTTCGACCAAGGCACCCTGCTGCTCGGGCGTAACAACCAAGACATCACCGGTTTCTGTGCCTATGACGTGAATACCGGGGGCACGCTCGGACCCATCGCATCACGTCCCGACCTCATCGGACGCGGAACAGGAGCGCCCCTTCTTGTCGGAGCACTTCATCGCCTGCGGGCGCTGGGTCATGACGCGATCGAGGTGCTCTGGGTCGGCCCGATGGTGCCCTATGTCCGGCTCGGTGGCCAGGTCGGTCGGCTGTTCTTCGTCTACCGACGCCGGCCCTGACATCTTGGCTGTTGGTGCGGGGCTGCTACGTTTGAACAGATCCTTCCCGGCGGACGAAGGGCGATCGGATGGGCCGACATCGGATCCGTATTCCCGTCCGCTCCTTCGTAGTGGTCGGCTTGGCCGTCATCATGGTTGCCGCCGGTAATGCAGCCACCGGGACAGCCGGCGTTCCTCGTTCGCCACGATGGCCGGCGCACCCTGACTGGAAGCGCTACGTCGAAGCCCCCGTAACCAGCGACGTCCGGCCTGTTCGAGTGGTCAGCACGTCCGGCTCCGTAACTGGAGCAAAGTCGATCACTGCCCCGGCCGGAATCGGGACAGCCACCTTGACCATGAAGGCCGGCAAAACGTCGCCCACCGTCGTCTTCGACTATGGGAAGGACGTCGGTGGTATCCCGTACTTCACCGTCGGGTCGGAAACGGGCGCGCCTGTTCTTCACGCCAGTTACAGCGAAGGGCGACAGTACGTCGGACCCAAAGGTGACCAGACCCCGAGCAGCAGCAGTGCCGGAGACCTATCTCGCACGGACGATCTGACCATCTCGTCATCAGGCAGGATCACCACAGGCCTCATCCAAGGTGGCGAGCGCTATGAGCGCATCACACTCAGCTCACCGGGTACCGTGACGCTTTCAGCCATCGGTATCCACTTCACGGCCGTCCGAGCCACGGCGAAGGACTTTCACGGATGGTTTGACTCGAGTTCGGCCGAGCTCGATCGCATTTGGTACGACGGGGCTTACACCACCCAACTCGATGAGCTGCCGGCGGGCACGCTGCCTAAGCCATGGCGGATCACAGCCGGCGCACTCGAGGCTGAAGGCGGCACCACCGGCGTCCTCAGCCAGGGAACGACGTGGACCGACTACAGCATGTCCTTCGCTACCCGGGTGGTCAACGACGACAGCGATTGGATAGTGCGCGGTTCGTCATCTTCGGGTTACCTGTTCATTCTGCATGACGCCGCTGAAGATGACGGTGGCCCCGACACGCTGCAGGAGGTCGCCTTCGGCCCATCGGAGTTCTCCGTCATCGGTCGTATCGCCCTCCCCCACTCCTTTGACGCTCGGCGCTGGCACCATGTGACGACCCTCACGTCTGGCACTCACATCACGACCTCGATCGATGGGAAAGACGTGGGCAGCTTCGATACGGATTCATTGCCGTCAGGAGCGTCTGTCTACCGCTCGGGCAGCGTCGGTTTCGCCGCTCTGGGCTCGACGGCGATGTTCCGGGATCTCGACGTCACCGACGCCAGCGGCGGCACGCTCTACGCCAATGACCTGTCCCGCTCCTCGTCTCTGTCCGCCTTCGCCGGACCGGATATCGCAACTCCGGACCCCCTACCGGTCATCATGGACGGCGCCAAACGTGACCGGGTCGTCTGGAGCGGTGATCTCGGCGTGGAGGTTCCCAACGTTTTCTACACAACGGACACCGACAGTTTTGTACGGGGTTCGCTGAGGCTCTTGGCCAGTTACCAGGATGCCGAGGGCGAATCGGGATCAAATGTGCCACCGACAATCCCACTCGGCTCGTTCCCCGAAAACGGTTACAACTACTCCACTTCATACTCCATGGACGAAGTGGACAATATCGCCACGTATTACCTCTATACAGGCGACCTCTCCTTCGTGCGCTCCGAGTGGCCGATGATCACCCGTGAACTGGCATACAACGCCTCGATGGTCGACAGTCGGGACCTTCTCGTTACCGATGCCAGCGACGGCATGGACTGGGACTACTACGACGGGGGGAAAACCGGCGAGGTGACCGCTTACAACGACATCTACTACCGGACCCTCACCGACGCCGAAACCCTGGCCGGCGCCTTAGGCTTGGATAATCAGGCTGTGACCTACCAGCGCGATGCATCGGACCTCAGGTCAGCCATCAACCGTTACCTGTTCGACCCGACATCGGGACTCTATGCGGCATCCAATCTCCAGCCGTCGGCCGTGGCCCAGGACGGCAACGCTCTCGCCGTCCTGTTCGGTGTCGCCCCGAAGGCAGAGGACGCATCGATCCTGGCTGACCTCACCGAAGCACTTCCGGAAACGCCGTACGGCCCTTTGCCGTTCAGTAGCAACGCCGGATACCGCGCCGCGGTCAGCCCGTTCGTCACCAACGAAGAGGTGGAGGCACTCTTTGCCTCGGGCGTCACCGACGAGGCCACCAAAATGGTGAGAACGCTTTGGGGCTACATGGATGGGCCCGGACGCGACGCAACCGGGACCGATTGGGAAGTTGTCGGTGCCCACGGGTCGCCAGGCTTCGGGGCCGGCACCAGCCTGGCGCACGGGTGGTCCAGCGGGGCCACCGCCGCCCTGTCCTCCGAGGTCCTCGGGGTGCAGCCGTCCACCGCCGGATTCCGAACCTGGTCGGTGAAACCGCACCCGGGATCTTTGTCCTGGGCGGAGGGAGACGTCTCCACACCACACGGCCCACTCGGGGTGCGCTGGGCGCAGGTTCAGGCCTCCGGGCGCTTTGCCATTCAGGTCCAGGCCCCAGGCCGTACCCGAGGAACCATCACCCTCCCTCAGTCGCCCAGGGGAGCCGTGGTCACGATTCATACCACCGGGCCAGGGAAGACCGGCCAATCGACTCGGGTCATCCACGGCGGGCCCGGCGCCCCCAACGTCAGCGTCGCCGGCGGGACTACCGTTAACGTCGAAGTCGTTCCTCGGTAGGGCGACGACGATGGAGAAGTCAGGACCTCTCGGACAATTCCGTTAGGCACGGGCGCGGGGAGCTCAGTTGACCATCATCGATTCCGATCAGCACCTCTTCGAGTCTCGATCGATGTGGCGGGACCACATCGATCCGACTTTTCGTGAAGACGCCCTGGCCATCACCGAGGACGAACTCGGGTACTCGTGGCTCACGTGGCGAGATCAGCGCCTCCAAATGGCCGACATCCAGATCCCGGGGGACACGGCCGGACTCGGTCGGCGACGTCAACGTCACCACCAGAACCTGCCTCCCGAGTACAAGTACGAAGACATGCTCCCGGATCACTACTGGAACCCCTCGGCCCGGGCCCGACACCTCAGCGTCATGGGTCTCGACGAAGCGGTGGTCTTTCCGAATTTCGGGCTCCTATGGGAACGTCGACTATCGGAATCGCTGCCGGCCCTGAAAGCCAACATGGCGGCCTGGAACCGGTGGTGCGCCTCGATCGTCAGCGACGGAGATGGCCGGCTGCACCCGGTGGCCCACCTGACGCTTCGGGACCCGGACTGGTTGAAGGGTCAACTGGCGGAGTTGTCATCCGCCGGTGTGGGCCTGGCCATGATTGCTCCGGCCGCGGTCAATGGGCGGCCGCTGTCCCATCCCGACCATGACTCCATCTGGTCTGCCTTTGTCGACCACGGCATCACCCCGGTCTTTCACGTGGCCGATCAACCCCGGGTTATCGATGATGCCTTTTACACCGATTCCGACGAGAACATTGTGTCAGTCCTCGAGTCCGTCTTTCTGTGGGCCCCACCGGCCATCGCGGTGACGGATCTGATCGTGAACGGCACGCTGGCACGGCACCCGGGGCTACGGATCGGGATCGTCGAGCTCTCTTCCATCTGGGTACCCCAGTACCTCATGATGCTCGACGGCGGCTGGGAATTCACCACCAAACTGAACGGTGCACGGTTGGCGCCCCTCGAGTGGGCCCCGAGCGAGTACTTCCGCCGCCAGGTCCGGGTTTCCTCGTTCTCCTACGAACAACCCTCCCGGTTGGCGGCCAAAGCCGGTGACCTCTTCATGTGCTGCAGCGATTTCCCCCATTCGGAGGGCACGGGCACGCCCATCGAAGACTACGGACGGGTCGGCTCCACTCCTGAGGACGCCATCGGCCTCTTCCATGACAACGCGGCCACTCTGCTGAACCGGTAGGCACGGCCGGGGCCGCCGATCCTCGTCATCGTGGCGGCAAAGTCCCTGGTCGGAGGGGTGATTTCCCCACGTTCAAGCTGGCCCACGGTCCAGACGATGAACGATGCATGCCCGAAGGTGCCATAGGGGAGCCTGGACAGGCATCCGTAGCGGTCGCCGGCCAGGACCTGGACCTGGACCGCCTGCTCGACGAGCTACCGGACGCCGTCGTCGTCATCGACGCTGAGTGCATCGTCAAATGGGCCAACACCGCAGCCGAGCGACTGTTTGCGCGCTCTCGGGCCGAGGCTGTCGGTATTTCGGGGCTCGATCTCGTCCACCCCGACGATCTGGAGATGGTGCTTCGCTCCCTGGTTTCGGTGCAAAACAAGGAAGTCGGCACGGCCATCGAGGTACGGGTCAAGACGGCCTCGGGTTGGCGCCTGGTGGAGCTCCTCGGATCTCCGGTGTCTTGGCTCGACGAAGGTGCGATCCTCATGTGCCTGCGCGACCTGACAGACCGGCGGCGTTATGAGCTGGCGCACGGCGAAGAAGCTCTCGTTCAGTCTCTGGTCCAGAACTCGGCGGCCGTCACCATGTTGGTCTCGGCTCAGGGCGTCGTCGAATCGGTCTCCGGGGCGCTCATCCGGCTGCTCGGGCACGACCCCGACCTGGTTGAACAGCGGCCCCTGGCCGACATCGTCGACCGGCCCGACCGTGCCGCTTTGACCGACGCGTTCGAACGTGCCCGGCAAGGCGCTTCGGCCGCCAATCCGGTTACCGTCGCCCTGCGGCTGCGGCGTCATGCCGGGGACGAGACCGTCCCGTTCGAACTCACCATCGTGAATCTCATCGACGACCCGACCGTCGGTGGCTTCATCATCACCGCTCACGACATCACGGCCCGATCGGTGGCCGAGCTCGGGCTCCGCAACGCCCTCTCGTTGCTGATGGCAACCCTCGATGCCACCGCCGACGGCATCCTGGTGGTGGACACCCGTGGCCACATCACCAGTTTCAATCATCGCTTCACCGAGCTGTGGAGATTTCCCGACGAGCTCCTGGAGACGGAGGAGCACACCGTATCCATGGCCTTCGTGCTGGACCAGGTGGCCAAGCCGGAATCCTTTCTGGCCAATCTGGAGGAGGTCTACGCCCAACCCGATACCGAGAGTCACGACACCCTGCTGTTCAAAGACGGACGGGTCTTCGAGCGGCATTCCACCCCTCAGCGCGTGGACGGAGACGTCGTCGGGCGGGTATGGAGCTTCCGTGACGTCACCGATCGGAAGCGGCTCGAAGACGAGCTCTCGTATCAGGCCTTCCATGATTCGCTGACCGGGCTGGCCAACAAGGCGTTGTTCCAGGACCGTTTGCAGCACGCGGTGGCCCGCATCGAGCGGACTGGGGCGCACCTGGCCGTGCTGTTTTTGGATGTGGATAACTTCAAGACGATTAATGACAGTCTCGGGCACTCTGTCGGAGACGAGATGTTGGGCCGGGTCGCCGAGACCCTGGTGAGTTGTCTGCGAAAGATCGACACGGCGGCCCGTCTGGGTGGCGATGAGTTCGCCGTGCTGGTCGAAGACATCGAGAACCAAGACGACGTCATCGGGTTGGCCGAGCGGATTTTGAACGCCATCCGGCAGCCGGCTTTCGTCGGCAACAAAGAAGTCTCCTCCACCGCCAGTATCGGAATCACCTTCGACATGCCCGGGGTCACGAGCGAACAGCTCTTGAGGAACGCCGACCTGGCCATGTATACGGCCAAGGAGCGCGGGAAGAACCGGAGCGAGGAGTTCAAGAGCGAGATGCATGACACCGTCATGGCGCGGCTCGAAGTCGAAGCCGACCTGCAGCGGGCGCTCATGGGTCGCGAGCTCCTCGTCTACTACCAACCGATCATCGATCTCCAAGCCGATGAGATCGTGGGGTTCGAGGCGTTGGCCCGGTGGCGCCATCCGACCCGGGGCCTACTCGCCCCTGTCTCATTCATACCCTTTGCCGAGGAGTCCGATCTCATCAACAAGATCGACTCGTACATACTGGCCTCGGCCTGCGCCCAAGTCCGCGCCTGGCAGCTCGAGTACGGGGACGGGCCTGAGCTCGCCATCAGCGTCAACGTTTCGTCGCGGCGCTTGATAGATCTCAGCCTGGCCGATGACATCGGTTTCGTCCTCGATGATGTCGGCCTGGCCACGTCGAGTCTGATCCTTGAGATAACCGAAAGTGCCATGATGCGCGATACCGAAGTGGCAGCCCGCAGCCTCGGTTCACTGAAGGCTCTCGGTGTCCGGATCGCCCTCGATGACTTCGGAACCGGCTACTCGTCACTCTCCTACCTCGAGCGGTTTCCGATCGACATCTTGAAGATCGACCGGTCGTTCGTGAGCACCATCCAGGAGAACGGGAGTTCGGGGGGTCTGGCACCGGCCATCATTCAGCTCGCTCACACGTTGGGCCATACGACAATCGCCGAGGGTATTGAGAGTCCGACCCAAGTCGAACATCTCCGGCAGATCGGATGCCAGTACGGCCAGGGGTATCACCTCGGCATGCCCCAGGACGCCAAGGCGACGGGACGGCTTCTCCGGGCCCACCGGTCGCCGGCGCCGGATGAGGTGGCCGTCTCTCACTGAAAGGGCCGACTTTCGAGAACCAAACGTCACGAGCGCGGGGAGGAGCCGGGCTCCTACGCTGCGTTCGTGTGCGATGTGCCCGAAATCGATATACGGCCGTTTGCCGCCGGTGGACACGAGGCCCGGAAGATGGCCGAGGCGCTCGACGCCGCCTGCCGCCAGATCGGCTTCTTCGCCGTGGTCGGTCACGGGGTCGATCCGGCGCTACAGGATCGACTCGACGTCCTGGCCCGGCAATTCTTCGCCCAGTCCGAACCTGAGAAGGAAGAGATTGCCATGGCCAGAGCGGGGTCGGCCTGGCGGGGATGGTTTCCCCTGGGGGGCGAGCTCACCGACGGGATACCCGATCGGAAGGAGGGCCTGTACTTCGGCGCCGATCTCGGTCCTGACCATCCCCGGGTCAGGGCGGGGACCCCGATGCACGGCGAGAACCTCTATCCACGGGAGCCGAAGGAACTCAGGTCGGTGGTCCGGACCTATATGAGTCTTATGACCAATGTGGGTCAAACCGTCCTGTCGGGAATCGCCCTCGGACTCGGCCTCGATCGCTCGTGGTTCGCCGAGAACCTGACCACCGATCCTCTGACCCTCTTTCGCATCTTTCGCTATCCGGCCACGACCGGGACCGGGACCGGTCAGTGGGGTGTCGGGGAGCACACCGACTACGGACTCCTGACCCTTCTGGGCCAGGATCAATGGGGCGGACTGCAGGTGAAGACCGCGAAGGGCTGGGTCGACGCCCTCCCGCGTGCGGGGCGCCTGATCTGCAACATCGGGGACATGCTCGAGCGGCTCACCGGCGGTCGGTACCGGTCAACGCCCCATCGGGTCGTCAATACCGGACGTGGCGACCGGCTCTCGTTCCCTTTCTTCCTGGACCCGTCGTGGGACGCCGAGGTGGAGCGCCTGCCCATCGTGGAACGCCCGGTGGACGACGACGGGGCCCGGCGTTGGGACCACACCAGCGTCCACGGCTTCAACGGCACTTACGGCGACTACATCACGGCCAAGGTCGGTAAAGTCTTTCCCGATCTGGCGGTCCGGTCGGGAGTGGACGAGGAGGACGGACTATGAAGGGATCCCCTCGTCGATCCCGGGCCGGCCGGTCCCGGTGGTCCTTGTGGTCGGAGAACTCCTTCCTGTCGATTGGCTCCAAAGGATCTTTCCTGTCGGTCGGCTCGGTCGGCTCCGCCCTCTCCGTCGGATCAGTCGGCTCGTTTTTTTCGGCCTTCTCGATCGGATCGTTCCGATCGCTCTTTTCCGCCCTCTCGTCGAGGTCCCGGTGGTCGGTCATGTCCGATGGCGGACACCGGTCAGTGCTCGGTGCACGGGCAACGTCCCGACGCCCAGGGGACCCCAGCCCTTGACCCTGGTAACAGCTGAGAGCGGTGTCTCGAACACGGAGAGAGGTCACTCCCCGGACGGGTGGGGTGACCGGAAGAAGGATGGTTTGGCGCCCGGGCCCGAAGGGCACCGGAATAGCTGCACGGCAACCGGGGTTTTCAGTACGACGGTAGGGATGAGTACTACCGACGGGGAGGTGGCGACATGGTCTACGTGCTCGCCATCGCGGGAGCGCTCTCCAATGCGCTTACGACCATTTTGCAGCGGCTGGGGGTGGAAGACGCCCCGGCCGAGGACTCCCTGCATTTCCGCCTCATCGCTTACGCCGTCCACCGGAAGGTCTGGCTGCTCGGCTGTGTGGGCCTGATCGCCGGATTCCTGCTCCAGGCCTTCGCCCTCCACGTGGGCCGACTGACCATCGTCCAGCCCATCCTGACCCTGGAACTTCCCTTCCTGGTGGCCATCCTGGCCTTCTGGTTCCGGAAGCGTCTGAGCTGGAAGGAGTGGACCGGGGCCATCGTGGCCACGGGCGGATTGGCGGCCTTCCTGGCCGTAGCCGTGCCCACCGGCGGCGACCTGGTCCCGGGGCTTCGGAGTTGGGGGGTGGCCGCCTTCGCCGTCATTCTGGGTACCGCCATCCTGGTGGGACTGGCCCAGTTCGGCCCACCCGCCTGGCGAGCGGCGGCTTTCGGGGCCGCCGCCGCCGTCATGTTCGCCTTCACCGCCGCTCTCATCAAACAGATGACGGCCGACTTCCACCCGGCCTGGTACATGTTCCTGACCCAGTGGCACTGCTACGCCATGGCCGTCACCGGGTTGGTCGCCGTCTTCCTGGCTCAGAATGCATTCCACGCCGGTCCGATCACCGCCTCTCAGGCGGCGCTGGTGATCGTGGACCCCCTGGCATCGATCGGAATCGGTGTCGGGTTGTTCGGTGACACCATCCACACATCCGGTTCCCGGGCCCCCCTCGAGATCGCCGCCATGGCCGCACTTTTCGCCGGCGCCTTCGTCCTCTCGAGATCTCCGCTCATCTCCCACATACGGTCGGAGGAACCGCTCGAGTCCTTCGACGCTTCCTCTGGTCCCGGAAGGTCTGATTCCCCCTTCAGCCCGCCGGGACGAGATCCGCAGGCGCCCCCCACCGTGTCGGCCACCGGATCGGACCCGTCGGCTGATGATTCGTGGCCACGGACGCGGATGTCAGCGGCGTCGGACGCCTCTCTGCCCCACCCGACCGACAACAAGGAAGGGACGTGGCGTCTCCTACCCTGACGACGGCACCGGTCAGACTTCGGACCTGAATCGATAGGGATGTGACGAGATCCGACCTGTGGGTTCAGGATGTCACTGTGACGTCACCGTCGTCGGGGAGGACGGTTGCCGGGGCCGACGGCGCCGTGGCCGGACCTGAGGCGCCGTTGCCGGTGACCGTCATGTAGCCCACCAGGCCGACGATCAGCACGGTGAGCCCCAAGCTCACCAGTCCGTCGCCCAGGCCGAGGCCACCCACCCGGTGGGACTTCCCCATCCAGTCGGCGAAGGAGGCACCGAGTGGTCGGGTGACGACGTAGGCGGACCAGAAGGCAACAACGCCGTTCAGCCCCAACAGACGGTATGAGAGGGCCGGGACCGAGATCAGCACGGCGAAGATCACCCCCGAGACGAGGTATCCCAGGTGCAAGGTCGTGGCCGTCAGGTCGCCCACCGCCGTCCCCAGGGCGAAGGTGGCCATGACCGTGGCCCAATAGAACAGCTCCCGACGGCGGGTGTCGATGCTGTGGATGGACAGGGTCTTCTCACTGGCATTCCAGGCGATAAAGACGGCAGCCAGGACGACGGCGAAGAAGGACGAGGACACGGCGTAGGGCACGCCGAACTGGATGTGCAGCACATCGGCGGCCATGGTCCCGGAAACGGCCACCATGGCCACCGCCAACCAGTAGATCCAGACCACGTAGCGACGCACCGAAAACTGAGCGCCCAGAGCCAGGGCTAGAGCGACGCCGCCCAGAGCGACAGCCAGGACCGGTGGAAGGCGCTTCACCAGGTAATCCGACGTCGACTCCCCCACTGCCGTCGTCAGAACCTTGGTGATCCAAAAGAAGACGGTGAGTTCGGGGACCTTTCTCAAAGCGGTGACGGGCCGGAATGCGTTACCCATCGATCTCCACTGGGCCCCGTCTTCTCGCCGGAGCCACCAGAACGAGGGCGCCGTAGGTGACGGGGGCGATGACGAGGTGCATGACCATGAGGACAGCCACGGCCCTGGCCGGCTGGCCCTGCCGGAGGATCCAGAGATCCGGGAGCCACAGAACCACCGTGACGGCGATGGCCAGACGAAAAAAGAGCCAGCGCGGGGACGACGAGATCCAGGCCACCACCGGCCAGGCCAGGCAGGCGACGACGACACCCACGACGGTGAGCTTTCCGTAGTCGGAGAACCGGAAATGAACATAGCCCCGGGTGGAAGGAAACACGTGGGTCCCGACAGCTACGAGCACGGCGTCGGCGGCCAGGGATCCGACGACGGAGACGACCGTGGCCGCCACCCACCGAACGAGGCTCGGCACGACGTGTTCCTCGGGGAAATCGACCCGGACACGTTCGAGTGTCCGCTTCAAGGCCGTTGGTTGTGGTGGAGACGGGTTCTGTCGGTGACGCGCCATCGGGACCCCCATGGCGACGAGGTTACGAGCCGGTCCCCATGCCACCCACCATCCGGAAGGATGAAATTCAGCGTCCCCTTCTCATCCTCAAGTCGTAGCGGGTGTCGAAAGTGCTCGCCAGCAGGCACTTTGGCCGATCGACCGGGCCGCGGCGGCGGATAGCGGGGCGATACGCTCGACGGGAGGACAACGTGGAGACAGAGCCGCATGAACACAGTCGTCAACACCGCCGATCCGAAATCCGGTCCGCCATTCTTCTCGACCGAGATGCAGGGTGGACTTTACGGGGCGGGGCGGCGGGTGGCCCACGCTCATACCTTGGCCACCGACGCCCTCCTGGCCGCCGCCCTCATCGGTCTCTGCACCCTGTGGCTGGTGCTCTCGCCTTTCGCCGGGGTGGGAAGCTTCTGCGTCCAGAGCGCCTTGATCGTGCCCTTGGTCTGGCGTCGATCCTTTCCCACCATGGTCTTTCTGGCCGTGACGACCGTCGCCCTGGTTCAGTGGTTGGTGGGGTACCGCCTCCTCGGCGACGCCTCGCTTCTGGTGGCTCTCTACAGCGTGGCGGTGCACGAGTCTCGGCGACGAGCACTCTTGGCCGCCGGGATTCTCGAGCTCGGAGCGGCGCTGGCGGCCAGTCAATGGGTGCCGGCCGGAACGGTACCGAGATCCTTCCTCTTTCTCACCGCCACCGTCGTAGCCGCCTTTTTCGCCGGACTGACCGTACGGTCGGGCAGTGAATACATGGTCTGGCTGGCCGAACGGGCCAAACGCCTCGAGTTTGAACGCGATCAGCAGAAGGCCATAGGAGCGGCGACCGAAAGGACACGCATCGCCCGGGAGATCCACGACATCGTCGCTCACAGCCTGTCCGTCGTCATCACCCTGGCCGACGCGGCATCGGTGACCAACGCCTCTGATCCGGCCCGGGCCACCGAAACCATGCGACAGGCATCGGAGGTCGGCCGCCAAGCCCTGGGCGATATGCGAACAGTGATCAACGTGTTGCGAACCGACGACCACAACCGGGAACTCGGACCCCAACCTGATCTGAGTCAACTGGTCCCTCTGTACGAGCGGGTCCGGGCCACCGGACTGGCCGTGGAGGTGGCGGTCGAAGGAGAACCCTTCGCCCTGGGTGCCGCCACCGAACTCACCGTGTACCGGATTCTCCAGGAAGCACTGACGAACACCATCAAGCACGCTTCGGCCACGACGGCCTCTGTCGCTCTCCGCTACCGGCGGCCCGTCATCGAGATCACGGTGACCGACGATGGAACAGCGACGGGAACAGTCGGAGCCAGCGGACATGGCATCACGGGGATGGGCGAACGCGCCGGCCTCACCGGTGGGATGCTCGAAGCCGGTCCGGTGGCCGGAGGCGGTTGGCGCGTGGCCGCCACATTGCGACAGGACGCCACGGTACCGGTGTGAGCATCCGGGTCCTCCTCGTCGACGATCAGGCGCTTCTCCGACAGGGGTTCAGGATGATCCTGGACCACGAACCCGACATCGAGGTCGTCGGGGAAGCCGGTGATGGCGAAGACGCCGTGGACCAGGCGGCGCGCTGCGATCCGGATGTGGTTCTGATGGATATTCGGATGCCGGTGATCGACGGCGTCGAAGCCACCGGACGGATCGTGGCCCATAACCCGGCCATTCGGGTTCTGATCCTCACCACGTTCGATCTCGATGAATACGCTTTCGGTGCGCTCCGGGCCGGAGCCAGCGGGTTCCTCCTGAAGGACGTACCCCCCGATGAGCTGGCCGCCGGTATCCGGACCGTGGCCAGCGGTGACGCTGTCGTCTCCCCGAGAATCACCCGTCGGTTACTCGACGAATGCGCCCACCTGCTGGTGTCTTCAAGTACCGAGCAGACCGGCCCCGGTGCCGCCGCCCTGGCCGGGCTCACCAGCCGGGAGGTGGAGGTGCTGGTGGCCGTGGCCGACGGGCTCTCGAATGCTGAGATCGGCCGGCGCCTGTTCGTCTCCGAGGCGACCGTGAAGTCGCACGTGGGCCGGATCCTTGGCAAGCTCGGACTCCGTGATCGAGTCCAGGCCGTCGTCTACGCCTTTCAGACGGGCATCGTTCGTCCCGAAAGCAGATCCTGAGAGAGCACGCCCGGTATCTGGTGTCCCCACGGGGTCGACCTCTTGACGCAGCTCGACGTACTCATCGACTCAGGTTCAGGGGCGCCCCTGGTCCTGCTGCACGGTTTCGCCATGCGTCCGGCCACCTACGGCCGGCTGGCCGAACTCCTGGCGGCGCGTTGCCGCGTGCTCGTCCCCGACCTGTTCGATGTGCCCGGGCAGTGGCGCTACGCCAAGGTGGTCGATGCCCTCACCGCCACCCTGGACCACCTCGGTCTCGAGCGGATCAGCCTGCTTGGTCATTCCTTCGGTGGGGCCATCGCCCTCGGCTTCGCCTCGCAGCATCCCGACCGTGTGACCGAGCTCGTCTGCTCGGACTCTTTGGCCGCCTCGCGGGAGTGGAGCCTGGCCGACGAAGTCCTCCAGCATCCGGTTCGACTCGTGCGCCTGGCCACGCCGACCGCGACCAAAGCCTTCGTCCGGACGTGGATCGACCATCCGCGCCAGCTGGTCGACGCCGCCTGGTGGGGATTCACGAGCGGACGGGAGACGAGTTCCGAAGTGGTGGCCCGGGCCGGCATCCCGTCTCACGTGCTCTGGGCCAATCGCGACTCGATACTGTCGCGGGCCGACGGGGAGAACTTCGCCCAGGAACTCAACGCCACATTCACGGTGGCCTCGGCCGCCAACGGTCAGTCACTCGACCACGACTGGATGTTTCAGCAGCCCGACGTGTTCTTCGATCACCTTGACGCCCTCGGGCTGAAGGTATTGACGGGCTGAGCCTTGGTCTAGAGAGAGGCCGGTGGGAGGCGACTGCTCCCAGATCAGGACGTTGCCGGTTCCGACCGGTTGACCGCTTTCGTCCCCGACGCCAGCACCGTGGCCGAGTGGCTCGTCGACAAGGGTGCCGTCACCACTGTCACCGTCGATGTCGACACCTGGTAGTACCAACCGGGGGCGTCCGATCCCGGGGGCCTGCGCTCGAGCTGTTTTCCATTCAACGTCACCGTGGCGGGCCGCGTGAGGTCCACCATATCGATCCGGTAGCTGACGGCGGACGGCTCGCCCCGGTAGTGGCCATGAGCCGACCCAATGGTCAGTCGTGCGTCCTGGGTCCGGCCGGTGGCCACCGAATCGGTCATCCGCGTCTCGGTGGACTGATCCTTCGTATAGCCAAGTCCCGTCCCGCTGTCGCCGTAGAGGTTGAATGTTCCCTTGGACCCCGAGAACACTTTGAGGACCATGTGGGTGGCGGTCGATGCGGCCTTGGACGAAGACGATTGCTCGGGAATAATCCCACCGGCACGAACAAACACCGGCATCCGGTTCAGGGGTACCGACACGGTGGTCGTCCGGGGTCCGGTGAAAGTGGCCCCGGTGAAGTAGTCCACCCACCGGCCCGGGGGAATCCAGACGGTGGTGTCGGCCACCGAGCCGGGAGACGTCACCGGTGCGACGAGCATGTCGGACCCATCGAGAAACTCCTCGGGATGGGTGTAGGCCGCGGCTTGGCTCGGATAGTCGAGATAGAGCGGTTGGTCGATGGGTTGTCCGTTTTCATGGGCCTGAGCGGCCAACGTATAGGTGTAGGGAATGAGGGCCTCACGAAGTCGGAGGAAGTCTTCGGTGATGGCCTGGACGGGCTGCGGGTATTGCCAGGGCAGACGAGCTTCGTTCTGGGAGTGGAGTCTCAAGATGGGCTGGAAGGTCCCCAGCTGAACCCAACGGTCGTAGAGATCAGGGGGGTCCGGAGCGCCGAGAGGCGGCGTTCCGAGGTAGCTGCCGATATCGTCGCTCACATAGGGCTCGCCGATGGTGGCTTCATCGGGAGTGAGCGCTGCCTCTTGGGCCAAGGTGTTCCACGTTCCCCAGGCGTCCCCGGTGAAAGCGACGGTGGACGTGTGGTTCGACCACGGACCGGCGGGAAAGACCTCCACGGGGTTGTCGTTGGACGAGCCGAGGCGGGCCAGCACAAAACCACGCTGACCCTGATTCACCATCTCCTGGGCGTAGAGATGGTCGATCCACGCGTCCGGAGTGAGTCCGGGCATGGAGACGATCGACTCGTCACAGCACCAGTCCACCCACCAGAAGGCCACTCCTTGCTTCTGAAAGCTCTGCTGGAGAGCGAAATTGGATTCGGCCTGCGAGACGGAGCTCCAGTCCCAGATCTTGCAGGGACCAGCCGAACAGGTCGATGAGGCCAGAGCCGTCCCGGCGACCCGTTCCGCCTCCGGCAACTTGGGGTCGTGGTCGTCGATGCTCGAATGGATGTTCAAGGTGACGTTGATCCCACGGGATCGCGCCCATTGCAGGAATGCCGTCGGGTCAGGGAAGAGAGTGGTGTTCCATTCCCATCCGTCCCAGTTGTTGGGGGCCTTCCAGTCGGTGTCGAGCGACAAGGTGTTGAGCGGCACCTGGTTCTTCTGGAAGGCCGGATAGATCGTGTCTTCGATATCGGCACTGGTGTACGGGGTGTAGTCCGAATACCAGACGCCAAAGATGCTGCGCGGGAGCAGAGGAGCCGGGCCCGTCAGTTGGGCCAGCGTCCGCAGCGCGCCGGTGTAGTCGTGGCCGTAGGCGAAGAGATAACCGTCTTCGACATCCCCATCTGACACTCGGGGCTCGACCCAGCCCTGGCTGGTCCACTGCGCACTCTGGGTGTCATCGAGCAACCGCCATCCTGCCTTGTCCAGGAGCCCGTCGGTGTGCAACGGCTCCAGGTCGATCTGGCAGGTGGCTCCCGTCGTTCCCGGAGCACAGGCCGTACCCGGTTGGTAGGTGAAAGTGTCGAAGCCCCGGATCCAACCACCCAGAGGGCCCGTTTGCGCTATCACCGGTGCCGGAGCGTCCATCGGGCCGATCGACAAGGTGTCCAGTTGGATGTTGCAACTGTCGCCCTGCTGGCACGCCAGTTGCACGGAGTTCGAGCCCGCCATCAGGGACGCCGAGGTGGTGACCGTCGACCACGGATCAGTGCCTCCGGTCTGGGGCGCCACCAGAGTGGAGACGGGCCGACCGTTGACCACCAGGGCGAGCGTGTGGGAACCGGGAGCGGCCAGAGGACTCACGGTGTTCGAATAGCGCAGTACCAGCTGTGCCGTCCCCGCCGGTGCGCCGAGGACATGCCAGGTGGCGCTGTCACCGGGGTGGAGAAGATTGCCCACGAATCCGGAGCTGCTCTCGAATCCGCTGACGTCATATCCGATGGAGGCGTTTCCGGCCAGAACGGCCGCTCCGCTCTGGCAGACCTGATCGAACGGACATTCCCAGTCCCAGGTGGGGTGCACGGTGGTCGTGTGGCTGCCGTCGTCAAAGCGCAACGAGGTGTTGACGGCCGTGAAGGGTCCCGATCCGACCCGGTAACGCAAGGAAGCGCGGCTCGTCTCGACCGTGAGCCAACCTCTCGACACATGGGCCGAATACGACGGAACCGGCATCCGCCGGTTCAGGGCGTTGACGGTCGGACTGTTCTCGAAGTCTCCGGAAGGCGAGTACTCGAGGCGTAAGAGGGTCGGGCTGAGGACTTCAATCCGGGCGTCGCCCGAGCGGACGATGGCCGAGCGATGGGCCACTGCCTTGGCCATATCGACCGGCGTGGCCAAGTTCACCGGAGACGTGTCCGAATTCGACCGCACCACGTGGTTGGATGCGGTGGCCGGCGACGGGTCGGAAAGAAGGACGGAAGCCACCAGCGCGACGGGCACCAGAACAAGCAGGAGCGCCGTGCGCCTGGACGAACTCATCGCCGACCTCCTCTTGCCCATGGTTCCTGGTTCTCGAAGTGGGTCTTGAATTTATGAGCATTTCTGGAGAGGCATGGGGATGGGACGTCAAGGACGAACCGATCCGACGAAACCCGACCCCCTACGGGACGCTCCGCTGGGCGGCCGAAGCGAGACGGTCGGCACATCTCTGGATGAACGGTTCGAGACTGCGGCGTGGAGGCCATCCCGATCCCGGATAAGCGTGCATGGAAAGTGGAATGCCAATTGATGGTGGTGCCGTCGTCGGCGTCATGTAGGTCCACGACGGCCACGTAGTCGCGGATATAGGGCGTGAAGACGCCCTTGATGTAGCCGTAGGAAGTGACCGTCCGGGGTGAGGGAGACGATTCGTTCCCGGCCCGTCATGCCCCGAAAGCGGGTCTGTTTGACCGCTCCCACCCCCTCTCCTCCGCCCGGGGCCTGCTCGATCAATGTCACTTCCGTGAAAGGCGTCCACCGGGACCAGGTGGAACTGTCGGCCTGGAGTCTGAACACCTCATGGCGGGACCCTGTCGTTCGGGCCGTAACCACGATGGAGAGTTGCTTGGACATGGTTCCCCCTCCACGTTTTTCGCCTGCCAATCTGTACCATTTGGTACAGTCATGGACAAATGACCAGCTCCATCGCCCGACGGAAGCTGCTCGATGCGGTGGTCGCCTACGTCTCGGAGCATGGAGTGAGCGATCTGAGCCTGCGCGACCTGGCCCGGGCCGTGGGG
>Ga0208357_1000987_pt1 | contig 21663 bp, 19 predicted proteins | sample NGESurdeep092012_6_FD_184487 | JGI IMG/M metagenome (GOLD analysis project Ga0208357, IMG submission 184487) | Arctic peat soil microbial communities from Barrow, Alaska - NGEE Surface sample F52-2 deep-092012 (SPAdes) | ecosystem: Environmental > Terrestrial > Soil > Wetlands > Peat ... | reverse complement strand
CGGCGACTGTCCCGGCGCTGCTGCTCCCGTCGAGCCGAGCCGTGGGCGTCGCCTTCTGGATAGGACTGATCGTCGCCTGCGTGCTTGTGGAGATTGCCGCCCGACAGTCCCGAGGTCGTCTGGCCGACGCCGAGGAGTTCGTGCGGCAGATCTCGGGTCCAACGGCCGCCAATGCCCTGCTCGTCGTGACGTGGATGTACGCCGGGTGGCACCTCTTCGCCCACTGACTCCTTGGGCCGCACCGGGACATCCAGCCTTCTTCCCGAGAGGGAGTACTCTCCAGACAAGGCCACGACGACATGAGCGCGTCCCAGTAATTGGCGATCCCGCACAGATCGTGTATTTCGTTGGCCCGTGCGCAACGTGCCGATCCTGCTGGGCCGGCCCCGGAGGCCGCCCGCAATTCGGGTCAATCCTAAGATCGAGGGTTGATGGAAGGACCAAGGTCGGGCGCTACTGAAGGGAACGGACGGCGTCACATGCCATATCGGTCGATAGAAGATCCTGCCAAGCTCCGGCGGCTATGAGGGAGACGCTGCTGCTCGAAGCGGATCTTGACCTCTCGACTCTGCTTCGCCATTTCATGGACGAAGCCCGCACAATGACGGGCGTTCGGTACTGCCCTTTCGGGGTGCTAAATGACGATCGCGGCGCCCAAGTGGGCCTCGATGGCAAGACGAGGCCTTCCACGGCCGCCGACGGCCTCAGAACGACAACATTGACGCGGCGAACGGCGAGTATACGATACAACCGTGCTTGGAATAGATCTGGTATTCATTCCCGAATTCCGAGAACGAGTCGAGATCAGTGGCGGCGAGATCCTACGAAGGGCCTTCCAGCCGTCGGAAATGAACGGTCAACAACTCGAGCATTTAGCCGGACTGTGGGCAGCTAAAGAAGCTGTGGTGAAGGCAGCCCCCATCGTACCGACGAAGTGGACCGACATCGTCATCACGCATGACGATTCCGGTAGACCAAGCGCAAGGCTCAGATCGATGGAATTTGCCATATCGATATCGCATCACGGGGATTACGCCGTGGCCGTCGCCATGAGGAAGCACGAATGACGAACGACCATTTCGGTGATTTCGTGGCCAGCTTCCAGAAACACGAGGAGCGGTCGGCCATGACCGTGCGGCCCTTCTTGAAGGTGGAACGGCTCCGCTACGGCGAGCTCCAACGACGGGTCTACCAGACTGCCCAATATCTCTCGGCTCGGGAGATTGGGTCGGGAGACCGAGTCATGGTCGTCGCCAACAATTCGCCCCAATGGGTTCAGTTGTTTCTCGGAGCTCAACTCGTCGGGGCCATTCTCGTGCCAACTGACTCGACAGCATCGTCAGCTACAACGCTGGGATTCGCCAAGGACACCGAACCGAAGTTGGTCTTTCGGAACAAGCACCTGCATTCGGAGCTCGATGCATATCCAGTGGAGGATCTCGAAGACCTCGCTGAACAGATCGACGAACACCCCGCCACGCCACCGAACGTTAAATTGTCCGGCGCCCAAGCCGGTCTCATTGTGTTCACGTCAGGCACCACTGCCGACCCGAAGGGCGTGGTTCTGACCCAGAGGAACGTCTTGGCGAACGCCGAGAGCGCGCTCAGACTGCTACACGTCGGTCCGGACTGGCGGTTCCTCTCGGTACTCCCCCTGTCACATATGTACGAGTTGACGGGCGGTCTCCTCGCTCCGCTGTCGAACGGTGCAAGCATCTTCTATGTTCCGAGCTCATCCCCGAGCGCCCTGCTGCGTGCTCTGCAGGAGTACCACGTCACAACCATCCTGGCCATACCGCAGCTCCTGGTTCTGCTTCTCGAACGCATACGAGCAGCCGCAGCGGAGGAGGGTAAAGCAAAAACGCTGGCGACGTCGTTGAGGCTCAGCGCCGCGTTGCCCGTCCCGCTTCGTCGACTTCTCTTTCGAGACATCCACTCCCAGCTGGGAGGACAACTCCACCTCGTCGTCACCGGAGGTGCACCCATCCCGATCGAAGTCGGAGCGGTGTGGGAACGTCTGGGGGTAAAGCTGCTCCAAGGCTACGGCTTGACCGAGACGGCCCCCATTCTCACGATGAACCCTCTTCACGGGCGCCGCCTCGATTCTGCAGGGATTCCGCTGGACAACGTGCAATTGCGCATCGGGGACAACGGTGAGATTCAGGCCAAAGGACCCAGCGTGTTTCGCGAATACTGGCGGAATCCCACAGCATCGAGCGAAGCGTTCACGAGCGACGGCTGGTTCAAGACAGGCGACGTCGGCCATCTCCAGCACGGATGGCTGTACATCCAGGGACGGCTCAAGTTCGCCATCGTGCTCAGCAGCGGCCTGAAGGTCTTCCCCGAGGACGTCGAACTGGTTGCCGGCAGGTACTCCCTCCTTCGCTCGGTGTGCATCGTTGGAGTGAGGAGAGCCGGTGGGGAAGAGGTCGTGGCTGTTGTCATTTCCGACGGCTCCGATCGTGAGATCGATCGAGCGATCAGCGATATCAACGTTCACTTAGAATCGTTCCAGCACATCGTCGAATGGCGTCGTTGGCCCGAGGCGCTATTCCCCCTCACCCGACTGCGCAAAATCGATCGCGGAAAAGTGCAGGACTGGGCGAACACGATGGCTGCGGACGAGAACCCAAGAGCGTCGGCCCCGAGAGGACGTGGCGACCCGATCGTGGATGTGATCCTGCAATGCATGGACGAGCCGAGGGGCGAAATCGAGGACGCCGACAGACTGTCTGATCTCGGCCTCGACTCACTGCGAAGACTGACGACCGTCGCCTTGATCGAGGACGAACTGGGGATCACGATCAAGGAAGAGGACCTCACCACGAGCACAACGGTCGCAAGGCTACGAGAGCTAGTGGCCGCCGGTAGCCCGGCAGAGAGACCTACCCGTCGTCCGTCCTGGCCGTTCCGACAGTGGGTGCGGTTGTTCGGCGACGCCACACGTGACGTGCTCGTCCGAGGCATCGTGGCGATATGGGTCAGGATGACCGTCGAAGGGCGGGAGAACCTCAATGATCTTGACGGGCCAGCCTTGTACATCTTTAACCACAGTGACGACTTCGACGGTCCGGTGGTATATCAGGCACTGCCTCGGCGGATCCGCCGACGTTTGGCGGTGGCCGCAGCCGACGATGTCATGCGCGCGCACAAGGTGCTGGCGTTCATCGTGCGGTTCTGCTTCGCAGGTTTCAACCTCCGACGCGCCGAGCCCTACATGCCCGGTTTGGAATACATCGGAACGTTGGTCGATCATGGTTGGTGCGTGGCGCTCGCGCCAGAGGGGCGTCTGAGCACCGATGGGATGCTGCAGCCGTTCAAGTCGGGAATCGGCTTGCTGGCCGTCAACCTGGGGGTCCCGGTGGTTCCAGTCAAAACCATCGGTCTGTTCGGGACCGTTCCGCTGCACGCCAAGTGGCCAAAGCGGCACAGTACGGTGACGGTTCGCATCGGTGAGCCCATGCGCTTCGACGGTCACATGGATTACGAGAAGGTCACCGAACAATTGCACAAGGCCGTGCAAGATCTCTAAGGGTGGCGGGGGCTTCGCGAAGCGGCACTACGGACCCCCCCCGCTGGAGTCTCAGGTATTGAGATGGGATGGTCCACTGAGTGGTTCGACGCACAAATCGTCGGCTCGTGACAATAGTTGCTCGGTCGGGCCGGCGAATGACGTCTGTGGACGTGTGGAGACCAAACCGACCGGTAGCGTGAGAACACGGTGACCATCAGGGAGGACGTGGCCATGGACCGAGAGTCGGCACTGGAATTCATCCGACAGAATCATCACGCCGTACTGGCCACCACCCGGACCGACGGTGAACCTCAGTTGTCTCCCGTCGCCGTCGGCGTCGATGAGGCCGGTGCCGTGGTGGTGAGTACCCGGGAGACGGCGGCCAAGACCAAAAACCTCCGCCGACGGCCCCGGGCTTCGATCGTGGTGATGAACGACAGGTTCTTCGGGGAGTGGGTCCAGGTCGAAGGGTCAGTCGAGATCGTCTCCCTGCCAGAAGCCATGGACGGGTTGGTGGCGTATTACCGGCAACTCTCAGGGGAGCACCCGGACTGGGACGAGTACCGGACGGCCATGGAGAACGAACGACGGGTTCTCCTGCGCCTCACCGTCGAGCGCGCCGGACCCACGGCCAGCGGCTGACTGCTCTCACGTATCGAACCGGTCTGCCGTATCGAACTGCAACGAAGAGACCCTTGACGGCTCCGCGGTGACCGTGGTCGACTCACAGCCGGACGGGACTTCGCTCCCTCCTTTCTCTGAGCCCGCCGCTCACGCATCTCGCCTTCTTTCATCCGGGGTTTCAGAATGCGTTCACCCGTCCGGCTCTTCTACGCCTTCGTGGCCCTCATCGGGGCCGCGGCCGTCTGCGTCTGCCTGGGTGTGGCCGCCCTGGTCGGGTCGACCGGTGGAATGGGCCTCCCTGCCGGTCTCGGCGCCATTGCCCCCGTCGTCGGCCCGGGATCCGGTCCGGCCCCGTCCGGGAGTGGTGCGTCACCGGCGGCCGACGCGGCCGTGTCGTGGGCCCTGGCCCGGTTGGGCACCCCTTACCGGTGGGGAGGCGAGGGGGCCAGCGGCTTTGACTGCTCGGGTCTCGTCCAGGCCGCCTTCGCCGCCGCCGGTGTCCGCCTGCCCCGGGTGGCCCAGGATCAGTACGACGCCGGACCCCGCCTGCCGCCACCCGTGCCGCTTCAGCCCGGTGACCTCGTCTTCTTCGGGACGTCAGCGACCGGAGTCGACCACGTCGGGATCGTGGTGGCCACCGGCGAAATGGTCGATGCCCCGCACACGGGGGCCTTCGTCCGGGTGGAGCCCATCTGGTCAGACGGTTTCGTAGGAGCCACCCGTCCGGCTCCCTGACCGATATCGTCGACACATGCCCACTGTGCCGGCATCGACAAAGCGACCCTCTTCCGCCCCGACGGTTATTCCGTTTGCCGAACGGGCCCAGGCCGCCATGCGGGAATTCGGACCTTTGGCTTTCGGTCTCGATCCTTCGGGCGAGCTTCTGGTCGAGTGGGGACTGGGCGACACCCCCGATGGCTTGGAACGTTTTGTGGACATCGTCGTCGAGGCGGCCATGGGCACCGTAGGAGTGGTGAAACCCCAGGCCGCCTTCTACGAAAGACACGGGTGGCAGGGGATCCGCAGCCTGGCTCGACTGATCGACGCCTGCCGGCACGCCGGGGTCCTCGTCCTCCTCGACGCCAAGCGGGGTGACGTCGGATCGACCAACGAGGCCTACGCCGAGGCCTATCTCGGGCCCGAGGCTCCCATACCGGTCGACGCTCTCACCGTCACCCCTTATCTCGGTCTGGCCGCCATGCAGCCGGTTCTCGACCGGGCGGTGGCCAACGGCGCTGGCATCTTCATCGTGACCCGGTCGTCCAATGCCGAAGGCCGGTCCATCCAGGGCGCGCGCCATGCGGACGCAACCACAGTCGAGCATCGCCTGATCTCCGACATCGCCGCCGAGAACGGACGGGTGGCTCCGGGCCGCCTGGGTCCCATCGGCGCTGTCTTCGGCCCTACCCACGGACCTCCGACCGAGTTCGATCCCACTCACATGAACGGGCTGTTCCTGGCCCCCGGGGTGGGCGCCCAGGGTGCGACGCCAGCCGATGTGGCCGCCTGCTTCGCCTCGTGTCCCGATCGCGTTCTTCCCGCCGCGTCACGATCGCTCCTGGCCGCCGGACCGGATCCCTCACATCTGAGCGACGCCATCGGACGGCTGGCCGACGAACTACGCAGGTTGCTCGGGCCGTAGGTCGGCCACCATCCACGAGGGGGACGGTAAGAACTATGGGACAGGTCAGTACCGTACGCGGGCCGGTCGACGCTGGGGATCTGGGCCCCACCTTGATGCACGAGCACGTCTTCGTCCGATCGCCCGAGGTGGCGTCGAACTGGCCCACCGGTTGGGACCCGACCGCTCGGATCGCCCAGGCCGTCGAGCGGCTCCAGGAGTTGTCCGAGGCTGGGATCGGCACCATCGTCGACCTGACCGTGGTCGGACTCGGACGCGATATTGAGCTGGTCCAGAAAGTGGCCGACCAGGTCGATATCCATATCGTCGTGGCTACCGGCCTCTATACCTACAACGATCTGCCCCATTTCTTCGACTACCGCACCGGACCGTTCCGGCCGAGCGGTGTCGACGTGCTCGACGAGTATTTTCTCCACGATATCGAAAATGGTATTGCCGGCTCCGGCGTCCGCCCCGGGATCCTCAAGTGCGCCACCGATGAGCAGGGACTCACGACCGGAGTCGAAAGGGTGCTGCGGTCCGTGGCCCGCGTCCACCGACAGACAGGCATTCCCATCTCCACCCACACCCATGCCCACTCCAAGCGAGGGCTCGATCAGCAGCGCGTCTTCACCGAAGAGGGCGTCGACCTCGGGCGCGTCGTGGTGGGACACAGCGGGGACTCCACGGACCTCTCCTACCTAGAGGAACTCCTCCAAGCCGGATCCACCTTGGGCATGGACCGGTTCGGGGTAGACGCCTACTGCACCACCGAGAAGCGGATCGACACCATCACCCAGCTGTGTGAGGCGGGGTGGAGCGAACGACTCGTCCTCTCGCACGACGCCGGTTGTCACATGGACTGGTTCGACGACGAGTTTCTGGCCCAGGTCCAACCCAACTGGAATTTCATGCACATCAGCCGCGACGTCCTTCCCATGATGCGCGCCCGCGGCATCCCCGAGGATCAGATCACCGCGATGATGGTGGACACTCCTCGTCGGATCCTCGATCACGGACCCGGGTACTAGTCATCGCTATGCAACGGTCGGCTCCACTGGTGGGGACGGGTGCCTGATGTGGTCACCCACTCCCCCGACCCTCCGACCGCTCGGCGTCGGAGAACGGCTCGACGCTTCCTTCAAGATCTACGGGCGGAATTTTCTGTCCATGGCCAAGGCCACCCTCGTCATCGCCATTCCGGCCGGCGTCGTCGAGGTCCTCATCCAGCTCTCCACGGCGCTGCCGAAGTCGACGACGTCCACCGGTCTCTTCGGCACGAGCACCGTCCAAGCATCGGCCTCTGACCATTGGACCTACGCCGCCGGCGTCTTCCTTCTCCTGGTGGTGGCTGAGATCACCACCGCCGTAGCCACCGCCATCTGCTTTCTCATTATCACCGGCTCCTATCTGGGCCAGCCCGTCGGGTGGCGACAGGCCTTGAAAAACGGCGCATCACGGACGCACTCGATCGCCTGGGTCCTCGTGTTGATCCTGCTGGCCACTGTCGTCCCCGGCGTTGTGATCGCCGTCGTGGTCGCTCTCCTGGCCGTTCTTCACGTTGCCGCTCTGACCATTCTGTTCGGCGTGTTGGCCGGTTTGGCCTGGTTCGTCTACGTCGTCTGGTTTTCCGTATGCACGCGCCTAGCCGTACCGACGCTCATGATCGAAGACATCCGCGGTTCGAAAGCGTTGCGACGGTCACTGCGCTTGTGTCGAGGGCAGTGGTGGTCGGTCTTCGGGACCCAGTTTCTGGCGTCCTTGATCGCCGAGATCTTCAGTGTGGTTCTGGGCATCGTTACTGTCGTCGCCGTCCTCACCTCGCACAACAACACGACGACCAATGCCATTGTCAGTTTCTTCACCCGTACCGCTTCCCTGACCGTCATCACCCCGTTCAGTGCGGCTGTTCTCGTCATCATCTCGATCGACCTCCGGGTCCGAAAAGAAGGATTCGACATCCAGGTCCTCGCTTCTCACATGGGGATGGCCCCGACGAGTGCGGCGTTGTCGTTCCTCAAGGTCCCACCCGGTTACGGCTACCCGCCCCCTCAGGGCTATCAACCACCTCCGGGGTATCCGCCGCCCCCGGGGTCTCCACCAGCCAGATCCGGCTCTTGGCCTGGCCAGACATACCCTCAACCTCAGTCTTACCCTCCACCTGAAGGTTACCCCTCTGCCTACCCACCTCCTCCGGCCCCATCTCCACCGGGCATGCCTTCACCTCCCCCACCGGGCCCGTGGGCGCCGGCCCCACCTCCGCACTTACCGCCGCCCCCGGTGCCGGGCCCAGCGCCCGATCCCGGGTCGGATGAGGAGCAGTAGCGGACCGTGCCGGGATCTTCCACGTTTGCCTCGACGGCGCGTCAGCAAGCTCACGGCATCGTGGACAAGGCGCCCTACCGGACCTCGCCGTCACACACCCCGCGCCCCTTGGCCGGGTTGTTTCACGCCCTGGGTCGGGCCCTGAACGCCGCCCTCGGACGTCCCGCCCGGTGGCTCTATCGCCATCTGCTTGTCCACATCGGTCACGGTTTCCAGTCGGCCTTCGGTGGTTGGTGGATCCTCGTTGTCGGGATCCTGGCCGTCGGACTCGGGGTGGCGGTCGGTGTGCTGGTGGTGAAACGCCGGACGAAAGTTTCGATCGACAGGTCTCGCTCTCTTGCCCTCGGGTTGTCCACCGAAGATCCCGACGAGATCGAACAACGGGCGGCCGACGCCGAACAGGCGGGCCACCACGAGGAGGCCGTTCGCCTCCGCTTCCGTGCCGGCCTGGTGCGCCTGCAACGAATGGGCATCGTCGTCAACCAGCAATCACAGACCGACCGACAGCTGTCGGTGATGCTGCACTCCCCCGCCTTCGACGGCCTGGCTGGTCGCCACGAGAGAATCGTCTACGCCGGCGACAGCGCCACTGCCGCCGATGCGGCCACGGCCCGTACGGACTGGCCCCGGGTGCTGGTCGAATCGCGTCCAGGTCACGGCACCGATCTCGTTGACGGAACACCGTGACCGCGGGATCGGCCGCTCCCGGTCTTTCGCCCACTCCACCGTCGGCCCCCGAACGATGGCGAGGCATTCCCCTGGGCTGGCGGATCGTGCTCATCGTTCTGGCCGCCGTGGCCGTGGTTGAACTCGCCTCCTCGACCGTCACCGGCTTGGCCCGCGGTGGGAACGGGGCGTCGGGACCGTCCTCCTCCTACGACAGTTCGGCATCGGGGACCGAAGCCCTGGCTCAGCTCCTGACCGAACGCGGTCACCGGGTGGACCGCTTGACCGTGGCCCTCAGTGCGGCCACCCTGCCCGCCAGGAGCACCATCTTCGTTCTCGATCCCACATCGTGGAGCGCTTCGGACACCGGAGTTCTCGAGCGTGCCCTCTCGCACGGTGACCGGGTGGTCCTGGGCGGACACTCGCCGGGCCGGGGGGTTCTGCGGTCGCTTCTCGGAGTGACCTCGCCGCCGGTGTGGCGGGCGCCCGCCGCCGGTTCGGCTCATCCGGTGGCCGCCCTGCCCGAGGTGGCGGGCGTCCATACCGTGGTGGCCAACGGAAGCGGCACGTTTGCCATGGAGTCACCACGCCCCGGTGGACCGGTACCGCTCCTCCGAGGTGCGGGCGGGGTGCTCGGCCTGGTGTCCCAGGACCGGGGGACGATCGTGATGTTGGCGTCTTCCGCCCCCCTTCACAACGGTTCGCTGGCCCGAGCCGACAATGCCGCGCTGGCTCTCGACCTGACGACACCGGGATCGCCCGTGGTCTTCGACGAATACGACCACGGCTTCGGACGTCCGGGTGCGGGACTGGCCGGACTGCCCGCCTCGTGGCGATGGGGCTTGGGGTTCGTTCTACTGGCCATCTTCGTGTGGATCCTGTCGGCTTCTCGGCGCTTCGGCCCTCCTGATGGACCCGGTCGGATCACGGTGCCGCCCAGGGTGCAGTACGTCGACGCCATGGCCACGCTGCTCTCCACCCGACCGACCGACCAGATAATCGATGCCGTGACGCCGGTGCGCCACGAAGCACGCCGCCGCCTGTGCCGCCGGCTCGGGATCTCCGTCGACGCCCCCGATGAGATTCTCTCCGGGCGGCTGTCGAGCAACTCCGAAATCACCGCGCTGCCGCCGGGACTGGCCGATGCCGTCCTACGGCCGATGCGGTCAGATGAGGACGTGCTCGCCGTAGGTAGGGCACTATCAGAGCTCGAAGGGATGGACCTCTACCGATGAGAATCCAACGATGACCGAATCGACTCCTCTCACGCCACCGGCGGGGCCGGGCACGCTGTCCCAGCTCCGGACGGCCATCAACGAACAGGTGTCCAAGGTGGTCGTGGGCCAGTCGTCACTGGTGGACGCCACGCTGGCCGCTCTGGCCGTCGGCGGTCACCTTCTCCTCCGTGGCCCACCCGGAGTGGCCAAGACCCTCCTCGCCTCGGCCATGGCCCGGGCCACGGGACTCGACTGGCGACGGGTGCAGTTCACCCCTGACATGCTGCCCTCGGATGTGACCGGAACCCTCATCCTGAGGGGCTCCGATTTGGCCTTCCGCGCCGGGCCCGTCTTCACCAATCTGTTGTTGGCCGACGAGATCAACCGGACGCCACCGAAGACCCAAGCGGCCCTGCTCGAGGCCATGCAGGAAGGTCAGGTCACGGTGGACGGCGTGGCCCACCCGCTCCCTCAGCCGTTCACCGTCTTGGCCACCTTGAATCCCATTGAATACGAAGGCACCTACCCGTTGCCCGAGGCGCAACTCGACCGATTCCTCATGCAGTTGACGGTGGGATATCCGCAGGCGCAGGACGAGGAAGCTCTCCTGCGACTCCGCCACGTCGGGGTCGCACCGGCCACTCTCGAAGACGTGCGTCCCGTGGCCAGTGTCGATCTGCTGATGGCGGCCCGCACCGAGGTCGACGCCGTCACCGTCAGCGATCCCGTGATCGCCTATGTGGCGGCCATCGTCCGACGTACCCGCGAGCTGCCGGCCGTGGCCCTCGGCGCCAGCCCCCGGGCTGGTGTCCACCTTCTGGCCGTGGCCCGGGCCTGGGCCTGCCTGAACGGGCGCACCTACGTCGTGCCCGACGATGTAGCCGCCCTGGTGACGCCCGTCCTGCATCACCGCTTGATCCTCACGCCTGAGGCCGAGCTCGATCGCTTCACTTCCGACCAGGCGCTCCAGACCGTCTTGGCCACCGTGCCCGTCCCTCGTTGACGGTGGCCAGCGACGAGCCCAGGCCGCCGGCGAACTCGGAGGCTGCTGGGCCGCGGCCGCGTGGTAGCGGCATCCGGCCTACCCGCTGGGCGGCCGTCGGCGTCGCCCTGGTCGCACTGGCCACTCTGATTCTCCCCATCGGCGTCGTCCTTCCCGTCCTGGCCCTGGCGGCGCTGGCCGGAGCGGTCCTGGTCGACATCGTCGTGGCCCGACGGATCCAACCCGAAGCCACCCGCAGCAAGATTCCGGCGCTGGCTCTGCAAGTGTCCGTTCCTTTCGCCTTGGACGTCTCGGTCCCGGCCGTCCGTTCCACCCGGATTCGTCAACCCACTCCGCCCGAGTTGACGGTGGAACCGAACGACAACGGCGGCACCAGGTTGACCGGGGAGCTGTTGGGCAACCATCGCGGCGTCCACCGGCTGCCGCCGGCCATTCTCCGGACGACCGGCCCCGTCGGCCTCGGCTCCTGCGATCACCAGGTGGGCGGCAGCGAAACAGTGACGGTCTTCCCCGACCTCCCGAAAGCCCGTCGACTGACGGCGGCGCGACGACAGGGCCGGTCCGACGATGAGGGGCGTATACGCAGTCGGCTCGGGATCGGCACCGAACTCGAGAGCATCCGCGACTATTCGCCCGACGACGATGTCCGCCAGATCAACTGGGTGGCCAGCGCCCGGGTGGGTAGGGCCATGTCCAACCAGTACCGGGTGGAGGAGAACCGCGACCTCGTCTGCGTGGTGGACACCGGACGGCTGATGGCGTCGCCCGTCGGCTCGGTCACCCGCCTCGACGTGGCTCTCGACGCGGTGGCCACTCTGGCGGTGGCGGCCGAGGATGCCGGAGACCGCGTCGGGGCTCTGGCCTTCGGCGCCGCCGTGACCCGCCAGCTGGTCCCCCGGCGACGCGGTGCCGAGTCGGTGGTCCGTTCCCTGTTCGACCTGGAGCCGACGGAGGTCGAGAGCGACTACGACCGGGCCTTCATCGCTTTGGGTCGGCACAAGCGGGCGCTCATCGCCCTGTTCACCGATCTGGTCGACGAATCGGCCTCGCGTTCACTGCTGGCCGCGTGCCCGGTCCTGACTCGCCATCACGCCGTCCTCATCGCCACCTGCCGCGACCCCGACCTGGCCGCCGCCGTCTCCGAGCTTCCCCACGACGTCCGTGACGTCATGCGATCGGCCGTGGCCATCGATATCCTCGAGAGCCGCCGTCGAGCTACCAGTCTCCTTCGCTCGATGGGGGCCACGGTGGTGGAGGCGGCGCCGGAGAAACTGGGTTCAGCCTGCGTTCACGCCTACCTGGTTCTCAAACAGCGGGCGCGCCTCTGATTGTCCGAATCCTCCGGCCGCCGGCCTGCCCCGCACGATCACCATCAACCAGAAACTTCCGGCCAAGGTGACTCCGACCAGGAGGGCGGGGATGGTGGGGAGATTCCAGGGCGTGATGAAACCTTCGGTCAGCCCGGCCACCACCAGAAACATGATGGTCCCGAGGGTGCAGGCGCCAATGACCGGAACGAGCTGTCCGAGGGCCTCGGACCTGGTGCGCCGGGCGGGATCGATCAGGACCTTGGCGATGGCCAATCCGGCACCACCGGCCAGGGAGATACACGAGAGTTCCAACAGTCCGTGGGGGACGATCAAACGAACAAATTCGTCAAACCCGCCACCACGCCATTCGAAGGCACCCAACACTCCGAGGAGCGCACCGTTGTAGGCCAGGGAGTACACGGTGAGGACACCGAAGGTGAATCCTCCGGCCAGGGCCATAAGGGACACGACGATGTTGTTGACGAAGATCTGGACGGCCAGACCGCCCCGGGCCGGCACGGAAATGCCGTAGAAATTGCCATGGAAAGAATGGCCGGCGGCGTGGAAGCCCGAGGGCAGAAGGCCGATGGCGGCCGATGGATCGGCCAGAGCCCAGATGGCTCCCAGGGCGGTAAAGCCGAACATCACGCCGGCCGCTATGCCGACGCAAGCGATGTTCTGGCGGATCCGGCGCCATAGCCCGTGAGCGATGAACTCCCGTGGTGTCTCGTCGCGCTGGGCCCTGCTGTAGACGACGCCATAGGCCGATGCCACCAAGGCTTGGAGCCGCAGCGTGCCCGTCGTCCCGGGAAACGACCGACGGGCCAGGGCCAGATCGGCGGCGGCCGATCGGTACAGGGTCCCGAAGCGCATGAGTTCGTCAGGAGTCAGATTGCCACCTGACACGCCGGATCGGCTCAACAGAGCCTCAAGCTCCGCCCAATCCCCTGACCTATCGGCTAAGAATCGCTCTAGTTTCATATGATGACCTTGGAGGATAGGCACGTTACTCCGACGCCAGAAGGTGTCTCGCTTGATGCCGTCCTGGCCGGGCTCGGTTCACGTATTGCCGCCTTCCTGCTCGACTTCCTCCTGCAAGTTGTCTTCTTCGTCGTCGTCTTGATTCCGGTGCAACTCACGCTCAGCCGGGGAGGAGAAACGTCGCGCCTGGTGGCCATCGGCATCTTGTCTCTCGTCGCTCTCCTCGATTTCATCGGCTACTTCATCCTGTGCGAAATGCTCTGGTCCGGTCGGTCGGTGGGCAAGAGGGCGGCGGGGACCCGGGTGGTCCGTCTGAGCGGTGGACCCGTTGGCTTCTGGTCAAGCCTCCTGCGCAACATCGCCCGACTGGTCGACATGATGCCGAGCATCTTCTATCTGGTGGGAAGCGTTCTCATCCTGGCCACCTCCAAGAACCAGCGATTGGGTGATCTTCTGGGCAACACGATCGTCATCCGCGAACGCCAGGCCGCCATGGTCCAGCAACGGGGCCTGCCTTTCGCCGAACCCGGCATGTGGACAGCACCCGGTGGTCCGGCCTCCCCCTGGTCTCCGGGGTACGGGGCCCCCGCCCTTCCTCCGGAACTGGCCCACTGGGACGTGAGCGCCGTCAGCGACCAGGAGCTGGCGCTCGTCCGGACCTTCGTGGCCAACCGGTGGGGCTACACACCCGAAGCCCGCGGGACGTTGGCCCTCCAACTGGCCGATCGACTCTGGCCGCTGGTGGCCGGTCCGACGGCGCCGCCGCACCCCGAGCAGTTTCTGGAAGCGGTTCTCCTGGTCAAGTCCGTCCGGGGCTGATCCACCTCAGAGATGCCCGGCCACGCGGGCCACGATCCAGAGGATGAATATCAGCGCGATCAAGGCGCCGGCCACCGCCCCCCTGACCCGGCGCCATCCGTGAGTCTGCTGGCGCTTTCCCGTCCGGCGGCCCACACCTAGCGCAAACTGGCCCACCCCGACCACCCGGACCGGCCTCGGCCTACCCCCCGTCTGGACCCCTCGACCCCCATGGCCCCGGACCGGGGGGAGGCGTCGTGAGGCGGCCCGACGCTTGCGGTCCTGGCTCCGACGTTCACGGGCGGTCGTCACCCGACCAGCCTTCCAGAGGCGAGGACGCCCACAGAGGGAACGGCGTCAGAAATATCCGGCCATGAGCTCATGGGACCAGGCCGGCTGGCGGACCGGCTGGCCAGGGGCGAACTCCGCCATATAGGGCTTGATGTCGAGCACCGGTGTCCCGTTGATGGCGTCCAAAGCGCGCACCTCGAGCGTGTCACCGCGTACCTCAACCAGTTCACAGGTGCAGAGTCCGAGCCGGTTAGGACGGTCCTTGGCTCTCTGGGCGAAGATCCCCACGTCGGGCCAGGCCGGATTGCCCCGAGGCCGGCGCGACCCGGTCGACACCGATTCCGGATCCACTCCGTCGAACAGGAAAAGGACTTCGATGTGGCTGAACTCGTTCAGCCCGAGGAGGGCGCGGGCGTCGAAAGGCGGGAGCAGGGTGATGGAAGCGCCCACGGTGGCCCAGTCGTCATCGATCGGCTCCCGTCGACTGGACTTCACGATCCCGATGGGACGGACTGCGAATTCCGGAACGTCGGTGGTGTCCATAACGTCGGTGGTATCCATGGGGGGAGTCTCGCGCCGGTGGTGGGCAACCCGACCCGTTGGACCCTCCTTCGTCCCGGGAACTTGAGACGAAGCCGGACGGGTGAGACGCTTCACGCCACCAGCGACGAAAGGCTCTTCCCATGCAGATCTCCGGCTCCCACGTCCTCGTCACCGGAGCCTCGTCGGGGATCGGTGCCGCGCTGGCCCGGCAGCTGGCCCGACAGGGGGCCACCGTGGGCATCGTGGCCCGTCGCCAGGACCGCCTGGCCGAGGTTCTGGCCGACTGTCAGAAGACAGCGCCCGACTCCAGGATGTGGGTGGCCGACCTGAGCGACCTGGACGGCGCCGCCGCAGTGGCTCTGGAGGCCTGGGACGCTTTTGGTCACCTCGATTGTCTGGTCAACAACGCCGGCGTCCCCATGCGCCGTCACACCTCCCAGCTCGACCTGGTCACCCTGGAATGGGTCATGCGGGTCAACTTCCTGGCCCCCGCCCACATGACCCTCAGCCTCCTGCCGCGCATGATCGAGAGAGGCGGGGGCATGATCGTGAACGTGTCGAGCGTGGCCGGACGACTGGGAAACGCCAACGAAGCGGCCTACTCGGCCAGCAAGTTCGCTCTGTGCGGCTGGAGCGAGGCCATCGCCGTCGACTTGTGGGACAGCGGCATCGTGATCCGACTGGTGAATCCGGGACCCATCGACACCGAGATCTGGGACCTCCCCGGCAATGACGACCCCATCTATTCGGGACCGAAGATCTCAGCCGAAGAGATGGCGGACGGGATCGTGAAGGCCATGGAGAGCGACAACTTCGAGCATTACGTCCCCGACATGAAAGCCATCATCGAATCGAAGACCTCCAATCCGGATCCCTTCATCGAGGGCATGGCCGCCATGTTGCGCTCAGCCGGCACCTGAGCGGGTCAGGGTCGGACGTAGGCGTAAATCGGCATGCCGTTGTAGTTCTGGGAGTCCGCCGGCAGGAAGGGGCCGTTGAAGACGACGGCGTACTTCCCTTGGGGTTCAGGCCCCGCATCACCGTCGACCGTGGTGATGGCCCCGTCGGGCCAGACCTCGGCCACCACGGCCATATGGGGCGATGTGGTGGTGTTCTGGGGACCGGTTCCATAGAGCACGAGATCGCCGGGGGCCGGCGGTGACGTGGGCGATTGGGCCAGCCCGTGCGAGACGGCCCAGTTGTAGACGGAGCCCACGAAGGGGAAGCGGGGAATGGGAACGCCGATCGAGTTCCAGACCCACGTGGCGAACAGTGCGCACCACTCTTCGCAGGGCCCGTAGGGATTGCAGAAGGAGCCCTGGCTGGCGTCGGGGTCAGGACCGATCTGGCTGGCGGCGATAGCTACCGCCGTCTGCCCTCCGGACCCACTGACCGGTGTGCTGAACGACGTCGGGATGGAGTCGGGCTGGAGTAGCCAGTAGCCCTTGCCGCTCGGGGTGGCCACGATGGCGGCGGTGGAAGGAAAGGGCGGGTTGTTCGGCGAGGGGCCGTATGACACGGCGTCGCCATAAGGGAGCACGGCCGAGGTGGCGGCGGCCAGCCAGTACCCGTTGCCATCGGCCGTCGGCGCGATCCCGGTCACTCCGGTGCCGATGTTCTGGTTGGCCGCCGACCCGTGGAAGGCGGCGTTGCCGAAGGAGAACACACCCCCGTCGGAGGCCACCAACCAGTAGCCCTTCCCGTTCTTGGTGGCGGCCATGCCCACGATCGGCTCGTTGAGGTGCTGCCCACCCATCGACCCGTAGAAAGCGGCATCGCCGAAGCTGAAGATGCCGCCGTCGGCCGCCACCATCCAGTAGCCCTTACCGCTCGGGGTGGGTGCCATCCCGACGATCGGTTGGAACAGTCGGACTCCCCCGGTCGATCCCTCGAAGGCGGCGTTGCCGAAGGAGAACACGCCGCCGTCGGCCGCCACCAGCCAATAACCCTGGCCATCGGGCGTGGCCGCCATTCCCACCACGGGCGCGTAGAGAGCGGTACCGCCCATCGAGTTGAAGTACCCGGCGTCGCCGAAACTGAAGACGCCGCCGTCGGCGGCCGCCACCCAGTACCCCTTCCCCGTGGGGGTCGAGGCCATGGCCACCGCCGGGGCGGCCAGGGTGAGGCCGGCAAAGTTGGAGACCGAGGGGGCGTCTCCGTAGGCGGCCACTCCGGTTCCCGAGAAGCCGAGATGGGCCACCGTGGCCATGGCTGGCATCGGCCGGGGGGGAACTCCGACAACGACGAGACCGAGAAGGAGGGTGGCCGTCGTCAGTCCGAGGGAGCGCCAACGCCGGGCCCGAGGGAGAGAGGTGGCCTGCACAACTGAACTGAAGCGGCCACCTCGGATCACTGCGGCTCGATCATAGGGCGCTCTCTCGTCCCGTCAATGCCAAGCGTCTTCTCCCTGGTACGACCGTCTGAAAGTCTCGGCTGGACCTGGGGTTCTCTCGCTACCATGGCGAAATCGTGCCTGGAAAGCACCACGCATCCCGCCGCCGCTCCCGGGTGGCCACTGACACCCCCAAGGGAGGGGGACGCCGCCCGCGCGGCCGGTCATGTCCCGACGTCGGCGCCTGAAGCTGACCCGCACCATCTCGCTGGCCGTTCTCCTGGCTCTGACCGGGTTCTTCATCGCCGTCCGCCCGGGCTCACGACACGGTCGGGACCGTCCGTTGGCCAGCCACAAAGACCAGACGTCCGAGGGCACGGCCGTCGTAAGCAACGCCGACCAAGCGGGTGGCGTCGGGAACCGAAGACCTCTTCACCGTGCCCACGGTGGCTCACTACCTGGCCGGACACGGCCAGCATCATGAAAGTGGACATCCTGGCCACCCTCCTGACGAACGCCTCCCGTGACTACGAGGTGGATCTGATGACCCACGTCGATCCCAACCAGGCCTCGAGGGTGTCCGCCGGTGTCCCCTCGAGCGCCAGCATCGCTCTCAAGAACGGATGGCTGCCCCTCGACAGTGGCGGCTGGCAGATCAACTGCATCGGCTCGGTCCACGGCGATGGTCGCAGCTATCTGGTCGCCGTTTCTGACCGACGGCAATAGCTCCGAGGCACAAGGGATTGACACCGTCGACGACCTCTCCCGACTCATCCGGAAAACGCTGGCAGCCGAATCTCGGACGTACGTCCGCCTGCTGTTCGCTTCTTTCCGGTTAACGGCGGCCTTTTCGCCATCAAAACGGCCTGAGCCGGAACCCAGTTTCTCCACCAGCGTTAAGATCGGAATGAGACTTTTGAAAGGGAGACCGGTGGAGGAGCTGGACCAGGACCTGATCGGCACGGTCGGCCAAGTGACCCTGGCCATTGCCCCCGCCCGACCCGGCGAGGTCATCCTTCCTGTCCGCGGCGGGACCGAGGCTTTTACAGCCTGCTCGGATGAATCGATCGCCAAGCACTCCCGGGTGGTGGTCGTCGAATGTCTCACCGGACGGACGGTTTCCGTCACGGCCCTGCCGTGACATCTGTCTCTAGATAAGGGGGGCCACGATGTTCTTTTGGCATGTTCCGGCACCGAACGAAGCGCTTCTGATCTCCGGATCGAGACGCCGGACCCAGGACACTCAATTCCGGATCGTGACGGGCCATGGATGCTTCGTCCTGCCCATCAAGCAGAAGGCGCGTTTCTTGTCCCTGTCGCTCCAGGAATCGGAGATCGCCGAGGACTGCATCACAACCCAGGGGATCCGGCTCCACATCCGCGCCATCGCCGCCTTCAAGGTGGGTGACGACACAGCCTCGATCGCCAACGCCGCCCGCCGCTTCCTGGCCGAGCAGGACCGCATGGAGGAGCTGGTCGGCCGCATCTTCGCCGGCCACCTGCGCTCCATCATCGGCAGCCTCACCGTGGAGGAGATCATCCGCGAGCGCGATCGTCTGGCCTCAGAGGTCAAGGACGGCAGCCACGGCGAGATGGAGAAGCTCGGCATCGTCGTCGATTCGCTGCAGATCCAGGAGATCGAAGACTCGACCGGATACATCAACAACATCGCTGCCCCCCATGCCGCCGCCGTGGCCAGCCTGGCCCGCATCGCCGCCGCCAAGGCCGACCAGGAGGCGACCCAGCGCGAGCAGGAGGCAGCCGCGCTTAAAGCCGAGTACACCCGCGACACCTCCATCAAGCAGGCCGGGTTCTCGGCCGAGACCGAGCAGGCCAAGGCTAAGGCGGCCCAGGCCGGACCTCTGGCTGAAGCCGAAGCCTCACAGCAGGTCATCGAACAACAGACCCATCTGGCCGAACGGGCCGCCCAGCTCACCGACAAGCGGCTCGAGTCCGAGGTCCGAAGGCCAGCCGATGCCGAGGCCTACAAGTTGAAGACACTGGCCGACGGGAACCGGGAAAAGGTGAAGGCCGAAACCGAGGCGGAAGCTTTCCGCCTCCGTACCCTGGCCGAGGCCAACCGGGACACCGTCAAGTTCACCACCGAGGCTGAGGCCAATCGGCAGCGGATGCTGGCTGACGCCACCGGCGACGCTGAAAAGGTGAAGGCGGCGGCTGACGCCGAAGCCCGCAAACACCATGCCGACGGTGAGGCCTATGCCCAGAGAACAGTGGCGGCGGCCGAAGCCGAGGCCATCAACGTCCGGGCCGCCTCGCTGGCTGACGGAAACCAGGCCCTGATCGCCGCCAACAAGCTCATCGACGTCCTTCCCAGTCTGGTGGCCGAAGCGGCCAAGGGAATCTCCGGGTCCAATCTGACCATCCTGAACGGGACGGAAGGAGTGAATCAGGTGGCTGCCGGTGTCGTCAGTCAGGGCCTGTCCATCTACGAGGCGCTTCGGAAGTCCGTGGCCACCACCAAAGTCCCGGTGGCCGAGGTCCCGGGCCTGGTCGAGAGCAACGGTAAAGACGAAAAAGCGGTTACCCCCCCTCCCCCATAAGCCGGGTGGCCCCGTTTACCTTCTCCCCGGTGCCGGCAGGTTGGAGATGATGACCCGTTTGGGTCCGACACCCACCCAACCGGTGGGCGGCGAGGTGGCCGGCGTGTCGAATTCCTGTGGCGTCGCTCCCACGCCGATGCAGCCGTCTCCTACCGGGCAGCTCAGCGGGAAGACGAGGGCCAATGGAGAGCCGTCGACGGTGGGGAGGGCCAGTGGCGCCCAGGTGGTCCCCCCGTCGTGGGTGGCCTCGATAACCGGGTCGTCGTAGCCGCCGCTCGAGGTAGTACCGGCGGCCGAGACGAAACAATCCTCATCCGTAGCGCAGCTGACCGAGATGGCAATGCCCGGCCATGAAGGCGCAGCGGCGGTCACTTTCCATGTGGCGCCGCCGTCGGCGGTGGTGGCGATGGTGATGGCACCACCACTGGCCGACGGGTAGGTGACCAGGCAGTGAGTGGCGTCAGCGCAGGACATAAGGATGACACCGGGGCCGACCGCCATGGTGGTGGAGGTCGACGTCCATGTCCGACCGCCATCGACCGACCGGACGGCGATTAGCCCTTCGGTGGCCGGCTCCTGGACGGAGCCGGTGGGCGCCAGACCGAGACAGCTCCCGTCGGGAACACACCGCAGGCTGAAGAGCGGTGCCGATCCTCCCGGCGCCACCGAGTCCGCCGCCGACCACGTGGCTCCGGCGTCGATGGTGAAAAGGAGGGTCCCGGACCCGACGGCGTCACCGACCACCTGGACCACGCAGTTCTGGGCCGTGCCGCAAGCCAGTTGGTCGATGGAAGCCTGAGCCACACTCGGCGGGGCCGTCAGCGATTCGATGCGCCAATGGGCACCTCCGTCGGCGGTGACGGCCAGGTGGAGCTGTCCCGACGCCGAAGCATCGGGAGAACCGTCGGTCGAGGTCGCCCCCATGCACATCTCGGTCGTCGGGCACGACAAAGGCCCGTCGGCCAACTGTTGGTGATCGGGGAGAGCGGCCGTCGGCTTCCAAGTGGCCCCACCATCGGTGGTCCGTTCCACTCCTGACCCCGTCGGCGAGGCTCCTCCCGTCTGGTCGGCATAACAGGTCGTCGCCGTCACGCAGATGAGATCACCGGTCTGGGGTCCCGCGCCGACGAACTGGAAGGGAGAAGAGGTCGAATCAACCAGGCGCATCTTGGGCGAGCCGACAGCCACCGGCCTGGGCGGCCGGGTCGGGGTCCGACCGGCCGACGGGCGGAGAGTGACGGCCAGGGCGACGAGGACGATCAGAGCGGCGGCGATGGTCAGAGCTCTCGTCGAACGCCGGGAGGAGACCAGGCGACGACGCCGGGGGTGAGTGACAGGGCCGGACGCTCTCGTCACCGGCAGCTCGGTCCCATCGAAGGCGTCGGCCACGCCGGCGGCGACCCGGTCGCCCGCCTCATCGGCCGGCCAGTCGTTCGGACCCAGGCCACGGAGGGCCACGATCAGGATCTCATCGCCGGAGAGGCCATGGCTGACCGGTCTGGTGATGATGTCGTCGATCATGCGATCGACCTCCCGCCGGCGCGCGTCGTCGTTCATCTCTTCTTCCTCGTAACTTCCGTTTCGTCGGTGGTGAAGCTTCCAAGTTCGGGCCCGAGAGCCGTTCGGAGTGCGGCCAGGGCGCGCACCTGCAACTGTCGGACCGCGGGTTGACTGCGGTCGATGAGAGTGGCCACCTCGCTGGTCGTCCTGCCTTCGAGGATCCGGAGACGGAGAACCGCCCGGTGATCGGGCGCCAGGCTGTCGAGCGCGGCCAGTAGGACGGCCCGGCGATCACTCTCGACGGCCAGAGTGTCGGGTCCCGGTCCGGGAACCGTTCGTTCGGGCACAGAGCCCGTCACCACCGGGCGACGTGGTCG
>Ga0208357_1000986_pt1 | contig 21667 bp, 20 predicted proteins | sample NGESurdeep092012_6_FD_184487 | JGI IMG/M metagenome (GOLD analysis project Ga0208357, IMG submission 184487) | Arctic peat soil microbial communities from Barrow, Alaska - NGEE Surface sample F52-2 deep-092012 (SPAdes) | ecosystem: Environmental > Terrestrial > Soil > Wetlands > Peat ... | reverse complement strand
AAGGCGCAAGGACGTCACCAGAACCACTACGCGTCAGCCAGGTTCCCGCCGAAGGGCGTCGAGCGCCCGCTCGCTCGCGATCGTGGCCGAGGCTCGACCACTTAGTTGCGATCCTCAGTCGCCTCGGCGACGAAGAAAGCTCTCGACTGCGGCGTTGAAAGTCGACGGCTCCTCGTAGGTCAGTGCATGCCCCGCCTCAGCGATCGTTACGAACTCGACGTCGGATAACTGCGCGGCCCAGAGTCGCATCATCGCGGGTGGCGCGATCATGTCGGCTCCACCGGCGATGACGAGCACCGGGGCTGATATCAGCCGCAATTTTGCATAGCTGTTTGGAGTTCTCACGAGCGCCACCTCACCGTTCGGCTGCCGCGCGCTCGATTCGACCTCTATCCAACGTCGTGTGGCCTCAGGGTTGCTGCCACGGAACCCTGCGGAGACCTCGCGATAGACCGCAGGGTTCGGGGCGCGAAGACCCGGCACGCTGATTCGTTCGATAAAGCCGGCGATCTCATCGTCGACGATCATGCCGGTACTCACCGACGCGACGAGGGTCGTCACCCGCTCGGGGCGCCAGGCGGCATAGTCGAGGGCGCTGAAAGTTCCCCCCGCCGCCCCCACTAGGTGAATCGCCGGGATCTCGAGGTGCGTGAGCAACGCATCGAGATCCTCCGCGACGCTCCCCGGCTGGGGCCCGGTAGCGGGCACCGCGACGCTCGCACCCCAGCCGCGACGGTCCGGCGCGATAACGCGGTAGCCGGCCTCGGAGAAGAAGGACAGTTGCGCTTCCCAGATAGCGGACGTACCGGTGTTCGCATGTAGGAACACGATCGGGGTCCCCTCGCCCGAGGAGTCGAGGTACCACAACCGCACGCCCGGAAGATCTACGGAGGCGCCCTTGTAGGGCAGCCCTTCCGAAGTTGGTCGCGATCCCGAGCTCACGTCTCTCCCCCGATCGATCGAACGACGAAAAGCGGCTTTCGCGTCCGGCGCACTTTACCGCTGCAGATTCTCACCGGACCCTGCGCCTCGACGCCCACCGGCGCTGTCTATTCGACTCATCGGCGACGATTCATGCGGAGTCAAATCTCGGGACCGCTCGTGCTGAACGACCTCAAATGCGGACGGTGCGCGGATGACCGCATTCGTGTGTCGATCCTCGTCGCGCATGGTTGTGGGCATCACTCGATCTGGGTCCGCGGCGGTACTCACCACACGCCGCTCGCCTCGTAGTAACCGCCAGCTCTGAAGTGTCAATTGATTGGCTCCCGTCTTCGTCAGCCACGAGATGCGCGACGAACGCTCCGTGAGTCGGCCGAATGAGGCTGACGCCGACAATCATGAGCGCGAAGTCCGAGACTTCGGTGTGGATCCGCTGTCGACATCCTGAGGATCTCGGTTCGCCTCGAGCCGGATACGTCAACGGCTCGGGGCCGGTGCAGAGCAACCCGTGACCGCCGGTCACGACGGGCACCGACTACGTAGGATCAGAGAATGACAGATCCGATGGAGTCCTTGCCGATAGTCGAGCAACCAGAACCACTTGAGCCAGAGGATGCCGCCGACGTCGCACCAACCGACAGCGAGATCGACTTCGACGACGAGCGAGACGACGACCAACTGCCGCTCGACGCTGTTGAGGCACTCGAAGCGGGCGTACTTCTCGACGATCCAGAAACCTTCTCAGAAGACGACGATTAGCGCTTCAGCAGGAGTACGGGCGGCAGTCGGCTCCAAAACGCTACGGCGCTCGGCCCGTGGCAAAGTGAAGCCGTCGCCACTCCTCCACCGATAGCGGACGAAGGACGTTTGTGCTCGTCCAGGCCTGCGAATCGGCCAAGAATGGAGGAGCGCCCATCCGGCGAGGCCAGGCAAGGAGTCAGAGGAATGGAAACAATTCGCGCCGCCGTCGGCCACTACCCGCACACGGCAAGCCTCCACGGCACCGCGATAGCTCTAGACGATCGGACCGAACTCGTCGTCGACTCGCTCAGCACTGCGGGCGGCTTCGGCCAGATCCTCGGAGAGCTGCGCTACGACGTATTCGAAGTCCCGATCGTGAGCTTCCTCGTGGCACAGCAACAGGGCATTCCGGTAGTGGCCGCACCGCTCTTCGTCACGCGCCGTTTCCACCAGTCCCGTCTGCTCTTGAATCGCTCGACTGGAGTAACTGGCCCAGCCGACCTCGCTGGGCGAAACGCGGGAATCCGATACCACGGCTTCACGGACGGAACGTGGGCCCGCGGGATTCTGTCGCACGACTTCGGGCTCGACCCTGGCCAGGTCACCTGGGTCACCGCCGCGCCAGAGACAGTGGCTGGAGCACCCTTGCCGCCAAACGTGCGACCGTCCCTTGGAGCCTCGCTCGATGATTTGCTTCGCGAGGGTGAGCTTTCCGCGCTCATCTTAGAGGCGGGCCGAACAGTCGAGGGGGCTGGCATCGAGCCGATCTTCCCGGACGCCGCCGCGGCTGAGGAGGCCTGGTTCCACGCGACCGGCGTTGTACCGATCAATCACCTCATCGCGATCCAACAACGAGTCCTTGAAGTGTACCCACGCCTAGTTGACCAGCTCTTCGATGTGTTCTCGGCCGCGAAGCGGCAAGGAATTATGAATCTTTCGCGATCGCCCGAAGCTGGCAGTGAAGAGGCCAACCTGGTTCGTCTCCAGACCTTCCTCGGGGACGACCCGATGCCGTATGGCCTCGACGACAATCGTGCGCCGCTAGAGATGATCTTCCAGCTCGCGCTCGATCAACAGGTCATCACGACCCCGGTCGATCTTGCCACAGTCTTCGCAACGCCGATCGTCTGACACCGCGCTCGGTGTCGACGGGTTGGGATGAACGGCGCGCTCGAGCTCACGAATCTCACGAGGCGACCACTACGAAGGACAAGCGTGCCCACGCGATCCGGACGCATTGCAAACGTCGGGCGGTCATTGCCGCGATCCGGAAAAGATGGTGTCAGCGAGGCAGGTACGACTGTTCGATCGAGTGGGAGCAGGATATGTGGCCATTCAAAAAGCGAGCGAAGTCCACACGCGACGAGGTGCCGATGAGCGCCCTGAGCACCTCGGACGCGCCTCTTAGTCAGTTCGATCCAAGGATCGACGTCGAGAAGTCACTCGAACGCTTCGATCTCGATGAAAGTGCGAAAGAGCCCGAGGGCTATACCGGGGACTAACGCAGTCGTCGTGACGCACCTGCGTCGGGCGCCTACGCCGTGTCCGCTGAGCTTCGCACGACCCGCGGCCCGTTCAAAAGTACGAACGCCCCACGCCGACCAGCGCACATCACCGAATTGCTAGAGCCTGACAATCCCCTCGGCGACCACCGCAGTCAGTGGCTTCTGCACCACTCAAAAGGCCCGAGTCACGAGCGCACTATTCCTCTTGTAGAAGACCGCGAGCGCTGCGTTTGCGCACCGCATCTGCAAGAAGCTCGAGCGTCGTCACCGTCTCGTCCCAGCCGATGCATGCGTCCGTGATGCTCTGCCCGTACGAGAGGTCAGCTGATTGGCCGAACACGAGCTCCTGACGCCCCGCAACGAGGAAGCTTTCGAGCATCAGACCGACCACCTCGCGCTCACCCTGGACAACGCGCGCCGCGATTTCTCCGGCGACCAGGGACTGACGATGATGATCTTTGCCGCTGTTGTCGTGACTGGCGTCGACGACAACGCGCCGCATCCGCCCAGATCCTTCGAGTAGCGCCAGCGTCGCTGCCACGCTGGCGTCGTCGTAGTTCGGGCCAGTCCGTCCGCCACGGAGCACCACATGGCAGTCGGGATTTCCGGTCGTCGTGACAATCGCAGCCGTTCCGTCGTCGGCGATTCCAACGAACACGTGTGCGCTCGCTGCCGCGGCGACGGCATCCACGGCTCCGTGGACGTCCCCCTCGGTCGAGTTCTTGAAGCCAATCGGCATCGAGAGTCCACTCACGACTTGTCGATGGATCTGACTCTGCGACGTTCGCGCGCCAATCGCTCCCCAGCTCACGGTGTCGTCGATGTACCTCGGCGAGATTGGGTCCAGGAACTCGCATCCGACCGGGAGACCGAGCGAGACGATCTCAAGCAGCAAGGTGCGCGCTGCGACAAGGCCGTCCTCGACCCGGAAGCTCTCGTCGAGCCCTGGATCGTTGATCAGACCTTTCCAACCGAGCGTCGTCCTCGGTTTCTCGAAGTAGACACGCATGACCACGACGAGGTGCTCGTCCAGTCGACACGCGACCTCTCGCAACCGCCGCGCGTACTCGAGTGCCGCGACCGGGTCGTGGATCGAACACGGACCAACAACAACCAAGAGTCGATCGTCCTCCCGGTTCAAGACCGCAGCGACAGCGTCGCGCCCGCGTCGGACCACGTCCTCTAGATCCGCGGATAGCGGCAGCGAGTCGCGCAAATCGCGCGGCGAAAGCAACGGCTGGACGTCGGCGGTACGGCTGGTTCGCGGTTGCTCAATCGTGGTCACGGAACCTATTTCCAATCCGCGAGCCGCTCGATAGATGACCGGCTCGCCTCGTTAAGGGGCAAAACAAAAGGCAGAGGCGGGAGCCTCTGCCTTTGAGCCGGTCCTAGATGACTGCGCGTTTAGTGCGTGGTTACACCCCGGCGCCCATCTCGGGCCGGCTCGTCAAACCACCAATAACAACGCACGGCGTGGAACGTAGCAGAGAACCCGCGAGGCGTGTAACGGACCTCTCGTTCAGTTCGCCGATCACACGACCGGCCGGCTCGACCACATTTCCCGGTGTCACGAGGGTCGGCCGGTGACGTCGATCCTGAGCAGGCTGCGCAGCCGCGGCGCTCACTCCCACGACGCCTATCGATGGCGCCCGGCGACCGGTCAGATCGTCTTAGGCCTCAGGCGGTTCGTAGGCCTCGAGCGGGCGGGTGTCTTCGACGAGTCGACCCTTCCAGAGTTGCGCAGCGATCTCACCGAGCGAGGCCGCCCGAGCGAGCTCCTCGGGCGTGGTCTGCGCGGCGGCCTCCCATGCGTCGAAGTCCGGGTCGTCCGGGGACACACTCACTTCCGGAGGATACGTCCAAATCGAACATCGGCAGACCGCAACCTCGGCGACGTAGTCGTCGTCGAGCGGCCATCACGTGGCCGACCAGAGTTTCGCCTCTCGAGAGGTCGAACACCATGGACCGCGGGCTCGAGCCCGATCGCTTCGTGGCCGAGCCAAGTCTTCGTCAACCCGTGAAGTAGGTGTACTCATGAGCCACCTCGAAGCCGAGCGGTATGTAGAGGTGCATGGCCGGCAAGTTGTCTGCGAGCACGACGAGGTAGAGCGCCGACACTTCGGCGTCGGCCGCGAGTACCGCCAACTGATGCAGAACGGCACCTGCTGCGCCCCGCCGGCGATGTGACTCGAGCGTCGCAATGCACTGCAAGCCGCCCCAGCCGTTGGCAAAGACGATCTGCCCAACAGCGACGCCGGAGTGCTCCTCCTCAAGGAGCACGAACGAACTTGGGCTCTCAGGTACGAGCAGCGTCTGGCGATGAATTCGGGCTTCCTCGCTGTCGAGCGCACGCGGTGAGTCCGCTTGCCAGTAGGACTCGAACCAGCGTGGCGTTGCTTCAGAAGCGATCTCGATCGACCATCGCCCGGGGGCGGTTCGAGCGAGGAGTTGCGCGGTGTCGACGGTCATCACCAGGGTTCTGTCGTGCGGACGATATCCCCGGCGGCGGAGATAATCTGCGAGCTCGCTTGGAGCCGACGCCGCGCTCACCAGGAACTTCGCTGGCGCACCGCGGCTTCGGTAGAACTCCTCGCCGAAAGCGACAAGTTCCTCCATCCGGGCCTCGTTGCCCACGGGCAGCGCCGAGTTGGCGCGCCGCGTCACCCCCGAAGTCCAGCGAAATCTCCAGCCGCCCGCCACGATCAGTTCGCCCGGCGGCCAAGCGCCCGCGGCCAGTTCGTCGAGCGATGCGATCGACTCCACGAAGCGAGCATATGAGACAGGCATTGGATGATCGCGCCGCCGGCTCAGGTCATCGGCAGACTGGCTATGCATCGCGTGACGCGGGTCACGCCTGCCAAGCCCGCACTTAGGAGTTCGCTGGCTCCGCCCCCGCTGTGACCGTTCGCTGGTCACTCGCAGATGCCAGCGCCACAGACGCCGGCTTGGTTTCCCGCTGAAGTCGGACTCCACTGCGCAACGCTAGAACAGACCGCGCGGCGCCTGCCTCGACGCTGATCCGATGACGTAGCGACCGCAGTCGCAGCGCTACCTTGTCTAGCGGAATAACACGAGCCTTCGTATCCGCTGCCGCAGCATCGGCGTGACCTGACGCGAATCGTTCGATGCTCAGCGAGAGCGCCCCACCCGGCTCGAAGCTCGCGATACGGAGTGCCTTCGCGTCCTCTTGGTCCGCGCCGAGCACCACGTTCAGCACCCGACGATTCCCCGAAGTCGCGACCGGTGACCATGAGGCAATCGTCGCGGCGAGCTCCAGGGCGCGACGCTCGAGAAACTCGGCTTCGACAACCTCCGAAACGATGCCGGACAGCTTTGCCTCGGCACAAGTCAGTGTGCTGCCGGCAAGCAGCATCGCCCGAGCTCGACTCTCGCCGACTGAATCGACGAGTAGTCGGACTCCTTCCTCGGAGTAGACGAGACCGAGTCGTCCGGCAGGTAATCCGAGCTTGGTGTTCGGCGTTGCGATCCGAACATCTGCGGCGAGCGCAAGTTCGAGGCCACCGCCGATGACGTTGCCATGTAGGGCAGCGATCACGGGCACGCGCGACTTCTTCAAGAGTGCGAAGTTGAGCCCGTTCGCGATCAACCGTTCGGCGTTTCCGTGCGCAGCTTCACGCAGGTCATACCCTGCCGAGAAATCAGGACCTTCCGCGGTCAAAACAACGACTCTCGTGCCGACCGGGGGTATCGACACCAAGCTCTCAAGTCGATCGATGGTCGCCCGTCCGAGCGCGTTACGCCGCGAAGCGCCAGTGAGACGGAGCTCAAGGACACCATCGGCATGGCGACGGACCTCTACTTCGGTCGCCTCGTCCATCGCGCTGGCGACGTCTACTCGTTCGACACGCCGAATGCGACCCGCTACCGTTCGGGCTCGATCACGAAGTGCCGCGCTACCGAACCCGCGATCGCCAATCCAAGACACCGGAGTCTCCCTCCCTGCCACACCTGTAGTCGACACTATCGGCTGCCATCGCAGCCTCAACGTCGCCCTCGCCAGGTGATCTGCCTACCCCGCAGCACGTGCTTGCGCCGACGCCGGTGAAACCGACCGACACCGCCAGGCGAACCAGTGCCGCGAGGAAGCACGTTCCCGTTCGAGAGCCAAATGTTCTGCCCCGGGTCCCGCCTACCTAGGCGGGGCCTCTGCCAAGAAGCGGCGAAAGCCATCGAGCACGTAGCCCGCCTGGTCGACGTGGGGCAGTCCTGCCACCGCCATACACGGCACCTCAAGGCTCACCGGAAGGTTGTCTGGAAGGACGCCAAGGAGCTCGCGCAACGGGAGCTCGCCGGTTCCTGGAACAAGCCGGTTCCCGATTGACTCCGGCCGCAGATTTTCAAAATCTGGTGCGCGAGACGGCGCGTCGGACAGTTGGATCACGCCGAAGTAGCGGGAGTCCACCGCAGCCACATCGGCAACGGTGCCACCCGAGCGAAACAGATGGAGGCTGTCGAGAATAAGACTCACGTTGGACCGGTCGATCTCGGTCACCAAGTGAAGCGCGTCGGCGAGGGTCTTCGTCTGCGAGTAGGGCATGAACTCGACCACGACCTCCAATCCGACGTCGGCGGCGATATCGGCCACGAACGCGAGGTTCTCGACCGCGCGGTCAACGACGTCGTCCCAACCGACGACCTGAAGCACACGAGCGCCGACCGCAGCTGCGAAGGTCGCAAAGGCCCTCGCCTCCTCGAGCAGAAAGTCTTCCTCGAGAACAACGTTGCTCACCTCGAGCACCGAGATGCTGCTCGCCGCAAGCGCACGAGTGGTCGCCACAACGAACTCAGGGTCGTACAGCAGTGGAGATGCCGGCTGACCGTACACCCGAAACTGGACTCCGCTGAGGTCGAAACCGGCAGCTCCCGCAGCGGCGATCGCCTCGAGCGGCTGTGGTCGATGCAACGTGAGCGGAGCGAGCGCCGTCTCCATTGAGACCTCCTTGGACTGGAACTTGCCCACGCGTCCCTCTAGAAAGCGGCCGCGGAGCACCCGGGCGAACACGACTCACGACCATGACGAGGGCTACGGTGAGATCGGTCCGACTGTAACCGCGACAACAGCGGCGATTTCTCGTGACCGTCTAGCGTCGCGACTAGTGAGAACTCGTCTAGTCGCTCTCGTCGCCACCTTGTTGATGGCGAGCATCGGGGTTGTGCTCGGAGCCTGTGGGACAACGGGCGCGTTCGCCGCGGACAGCACGTGTCACTCCAGTAGCGGCGTCGTCTGCATCGGCCAGTCGGACAGCACTCGCACCGTGCACGTACGGCTAGGCGAGACGGTAGAAGTCACCTTGAGCGATACCTCTCTCGTGTGGAGCGACATTCGCCAGGTCGGGCCGCACCTACTCCGAGTCACGCACAACGTGACTCGGAGTGTGCTCCAGCTCCGAGAGACATTTGAGCCGATAGCGACAGGTCACACGACACTGCAGGCCACCGGCGCAGCACACTGCACGGCCGGCCAGGCATGTCCACAGTTTCTGCTCTTGTGGCGAGTACAGATCGTCGTCGCGACATGATCAAGGTCTCGAGCTTCGGCCGCCAGCCACTCACCGATGTTCTCCAAGGACAACTGAGATAGAAACGCTCGAGGTGACACAACTGGTCTAAGACCTCGTGCGCGGATCGCACTGACCGTCGAACTTCTCTTCATGACCAGGCGGTGGCGCGTAGTCAGGAGAAGAGCGACTCTCCGACGTAGTGCCCAGGTCCGAGTGCCGCGGGTGGCACGGCAACGATGAGGCTCCCGGTATGGACGGTGAACTGACTCAGCGCATCGTTTTGGGCGAGCGTCTGAAATATCGGGATGAAGCCCTTCCTCGGGTCGCGCTGATAGGAGAAGAACAGCAGGCCCGCGTCGTAGGCCGGAGGGTTAGTGCCAACTGCCGCGGACACGCCGTCGTTGTAGGAGTAGCCACGGCGAAGAATCATCTGTCCCCTGTTCTCCTTTGGGGAAGCTAGACGGACATGTGCGTTCACCGCGATGAGCGGGTTCCCGTCCGAGTCGGTCGCGTCCAGGTCGAGCGCGTCGAACTCCGCCGACTCTCCGAGCGGGGCGCCAGAGACCTTGTGGCGGCCGATCACCTGCTCCTGCTCGCTCACCGATCTCGTGTCCCAGTCCTCGATGGCGATATGGATCCGGCGCACGACAAGGTAGGTCCCGCCGCGCATCCAACGCGGGCTCTCTGCACCTGCCCAAACGAACTCCTCGAGCTGGGCGCCCGCCGGATTGATCGTTCCGTCCTTGAACCCCTGCAGGTTGCGAGGCGTACCCGTACTTGCTGGCGTCTCGTTGAAGCCCACTTGCGTCCAGCGGATCGACGCGACTCCCTCCGCCATTCGGAGTAGCTCGCGCACCGCATGAAAGGCGACCTGCGGATCGTCAGCGCAGGCTTGAATCGTCAGATCGCCGCCGGTCTTTTGCGCGATCAGCTCGTCGAAGGGAAAGGTCGGTAGGTCGACGAGCGCTGCAGGCCGACGGGCTCGAAGGCCGAAGCGATCGACGCCATCGACCTCGAAGATCCCGGGTCCTAATCCGAACGTCACCGTCAACCTGGCCGATCCGAGACCGATTACCTCCATGCTGTCCGGCTCGGCGCTGCGAGCTCCGAACGGCGCCGGACTCACCAGCCTTCCCACCGCCAGGTCCGCGGCCGCATCTGACCAACTCCGAAGCAGATCCTCCAGATCTCGACGCTTCTCCGTCGAGACGTCGAGCGAGGCGAAATAGGTGTTGCTCTGTGCCGAGGTGACGATTCCGCCTTGTGGACCGGAGCCGTAGAACGACTCGGTCGCGTTTCGGTAGCTGCCGCCAACAACGGGGGCATCGCTGGAGGCGAGTTTGAGTCCCGCCGCGAACGCGCCGGCGCCGACGGCCGCTCCGCCTACGGAAGCGAGAAAACCCCTCCTACTCAGCCCGTTCGAGCTCGCCGGGATGCTCGCGCGGCCCTCGTCTTCGGCCTCTCCCTCATCGTGCACGCCACTAGCTCCGGGGCTCGACCGTGACCAGCGCCCGGCGAGCGCCGGGTCCCGGCTGCGATTTGATCCATCTCGACACGAGCTCGGCTCGTCGCCTCGGGCGTCTCCCGCGACGTATCCGCCAGGAGTCGTACGCGCACGAACCCGGTCCAGAAGCGGACGTATCCGCGAGTGGCGCTGCACGAACTCTCACTGCTGCACCTATTACCTCAACCGCCATGTCTGAGAAGGAAAACGGACACCTTGAAGCTAGTTGGCTCGAAACGCGCGAACCGACCAGGCGCCCTTGTGAAGGACCAACGGCACCGTCACTCCGGCGGCGCCAACTGCCAGCTGCGATACTCCTCTTGTGCCTCGGAAACCTCGACAGCTCGAGAGTTTTTCGTTCAGGCCCGATGCTCTCAGCCCTGTCGCCGATCGCATGACCCAACTGGCCACCGCCGGCGACGGCTGGATCAATTTGATCCCGAGGATGTCCGAGGAGGACGACGACCAGCCAACGTCGCTCGGATTCATGACGGTCTTTGGCGGCGGCGGACCCGGAGTGACGATGTGCACCTGGATCCCGGGCACGAAGGACCACGACGCAGCGGCCCAGTCAAGCCTCGGCATCGAGCACGTTACCGGCCACCGTGCCGTAAATGAACTTGCTGCACGCAACACCTCAGTTCCCAAGAGTTGGACCGTCCAACAGGACCACCCGTTCCGAGGGCTGGTGTTGCGCATCCCGTCCGAGGAGTCGAACGAGCAGGTGCTCGCATGGGCGCTTCGAGCAGTGAGAGCACTTGGCACACCTCGACCGATCAGAGGATGGCGCGCGGATATCTACCTGCCGCTGGCGCTGTGACAGCGGAGAGCTGCGATCGTTGGCGGGTGCCTCGCGCCTACTGGCCACGGAGCGAGGTCGCCACGATGCCAGTTTCGCGACAAGCTGACCCGAGCTCGGTGTAGGCGCCCCTGCTCAGTGCCCATTGCCAGCGACATAGCCTTGAGCGCCGGAGCATGCCAACCAGGAGATGTCTATGGACACGCCGCACGCAGCCGTCTCGTCGACCATGCGCGATCTCAGCGAGTACATCGCTCGCGCGATACGCCAGCCACTTCCCGACGACGTCGTAGAGACCACGAAGATCCACCTCGTCGACACGGTGGCGGCGATGGTCTCGGGTTCGCAGCTGCCACCGGGTAAGCGAGCGGTCGAGTACACCAGACGAGAAGGTGGAAGCCCCGACGCGGGCGTCATCATCAGCGACATTGTGACGTCCGCCGGGGCGGCGGCGCTGGCGAACGGCATATTCGCCCACGCCGACGAGACTGACGACGTACACACCTCGACCACTACCCATCCCGGTGCAGCAGTCGTGCCAGCAGCGTTGGCGATCGGTGAGCGCAACGGACTGAGCGGCACCGACGTCTTGCGTGGAATCGCGCTCGGCTACGACATCTGCGGTCGCCACGGCAGGGCGATGGACCTTCGCGAGATGCATCGAAGTGGCATCACCATCAACAACCACTCACAGACATTCGGAGCGGCCGCCGCAGCAGGTGCCCTGATGGGCCTTTCAACTCCGGATATCCGTTTCGTCCTGTCGTACGCCGCGGAACAGGCCTCTGGCGTCCCGCCGTTCACTCGCGATACCGAGCACATCCAGAAGGCCTTCGGCAGTGGACGAGCCGCGCAAAACGGCGTCGCCGCCGCACTGATGGTCGCGTCGAGCTTCACCGGAATGGAGGACGTCTTCTCCGACTCCTCGAACTACTTCGAGGTCTATGCACCCAAGGCTGACCTCTCCCATCTCACCGCCGGACTCGGAACCGACTTCGAGATCTGTCAGACATCGATCAAGAACTGGCCGACGGGCGGACCAACCCAAGCGCCGCTCTCACTGCTACAGGGCTTGATCCGAGAGCACGCCATCACGGGCGATCAAGTTGAGCGTGTTGTCGTTCGGATGGCACCGCTTGATGTCGGAATCGTCGACAACAGCATGATGCCGAACATCGGCGTCCAACACTTGGTGGCGCTCATTCTCGTCGATGGCACGGTCTCGTTCGACTCAGCGCACGACTACTCGCGCATCTCTGACCCCCGCGTGCTCGACCTGCGGCAACGTATCGAGATCGTCAAGACGGACCGGATGGCCGACGCTGTGCGGCGCTGGCGAGCCGAGGTGGACCTCACGCTCATGGATGGGCGCCGGTTCTCCGAAGAAGTGCTCGCGGTCAAAGGCAGCGTCGAGAACCCGATGGACCGCGAGGGTGAGAATGCGAAAGCTCGCGCGCTGTTCGCGCCGGTCATCGGGATGGAGCGCAGCGACGAACTCCTCGCAGCGCTCTGGGACTTCGACCTCCTCGAGAACGTGCGCGATCTCCGATCGAGTCTCGGCTCGAGACCTCAGTCGTAACGCGCTGCGCAGACCAGCCGGGCGCGACGCGGCAACCCCCGCGGGAGCGTCCCGGAGTCGGAATCCGGGTCGGAGTCCGGGACGTTGGCTCTGGAATCTCATCGATAAGACGTCACCTGTAGCGTAAATCGATGTTCAGCTTCCGTTCGAGCGCTGCGCCGATGCCACCGAGTGGCGCGCCTGGTCGCCGCAGACGCCGAGTGATTCTCGTGATCTGCAGCTTGAGCCTGTTCATGACCTACGTCGACAGCACGATCTTGAACGTCGCACTCCCCACTATCGCTCGCCAGTTCCATGTCGGCATCGCCGATCTGCAGTGGGTCGCCGACGCGTACCTGCTCGTACTCAGCAGCTTCATCATGCTCATTGGGTCGCTTGCCGACAGGATCGGCCGCAGAAGAATCTTCATGACCGGCCTGCTCCTGTTCTCGGCTGGCTCGCTCTTGTGCAGCGTCGCGCCGAGCGTGCAGCTCCTGATCATCTTCCGCATGCTGCAAGCGATCGGCGGCTGCATGCTGACACCGGTATCACTCTCGATACTCCGGCAGGTCTTCACCGATCCTGCCGAACGCGCGCACGCCCTCGGCATCTGGAGTGCAATCTTCGGTATCGGGATCGCCACAGGGCCGATTCTCGGGGGAGTGCTCGTCTCCGGCATCGGCTGGCGCTCGGTGTTCTGGGTAAACGTCCCAGTCGGCCTCGGCGCCTTCTTGCTCGCCCGTACCTACGTCCCCGAGTCGCGCGCCCCGACCGCCCGCCGAGTCGACCCGGCTGGCCAGCTACTCGTGATCTTGTTGCTCTCGAGCACAACATTCGCGGTCATCGACGGTGCATCACTTTCTTGGGGATCCGCGGCGATCGTCTTGGCCTTCAGCCTCGGCGCGGTCTCCTTGTTGCTACTTGTTCTGATTGAGCGCTCCCGCATCGAACCGCTAATCGAGCTGCATTTCTTCAAGAGCCCGACGTTCTCGGTCGCGATCGGCTCGGCGATCGCCTGCTTCCTCGCCCTTTCAGGTTTCTTATTCGTCAACACGCTCTACCTCCAAGAGGTTCGAGACGACTCAGCGTTCACGGCCGGGATCTCGCTCCTGCCGGCGACCGTCGCGATCGCTGCCTCCGCGCTCGTCTCTGGCCACCTCGTCGCGCGATACGGCTCCCGGATGCCGATGGTTCTGGCAGGTCTCGGAATCGCAGCCGGTGCCGCCCTCCTGCTTGGTCTCAAGCCCAGCACGCCGTATGCACTCCTGATCCTGTCCTACCTCCTTTTGGGTTTCGGGTTCGGGCTCATCAACCCGCCGATCACCAACACGGCGGTTACGGGCATGCCGCCCGGCCAAGCCGGAGTCGCGTCGGCCACCGTTTCGACATCGCGCCAGGTCGGAAGCGTCCTCGGAATCGCGATCATGGGCTCACTCGTCACGGGCGCTTCGTTGGGCAGTGGGAGGCTGTTGGCCTCGGATGCATCGGCGTTCACCGCGTCCACGCATCTCGTGTGGATCCTCGTTATCGCGTGCGGCGTTGCTTGTGCCCTTGCGGCAGCGTTGTTCACCGGACCACGAGGGCTACGGGCCGCGGCGAGTATCTACGAGGACACTCCGGCCACGGACACGGCCGCCCCTACGCTGACTCGATGACCCCACCTCGCACCCAGGACTCGAATCCGGAGAGGAAACGGGGACGGCGCGCCGAAAGACTCGGCAATCGGATGATGCAAGGCGTCGATCAAAGCCCTGAAGAGGAGCTGCGCCAAGCCGAGGAGGTGCTCCGGTGGTCGAACCGGAAACAGAGCCCCGGCTCGGCGTTCTCGATACGGGCGATGAACGACGTCGCCGATCAGTTGGCGAGGCAAGCTCGGTACTCCGAGGAGGCGATCGTCCTCGACGAGATGGTGACGGCGATCAGAAATACTCTCGGACCCGAACACGACTCGACGCTCAGCGCCGAGTTGAAGCTGGCGATCTGCCTGATCGCTCTCAATCGGCACGACGAAGCAGAGGCCCTACTGGCACACGTCGTAGCCGGCCGAACCGCGGCGTTTGGTCACGATAATGCAGCCACCTTGGCGGCGATGGCCTGGAGCGCGACTGCGGCTCGCGAGCTCGGCAAGCTGGGCGAGGCCCGCCTCATCCAAGAACAGGTTCTAGCTGGGCTCGAGTTCGCCGGCGCCGGCGAATCGCTCCAAGGGCAGTCGGCAGCGCTCAATCTGGCATCGACGGTTGCCGACCTCGGCGAGATCGGCGAGGCGGCGGCCCTGGTTCGCCACGTCCTCGAGATCCGATCTCGCACACTTGCACCCGAGGATCCAAAGACGTTGGACGCTCTCGAGACGCTTGCGACGCTGCTGCTCAGGTCGCACGACGTCGCCTCGGCGCTCGATCTGGCGAGGACGCTCGTCGAGCGTCGCACCGTCGTCTTCGGGCCTGATGCCCCCGAGACGGCCCAAGCACGCGACCTCCTTTCAGCAGTTCAAGCGGAGAGCAAGCCGATCTGAGAGCGAGCGAGTCACGCGAATTGGCCGAATCGGCACCTCGTTCTTAGGCTTCGTGCATCACCGACTCGCGACGCTTGGCAGCTAGGTGGCTCATGTGAATCGCCTCGCGGCCCACTATCCAGCCACAGGTGGCACAAACGCCGCCACGCCGCCCGTTCTCATCTCGCTCGCATTAGTCGCCGCGCTCCTGCTCCTTCGTCGCTCGCCGGTCGGTCACCGCTCGAAGAAGACGAACCCGAATCACCGTTCGCCGGCAGGGAGAGAGTCGGGTAACAGCGAAGGCATGCGGCGATGAATATCGCGATCGCTTGCTGCAGGCGGTCCGCTGACTCGGCAGCTGACGTGCTCGAATTCGACGCCGACACGACGCCGCTGCAGACGGCACTCTCGAAGTTGGGAGTCTCCTCGAGCCTGGTGTCATGGGACGATCCGAATGCGGAGTGGGCAACGTTCTCGAAGGTCGTCGTCAGCAGCACTTGGGACAGCGTCGATCGCCCGGCGGAGTATCTCGCCTGGGCGAGGGCGGTCGAGTCGTCCTCTGTCCTTATCAATCCGTTCTCGGCCCTCGAATGGGGCCTCGACAAGACGCACCAGCGCGACCTCGCCGCCCTCGGCGTGCCCACGATCTCGACCATGTGGGCGGCACCCGGCGAGGTGTGGGAGTCGCCGCCGCCGTTCGAGTTCGTCGTCAAGCCCTCGATCTCGGCAGGCGGACGGAGCACGGCGCGCTACGCAGCTGGAGACGAACGCGCGATCGACCACGTCGATGCCTTACAACAGTCTGGACAGACGGTGATGATCCAACCGTTCTTGCCCGCCATCGACGTCGAGGGTGAGCTCGACCTCGTATTCATACGAGGCGAGCTCAGCCACGCGGTGGTGAAGGACGCACTCCTCCATAAGGGTCGGCGACCCCCGGAGCGGCCATGGGAGGAGATGACCTGGAGTGGACTCAGCGTTCCGTCGAGTAAGCAGCGAGACGTCGGCGATCACACGATGGCGGCGGTGACGACACTGCTTGGGCAGTGCCCCGCCTACTGCAGGGTCGACCTGATCAATGACGTCGATCGCGGACCGGTGCTGCTCGAGGTCGAGCTCATCGACCCGTACCTCTCACTTGACGAGAACACCTCCGGGGCGGCGCTCCTGGCCGAAACCATCTGTGGATCCTGAACGAGCTGGGCCGCGATCCAGGTCGAGGTCGGGCCGCGCCGTCTAGGCGGGCTGCTCGGCGGCATCTCCGAGTGTCCGGGATTCGCGCACATCTCGCTTGAAGTAGAACGCTCCGCCGCCGATGTCGTCTACCTGGGAGAACCGGGCTCGGCGAGCAACGGCGAGCGACCATTCATTTCTCGTGTCGATGAGCAGCGTCGCCACTTTGTAGTCGGTCTCGTCGCGCAGGTATCCGAGCAACAGCTCGAGCGCGCGGGTCGCACATCCCCTACGTCGATACTTCGCAAGCACGAAGTAACCGATGTTGACCTCTCCCTCCTCGAGCCACGAGCGAGCGACGTCGTAGTCGATCCAACCCGCCACCTCTTCATCGACGACGATGCAGGCGAGCGGAGGCTCCATATCAGCCTCCGCACCGAGCCAGCGGAAGAACTCCGCATCACGGCCCGCCTCCAACACCGAGGCGTCATCGGGGCTCGGAGCGCGCAACGCGATGGTTCCGTCACAGCGTGGCAAAAACTCGGGATCAGTCACGACCCGTTCCCGGCGAGTCGTTCGTACAAAGCGCCCAGGGGTCGAACGCGCACGTAAGCGGCGAGTATTGGCGGACTGGACGTTGAACGATTCACGCGAGCCCGCGATCGTCGGTCGGAATCGGCTCGCCGTCAGGCCCGAGAAGCGTGATCTCGCGCTCGATCTCGCGCGGAGCGTTCTTCATTGCGCTGAGCGCTAATAGCGTGCCGGCCACGCCGATTCCGAACGCTACGAGGAAGCCAACCCGGATACCGTGTGCCTCGCCGGCCAGGTGGTTCACGCCGGGCGACGTCGCAGCTGCAGCGACCGTCGCGATAACGGCGAGCCCGATCGCACCACCGAGCTGCTGAGACATATTGAACAGTCCAGCGGCTATTCCCTGGTCCTTCTTGTCCACTCCAGCCGTAACACCAAGCACAACCGGCACGACGACTAGTCCTTGGCCGAACGACCGAAGCGCCAATGCCGGCATGAACGTCGTGAAGTAGTCGCTATGCGTCGGGACTCTCGAGAGCAGAAAACAGCCACACGCAACCAGCGTGAAACCGACACCCACGAGGCGTTTCGCACCGACGCGTGACACCAGTCGCGAGCTCACACGAGCGCCGATCCCGAACCCGATCGGAAGCGGAAGAGTCGCCACCCCGGTGCGACCAGCCGAGAAGCCCCACACCTGCTGCATATAGATAGGCGCGAGAAATGCTGTCGAGGCACCCACCGACTGCTGGAGCACCGAGAGCAGGTTCCCCACCGCGGCTCGACGTCGCAGGAGGGCGAAGGGAAGGAGTGGCTCGGCCGTGCGACGCTCAATCACGACGAAGGCAAGTATGAAGATCGGTGCGAGCGTGAGGCCGATGAGCGTCGGCTTCGACGTCCACGAGGTGGACTGCGCCTCGCCGAGGCCGTAGATAACGAGCCCGAGGCCCGCGGTAACCGTCACGGCTCCCGGTACGTCAAGTCGTGGTCGACGTTCGACTGGAGCAAGGTGCTTAGGAATCGTCAACACTGCGCCGGTAATCGCCAGCACCGCAATCGGCCCGTTGATGAAAAAGATCCACCGCCACCCAAGCGCGGACGTGATGATCCCACCAAAGAGAAACCCGACAAGGCCACCGAGCGAGCCGGCGGTCGCCCACATGCCATATGCACGCTGGCGTGCCCGACCCTCGGGAAAGGTCGCCGCGAGTAGCGAGAGCACGGCAGGAGAGACGATCGCCGCGCAAAGGCCCTGCGCCGCGCGGCAACCGATCAGCTCGACGGTATTTTGCGATGAGCCGGCCTCCAGCGACGTGATCGCGAATCCTGCGAGCCCGGCGATGAAAAGCCGCCGGCGGCCGAACAGGTCGGCCATTCGCCCGCCGAGGAGCAGGAAACCTCCAAAGGTCAACGCATACGCGGTGATAGTCCACTGCAGGTTGGCGGCATTGAAGTGCAGCGCCCGTTCGATGCTGGCGTTCGCGACATTGACGACGGTGACGTCAACCGCGAGCACGAGTTGAGCCGAACAGAGCACTATCAGCAGCACTGTCAAGCGCGTCGATCGATCCGTGCGCTCAGAAGGTGAGCTCGATGCCTCGCTCACCACGTCTAGGCCGTCACGCATCGAGATGACCCTAATGGGGACATCCACGACTTGAGAATCGACGGTCGCTCGACAATTGTGTGATCGGGCCGTCCCGAACAATGATGGGCTGTGCCGGGCAGAAGGTGCAGGGGAGGGACGATCAGATGAGAACCGACCGCCTCGACGAGCCGATCACTCCACCTCTTGGACTTGAGCTACCTAGAGTTCAGGTCCCGAGCCGCTTCTCGCCAACTGCGGCTGCCTCACCGCTAGACGTTAAGCCGCACAGGTCACGAAAGAGCGCAGCGTGATGACGGTCCCCTCCACCGTGGATGACATCCTCCCGTATGGAGACGACTTCTTCACCGAACCTCCAGGCGACGTCGATACCCTCGCCAATCTCGGACCGTTGGCGCCGATCGCTGGCGTCTGGGAGGGCCTTAAGGGCTCTGACCAGCACCCCGTTGCCGAGGGCACTGGGGCTGACGCGTACGTAGAGCACTACGAGCTTGAGCCGATCGATCGACAGACAAATGGCCCGCAGCTCTTTTACGGACTCCGCTACCACACCCATATCGTCAAGCCAGGCGAGGTGGAGACCTTCCACGATCAGGTCGGGTACTGGCTGTGGGAGCCCGCTACCGAGACGGTGACGCTAACCCTCGGAATTCCTCGAGGCCAGGTGCTGCTGGCGGGTGGCCCCGCGGCACCGGACGCGACCGAGTTCGAGCTGACGGCCGCTGCGGGATCTGAGGTCTACGGCATCTGCTCCAACCCATTCCTCGACCAGGCATTCCGGACCCTCAGCTACCGCATCCACGTGACCATCAACGACGATGGCACCTGGTCATATGAGGAGGAGGGCGTCTTGCAGATCCCAGGTCGCGAGGAGTTGGCGCACCACATCGACCACAACACCTTGACCCGCGTGAATCCACCGACGCCGAACCCTCTCCGACAGGCGGCCGGCGGCGATGGCACGCTCGGGATAGGCGATCTTCGACACATGGGAGGCAGTTTCCAGTGAATCATCTGACACGCGAGCTAGCACCGGTAACCGATGCAGCCTGGGCCCAGATCGACGCGGAGGCGACCCGTTCGCTCACACACTTCCTCGCCGCCAGGCGAATCGTCGACTTTCGAGGACCACTCGGCTGGGAGCATTCGGCGGTCGACCTCGGCCGAGTCGAGACGCTACAAAGCAGCCCGCACCCAGAAGTAGGGGCCGCGAAGCGGCTGCTGCTCCCACTCATCGAGCTCCGGTCGAGTTTCGTGCTCTCGCGGGCCGAACTCGATGCTGCCGACCGGGGCGCGACCGACCTTGATCTCGACCCTGTCATCGATGCGGGCCGATCTGCTGCGATGGCCGAGGACGGCGCCGTATTCCACGGCTTTAACGAGGTAGGAATTCGCGGCGTCGCCGCCACGTCGCCACATGAGGTCATCGCGATCGACGATCAGTACGACCGATATCCCGAGCATGTGGCCAAGGCAGTCGGTGCCTTGCGAGCTGCGGATATTTCGGGGCCGTACGCAATCGCCCTCGGGTCGCAGTGCTACACCGGCGTGATCGAAACGTCGGAGCGGGGCGGCTATCCGGTCATCGAGCACCTCCGACAGATTCTCGGCGGCCCGGTCGTCTGGGCTCCCGCGGTGCAGGGGGCGATCGTGCTTAGCCAGCGCGGCGGGGACTTCGAGCTCACCGTAGGCGAGGACTTTTCGATCGGCTACCTGGGACATGACGCCGACGCGGTGCACTTCTACATCGAAGAGAGCATCACCTTTAAGAACAACACGCCGCAAGCAGCGGTCCACCTCGCATTCGCCTGAGCTAGCGGGGCATCAAGGTAGGCGGCCGTCATCCGCGCTGGTAGCGCTCGCCTTTATCGAGGCTCCATAACCTGGGACGTTGCGTGGGGCGACGGCGAGGCGACCGTGTTGGGATCTCCGGGTGAGGTCCCCGTTGCGAATCCCGACTGCAGCAAGGATGCCGCCAGCTGCGCAGGCAAGCGCTGCCATCTCCATCGCCAGGCGAAACCCATGGGCGAGCGCGAGCGGGTGGAGATAGACATTGCCGGTGATTCCGGCCAGAACCGGCAGCAACGCGACGGCGAGGAGGCCGCCGGTGCGTGCGACGTCATTGTTCACAGCCGACGCCATGCCTGCGTGCTTCGCGGGCGCTGCCGCGAGCGCGGTCGCGGTAAGTGGCGCGACGGTGATCATCAATCCGACTCCGAAGACGAGGACCGCAGGAAGCACCTGGCCGATGTAGGTACCAGTCGCGGTGATCCGCCCGAACAGCAACAACCCTCCCCCGATTACGAGCGGGCCGACGGTCATCTGTAGCCGCGGTCCGATACGTGAGGCCAGCGCGCCCGATCGCGCCGAAAAGGCGAACATGATCGCCGTGACCGGCAGCACCGACGCTCCGGCCAGCAACGGGGTGTAGCCCACCAGCTGCTCGAGAACGACGGGCAGCAGAAAGAAGGCGCCACTGAGCGCCGCGTAGACAATCAACGTGACGCCGTTTGCCGCCAGGAACTGCGTCGAGCGAAACATCTCGACGGGGAGCATCGGCATCTTCTCGCGCGCTTCGATGACCACGAAGGCAACAAGACTGGCAACTCCCCCGACGAGCAGCCCCAGCGTCTCGAGCGAGCTCCACCCAGACGACGGCGCCGAGATCAGACCGTACGTAATCAGTGCCAGCCCGAACGTGATGGCGATCGCGCCCTTGAAGTCCGTACCTGCATTGGCAGTCGGGTCGAGTGACTCCGGTACGTGGCGGGAGGTTGCGAGCACCACGAGCAACGCAAGCGGCAGATTCAGCAGGAAGATCAGACGCCACGACACCGCGACGATGAGCCAGCCACCGACGAAGGGACCGAGCGCGCCCGCGATCCCGCCGAAAGCCGTCCACGCCCCTATCGCCCGGGAGCGATCCTCTGGGCGAAACGATGCCTCGAGAATCGCCAGACTTCCTGGCGTCAGCATCGCCGCAGAAGCACCTTGCAACATGCGAGCGGCGATGAGGAATCCGATACTTGGCGCTACGGCACACAGCGTCGACGTCGCCGCGAACCCCATGACTCCAATGCGAAAGACCCGCCGGCGCCCGAGTCGATCGCCGAGAGAACCACCAAGTAGCAACAGCCCAGCTAGCGACAACGTGTAGGCGGTGACGACCCACTGCAGCCCGGCAACGGTGGCATGAAAATCCTTCCCGATGTCCGGCAGCGCGATCCCGACGACCGTCGCGTCAAGTGATGCCATCGACGATCCCAAGATGGTTGCAAGAAGCACCCACGCGGCT
>Ga0208357_1000985_pt1 | contig 21677 bp, 17 predicted proteins | sample NGESurdeep092012_6_FD_184487 | JGI IMG/M metagenome (GOLD analysis project Ga0208357, IMG submission 184487) | Arctic peat soil microbial communities from Barrow, Alaska - NGEE Surface sample F52-2 deep-092012 (SPAdes) | ecosystem: Environmental > Terrestrial > Soil > Wetlands > Peat ... | reverse complement strand
TGCACTGGTTCGCGCGGACGTGGCTCAGTTGGTAGAGCATCACCTTGCCAAGGTGAGGGTCGCGGGTTCGAATCCCGTCGTCCGCTCGGAGGCGCCGACGGCGTCAACAGGGCCTCGGTCGGTTGGTCGTCCGTGGTTCGCCGGCGGAGTGGCCGAGTGGCTTAGGCAAGGGCCTGCAAAGCCCTGTACGCGGGTTCGATTCCCGCCTCCGCCTCGTCGACGCCACGCATCGGTTGGTGTCGCTGTACGGTTCGGCTTGCACAAGAAGGGCGTTTAGCTCAGCGGGAGAGCACTTCCCTGACACGGAAGGGGTCGCAGGTTCAATCCCTGCAACGCCCACAAAGCAATACTCCAAGATGGCAGTCAGCTTCCCGTGCGGTCGCGTTCAGGTTGGTCGGCGACCGTATCTGTCGGAGGTGAGATCGGCGCCCGCCACCAGATGAGACCGGGCGTCGACGACAATGAACTGGATCCTGCTGAACATCCCCCTAGGTGCCGCGATGGTTGCCTTCACGGTCGGTCTGCCCCTGTGGGTCATGCTGAAGTACCCCGAAGGTGACGACACCGCGATCGCTCACACCGCGGCCCCGCTAGCCCATGAACACGCCGCAGCCCATGAACCTGGCGCAGTCCGTGAACTTGGCGCACTAGCCGCTTAGCCTGCGGTAGCCGACGCGCTTGCCGCCATCGGTTCAGACACCGGATCGGTGGCAACGCGTCGTGCGGTGTAGATCGCCAACGCGAACAACACGAGGGCGTTGGGCCCGTGCAACCACCCCAGTGCAGCGACGCTGTGGGCGGCGAAGCCCAGCACTACCTGGACGACGACGTCCAGCAAGATGAAGCCCGCCCACTTCACGCCGTCGGGTATATGCGCCATGAACGCGACGACAAACAAAATGATCGCGACGAGCGGGATCACAAGCATGCCAACAAGTCCGTGCACCCCGTACCCAGCGCCACCGTCGAGCTTCGACGACGCATCGGCGATCGTGTTGCCATGGTCTTTGGCCTTGTCGATCACCTTGTCGATGGCGAACGCTCCGTAGGCGATCGCCGCGACCTGGACGACGACCAGCGCTGCTATCAGTCGGGCAAGAACTCGGTACGCCTTCTTCATCGGTCCTCCAGTGGTAGCGGCGGTATCGCGCGCGACCGAAGGTAGCGAGCGATCGTTCCGGAAACGCTACGAACTCAAAGCGGATCAGCTGCCGAGCGAGAGTTGCCCGGCATAACCGGATGAACCTGACCGTAGGGGCACATTCAGCCGCACATCGCCGACGAACGGGTCAAGTCCTTTCGAATAAATAGCCCGAACGGACGCACCCCCCGCAACCAATCGGCGTCCCAACGACTGTCGAAGTGGCCGATCCGTAATACGCAGGTGGTCCTCTTATGAGGCCTCGCAAATTGCGATTGAACTGGGTATGGACATCCTCCCGAGGATCGGCATGACCAGCGTGGAGCCCACCGCTGGTCGGCCTGCACGCATCGCAAGGGTGCTGGGCGGCCGGATCTCGAGCCGTGCCGGGACAACAGGGTTCTACATCTTCATGATTGCGGTCTTCGCAGTCTTCGGGATCTCGACGGTCCCCGGGGTCCGACCAACCGGTCACACCGGCTACAACCTGATCCTCGACGGCATTCTGAACAACCTCGCTTATGCGTTGAGCCCGATCCTGTGTTTCCTCCGGGCCCGCAAAGCGACGTCCAACCGGTCCAGCTGGCGGATTCTCGCCCTCGGCCTCGCGCTCTACGGCTTCGGCAACATCTACTGGACGATCTTCATCCGCCCGATGGCCGCCCCGCCGTTCCCGTCGGTCGCCGATGGCTTCTGGTTGTCGTTCTACCCGTGCGCGTTCATTGCGCTGCTGCTGGTCATCCGCGACTTCGCAGGAAAACTTCCCCTGAGCCTCTGGCTCGACGGCATCGTCGGCGGCCTCGCGGTCGCGGCCGTCGCTGCAGCTGTCGTTGGCCCGGTTCTGAAGGCCGTGCACGCGAACGGCGACAGCACCGCCGCCATCGTCACCACTGAGGCCTATCCGCTACTCGACGTCCTCCTGCTCCTGGTCGTCACGGCCCTACTCGCCCTCTACCACTGGCGTCCGCCGGCCAGCATGTGGTTCCTTGCCGGGGGCCTGGCGTTGTTCTCCGTCGCCGACTGCATCTACCTCGTCCTGGTCGCGCACAACAGCTACCAGCCGGGCGGTCTCGACGACACAACGTGGGTCGTCGCTACCGCAGTTGTGGCACTTGCACCCGGGTGGTCGAAGAAAGCAGGGGGCGCGACGCTGCCCGCATGGGTGCTGCTCGGCATTCCCGTCGTCGCCACGCTGTGCACGGTCGCACTGCTGGTCTACGACCACGGCCACATGCTGCACCCGATCGCCGTTGCGCTCGCTGCGGCGACCATCGTGGCGGCGATCGGCCGACTCGTCGTCAGCTTCCGCGAAGTCACGACTCTGGCGCACAGCCGTCAGCTCGCTCTCACTGACGAACTGACGGGCCTCGGTAACCGGCGCGCCTTCTACGAACACGTCGACACCTACCTTGCGGCCGACCCCGACCGCAGTGGCGCGCTGTTCCTGCTCGACCTCGACCGCTTCAAGGAAGTCAACGACTCGCTCGGCCACCACGCCGGTGACGACCTCCTGCTGCAGGTTGCCACCCGACTCACCGAGGGACTCACCCACGAAGACGGGTTGCTCGCGCGCCTCGGCGGCGACGAGTTCTCGATTTTCGTATTGGACGTCGACCGGGACGGCGCCGAGATGTTCGCCGAGATGGTCCGCCAGACGCTGCTTGCTCCATTCACCATCGACGGCATCACCGTGCGAGTGGCTGCGAGTGTCGGCATCTCGCTGTTCCCCAAGCACGGCCTCGAAGTCTCAACGCTTCTGCGCCGAGCCGACATCGCGATGTACCACGCCAAGGACCTGCGTACCGGGTTCCGCGTCTACAGCGAGTCTGACGACTCGCTGGGTGGTCAGGACCGGCTGCGCACGCTCGAGGAACTGCGTCAGGTGATCCAGGCCCGCAAGCTGGCGATGCACTACCAGCCCAAGGTCGACTCCCAGACCTCGTACGTGTCCGGCGTCGAAGCGCTCGTTCGCTGGGACCACCCAGTGCATGGGTTGCTCCCACCCGACGCGTTCCTGCCGCTCGCTGAGGACGCGGGCCTCATGCGCGACCTCACGATGGCCGTGCTCGAGCAATCCCTCGACCAGGTCGCGCTTTGGCGGGCTGGCGGCCGGATGCTCAGTGTCGCCGTCAACCTCTCGGCATCCTCACTCGTTGACCTCGAACTCCCCGAGCGGGTGCACCAGCTGCTGGTGAACCGCGGGCTGCCTGCGTCGGCTCTCGAACTCGAAATCACCGAGGACTTCCTGATGGGCGACCGTGAGCGCGCCCGAGAGATCCTCACGCAACTGCGCACGCTCGGCATCCGCGTCGCCGTCGATGACTTCGGTACCGGTTACTCCTCGCTCGCCTACTTGCGGGAGCTGCCGATCGACGAGCTGAAGCTGGACCGCTCGTTCGTCCAGCCGATGGCCGACGACCCGCGCGCCGCCGCCATCGTGCGCTCGACGATCAGCCTCGCCCACTCGCTGGGTATGCGCCTGGTTGCGGAAGGGGTCGAGAACGAGATCACCGCCGGGCACCTCGCGCTCTCCGGATGCGATGTCTCGCAGGGATTCTACTTCTCCAAGGCACTTCCTCCGCTCGAGCTCGAACGGTGGCTGGACGACCGACCGGACATGGCCGGCATGGAAGTCAATGCCGTCAATGCCGCTCACGCGGGTTCCCACGCCACGGACGGACTGGCCTCGTGACCGCTGCGCCACTCATGGCAGCCAGCACGGATCTGCTTTCCGGAACGACGGGGGTTCAGATCGTCGCGGGGATCGACGGTGTGCGCGCGCATCGTGGCGAGCTCGAAGCGTTGGCTCAACGCTGCGGCGCGGCCATCACCGCCCGCAGCACCTGGACGCTTGCCAACGCGGGCACCGGCCAACCGTGGGCAGTACTCGTCCGCGACCCGTCCGGCTTCTTGCGTGCTGCATCGGTTCTCGTCGAGGTACGCGGCGCCGGCCGCACCTCGCACATCGTGACCTTCGCCGGGAGCGATCTCGGTCATCGTGGCGCCGTGTTGGCTGACGACAAGCTCTGGGCGCGCCGCCTCGGGATCGCACTATCCAGGACGCTGCCCGCACGCACGAGTGGGTGGGCGGTCGAGCTCGGCCCGCTCGACACGGACTCGAACACTCTCGCGGGCTTCCTGGCTGGCTTCCCTCAGCTCGTCCCCGTCGAGGTCGACCCGATCCCGATGATCCGGCGGGAGCTCGGGCTCGACGAGGCCACCGACTACCTGAGCCCGGCCATGCGCCGCACGCTTCGCAAGGCGACGAATCGGCTGGCTACCGACCACCGCACGTTCGAGGTCCACGTCACCAGGAGTCAAAGCGAGATCCGCGCCCTCATGCCAGCGCTTGAGGAGTCGCACCGAAACCGCGACCACGACCGCGGCCGATCGAGTGACCTCGACGACGATGAGACACGGCAGACCTGGCGCAGCCGGCTGATGGATCTGGCGCTCGACGGCATGCTCGAGGTCGCGACAGCACACATCGACGGCACGCTCGCGGCGCATGTCATCGGCATTCGGGACGGCGATACCTACCGCGTCCTCGAGGGCCATTTCGTCACGGCGTGGGCCCGCTACGCGCCCGGTCGGTTGGTCGAAGCGGCCGTCGTGCAGCGCATGCTGGACGAGCCCGAGATGGTCACGCTCGACTGGATGACATCGGTGGCGCCGGAATCGCTACTGGCAACGAATGCGGCTGCGCCGATGGTGATGCTGCGGGCTGGGCTGGGGCAACGCCGCTAGGTATGGCGGGCCGCTAAGCCGTGATTACGACGTCGCGGTGGGGCTGGCACTCGCCGGCGGGGTCGCGGTCGACCCATAAGACCCCGGCGGCGTCGGCGAACCCGACGCGGCAACGACACCGGACGCCGAGGTCAGTGCACTACCAGAGATCCACTGCGACCAGCTCATGTTCCAGTCGGTCCACCCGTTGCCTGACTCGAGCGGGCGAGGAGTACCGGTCACGGTCACAATGTCACCGCGGCGCGACAAGTTGTAGAACCACTGCGCGTCCGCCGGACTCGCATTGACGCAGCCATGGCTGACGTTCGCCCTGCCTTGCTCGCTCACCGACCACGGCGCGGAGTGCACGTATTCGCCTGACCACGAAATGCGCACGTCCCACAGGACGGTCTCGTAGTAGTAGTCGGGATTGCCCTTCGGAATCCCGACCGTCGCGGAATCCATGATGACGGTGGGCTCCTTGTCGAGCACCACGTGGATACCGGACGTCGTCGGGTACTTGTCGCGTCCGGTACTGACCGCCATCGTCCTGGCCACCACGCCGTTCACGACGACGGTCATCTTGTCTGTGACCGCGTTGACGGTCGAGATCTGCGACGCGCCGATGGTGAAGTTGAGAGTCCGGTTCTCGGTGCCCCACACGCCCTTGCCGGCATCGACGCCCTTGAGATTGGCGTGCAGTGTGACCACGTCGCCCGCCGGCCAGTACTGCATCGGGCGGTAGTGCACTTCCTTGTTGCCGTACCAATGCCAGGAGCCGACGATCGGCACCGCCGAATCGACCACGAGCGCCTTCTCGACGGCCGCCTCGTCGGTGACTGGGGAGGAGAAGTACACGATGATCGGCATGCCGACTCCGACGACCTCACCCTCGAGGGGCGCGATCTTCACACCGAGCACGTTCGCCGCAGCGGCAGTCGTGAAGCTGCTCGAGGTCTCCGTCGACGTACCGCTTTGCGAGACGGCGGTTGCGGTCACCAAATATTGCGTGCCAGGCACGAGGGCGCCCGTGCTGTCCCACGAGTGCGAAGTCGGGTCAAGCGAACCGACCACTGTGTCGCCGTTTGCGTCAGCCACTGAGACTGCGGTCAGCGTCCCGTCGGCGACGGAAACCGAAACGTGCGAGCCGAGCGCGACGGCGGTCGTACCATCAGCTGGAGCCACGGTCAGTTGGACGGGCGGCGAGACGGACGGCGAGGCGGGGACGGCGGGTGCGCTACTGGCCGGTGCGCCGGCCACCTGTGACGGTGGCGCGCCGAGGCTGTCGATGGCGACGGCTCGTTCGCAGGCCGCGAGCGACGACAGCGCAAGCACGCCAACGACGCCAGCAATGACCACCTTCAGGCCGCCCCGCGAACTCAACCCGTGCCTCCTGGACCCGATCCGGCGCGAGCCGGACACCTCATGCAAAGCTCAACCCTGGCGCGAGCCGGGAACTTCCAGTCTGCGCCTTACTCCCGCATCGCGGGGGCATTTGGCACTATTGGTCCCACATGTCGCGCCGTCATATCCTCTCGGCACGGCCGAGCGGCGTCTGTAGCGGCTTCCCTCGCCAAGCATGACGCCCTAGTGGCCTGGTTCGTTCACTCGGTTCCCGCCTAACTTTTGGTCGGCTCCGCCGCCCTAAGTCTGGTCGGCTCCGCCTTAGTAAGTTTGGGGGCGCGCCAGATCACGCAGGTACCAGACAGTGTGCGTGAAACGCAGGCCGACGACGGGACGACATGACCGAGAACACGATCGCAGTTTGGCCCGGCACGCCCTACCCCTTGGGCGCGACCTACGACGGGGCCGGCACCAACTTCGCCGTCTTCTCAGAGGTCGCCGAATCCGTCGACCTATGCCTGTTCGACGACGATGACGTCGAGACCCTCGTCACGTTGCCCGAGTACGACGCCTTCGTCTGGCATGGCTACTTGCCGGGCATCAGCCCCGGGCAGCGCTACGGGTTTCGGGTTCATGGCCCCGACGACCCCGCTTCGGGCAACCGCTGCAACCCCAGCAAGCTGCTGCTCGACCCCTACGCGAAAGCGATCCAAGGACACGTCGACTGGGACGAGTCGCTGTTCGGGTATCCCTTCGGCAACCCCGAAGGCGAGAACCACGCCGACTCGGCGCCGCACGCCATGAAGTCCGTTGTCATCAATCCGTATTTCGACTGGCGCAGCGACCATCAGCTGCGCGTTCCCTACCACGACTCGATCATCTACGAAGCACACGTCAAGGGGATGACGATCCAGCATCCCGACATCCCGGAGAACATCCGCGGCACCTACGCCGGACTCGCGCACCCGGTGATGGTCGACTACCTGACCAAGCTCGGGATCACGGCCGTCGAGTTGATGCCGGTGCACCAGTTCGTCAGTGACAGCGGCCTGGCCGACAAGGGACTGTCGAACTACTGGGGATACAACACCATCGGATTTTTCGCACCGCACAACGGCTACTCAGCGGCGGGCGATCGCGGTGAACAGGTGCAAGAGTTCAAGGCACTGGTGCGCACCCTGCACGAGGCGGGCATCGAGGTCATTCTCGATGTCGTCTACAACCACACTGCCGAAGGCAACCACCTCGGCCCGACCCTTTCGTTTCGTGGTCTCGACAACGCCGCCTACTACCGGTTGTCAGAAGACGACCCGAGCAAGTACATGGATTACACCGGCACCGGCAACAGTCTGAATGCGCGAAACCCGCACGCCCTGCAACTCATCATGGACTCGTTGCGTTACTGGGTCCTTGAGATGCACGTCGACGGGTTCCGGTTCGACCTCGCGTCAGTGCTCGCGCGCGAGTTCTATGACGTCGACCGCTTGTCGGCATTCTTCGACCTGGTGCAACAGGATCCCGTGGTGAGCCAGGTCAAGCTGATCGCCGAGCCGTGGGACGTCGGCGAGGGGGGCTACCAGGTCGGCAACTTCCCACCGTTGTGGAGTGAGTGGAACGGCCAGTACCGCGACACGGTTCGTGACTTCTGGCGCGGCGAGCCGGCGACCCTTGGCGAGTTCGCGTCGCGACTGACCGGTTCGAGCGATCTCTACGCCAATTCGGGACGCCGACCGATGGCGTCGATCAACTTCGTCACGGCCCACGACGGCTTTACCTTGCAAGATCTAGTGTCCTACAACAGCAAGCACAACGACGCCAACGGGGAGAACGGCAACGACGGCACCGACGACAACCGCTCGTGGAACTGCGGAGCCGAAGGACCCACGAAAGACGTTGACATCGTCACGCTGCGCGAGCAACAGAAGCGCAACTTCTTGACGACCCTGTTCCTCTCCCAAGGCGTCCCGATGCTCTTGCACGGCGATGAGTTCGGGAGAACCCAAGGCGGCAACAACAACGGGTATTGCCAGGATAACGAGATCTCGTGGGTCGACTGGTCGTTGCAAACCGTGCACGAGGTCCAGCTAGCGTTCACTCGCGAGCTGTCGGCGCTGCGCCGCGATCACCCGGTGTTTCGTCGGCGGCGGTTCTTCGACGGACACCCCGTGCGGGCCGAAGGTGAGGACCTGCGCGACATCGCGTGGTTCACCCCGAGCGGTACCGAGATGTCGGACAAAGACTGGGCAACGGGCTACGCCAAGTCGGTCGCCGTCTTCCTGAACGGCGACGCAATCGGCTACCCCGACCAGCGTGGCCAACCTGTGGTCGACGACTCGTTCCTGCTGCTGTTCAACGCGGCCGACACCGGCATCGACTTCGTCATGCCAGGCGCCGATTACGGCGAGCGCTGGGAGATTCTGATCGACACGACCAAGCCGCTCGACGTGGAGCAGCCGTCGATCAAGGCCGACACTCCCGCGCACGTCGAGGGCCGTGCCGTGCTGGTTCTTCGCCGTGTCGTCTGACTCCACGGCGGCCGGTGCTGCGTCGTCTGATTCTGCTTCGTCCGATGGCGCGTCGCAGGCCGCGCCGGTGTCGACGTACCGCCTGCAGCTCGGGCCCGACCTAAAGTTCGCGGACGCCGCGAAGCTCGGCAGCTATCTCGCCAACCTTGGCGTCACGCACGCGTATCTCTCACCGATCCTCGGAGCCGGCAAGGGATCGACGCACGGCTACGACGTCGTCGACCACTCGAAGATCGACGCCCAACTCGGTGGCGCGCGAGGATTCGCGGCGCTGCGCAAGGCGTTCGACGCCACGGGGATCGGCGTGATCATCGACGTCGTCCCCAACCACATGGCGATCCCGGTTCCTGAGTACGTGAACAAGGCACTGTGGTCGGTGCTGAGCCAGGGCCAACGGTCACCCAACGCGTCGTGGTTCGACATCGATTGGGCTGCCGAGGGCGGCCGCATCCTGTTGCCGGTACTCGACGGATCCCTCCAAGACAACCTCGACAAGCTGCACGTCGTCACCCGCGCCGGAAAGCCCGAGCTTGCCTATTTCGACCATCGGTTCCCCCTGGCCGCCGGCACGGCTGCTCTCGCTGCCGAGAACGGCATGCAGGCACTGCTCGACGCGCAGCACTACCGCCTCGCCGACTGGCGCGCCGCATCGACACAGCTGAACTACCGACGCTTCTGCGACATCACCACCCTGATCGGCCTGCGGGTAGAGGACCCAGCGGTGTTCACCGCGAGTCATGCGGTGCTGGTCGATCTGATCCAGCGCGGGCAAGCCGATGGCCTGCGCATCGATCACCCTGATGGCCTCGCGAATCCCGCGGGTTATCTGGCCGACCTTGCGCGCGCGACCGACGACACCTGGGTAGTCGTCGAGAAGGTGCTCGATGCCAGCGATCCGGGCGAACCACTACCGCCCGACTGGCAGACAGCTGGCACGACCGGGTACGAAACCCTGACTGTCATCAACGGGCTGATCGTCGATCCCGCGGGTGAAAAGCCGCTGAGCCTGCTCTATGCAGAGCTGACCGGCGAGACCGCCGACTTCGCGGTAGTCGCCCAAAAGGGCAGGCGACTCATCGCTCGCGATGTGTTGGCGACCGAAGTGTCGCGGCTGACCGCTCTGCTCGGCGTCCGCCTCGATCGAAGCGGTGACCCAGCGACCGAGGGCGGATCGCAATTGCGCGACGCGCTCGTCGAGGTACTTTGCCTGCTCGAGGTGTATCGGCCGTTCGCAAGCTCGCCGCGGACCTTGGCCGCGCTCGACGATGCGACCGCGCAAGCGCTAAAGCACGAGCCGATGCTGCGCGAGGAGATCGACGCCGTACGAGCCCACGCCGTTGACCCCGACGAGTTCGGCACCAGGTTCGGTCAGCTCGCGGCCGCGCTGTATGCAAAGGGCGTCGAGGACACCGCCTTCTATCGCCATGCGCGACTGCTGTCGCTGAACGAGGTCGGTGGCGACCCCGGGAGGTTCGGCCGTAGCTTGGCCAGCTTCCATCGCCACGCCGCGACCCTGCAGGCAGACTCGCCGACTGCCATGACGACGTTGTCGACCCATGACACCAAGCGGGGTGAGGACGTTCGCGCCCGGCTGGCTGCGCTGTCGGAACTGCCAGGCGAATGGGAGCAAGCGATCCGTCGGTGGCTACCACTGGGCAGCCGACTCGGATGCCCAGACGACCGCACCGGCTACTTCTTCTGGCAGACGCTCGTCGGAGCCTGGCCGCTCGACGTCGACCGGGCGACGCGCTACATGCACAAGGCCATGCGTGAAGCCAAGGTCACGACCTCATGGCAATCCCCGGATCTGCGATACGAAGAGGAAGTGCACACCTTCGTCACGAACGTCCTGTCTAACGATGACGTGATGGCGCAGGTGGCTGAGTTCGTGGGTGTCCTCGAGCCGTACGCACGGGCGAATTCCCTCGCGCAGAAGCTCATCCAGCTCACGATGCCCGGCGTGCCCGACACCTACCAGGGGTGCGAACTCTCTGCGTTCACTCTCGTCGATCCCGACAATCGCGGTGCCGTCGACTTCGCACTGCGCCGAGCCGAACTCGAGACCATGTTCGACCCGAAGCTGCGGGTGACCGCAACAGCATTGCGGCTACGCCGCGACCATCCTGCGTGGTTCCGCAGCTATCTCCCCATCACCGCATCGGGGCCGGGAGCCGATCATCTCGTCGCGTTCCGCCGTTCGTCCGAGGTCGCCGTCTTTGCGACGAGGTTCTCCGCCCACCTCGAGCGTGCAGGAGGCTGGCGCGACACCGTCGTCGAATTGCCTGAGGCCGTGCCGTCCGGCGGAGAGTGGGTCGACGCCCTGTCTGGACGTGAGCACGAGGCGGGCGACATCACGGTGGCCCAGCTTCTGCACGAGAGCTCAGTCGCGTTGCTGGTGCCCGCGGTCAGCGTCTCGTGAGGTCTACGAACCTGCGCGTGTGGGCGCCCGGGGCCGCGCAGGTCGACGTCGAGATCGATGGGCGACGCCACTCGATGGCGTCGGGCGAGCGGGGCTGGTGGACCGCTGACGTCGAGGCGAGCCCAGGCGCTATGTACGGGTTCTGCCTGGACGGCGGCGGGGCGCTGCCCGACCCGCGTTCGGCGTGGCAACCCGACGGCGTCCACGGGCTTTCGCGTCTGGTCGACCACACGGAGTTCACCTGGCGGGCCGATGGCTGGCGAGGTCGAGAGTTGCTCGGGCGGCTCGTGTACGAGCTGCACATCGGCACGTTCACGGCTGCGGGCACCTTCGAGGCGGCGACCGAGCGACTCGACCATCTCGTCGATCTCGGGGTGGACTTCGTCGAGATCCTGCCGGTGGCGGCGTTCCCCGGTCGCCACGGTTGGGGATACGACGGCGCTCTCCCTTACGCGGTTCAGGACAGCTACGGCGGCCCTGATGGGCTGAAGCAGTTTGTCGACGGCTGCCACGACCGCGGTCTCGGCGTGATCCTCGACGTCGTCTACAACCATCTCGGACCCGACGGGAATGTGCTGCCCGCATTCGGACCGTATTTCACCGACTTCTTTTCCACGCCGTGGGGTCAGGCGTTGAACTACTGCGGGGCGGGATCGGATGAGGTGCGTCGCTACATCATCGACAACGCACTGATGTGGCTGCGCGACTACCGAATCGACGGCCTGCGCCTCGACGCCGTGCAGGCGATCCTCGATACGTCGGCCACGCACTTACTGGAAGAACTCGCGGTCGAGGTTTCCGCCTTGTCGGACGAAGTCGGACGACCACTCGCTCTAGTCGCTGAATCCGATCTGAACGACCCGCGGCTCATCACGACACGCGAAGCCGGCGGCTACGGCCTCGACGCACAATGGAGCGACGACTTCCATCACGCGTTACACGCGGTTGTGACCCGCGAATCCTTCGGCTACTACGAGGATTTCGGATCCTTGAGCCAACTGGCAACCGCTCTGACCCGTGGTTACGTCTACGCCGGCGAGTACTCGCGACATCGCAATCGCCGGCACGGCCGACCGTTACCTGCATCGGTCACCGGTCATCGGTTGCTCGGATACGCACAAGACCACGACCAGATCGGCAACCGTGCAGCGGGCGAGCGCCTGTCTGCGCTCGTCTCCCCCGAACTCGTGAAGGTCGCCGCCGCGCTGGTCTTGACTGCACCGTTCACGCCGATGCTGTTCATGGGTGAGGAATGGGCTGCATCGACACCCTGGCAGTACTTCACCAACCATGAGGATCCTGAACTTGCCGAAGCCGTACGAGCCGGTCGGCGCGGGGAGTTCAAGGCATTCGGGTGGAAGCACGAGGACGTGCCCGATCCGCAGCACCCGACGACGATCGAGCGATCGACGCTGAAGTGGGACGAACTCGAGGTCGCGCCGCACGCCGACGTGCTTGCTTGGTATCGCGAACTCATCGCGCTGCGGCGGAGTCGACTCGACCTTGCCGACGGCCGCTTCGATCAGATCGAGGTCGACTTCGACGAAGAAGAGCGATGGCTGGTGGTCCGGCGTCCCTCCACGGTCGTCGCGGTGAATCTGGCGACGCGACCGCGGGCGCTCGAGATCCAGGCCACCTCCGTACTCCTTGCATCAGCGGACGTCGAGTTGCGCGCGAGCATCGTGACGCTGCGGCCCGAGTCAGTCGCGATCCTCGCCCGCTGATTGACTGTGCCCGTGCCTCTTCGCCGACTACTTCCCGATCCGGTCGACGCCGTCGATCTGGTGGACGCATACGGCTACCCACCGAACACCACGTGGCTGCGTGCCAACATGATCGCGAGCACCGACGGCGCGGCAACCATCAACGGACGGGCCGGCGGCCTCGGAAACGCCACAGACCAGCAGGTCCTCGGCTTGTTGCGCGCGTTGGCCGATGTCGTGATCGCTGGCGCCGGCACAGTGACGGCCGAGGGCTACGGTCCGGCCCGCGCGCGCCCGCATTATCAGGAGCTCCGCTCTGCAGCCGGGCAGCTACCGGCGCCCAGAATGGCCGTCGTGTCGCAGCGGCTGCAGCTCGACTTTGAGTCGAAGTACTTCACGGAGGCATTGCAGCCGCCGATCGTCGTTACCTGTGAAGCAGCGCCCGCGGATCGCATGCTCGCCGCACGCAACGTGGCCGAGGTCGTCGTGGCCGGCGACAGCGTGGTCTCCCCCGCCCGCATGGTCGACGCGCTCGTCGCGCTCGGTCAGCGCCGGCTCTTGTGTGAGGGCGGGCCGACACTGCTCGCAATGGTGGCAGCCGACGGCGTTCTCGACGAATTGTGTTTGACGATCGCACCAATGCTCGTCGCCGGACCGTCGCGACGCATACTCGACGGACCACTGCTTGACCCTGCGCCGAAGATGGCGTTGACCCAGTTGCTGCAGGACGACGACGACCTGCTCTACGCGCGCTATGAGGTGCGGCGATGAAGCTTCCGGTGATGCCCCCCGTCAAACCGATGCTGGCGAAATCGCAGCCGGCGATTCCGGCGGACATGGTCTACGAACCGAAGTGGGACGGATTTCGCTGCATCGTGTTTCGTGACGGTGACGAGATCGAACTGGGCAGTCGCAACGAAAAGCCGTTGACGCGTTACTTTCCCGAGGTCGTTGAAGCGGTGCGCGCGAGCCTGCCGCAGCGATGCGTCCTCGACGGCGAGATCGTGATCGTGTCGGGGAACTCGCTCGACTTCGAAGCGCTACTTCAACGGATCCATCCGGCCGCGTCGCGCGTGAAGAAGCTTGCCGTCGAGACTCCCGCAACGTTCATCGCGTTCGACCTGCTTGCGCTCGGTGACGAGTCGTTCGTCGAAGAACCGTTCGCGAGGCGCCGCCAGGTGCTCGAGGAAGTGCTTGCCTCGACGTCGTCTTCGGTACTGCTGACTCCAGCTACCGATTCTCTCGAGCTGGCGAATCGATGGTTCGAGGTCTTCGAAGGTGCCGGACTCGACGGCGTCGTCGCAAAGTCGCGCGATCAACCCTATCGCCAAGATCAGCGCATCATGGTGAAGGTCAAGCACGAGCGCACCGCCGACTGCGTGGTTGCGGGTTTCCGCTGGCACCGGGCATCGCCGGAAGGCACCGCGGTCGGCTCGCTGATGCTGGGTCTGTACGGCGACAACGGAGTGCTCCAGCACGTTGGCGTGTGTGGCGCATTCTCCGCCGTCCGACGCCGCGAGCTCATCGCCGAACTCGAGCCGTACCGCACCGATGATGTATCGCATCCATGGGGTAACCCCATAGCTGAGGCAGATGAGGCCGAGCGTGGCGAGCCAGACCGGCGTCCCGGCGGTGTCACTCGCTGGAACGCGGGCAAGGACCTCACATGGGTCCCGCTGCGGCCCGAACTTGTCTGCGAGGTCGGCTACGACCACATGGAAGGCGGCCGGTTCCGGCACACTGCACAGTTTCGGCGCTGGCGCCCCGATCGCGAGCCCGCGTCGTGCACGTACGACCAACTCGACAGGCCGGTCAACTTCGATCTCGCGAGCGTGTTCAGCGGCAGCTAGAACAGTCCTTCGAGATAGTTGTCGAGGTCGCCAGCGCCCGAGAGCGTCGGCAAAGCCTGGCTCGGAGCGCGGACCGTGACGGCGTCATAAAAACTGCCGGCGACGACATACTGCGTTTTGCTCGGGTCCCCGTCGAAGGTGACGGTAATCGTCGTGTCTGCGCCACCACCAGCGTCCGGTGGGCCGCCCGCTTCAGACGGAAGGGCATTGAGAAGCGCGGCAATGTGACGCGCAACGTCGGCGCCGACGTGAAGGCTGACCGTGGTTGGCGGCGGCGGCGACATGATCACGCCGGTGCGTCGTACCAGCGTGGCACCCGTGACGGTGGCCGGCACGTGCGCGGTCGCCGGGCGCAGTGGCTGCCAGACGTCCGACACGTCCACGTGCAGATCGGTGGCACCGGCCGGATCTGGAGCCACTGCGATCTGGACCATCGCGCCTTCATCGGCAGCCTCCGCCTTTGCCCGATAGATGACGACGTCGGCACCGATCGAGCCGTCCCACGTCAGCCCGTCAGGGAGATGGTGCTGGACGTACGTCAGCACGGTGTCAACGGTTTCGGGCACCGTCCACGACTCGGCGACATCGAGCATGTCGTCGTCCAACGACATTTGCGCTGCTGTCTGAGCTCCGACGGACTGCCCACCCAACTCCTTCGAACCCTCGGGTACCACCACTTGGGCAAGGAGCCGCCGAGCCAGTTCCGTGACGGCCTGCACTCGTGAACGCTCTGCCGCGTTCGAGGGCGCCGGACTCCCGATGCTGACCAGGGCCGTCGGGCTCGAAAGACCGCTGGCGACCGAACTACTGCGAGCCTGCGAGGAACTGCCCGACGCGCAGCCGGCCAACACCAGCCCACCGGCCACCACGACCGCAACCGCTCCAACACCGCGCACGACCATCAGACGCCCGCGCGCGGAGCGTGGTTTCATCCGCGGGCAGCCGCGCACAACGTCAATCAGCTTTGGGTTTGGGGCGGCGCGCTCGGCTCGGTTGCACCCGCGAAGGCTCGCCCTCCATCTTCGGGAAGTTCGGGGGGTAGGGAGCGTCCCCAAGCCCGTGATCGCGCTCGTCTCGATCGGCCATCTCGATCAGCGGCGTAAGGTCATGCGCGACATCGTTGATGTCGGCGTGCAGGTCGCCAATCTTCGCGAAGCGCTGCGGCACCGAATCAATCGTGAAGTCGTTAGGGTCGACGTCCGCCAGTTCTTGCCACGTCACGGGCGTCGACACCGTCGCGCGCACATTGGCCCGCACGCTGTACGCCGCCGCAATCGTGCGGTCGCGCGCGTTCTGGTTGTAGTCAAGAAACACCTTCGCGCCGCGCTCTTCTTTCCACCACGCGGTCGTCACCTCGTCCGGTATCCGTCGCTCGATCTCGCGCGAGAATGCCAGCACGGCACGGCGAATCTCGGTGAACGTCCACCGCGGCTGCAGCCGCACATAGATGTGGATGCCGCGACCGCCTGATGTCTTCGGGAACCCGATGTAGCCGACCTCATCAAGCAATTCGTGGACGGCGACAGCGACCCTTCGCGCGTCGTCGAAGTCAGTGCCGGGTTGCGGATCGAGGTCGATCCGCAACTCGTCGGGATGCTCGGTGTCCGCCCGCCGGGAGGGCCAGGGGTGGAAGACGATGGTCCCCAGGTTGGCGGCCCAGGCAACGGACGCCACCTCGGTCACGCACAACTCGTCGGCGTGGCGACCCGACGGAAACGTGACACGGGCGGTCTCGAGCCACTCGGGGTGGTGCTCCGGGACCCGCTTTTGGTAGATCGCCTCGCCCTCGACGCCGTCGGGGAATCGCTGCAGCGTGCACGGCCGCTCGAAGAGCGCATGCACGATGCCCGGACCTACCGACAGGTAGTAGTTGACCAGGTCGAGCTTGGTCTGGCCACGACCGGAGAAGTAGACCTTCTCGGGGTTGGAGACGCGAACCGTACGTCCCTCGATCTCGAGCTCTATTGCCGGGGAAGGAGCCACGAGAAGACGCTACCGCCCGTCAGCGGTTCGTAATCTTCACCGACCCACCGGGAGTGGCGGGCTCACGTAAACTTAGGGGCATGTACAAGGTTGAGAAGACAGACGAGGAATGGCGCGAGCAGCTCACGCCGTCCGAATATGCCGTGTTGCGCAAGGCCGCGACCGAGCCCGCGTTCGTCGGTGAGTACACCGACACCAAGACCACTGGCGTCTACCACTGCCGGGCCTGCGACGCGGAGCTGTTTCGCAGCGACCACAAGTTCGAGTCACACTGCGGCTGGCCATCGTTCTACGCGCCGACCGAGGACGACGCCGTCGAGCTACTGACCGACAACAGCTACGGGATGCACCGCATCGAGGCGCGCTGCGCCCGGTGTGGATCGCACCTGGGACACCTCTTCCAGGGCGAGCAGTACGGCAACCCCGTCGACGACCGGTTCTGCATCAACAGCATCAGCGTGAGGTTGGAACCCACCGAGTAGCTCGGCGGGCGCTACGGGAGTGTCGCGACCAGCTCGGCTACGGCGCGCCGCGGACCGGTGAAGAACGGGGTCTCGAGGCGGGTGTGCGCCCGCGCTCGAGCACCACGCAGGTAGCGCATCAGGTCGACGATCCGGTGCAGTTCGTCGGCCTCGAATGCGAGCAGAAACTCGTAATCGCCGAGGGCAAACGCCGCGACCGTGTTCGCCAACACATCGGGATACTCGCGCCCCATCACGCCGTGCTCGCGCAACATCGCACCGCGCTCGGCAGGGTCGAGCAGATACCACTCGTTGGTCCGGTTGTACGGGTAGACGCAGACGTAAGCCTTCGCATCCATCCCGGCGAGGAACGCCGGAATGTGCGCCTTGTTGAACTCCGCATCACGATGGACGCCGATCACCGACCACACGGGATCACTGGCGCGACCCAACCGGGTGCGGAGGAATCGCAGGTACGCGTCCTGCAGATCCTCGGAGTTCGGCGCGATCCACCAGATGAGGTAGTCGGCGTCGTGCCGAAAGCCACTGACGCTATAGAACCCGCGCGTGACGACACCCTTGCCGGCCAACTCCGCCAACAGGTCATCGACCTCTGCCGCGGCCAGCTCGCGGCCCGAATCGGGTAGCGCCCCGACGCCGCGCTGCGAACGGAAAACCGCGTACATCGTGTACGCCGTCAGCGGCGCCTCAGAAACCGGCGACACGCCCTCGCTTGCCACATCGACATTGCTCATGACGCCCATTCTCCCTCGCGGAACAGCTTCGCGAGGACCTGGGTCGCCGCCGCCGTCCCGCTGCCGATGCAGGCAGGAATCCCGACGCCGTCGAACGCCGCTCCACAGGCGACCAAACCAGGCACAGCGGCGAGGGCTGCCTTGATGCGGGCGACTCGTTCGAGATGGCCCACGCTGTACTGCGGCAGCCCGCCGCCCCAGCGCGTGACGACTGCGTCGCGCGGTACGCCCCGGACGCTGACCGCCGCGGCGAGATCGCGCACCGCGCCCGCAACCAGCTCGTCGTCGGATCGCTGCACGTCGCCGACATCGCCGTAGCGCCCGATGGAACAGCGCACCAAAACACCGGCTGCTTCGTCGTACCAGCCCCACTTCTGAGTGGAGAACGTCGCGGCCTTGATCAGCCGACCGTCAACAGCCGGAACCAGAAAACCGCTGCCAGTTAAGGGTTTCTCTAGCGCAGCTGCCGAAAATGCCAGCGTGACGATCGCCATGCTCGCGTAGTCGATCGCCGCGAGATCCTGCGCCGCCCATGGTGCCGTTTCGGCCAGCAGCCGACCGGCTGGCGTTGCCGGTAACGCCAGCACCACGGCGTCCGCACTGATGGTTTTCGGGTTTGTAGCCGAGCCTGTCACCAACTCCCAGCCGGCGGGCAGCCGCAGAAGCTCCCGCACCGTCGTATCGAGCTCGATCTTCGCGCCAGCAGCCGCCAAGGAGGCGGTCAGTGCCTCGGCGAGCTGCCCGACTCCCCCGGCAAGGCCAGCAAACACCGGTCCCGCCTGCGGTTGCGTGGGGCGCGAACGCAGCGCGTGGAACAACGATCTTTGATCGGCCACCGCCGCGATCTGCGGCAACGTGGCCCGAAGAGACAACTCGTCGGCCCGGCCGGCATAGACGCCGCCCAGCAGCGGCTCAACGAGGCGGTCGACGACCTCGTGCCCCATCCGGGCACCGATGTACGAGGCCACCGAGGTGTCATCGCCGATCGCCGTCGTCGGCAGCGTCAGATCGAGCAAAGCCCGCGCGACGCCGGCGCGCGAGACAACGCGGGACGCCGCCAGCGAGCGCAGACTGACCGGCACCCCCATCACGTGGGCGGCGGGTAAAGGCCGCAGCTGTCCGCGAGTCCAGATCGCAGCCTGGGACGTCGTCGGCGAGATCGGGTCGAGTCGCAGCGACTCCATGAGGGCCACGCCCTCAGGACGGCGAGCAAGCACCGCCTCAGCACCAAGATCCGTCTCGACTCCGGCGACCTCACCACGCAGCAGCTTCCCGCCCGTGCGCGGCGATCCCTCGAGCACAGTGACCCGGACCCGACCGTCGAGCAATAACGCACGGGCCGCTGCCAGACCGGAGATCCCCGCCCCCACCACAACGACGTGCGGCCGGGGGGCGGCGGCATCGATTGGTCCTGGCGTGTCTGACGGGAGCGCGCTCACGGGGTCACCATCGCAGACTGTGGCCCGATCGTGATCAACGGGCGGGAACCCCGCGCCCACACCCGCGATCTCATCGCTACCGGAACTTACCGGCCATCGGGAGGACGCCATGCGCCAGTTCAAGGGTTCGCGAATCATGACCGTCGTCGGTGTGACAGCGGTGCTCGCCGTCCTCACCGCCGGTTGTTCAAGCTCAGAAAAGAAGTCGGCCTCGGCACCCGCGGCGTCGGCACCGGCGGCCGCGACCTCAGCCGCTGCGGCCGGCAGCGGGAACCTGGGCGAAGTGACGGCTATACCCGAGCCAGCTGCCGCCGGTAGCGCGGCGGCCCCGGCCGCCTCTGCGCCCGCAGCCCCTGCCAGCGCCCCCGCAGCGGCTGGCGGCGGCTCCGGGCAGAACGTGTCGCAGCCGTTGCTCACCGGTCGGCAGGTCATCTACACCGCTGACATCACCGTGCAGACCAAGGACATCAAGACAGCGGTCGACCAGCTCACCCAACTCGCAAACGGCAGGGGCGGCGTCGTTTTCGGTGAACAGGTCAGCCTGGCGTCGAAGGACCCAAACAACCCCGGCGCAGCAAGCGCGACCGTCACCTTAAAGGTGCCGCCGGACACGCTCAACCAGGGCATTCTCGATCAGATCGGTCGGCTCGGCACCGAGCTCAGCCGCAACGAGACGGCAAGCGACGTCACTGCGCAAGTTGTCGACGTCAACTCGCGCGAGGCAGCGGCGCAGGACAGCCTGACCAGACTTCGTCAGCTGTTCCAGCACGCTGGCAACGTCGCCGACCTCGCGACTGTGGAAAACGAGATCGCCCAGCGCGAGGCTGACCTCGAATCGCTCGAGGCACAGCAGCGCACGTTCACGCAGCAGGTCGCGCAAGCCACCATCACCGTGAACCTCGTCGCAACGCCGAAGGTCGCGCCCCTCGTGGCCCCGGTCAAGAAGGCGCACGTCGTCGGGTTCGTGCGCGGATTGCGCGGCGGCTGGCACGCATTCACCCGCACCGTGACTGGCATCACCACCGCAGTCGGCGCAATGCTGCCGTTCCTCATTGTCCTACTCGTCTTGGGTCTTGCCGCATTCATCGTGCGACGCCGCCTGATGACGACACCACCGTCAGACGATGCGACTCACGTGCCGAGTGCAGGACCGGCAGCGTGATGAACCAAGTCGACTAGCCGCGACAACACGTCGGGGTCGGTCGTCGGCAGCACGCCATGGCCAAGATTGAAGATGTGACCGCGCGCGGCTCGGCCGCGCGCGATGACATCAGTTGCGGTCTGCTCGATGACCGCCCAGGGCGCGAACACCATTGCAGGATCGAGGTTGCCCTGCACCACCCGGTCGCCCACGCGTTGCGCGGCAACGTCGAGCGGCACCCGCCAGTCAACTCCGACGACGTCGGCACCTGCTTCACCCATTAGCGCAAGCAGCTCACCAGTGCCGACGCCGAAATGAATTCGCGGCACGCCTAGGTCGGCGAGTTCCGCGAGGACACGTGCACTATGCGACAACACGTACGTGCGGTAGTCATCCGGCGACAAGATGCCGGCCCAAGAATCAAACAGCTGGACGGCGCGGGCTCCCGCGCCGACCTGAACGCGCAGGAAGCCAACGGCGATCGTCGCCAGCCGGTCGAGCAGTTGGTGCCACAGCGCGGGCTGCGAGTACATCAACGCTTTGGTCTTCAGGTGCTCACGCGAAGGGCCGCCCTCGACGAGATAGCTGGCTAGTGTGAACGGTGCTCCAGCAAAGCCGATGAGCGGTGTCGCGCCAAGCTCAGCCACCGCCAATCGCACTGCGGTGTCGAGGAAATCAACGTCAGCAGGCTCGAGTGGCCGCAGCACATCGACGTCCGCGCTGCTTGTGAAAGGCGACGCGACGACCGGGCCGACGCCGGGAACGATGTCGAGGTCGACGCCGATCGCTTTCAACGGGACGACGATGTCGCTGAAGATGATCGCCGCATCGACGCCGTAGCGGCGAACCGGTTGCACGGTAATTTCGGCGATCAGCTCCGGCGTCGTGCATGCCTGCAGCATCGGGATGCCTTCGCGAACCGCGCGATATTCAGGCAAGGCCCGACCCGCTTGCCGCATGAACCACACGGGCGGGTGCGGGACCGGTTCGCCACGGCACGCACGCAGGAAGATGCTGTCGAGCAGCACATCGGAGGTCACCGGACCCATTATCCCATTAGCCGGCGGCGAGCAATACAACTGCACCCACTAGCCGGCTGCAAGTAGCACGACTCCGCACATCGCCAAGCCCACGCCGATGTCTTGAATGCGCCGCATGCGCTCGCCCTCGATGAACCGCGCGAGCAGCAC
>Ga0208357_1000984_pt1 | contig 21685 bp, 18 predicted proteins | sample NGESurdeep092012_6_FD_184487 | JGI IMG/M metagenome (GOLD analysis project Ga0208357, IMG submission 184487) | Arctic peat soil microbial communities from Barrow, Alaska - NGEE Surface sample F52-2 deep-092012 (SPAdes) | ecosystem: Environmental > Terrestrial > Soil > Wetlands > Peat ... | reverse complement strand
TACTCTCAAGCTCAGTGCTAATCCACGACCACGCGCATGCTTACGAAGACATAAACCTCCCGATCCGCGCTCAAGGTGTTACTCCAGGAGGAAAAATTCGAATAGAGCAGGGGTGTTGGATTGGCAATGGTTCATCAATTATGTGCAACGGTGGAGAACTGGTGATCGGTCGCAATAGCGTCATTGGTGCTGATGCAGTGATTACTAAAAGCGTTCCCCCCTATTCGGTGGTTGTGGGAAACCCTGGCAGAGTTGTTAAGCATTTCGATCTGAATACGCAAGTCTGGGTTGAGGCTCCAGTTCGTTCGATGGGAGCGGAACTCCCAAGACACGTCCCGGGCAAGACAGATCTGGTGGACCCGCCACACTGCGCGATTCTTCGTCAAGAGCCGGAAGCACATTCTAGGTGGTCTGTGGATACGAAGGAGGCAACAAATGGATGAGCAGCAAACGCGTCTCGCGGGATGTTTCTTGGCGGTTTTCCCCGAACTAAGCTCCGACAGAATTATGGAGGCCAGCTCGATCTCTGTGCAGAACTGGGATTCTGTGGCGGGTGTTACCCTTCTCACGGTTGTCGAAGAAGAGTTCGGGATCGATATCGAAGACGACGACTTGGCCAGGTTCAATTCGTTCAAGGGATTTCTGAGCTACCTGCAAGAGACAGAGAACGGTGGACAATCCTCTGGTGACCGAGACGCGTAAGAACCATGGTCTCTCGCAAGTCGAAGGGAACGAAATGATGTCAACGGTCGAGCGAAGTGGTGTATGACGTTGCAGCACGGAGCGGTATCTGCGTGGCTTAAACGTTGAGAGACGCCACGATTCGACTGAGGCGTTTATCCCATAGGTGTTCTGGCCGAATGGAGATGCTGAGGATGAAATTGAGAACAGTGGCTGTTCTATGTGTTTTATCCCCACACCATTGACAGAAATGAGGTCGACTTGTCGCGACCTTATATTGGAAACGCCCATTTTGCATTGAAGTGGTGAGCACAGTCTTCACTGAACTGACCGAAAGACACGACGGAATCACTCGCATTCGTGAGAGGCGAATTAAGGCCCTTTTGACACCACCGATCAGCGGGCGCTTCGTGTTAGGGCACTTCGCCATGGCGTTCCCTGGACCAGAATTCTTCGCGCAAGCGGCATCGGCTGAACCGCAAGCGGCTCCGCAGCCCGGCGCCTAACCCATAACCCCTAACCCTGAAGGAAGGTAAATCATGAACACGACGCTACTTATCCCGCAACAGCCGCAGAACCACGCACTGGACTCTTCGATCAAACAACAGATCAACAATATGATCGATGATCTTATGGCTTCATTGCCTGATATCAAAGATCTGACGAGTGCCGAGCGGCGAGGGATCATTGCACGTTATACCGCTGTGTTGGAGGGTAATTTCATCTACTGGATGACCGCGACTCTTCTCGCTGTTAAGTCAGAAGAGGCGCGCCCGATTCTCCTGGATAATCTACACGAGGAGGTGCGTGATGCCCATCCGGCAATGATGCGAAGATTTGCGATGGCCGCACACGCTTTCCCAACAGACGCGGACGCGATCGACGTCCATGACGATATGACCAACGTTCGCCTGTTTCTAGGTAAGCTCTCGGGAGTGCAATCAGTCCTTACAATGGCCTTCTTCGAAGGGTTCATACAGAGGTTCATGGGCTATTTGGCGGCCCTTGCCAAAGCACAGGGCTCGGATGATATGGAATACACGGATGTGCATGGCGTCTGCGATATTGCGCACACAGACGGCCTCTTCTGCGCGCTTTCCGTTGAGATGGGAATCAATCCCCTTGATCCTGAGATGGATCTGTTTGAAGGCGTCTATCTCCTTCGCACCCTGATCGAGAATATCGTCTTCAACCGCGTTGAAGCACTTTCAGCCTAAGCATCCAGAGGAGGAAACGCGTTGCGGACTCAGTCTCAAATCAAAGCTAAAGTGCCGGAGCATGCCAGATACTTTCCGGTTCCTGGTGCGCACCTTTACACCGTGCTGCACCAGGTGCGGGATCCGGTTGCTCGTGTTCTCCTGGTCGGAGCATTTGCGTCGGAACGGCATTTTTCTTACTCGCCATGGGTCCGGTGGGCTCGATATTTGGCCGCAAGACAGATTGAAGTTCTTCGCTATGATTATCGCGGTCTGGGTGAGAGCACGGGCATTTTCGAAGAGATGAGTTTTGACACTTGGAGTGAGGACGTCCAACTTCTAGCCAAATGGTTTGTGGGTAGTTCGTCTAGCGTGCCTCTCCTGCTTCACGGACTCGAGATCGGCGCCATCCTCGCCGGTAGGAGTTTCCATGAGGGAACAGGCGACGCGCTGCTCCTGTGGTCGCCTCCCGCTAACGCAAATCAGGCGCTCCGCTCGAGCCTTCTACACTGGGCGGGCTTGGGACAACTGAATGATTCTCCCGAGAACCGGAAGACCGCCTCTGAATATATCCAGCAGCTAGAGCAAGGTTCCCTTATCGAAGTGCAAGGATATCAATGGTCGAGCCGTCTCTGGCGTGACTCTTTTCATTTCAACCTGCCGGACACCCTGCATACCGAAGACTCCTCCTGCGAGTCACAAAAGAAGCCAGTCAAGATAGTGAAGCTTGGAAAGGAGGCGACCCCTCTAGTTAAACCGCACTTTGGGAATGACGAAGCTAGGGACTTTAGCTGGTTGTACTCATATCATTACGATTGGGTCGTCGAGGCCTTAGCCCTCCCGAACCGGAGGGAACAATGACGGAGTCAATTGAAAGACGTGAGTTGTTTGTGTTGGATGGCTCTGATGTTCTTATCCGGGGCACCTATCATAAGGCTTGCGAAGACAACTCAGATGTACGCCCAAACCTGATTGCAGAAGATCGCATTGGCGTCGTATTTCTGAATTCCACGTCTCCGACACGAGCAGCGAATGGCGATGCGGCGGTTTATTTGGCAGAGTCGTTTGCAGAATGCGGCTATCCGACGTTTCGACTTGATCTGCCTGGATTCGGAGATTCGGAGGGAGACCATCCAGAAGATTTGATTGGTTTCATCAGCCGAGGAGGGTATGCAGCCATAGCCTCCTCCAAAGTTAAAGAGCTCGTCGCACGATTCAATCTGTCCGGAGTAGTCATAGTGGGACACTGCGCTGGCTCAGTATCCGCACTCTACACAGCGGCTATCAGCAGAGAGTGCAGGGGCATCGTCTTAATAGGTCCCTTCTTCCACTTGACGCGGCCAATACGACCCACGAAGATTCGGCGAAATCTGAAACTCTGGGCACTCCACAGCCGGCTCGGGAGTGTTTTCAGTAGGATCTTTGAGGTTCTGAATGAGGTTCGCCTGCCCGTCCGCGCAAGAGGTCTCCCGAAGAATGCGAATCGCCCACTTCTTCGTTGCTGGAAGAAGATGGCTCCCGCAGGTCTGCCTATCCTAATTCTCAAGGGACCCGACAGGAGGACTTCCGGCATGAAACCAGTGGACCGTGAATTCGACTACCTGAAGTATCTTCTACGGGTGGCAGGTCGCGGGAGTCAGGTTGTCGTGAAAGTTACGGACGGCGCCAATAATGCCTTCGCGAACCGAAAGGGCCGAGCGGCGGTCCAGCAGCATACTCAACAATGGCTAAATGCTTGTTTCCCGTTAATGAAACATGAAGTGGATGTTGTAGGAACCTTGGGTTCCGAACGCGGAGAAAGTAGAAAGCACAATAAACTCCACGAGAGTTACTTGCACGAATAGCATTCTCCACGGAAAGTAGGCAATCACTCATATGAACATTCGATCAGAGATCATAAACCAATTCACCCAGGTGGCCCAGGGTCAAGGCTTACCCCTGGCGCCACTAACCGACGATCTGGAACTTCTGGATTCCGGTCTCGACTCACTATGCTTTGCAATCGTCGTTGCCCGGCTTGAGGGATCGATTGGAGTAGATCCCTTCACAGCCTCCGAGGATGCTCACTTCCCTATAACCTTTGGCGAGTTTGTCACCTTTTATGAAAATGCCGCAAACTAATTGGATTTCACTTTCGAACGCACTGAGCGTCGCCGGCGATTTGTCCGGTCGCTCTGTGTTCGGTGCGGAAGCGAGCATAGCCCTCAGCGACCTGGTCGACGGAACCGCTCTGTATGGTCGAGGTGACGAGCTTTGCGGACGATCTGTGCTCGTTGCAACGACGAGTCAGTTCACTACAGCGTCGGCTCTGATCGAGCTAGATGGTTTAGCACGCAGAATTATCCTTTGTCCCCCTGATCTTCCTCTCGAGCATCTTCCTTTCGTCATCGACACCGCCGCGGTAGATGCAGTTGTCTCCGATCGGAAGAAGTTACTTGAACTGGACAATCACCACTCTGTATATTTCAGCCCTTGCAGCCGAAATATTGTGCCCCGAAACTATGATTGGAACGCACAGTACCAAACGGAATGGATACTTCTCACCTCCGGGACAACGGGACGGCCGAAGCTGGTTGTTCACACCTTAGAGAGCTTGGCTGGCGCAATTCAGCGCTCGCACACTCTAGCAGAACCGGTCATTTGGAGTACCTTCTACGACATTCGCCGTTATGGTGGACTCCAGATATTTCTTCGCTCCATTCTCACCGGAAAATCGCTGGTGCTCTCGAATTCACAAGAGTCGATGGCGGACTTCCTTGCTCGGGCCGCCTCACACGGAGTCACTCACATTTCCGGAACTCCTTCCCAGTGGCGTCGCGCGTTGATGAGCCCTGCAGCTCACGCTATTACCCCCGAATATGTTCGACTGTCTGGAGAAGTTGCCGATCAGGCAATTCTGAACCAGCTTCAATGCTTCTATCCGCACGCTAGAGTCGCGCACGCTTTTGCCTCGACGGAGGCCGGTGTTGCATTTGAGGTAAACGATGGCGTCGCTGGTTTTCCTGCCAGCGCGATCGAGCAAACCCAGAATGTCGACATGAAGGTCGAGGATCATACGCTGCGGATCCGATCAGCCCGCGCCGCTAGTTGCTATCTGGGAGACCAAGCTCCGGTTCTGAAGGGCGCGGATGGCTTTGTAGACACTGGCGACATGGTCGAATTGCGAGATGGTCGCTATCACTTCGTCGGTCGCCGCGACGGAATTATCAACGTCGGCGGTCTCAAGGTATACCCCGAAGAAATCGAAGCAGTTATCAATCGCCACCCTGAGGTGCAGATGTCGCTTGTCCACGCGAAGAAGAATCCAATGACAGGGGCTCTGGTCGTCGCAGATGTTGTCCTAACATCAGAGGCGTTACCCACCAGCCGCGATGTTCGTGCGCTGCAGAACGACATCCTGCTGCTTTGTCGCGAAGCACTCTCCACTTACAAGGTCCCGGCGCTCATCAATTTTGTCCCCGCCCTGGCAGTCGCTGAATCAGGAAAGATGATTCGTAAGAATGCATAATGTAATCGTCACAGGCGGGAGCCGTGGATTGGGGCTCGGTATAGCACGCAAGCTATCGGGCGCGGGGTATCGCGTCATTGCGGTTGCGCGCAAAGAAAATAGTGAGCTCACGGCGGCAATGCAGGAAGCTAATCTTGTGAACCCGGGATCATTCCACTTCGTTCCATTCGATCTCGCCGACATCGATAGCATCTCCCTTTTAGTCCGGACCTTACGGAAGGACTTCGGTTCGATCTACGGACTCGTGAACAATGCGGGGATCAGTTTCGATGGGGTTCTCGCCATCATGCCCACATCCCAGATCGAGCAGCTTTTGCGAGTAAACACGCTCTCCCCCATCGTGCTCACAAAGTATGTTGTGCGCTCGATGATGGCCGATGGAGGCGGCCGCATTGTCAATCTGGCCTCGATCATCGCTTCCACTGGCTATAGCGGGCTCTCCGTTTACGGCGCGACGAAGGCATCGATCATCGGATTTTCCCGTTCTCTCGCGCGAGAAGTCGGTCGCATGGGGGTAAATGTAAATTCTGTCGCTCCCGGTTTCGTCGATACTGAAATGACTCACAGTCTCAAAGACGAGCAGCGCCAGCAAATCGAGCGTCGGAGCGCCCTGAAGCGTTTAGCGGACATCGACGATATCGCCAATGCGGTTGAGTTTCTACTCAGTGACAAAGCGAAGAACATCACAGGAACGGTACTTACTGTCGATGCGGGTAATACCGCATGATGGAGCTTCAAACAACATCTCCGATCAATGCCAACGCGGTCGCTGCCAAAGCCTGGTTGCGCGCGCTGGAACTGACTGCGCCAATCCCCCGAAATCGTGATCGCGTTATGTCCACGGTGATCGAGGAGCTGGCCGCACGATTGGGGGATGCCCCAGCGCTGCTCTCTGACCGTGAGTGCATGACATATCGCGAGCTTACCGAACGCTCAAACCAATATGCCCGTTGGGCGCTTGGGCAGGGACTCGCTAAAGGCGAGGTCGTCTGCCTGTTGATGACGAATCGACCCGAATACTTGGCCATATGGCTCGGGATCACAAGTATCGGTGGAGTAGTTGCGCTGCTCAACACAAATCTCGTTGGTCCCTCGCTGTCCCATTGCATCAACATCGTCTCGCCCAAATATTTGATTGTGTCCGCGGAATTTACCGATGCCTTGACGACCGCCCGACCAAGCCTCGCGTTGTCTCCCGAGATCTGGATTCACGGAACCGATCATGTCTCATACAAACGTATCGATGAAGACATCAAACAACGATCAGGAGAAACTCTGAGCAGGGAAGAGCGGAGACCGCTGACCATCGAAGATCGTGCGCTTTACATTTACACTTCTGGCACGACAGGATTACCGAAGGCAGCAAACATAAGCCATGCTCGCGTCCTGCAATGGACCCATTGGTTTGCCGGCATGATGGGCGCTCAAACATCTGATCGGATGTACAACTGCTTGCCGATGTATCACAGCATTGGCGGGGTGCTGGTACCGGGTGCCACTCTCATCGGTGGCGGCTCCGTCGTCATTCGCGAAAAGTTCTCGGCCAGTCAGTTCTGGATTGATGTCATCCGTTGGGACTGCACGATGTTCCAATACATCGGGGAGCTTTGCCGTTACTTGCTACATGCCGCGCCATCTCCGAACGAGAGGAGTCATCGGATCAGGATGGCCTGTGGCAATGGGTTGGCGGCCGAAGTGTGGGATGGCTTCAAGGAGCGATTTAAAATTCCCCAAATTCTCGAGTTCTACGCTGCCACTGAGGGCGGTGTCTCTTTGTTCAACGTCGAAGAGAAACGCGGCGCAATCGGCCATATCCCAGCGTATTTAGCACATCGATTCTCACCTCCACTGGTTGCATTCGATGTTGAAAACGGCGAACCGATCCGCAACGATCAAGGTTTCTGTATTCGTTGTGCTCCAAATGAAGCCGGGGAAGCAATCGGCAAGATTGTGGACGATCCTTCGAACGTAGGGAGCCGATTCGAGGGGTACACAAACAAGGGCGCGTCAGACGATAAGATCCTTCGTAACGTCTTTGAGTCTGGAGACGCCTGGGTCCGCACTGGCGACCTGATGCGGAAAGATGATCAGGGTTTTTTCTATTTCGTCGATCGTATCGGAGACACCTTCCGATGGAAGGGCGAGAATGTCGCGACCTCCGAGGTCTCACATGCAATCTGCGCCTTTCCTGGAGTGGCGCACGCCAACGTCTACGGAGTGGCAATTCCGAAGGCCGAGGGTCGGGCCGGCATGGTTGCGCTCGTTACTCACCATGAGATCGATCTACTCGAATTCCGGAAACACCTGTTGAGGCACCTTCCCTACTATGCGTGCCCGCTGTTCCTGCGATTCCGAGATGACGTTGAAGTGACTGGCACCTTCAAATACTCCAAGACTGAGTTAGTACGCCAGGGATATGATCCTGTCTCCACTACGGATGTGATCTATTTCGATCATCCGGAATCGCAATCTTTTATTCGGCTCGACAAAATGCTTTACGACCGCATTCAGGTTGGACAGATTCGCTTATAAGCTCCCCCCGTCTTTACGTTCTAAGAAGGACACCAATGGTTATTGATAAGCTCCGGAGCGATTTCGCAAGAATTGAGAACGAGATCACGATGGGCCCCATAGTCCCGAGTGTGACACCCGAGGAGATTCGAAGCTACCTCACGTCTCGCTATGACTTCAAGAAGACGATGGCCCTGGAAGAAGTCATCGCCGATGTAGAACAGATGTTGCGAGCATGGCAGGTCCAGGTCACGCATCCTCGTTACTTCGGCCTCTTCAACCCTAGTGTGACCCTTGCATCGGTCGTCGCTGACACGCTGGTGGCCATGTATAACCCTCAACTAGCGAATTGGCGAACCTCGCCGGTCGGCAATGAGATCGAAAGACACACCCTCGGTTGGCTCTCTGGGAAATTCGGACTCCCAGTAGGTGCCAGTGCGACCTTCACGAGCGGCGGATCGGAGGCGAATCTTTCGGCGGTCGTTGTCGCCCTGACTCACGCTTTCCCCGATTATGGCGAGAACGGACTTCGGCATCTCGCCGCCGCCCCAACGATTTACCTGACAGAGGAAGCCCATCATGGGTACAACAAGATTGCGCATATGACGGGGCTCGGAAGGAGAGCGCTGCGTATTGTTGCGACCGACTCTCATCTTAAGATGGACCTCGAGGATCTCAAGACGAAAGTCGCCGAAGATAGAAGAGATGGATTCGCCCCGTTCATGGTGATTGGCACCTCTGGGACGACGGCAGCCGGCGTCATCGACCCCTTGACAGAGATCGGTCGCTTTTGTCGGGAGCAGAATCTCTGGTTTCATGTGGATGCCGCGTGGGGCGGAGCAGCCATCATCTCGCCAAACCTCATGCATCATCTTGCCGGAATTGAATCTGCGGATTCGATCACATGCGACGCGCATAAGTGGTTCTCTGTGCCGATGGGAGCCGGGATGTTCTTCTGCCGCTACCCGGATACAGTTGCAGAGGCCTTCCGTGCTGAGATCTCCTACATGCCCAGGAAGCCTGATGGATCTCCGGAAGACCCGTACACGACGTCGGCACAATGGTCGCGCCGTTTCATCGGGTTGAAACTCTTTCTCGCGTTAGCGCAGTACGGCGAATCAGGATACGTCGAGATGATCGAGCACCAAACTCGGATGGGAGACGTACTGCGCGAGTCTCTAAAGTCAACTGGTTGGCGAATCGTCAACACGACACCGCTGCCGCTCGTCTGCTTTACACGTGAAGGACTGGACACCGCCAGGTTCCTCTCCCTCCTGCGAGAACGTCAGATCGCGTGGATGTCCGAGGCGAACCTCGGTGGCACTCCTGTCGTACGCGCGTGCATCACCAGCTTCAAGACTACGGAAGCTGATATTCACTGGGTAGTCGACGAAATGAATAGCCTCATCGATCAAGATGCCCGCGAGACGAGCGTGGACCAGGAAGCGGCCGCACCTGCGCATGCCGTACACGGGTGAAGATATGAAACGTGAAACGATGGCTGTTCATGCTGGTTACGACGTCGATCCGACGACCAGGGCTGTAGCTGTGCCAATTTATCAAACGGTCTCCTATGCGTTTGACAGCGCCGAACATGCCTCAGCGTTATTCAATCTCGAGGCTGAAGGATTTCGCTATACCCGTATAGGGAACCCAACTACGGCAGTGTTGGAGCGGCGCGTTGCCGCGCTCGAGGGAGGGCATGACGCTCAGTGCGTCAGCTGCGGACAGGCTGCAGTCAACTATGCTGTTCTCAACGTCACCCAGATGGGAAGCAATATCGTCTCGGTCCCTCAACTTTACGGAACAACATACACACTGTTCGCTTACACTCTGCCAAGCCAGGGGGTCACTGTGCGATTCGCTGAGTCGGATCATCCGGAGGCGATAGAAAAACTGATCGATGATAAAACGAGCGCGGTTTTTTGTGAAAGTGTCGGCAATCCGGCAGGGAATATCTGCGATATCGAGGAATTAGCCCGAGTAGCTCACAAACATGGCGTGCCGCTGATCGTCGACAATACGGTCGCTTCGCCTATCCTGTTGCGGCCAATTGAATACGGGGCCGACATTGTTCTGCACTCTCTTACGAAGTTTCTGGGTGGGCATGGCACGACTCTCGGCGGAGCGATCGTCGACAGCGGCAACTTTCCCTGGAAGAAGTACCCTTCACGGTTCCCGATGTTCAGCCAGCCGGACCCCTCGTATCACGGCCTGGTATACACAGATCATTTCGGGAAAGGCGCCTATTTAGGACGGTGCCGCAGCTTTTACCAGAGGACCACCGGATCTGTCTTGTCACCGCTGAGTGCGTTTCTGCTGCTGCAGGGAATCGAGACAGTCGCGCTCCGGGTTGAGCGACACGTTGAAAACGGCAGAAAGGTAGCCGAGTTTCTGAGCAACCATCCTAGGGTGAAGTGGGTTAATTACGCAGGATTCCAGACGAGTCCTTATCATGCGCTAGCACAGAAATATCTGGGCGGACAGGCCTGCTCCCTGATGGCTGTCGGGATCAACGGGGGCTATGCGGCCGCAGTCAAATTCCATGACGCACTGAAGCTAGTCATGCGGCTCGTCAATCTAGGCGATGCTAAATCCTTAGTCTGCCACCCGGCTTCGACGACTCATCGGCAGATGTCGGCAGAAGAGCAACGCCGCGCGGGCGTCATGCCCGAGATGATCCGTCTCAGCGTCGGCATCGAGCACGTCGACGATATCATTGCTGACTTGGATCAGGCCCTCGGCGCTACGGTCTAAGCCGGGCATTCCCGTCAAGTAACTAATGCCAGAGGTCCTGGGGGAAAACTCAAATGCCAGTTTGTTTGGATTCAAACTATTCGAGTGATAGCCGTGCCGTGCGCATGAAGTGGCTCCGCGCCAGGCCGCTTGCGGAGTTTCAGGAACGGTCGAGCAAGTGCATCACAATCGGATTAATTAACAACATGCCGGACGGGGCGCTCGATGCGACGGAACACCAGTTCCTTTCGCTGCTCGAGTTGGCGTCTGAAGACATACTGGTTCGACTATCGTTTCACGCACTGCCTAAAGTTCCTCGAAATGAGTTAGGCTCACGGCACGTTAGTAAGTTTTATTCCAGTGTCGAGAATCTTTGGGGTAAGAAACTCGATGGACTCATCGTGACCGGCAGAGAGCCTCTGACGCCGAACTTGAAAGATGAGCCCTACTGGGAGAATCTTGCAAGAGTGATTGAGTGGGCCAAGGACAACACCTACTCGACTGTTTGGTCGTGCCTGGCCGCACACGCCGCACTCCTGCACATGGATGGCATCGGCCGGATTAAGAGCAATGACAAACACAGCGGTGTCTTCGAGTGCGAACGGCTGTCAGATCACCCGCTGACGACAGATGCACCGTCAAGTTTCAAACTTCCGCACTCCCGATGGAACAGCTTACCTGAAGACGCATTGACGAGGTGTGGATATAGCGTTCTCACGCGAGCCGGGGACGCGGGCGTCGATACGTTTGTTAAACAACACAAGAGCCTCTTTGTCTTTTTTCAGGGTCATCCAGAATATGAATCCGACACATTGCTGCTTGAATACCGCAGGGATGTAGGACGCTACCTCCGGGGAGAAACAACTACCTACCCTTTGATGCCGCGAAGCTATTTTGATCACGAAACAGTGATTGCGTTGACGGCACTCCAGAACGAAGCTATGTCCCGGCCACGCGAAGGCCTGCTGGCGGAGGTCTCGACCGCACTAAGAAATCCAAGAATCGAAAACACGTGGCACTCGACAGCTGTATGCCTCTACCGGAACTGGCTGGAGTTTATATGTGAACAGAAGAATCGCCGACTAAAGCGCAGCAAACCTGCTGTGCAAGCGCATGGGATCGAAAGTTTAGTGCCGATGATAGCCACGGCGGGAACTAGCTCTGTTAGCTAGTCAAGTATATCGCCCAGCCTGGTTTGCGTCGCTAACCCCTGTTCAAAACTTACCGAACACGTCGAGGGAAATCGACAGCGCTCATCGTCAAGCTCCCCGTTCTCTTTACTTTTGCGCGACTAAACGCCAGCACCACAGCTTGTCCTTCCATTCTCAACATTCCACTTTCGCTCACGGAGAGTACACGTATGCCCTTGCAGTTGGATAGCTCACACCTCGGAGGAGACGTCGTGGTGATTGTGCCCACAGTTCTGGGAGATGACCGCGGCTTTTTCATGGAAACCTACCGCTACGACAACTTCCTTGACCTGGGGTTACCAACGGAGTGGGCGCAGGACAATCACTCCCGTTCATCGAAGGGGGTTCTTCGTGGCCTCCATTTTCAATGGGGTCCGCCAATGAGCAAGTTAATGCGTGTGACTCGTGGCGCGGCTTACCTTGTAGCAGCGGACGTTCGAAAGGGATCGCCCACTCTGGGCAAGTGGTTTGGCCTTGAAGTCTCGTCAGACAACAAAAAGCAAGTGTATGCTCCGTATGGATTTGCACGCGGCTTCTGTGCCCTTTCTGACGAGTGTGAGGTGCAATACAAGTGCACGGGGATCTACAACTCTGGCGCGGAATCCGGAATTTACTACAACGATCCAGAGATCGGCATCGAGTGGCCATTCACAGATGTCGCGGTGTCCGCCAAGGATGCTAAAGCGCAGTCTCTTAAGCAGTGGCTCGCATCGCCATTGTCAGACAACATCGTATATCAACCCAAATCAGCGCTTGCTGGAGGAGTGAAGTAAAATGCGTATTCTTATCGCTGGTGGCGCTGGCTACCTTGGTTCCGCTTTGATTCCCCATCTTCTGGATCGCGGTTACTCGATCGACGTCGTCGACCTATTCTGGTTCGGCAATCACTTGCCGAGCTATGTTGGTATCCTTCAGAAAAACATCTTCGATCTGCAGGTGTCTGATCTCTCCGGATACGACCAGGTCATCTTTCTAGCCGGTCTCTCGAACGATCCGATGGCAGATTTTTCACCTGCCAAAAACTTCATCTTCAATGCTTCCGCCCCAGCGTATCTGGCCTACATCGCCAAGAAAGCAAAGGTGAGGCGATACATCTATGCAAGCTCCTGCTCAGTATACGGATACACAGAGAACGAACTATTTGATGAGGATTGCCCCGTCAATTCGTCGAACCCCTACGGCATCTCGAAGCTGCAGGGGGAGCGCGCCGTCATGCAGATGGTTGATTCAGAGTTCTCGGTGATCGCTCTACGGAAGGGCACCGTTTCTGGATATAGCCCGCGTATGCGCTATGATCTCCTCGTCAATACGATGTTTAAGTGCGCCATGAAAGAGGGCATGATTCATGTCAACGATCCAGCAATATGGCGGCCCTTTCTGGCCATCGAAGACGCCGTTATGGCCTATACCCGCGCCGTCGAAGCCAATGAGTGCCTCAATGGCATCTATAACATAGCCTCTGGCAATCATACTGTTGGTGAAGTAGCTGATCTCGTGAAGTCTGCAGTTGAAGAAGAATTTGGCCAGAAAATAGCGCTAGACATCAAGCATGTAAGGGATGCACGGAACTATAAGGTCTCGATCGAACGGGCCAATACGATCCTGAGTTTCCATCCACATCACAGCGTCAAGTCCATCGTGCGCAGCCTGATCAACAATATGGACAAGTGCGGCGACTGGGACAATCCCAAGTATTACAACATCGCTGTGTTCAAGGAACTCGAAAGTCTGAGCCCGGCTGAGTCCTATGCCTTGCCCCCATCCGCCGTAGGTGCCCGGTGAAGATCGCAGTGCTGGGATCCAATGGACAGCTTGGCAGCGATGTATGCACGGCCTTCCTGCGAAATGGCGACCAGGTTCTCGGTCTCACCCATTCGGATATTGAGCTTACTTCGGCTTCCTCAGTCGATGCCGTTCTTTCATCCGCAGAGCCGGACTTCATTGTCAACACGGCCGCGATGCACCATGTGGAGAAATGTGAGGCCGATCCTGCGGGCGCCTTTTACGCCAACGCAATGGGTGCGAAGCACGTGGCCGAATGGGCGCAACGAGCGGGTGCAATGGTGGCATATCTAAGCACAGATTATGTCTTCGATGGAAAAAAGGAAGCGCCATATCTGGAAATAGATGCTCCTGCTCCCCTGAACGCTTATGGTGTCTCCAAACTGGCAGGAGAACATTTCACTGCCGCAATTGCCGCGAAACACTTCGTGCTTCGCGTCTCCGCCATCTACGGCCACCAGCCATGCCGCGCCAAAGGAGGTCTAAACTTCGTGGAGTTGATGTTGAAGCTATCTCGCGAACGCGACGAGCTGCGCGTCGTAGATGACGAGTTCGTCACACCGACACCCACTGTGCAGATCGCCGAGCAGTTAGTTGCGCTCAGTCGCTCGAACCGCTACGGCCTCTATCATGGAACCGCCGAAGGAGACTGTTCATGGTATGAGTTTGCCCGCGAGATCTTCCGCGTCACGGGCACCAACGTTCGCTTGGAAAAGTCCCGTCCTGAGGACTTTCCTGCAAAGGTTCCGCGCCCAAAGTACTCGGTCCTTGAAAATCAAGCATTGAAGGCAATTCAGTTGAATGTATTCACCGACTGGCGAGTTGGATTAGATGGATATCTCCGTGCCCGAGCCTAGCTGCGGTCACTGCGCAGTACCCATCGCGAAAGGTTTGCCTGCAGCATGAGCTACACACATTGTGACGTCGCCATTATTGGAGCCGGGATCGTAGGGCTCGCCGTCGGTTTGGAGCTCGTCCGTAAGTACCCGGGCCTGAAGGTCATCATTCTCGACAAAGAGAACGAAGTCGCTTCTCACCAGACGGGACACAACAGTGGTGTCATACACTCTGGCTTGTATTACAAGCCAGGTTCGCTTAAGGCCCGGCTCTGTGTCGAGGGCAGCGCTGCGATGGTCCAGTTCTGCGACGAACACGCACTCCCCTACGATATTTGCGGCAAGATCATCGTCGCAACTGAAGAGCGAGAAATACCTGGCATCAATGAATTGTTGCGGCGCGGACGCGCCAACGGCGTGTCTGGTCTCAGGGAACTGAACGCGGAGGAGATACGCGAGATCGAGCCTTACGCATCAGGTCTGTGCGGTATCCATGTGCCGACCACAGGCATTACAGACTTCAAGATGGTCTCAGGCAAGTATGCGGAGCTTATTAAACAAGCCGGGGGTGAGGTTCTAACCAGTTCCGGTGTCTCGCGCATTGCGCGCGAGCCTGACGGGGTTGTTCTGGAGACTGCTTCCGGCGCGGTACGCGCACATTTCGCCGTCAATTGCGCCGGGTTGCAGAGCGACATGATCGCCAAGATGGCTGGCGCCAGTCTTGGACTCCGCATCGTACCGTTCCGCGGCGAATACTTTGAGCTCGTACCTGCCAAGCAACACCTGATCAAAGGTCTGTTGTATCCGGTTGCCGATCCCCGCTTTCCGTTTTTGGGGGTCCACTTCACCAAGCGCATTCACGGAGGCGTGGAAGCGGGGCCGAATGCGGTGCTTTCGTTCAAGCGCGAGGGTTATGCCCGAACATCGTTTGACCTCTCGGACGCTCTCTCGACTGCTTCATTCGCTGGGTTCTGGAAGATGGCCTCCCATAACTGGAAAAGTGGAATGGGAGAGGTCTACCGCTCCTGGAATAAGAAGGCATTTACGCGCGCATTGCAGAAGTTGTTGCCCAGTCTAACGGAACAAGACATTAGGCCCGGGGGCTCAGGCGTTCGGGCTCAGGCGTTGGATCGCCAGGGAAAACTATTGGATGATTTCCATTTTGTTTATCAGGATCGGATTCTCCACGTTTGCAACGTGCCTTCTCCGGCAGCCACAGCCTCTTTGGTGATCGGCAGAGAAATTGTCTCAATGCTCGACCAGTATGCCAACCTTCGAAAAGTGCAGCTTGTTGTTACGCATGAGGTCCCATCAGCTTGCGGCAAATGAAGTAAGATGACCTTTCTGACCAATGGAATGTTTTGAGCGCATTCAGATACGAGAGTGCGCGCTCATGCAGCTGAATTGGCTTCGTCGGCTTCGAGCAGGTCAAGCCGGGTGCGAATGGCCCAAGAGTTGCTCAGCATTAGTTTGACCAATGGCCGCCCTCAATATCAAGCGCAAACGTCTCGCCTCGCGGGCTGCGCAATATGAGGCGATCCCGCGGGATGGATACGTCGTACTTCCACTTAATCTCGTAAACAAGGAGTTCGGTTGCATGGCCTCTGTTCTAGCAACGCCGATAGATACCAAAGCCGTTCCCTCCGCGACCGAGCTTCTGATCAACAATCGCTGGGTCGAAAGCGAATCCGGCGAAACCTTCGCGACGATTAATCCCTCAACAGGCCAGGAAATCTGCCAGGTTGCAGCAGCCGATGCCATAGATGTGGACAAGGCCGTTCATGCAGCGCGGACGGCGTTTGAAAAAGGGCCATGGCGGAAGATGCACGCGTCGGAGCGAGGAAGACTGCTCTATATTCTCGCCGACCTTATCGAAAAAAATGGCGACGAACTCGCCCAACTCGAATCCCTAGACAATGGGAAACCCTTTTCGACAGCGAAGCGGGTGGATGTTGCCAAAACAGTTGCTTGCTATCGCTATTTCGCAGGATGGGCCGATAAAATTCAGGGTAAAACCATTCCCATTGACGGCGATTTCTTTTGCTACACACGCCATGAGCCCATTGGCGTAGTTGGCCAGATCATTCCTTGGAACTACCCGATGCTGATGCAGGCTTGGAAGCTTGCACCGGCTTTAGCCAGCGGAAACACCATCGTCATGAAACCGGCCGAGCAAACCCCCCTCTCTGCGCTGCGTATCGGGGAACTGATTGTGGAAGCGGGATTCCCTGAAGGGGTTGTAAATCTATTGCCGGGATATGGCCACACAGCCGGCGCAGCCATCGCACGTCATATGGATATAGATAAGGTGGCATTTACCGGCTCCACCGAGATTGGGCGTCTGATCCTGGAAGCTGCAGCAAGGTCGAATCTAAAGAAAGTCACCCTGGAGTTGGGAGGGAAGAGTCCGAATATTATCTTCGCGGATATGGATCTAGATGAAGCAGTAGAAGGTGCTCACTTGGGGCTCTTCTCCAATCAGGGTCAAATCTGCTGCGCCGGTTCCAGAGTGTTCGTCGAGGAAAGAATCTACGATCAGTTCGTGGAAAAAAGTGTGACCCGCGCTCGCAATCGCGTAGTCGGGGACCCATTCGATCCTAAGACCGAACAAGGTCCGCAGGTAGATCAGGCACAGTTCGATAGAGTGATGGGCTACATTGAATCCGGCCAAAGGGAAGGTGCCACGCTTGCCTGCGGCGGAAAGCGCGTTGGAGATTATGGCTACTTCGTCGAACCGACCGTATTCGCTGACGTTCAAGACGAAATGAAAATCGCCCGCGAAGAGATCTTTGGGCCTGTCATGAGTGTCATCCCATTCAAAGATGTTGACGAAGTCATCGCTCGCGCAAACCGAACGAGCTATGGACTGGCAGCAGGCGTCTGGACACGCGATATAAAAAAGGCCCATGCGGTAGCGAATGGAGTGCGAGCCGGTACGGTATGGGTGAATTGCTACAATATTTTGGATACACGGGCTCCGTTTGGAGGATTCAAGCAGTCAGGAACTGGACGTGAACTAGGCGAGTACGGACTCCAGCAGTACACCGAAGTTAAGACCGTTATCAGCAAGCTCTGAGCGGTTGAATAGAGGCGACAGCGTTCACCGTCGTCTCGATTAAGACCGCTCTTCAATCTCTGTCGCCGTCGCTTTGAGGTCAATTGATGAAATACTCCTTCCCGAATAGCCCTGACCAGTTGACACCGGAGCCTCATCTCCCAGAAGTCAGCGTCCTTTTCAACGGGAATCCTCTAGCCATCTGGATATATGATTCGAATTCGCTGCGGTTCCTTGACGCTAACGAAAGCGCTGTCTCTCAATACGGATACACCCGGGAAGGGTTTCTCCAACTCACCCTTAGAGATATCCTCCTGCCAGCAAAGCAGACCTCGGACTATGAGCAGCATCGATACTTGGACCCGCATCCAAATATCGTCCAGAGACATTCGAGGAGCGACGGCACTCTGATAGAAGTAGCTATCCGTTCAAATGACGTCATATATCGGGGCAGGCAATGCAAACTCATCATTGCCGAAGATGTAACGGAGCGTCGTACGATCGATGCAGAACTTCTCCAGATGGCTAATCACGATGCGCTTACAGGTCTACCAAACCGAGCTTTGCTAACCGATCGGATGGCGCAAGCACTCACTACAGCCCAAAGGCTCAAACATAAGTCGGGGGTTATTTCCATTGATCTGGACCACTTCAAGAAGATTAATGACTGGTACGGCCATGCGATTGGCGATGCTTATCTGAAGCACATCTCTGGAGTCCTTACCAGTCGTCTGCGCGGTATGGACACGGTCGCGCGAATGGGTGGGGATGAATTTACCGTTATTCTAAGTGAGGTCGATACAGTCAAGTCCGCTGGATTTGTAGGGAGGTCGCTATTAAGGGCATTGAACAAGCCCGCCCTTATTGGCGGGTATACGTTCCAGCCGAGTGCGAGCCTTGGTATTGCGGTCTTTCCGGATCACGGCGCAGATATGGACGAAGTGTGGCGTTGCGCCGATGCTGCCATGTTCCGAGCGAAGCGTGCCGGTGGAAATCGCTTTATTGTCGCTGGCCCCAACCCTTGCACTCAGGCTGATGATAATGCCTCTCTCGATAGATATTTACATGACATCTTGGACAAACAACGGCCGCTGATCCACTACCAATTGCAGTACTCACTCCATGAAAAGCTTCGCGGAATGGAGGCGTTGCTCCGACTTCCCGATCTAGGCCATGGATACACTAGCCCTGATCGACTGATTGCACGAGCGGAAGCCAACGGCATGATTTACCCGATCGGTCGATGCGTAGTGGAAGAAGTATGTCGTCAACTGCACGAATGGAAAAATTTAACCATACTCCCTCTGCGCGTCGCTGTGAACGTTTCTACATCGCAACTGATGCGAAAGGAGTTCGCGTCGGAGGTCGCAGCCTCCCTTTCTAAATGGGACATCGATCCCGCATGCCTGGAAATGGAGATCAATGAAAAGACGATCGCTAATTGTGACGAGATCGTTATGCAAATGAGGGAGCTCTATTCGATGGGGATTCGTTTCATAGTCGATGACTTCGGAACGAGCTATTCATCTATTCAGCATCTCCATCGCCTGCCAATCACTTCTCTAAAAATAGATCGCTCTCTTGTGGAGCGTCTGTGTGATCCATCAGGGAGCTATCCGATTGTCAACGCAATTATTGCTTTGGGCCATAGCATGAAGTTGGAAGTGATTGCTGTGGGTGTAGACCGCGAAGAACAGAGACATATTCTGGAGCGGGCCGGATGCGATGGCATGCAAGGTTACTTATTTGCAAAACCCGCTTGTGCTGGAGATATTACGAGAATCATTGGTACAGTCTCGAACAATGCAGCATCTAAACGTAGGATAGGCCCCTGCCAAACGAGACAGCGTATTCCAGTTCGATCCATAGGTTCTATGACCGCTTAGTAATGATGACTTTTGCAATAAATTCTCATTCGCATATTTGATTCTATGGAAGGCTTATTTTGTCTCTATTGGTCCGCCATCCGCGGCACGGTTGCAAGCTTTCGCATTGGTGGTATGAACTGACGCCGTACACGCCGCCGCGCAAGGCGCATCTCCTTATTGCGCGCCTCGGTGTCGAGGGCAGACGTGGATCCATAGGTGCAAGTGAAGCACCGCGGCAGCCTTCGGTTGAGGTTCACCTCGTCCGCTAACTCCTTCGTGTGTGCGCCCAACAGCCGGCATGATCGATCCTTCGCACGTTGACACAGTGGGACGCAGCATAGAGTCATCATCCACGATGCCTCTGTAGTCCCCCAGGAATAAGCTGGTTAGCAAGTCAAGGAGTCGTTACAAAGCTTCCCAAATTCGTGGCGTCAAATACAGGAAGTTGTACCGATCTCAGGCCTAAAGATGCAATGGATTGCATAGTAGTCAACAGCGGCGCCCCTCATTTGTACTGCCGTTTAAGGGTTTGTGCGCAAAATCATGGAATAAAGTTGTGGGCACGATTCTGGCATTATGAATGCTACAGGTGCTACAGAGGACGTATGAAAACTTTAGATAATTTGACTTTGCCCACCCCCGCTGAGAAGCAACTTCAAAAGATTGAGTCCAAGGAAGCCAAGATCGGAGTCATCGGACTTGGGTACGTTGGCCTGCCTTTATCTCTGCTTCTATGTGAAGCTGGATTTGCTGTCAAAGGTTTTGATATAGATGAAAAGAAGGTGGCCAAGCTAGAAAATGGCTCCAGCTACATCTTCCGCATACCCGAGACAGATATCCTCTTGGCACGTGAGCGTGGATTTCGAGCTACTGTCGACTTTGAAGAGATCTCAAGCCAGGATGTCATCATTTTGTGCGTACCGACGCCCCTAACTTCCCACCGCGAACCAGATCTGAGCTTCATCAAGAGAACGGCGGAGGCGATAGCACCGTGGCTGCGGGCAAGTCAATTGGTTGTTTTGGAGAGCACATCTTATCCTGGCACCACAGAGGAAGTGCTTATTCCAATTCTGAATGCAGGGAATCATGGGAGCTTGAGTGCCAGTTGCAACGACAAGCCGATGGACGACAATGTTTTCTATGTTGCATTCTCTCCTGAGCGTGAAGATCCAGGAAACAATACCGTTGCTCGTTGCGATATCCCGAAGGTCGTCGGGGGCCATGACGTAGTAGCGAGTAGACTCGCGTCCTCGCTTTATGGCAGCATATTCAACCGGACCGTTAATGTCTCCTCTACACAAGCGGCAGAGATGACCAAGTTGTTGGAGAACATCTACCGTTGCGTCAATATCGCACTCGTCAATGAATTGAAGATCCTTTCACTTCGCATGGGTATCGATATTTGGGAGGTGATCGCCGCGGCATCCACCAAGCCTTTTGGCTTTCAGGCGTTCTACCCTGGACCAGGCCTCGGTGGCCACTGCATTCCAATTGATCCCTTCTACCTAAGTTGGAAAGCCCGTGAGTCAGACTTCCACACCCGCTTCATTGAACTAGCCGGCGAGATCAATGAAGGGATGCCGAGGTTTGTTGTCCAGTCCGTGTCCGAGGCCCTGAATAAGCAACGTAAGGCACTCAATGGTTCGAAGATTCTGGTTCTGGGCGTCGCGTACAAGCGAGATATCGACGACCTCCGCGAGTCGCCTTCGCTGGAGATCATTGAGCTCCTCAAGAAAGAGCAAGCATGTGTGGATTACAACGACCCTTACTTTCCGGTCGTGGGACGCGGTCGACACTATGACCTTGGGATGGAATGCACGGCACTCGATAAGATCCCAGAGTATGACTGCGTCCTGATCGTGACGGATCATTCTGACTATGATTACGCGGCGATCGTCGATGCTGCGACGTTAGTCGTGGATACTCGCAATGCAACACGAGGTATTCAATCTTCGAAGATCGTACACTGCTGACATAACGGGTACCAACGTATCGGCGGGGCGTATCCAGTACAGGACAAATGACGTGCCCCGCGTGCCTCGCCCATTCATAACTGGAGATTCGTGGTTTTGGTTTGCGAACGGAGAGCGTTGCGGAACCTGCGTCAGGTGCGGTAGTCCCGCAAGCTATGCGCCGCTCACAGTTGTACTCCTCGCGCCAGGCTACCAGAGTAGAAGGGACGTCGTTGGCGTCCTGAACCAGTTGAGATTCGAGCACCTATCGCGTAAGCGCTTGGTCTGAACCGTCCCTATGAGTGTGAGGCTAGGATAAGTGTCCACCTAAAAATAGGTGGACACCTATTTAGGTGTGTCCTCTGTCCTG
>Ga0208357_1000983_pt1 | contig 21695 bp, 20 predicted proteins | sample NGESurdeep092012_6_FD_184487 | JGI IMG/M metagenome (GOLD analysis project Ga0208357, IMG submission 184487) | Arctic peat soil microbial communities from Barrow, Alaska - NGEE Surface sample F52-2 deep-092012 (SPAdes) | ecosystem: Environmental > Terrestrial > Soil > Wetlands > Peat ... | reverse complement strand
GAGCGCTGCCAGGAGTGCGTGCGCTGCGTTTAGCGCCAGTACCTGGCCATCGACGCCGAGCGTGGCGCCGTGCGCGAGCTGTGCGCAAAGCCAATCGACATACGCATTGCTTGCAGCGCCTGAAATTTTCATGAGCGTGATGCCGGTGCCGGCGAGTTGTGTTTCGGCCTGCACCCAATAACGCCCGTCGACCCATAGCCCGGCAAACGTGTCTGTCACGACGAGGGTTCCCGCCGAACCCGTAAAGCCGGAGAGCCATTCGCGTGCCCGCCAGCGTTCGGGCAGATACTCCGAAAGATGCGGATCCGAAGAGGGTACGAGGTAGGCCGTCAGGCCGTGGCGCACCTGCGCGGCGCGTAACTGTTGCAGCCGCTCACGCACCGCTATGCGCGGGGATTCGAGGATATCCATCGTTTCATCCGGATGAAGGCGCGAAAGTCATGAGTGTAGCGCACGCGACCACCCCGATTCGAGCTGCGTTTCCCGGCACAACGCGCTTGGGCTACACTCCGATGGAAGAATGCTGCTCCAAGCGTTTTTGATACCAGGAGACTTGAGCAATGGCAGAAACACCGCCGCCCGCCGCCCGCCGGTCTGGGCCGATCGACCTCGATGAGGTGGAGAAACTCGTGGCCGCGCTGGAGCACGATTTGGCCCGTGTCAAAGGGGGTTCGTCGAGCATCCAGGCATTACGCGATGAGGTCGAAGCGCTGCGTGCGACCTTGGGTTCAGATCAGTCCGACATTGTTCCCGAGCGCTTGCATCACGTGCATGGGTTACTGGGAAACGCCACGGACATCGTCGAGGTCGACGCGATCAAGGTCGCGTCTTATCTGACGCAAATCGGCCGGCTGCTGGGACTGTCGTAACGGGCCACACCCGTGCGGCACGCGGGTGTTCGCCCCATCGATTCAAGTCTTGCCGCCCCACGAATCCTTAAGGGTCGTGATCCGATTAAAGACCGGGTGACCGGGCGTGGAGTCGACGCGATCGGCGACGAAATACCCATGGCGCTCGAACTGGTAACGCGCATCGGGTCGCACGCTTCCCATGCCCGGCTCCAGATACGCGGCCACCACCTTTTTCGAGTGGGGATTTAAGCTGTCCAGGAAATCCTTGCCGCCACTGTCCGGTTGCGCGGCGCTGAAGAGGCGGTCATAGAGGCGAACTTCGGTCGATAGCGCGTGTGCCACGCTTAGCCAATGGATGTTGCCTTTGACTTTTATGGCGTCGGCTCCGGCCGTGCCACTTTTGGTATCGGGCAAATAATTCGCATGTACCGCAATCACCGCGCCGCGCGCGTCCTTCTCGCACCCGGTGCATTCGACGACATAGCCGTAGCGTAGACGGACCCGGTTGCCCGGAAAAAGCCGGAAGTAGCCCTTCTTCGGTGCCTCCTCGAAGTCTTCGGCTTCGATCCAAAGTTCGCGCGAAAATGGAAGGCTGCGCACTCCCATGTCTGGGTGGTGCGGGTGGATTGGGGCTGGACACAACTCGCTGCCGTCGCCGGAATAATTGTCGATGATCAAGCGCAGTGGGTTCAGAACGGCGCTCGCGCGGGGCGCCTTGACATCCAGATCGTCGCGCAGCGCCTGCTCGAGGAGGCCATAGTCGATCCAGCTGTCGGATTTGGATACACCGGTACGTTCGCACAAAAGCAATACGCTTTCTGGCGTGTAGCCGCGGCGGCGCAAGCCGACCAAGGTCGGCATGCGCGGGTCGTCCCAGCCGTCGACGTGTCCCTCGTCGACCAATTGGCGCAAGCGACGCTTGCTGGTGACGACATAGGTCATGTTCAGCCGCGCAAATTCGAACTGATGGGGAAGGCCGAACGGATTCGGGGTGTGTGCCTCGAGCGCGTGCGTCAAAAGCGGCGCGAACTGTTCGGCGTTTTCCAGAAGCAGCGAAAAAAAAGCGTCGAGATCGCCCAGAACCGCGTGGCGATCATGCTCCCACTTCAAAAAAAGCATGCGCATCTGCGCTTCGGGTTCGCTTGAAGAAAGCTTTTGTTTAAAGTTATGGCAATGCAGCGCGAATTCTTTCTGCGCCTCCAGACCTTGTTCGCGTACGTTGCGGACCCCGTCCAACGCGTGCAAAAACTGGGGCGCGCGCAGGATCGGTACGATGCGCTCGAGAACCCAGTCATACAGGGGACGGTGATCCTCGAATTCGAGTGTGCAGATGGAGTGCGTGATGTTCTCTAACGCATCCGAAATGCAATGGGTGTAGTCGTAGAGCGGATAGATGCACCAAGTGTCACCCGTACGATGGTGCACCGTACGTCGTATGCGATACAGCACAGGGTCGCGCAGATTGATATTGGGTGATGCCATGTCGAGACGCGCGCGCAACACATGGGCGCCATCCTCGAAAGCGCCGGCGCGCATGGCGCGAAACAGCGTCAGGTTCTCTTCGACCGAGCGTTCACGAAACGGAGAATCGGTTCCGGCTTGCGTGAGGGTGCCACGTGCGCTTCGAATTGCCTCGGCACTTTGGCTGTCGACATAGGCGTGTCCGGTGGCGATGAGATATTCGGCGAACTGGTACAGCGCGTCAAAGTAGTCGCTGGCGAAATAGAGGTGGTCCTCGACGGCCGCGACGGCTTTCTCGAACGGGCGGGCGTGCCAGTCGAAACCGAGCCATTGCACCGAATCCAGAATCGTGTCGACGTACTCCTGCTCTTCGCGCTCGGGATTGGTATCGTCAAACCGCATATGGCACACGCCGTCATAGTCGCGTGCCAAGCCGAAGTTCAGCCAGATCGACTTCGCGTGTCCGATATGAAGGTAGCCATTGGGCTCGGGCGGAAAACGCGTGCGCACGTGTGCAGGGTCGGCTGCGACCACGGCGCCTGCGGCATCGGGCGTGCGTTTGCCGGCCCACAGGCGAGCCGCATACGCGCCGCGCGCAACATCGGCTTCGATGACATTGCGAAGAAAATTACTTGCGGGGTGCTTATCGGCGGCGAAAGAGGGAGGACCGGGTGTGGGGGAACTCATCGGTTGCGTTTGAATGCACAATCATGAAGCATTCTACCGCAGCAACGCGACAGCGCCTTGTGCTCGTCAATCTACGACCTCAAACAGGGGTCAGGCCGCGGCCGCGAGCGCCAATGCGTCTTCGGCCGGGGCTGAGAGAACCTCTCTCCAGCGCGCCGGGTCGGGATATTGAATCAGCCACGCGAGGGTGTCGGACAAGCTCTGAAGCAGGGGCCTGACGACAAGACCTGCATCGAGCGCGCGTGTGACGTCGATCCGGTGCAGCCCCTGCAGGTGCGGATCGGATGCGGGTACCCACAACGGCAATCCGGTCCAGGGCACGACGCCTTGTGCCACTAAAAGGGCGTCCTCGACCCAATGTACGGGCAGATCGAAGCCGCGCGTGACGGAGAGCTTGTGCCCGGCCTGCGCGAGATCACCCATGCTCCATTGACCCGGTGGGCTCGTCACGTTAAAGACGCCGCCGTGACCGGCTGCCAGGCCGACGAGGATCCACATCACCAGGTCGCGCGCGTCGATACATTGCAAGGGTCGGTCCGGAGGACCCGGCATGATCACCGCTTCGCCGCGGTGACCCAACTGCGTGGGCGAGCCAAAACGGGCGGCCCAGTACGCGAAGCGGCTGGTGGGATCGTACGGTCCGATAATCTGGCCGGGTCGCACGATCAAGGCCTGTTTGCCGAAGTTTTCGATGACGGCCTGCTCGCACAGGGCTTTGAGCGCACCGTATTGGGCCGCCCCTTGCGGGAAGCCCGAACTTTGCAGTGTGGCAACCGGTGCTTCTTCGTCAATCCCGGGCAACGACAGATCGGCGTAGACGGAAATCGATGAAATAAAAACGTAACGGTGCGCACGGCCGCGCAAGAGCGCGGCCGATGCCGCGACGTGGTCGGGCGAATAGCCGCTCGTATCGATAACCGCATCCCAGGTGCCGCTCTCGAGACGTTCGAGGCCGAACCCTTCCTCTGGATCGCGATCCCCAATGAGGTGCTCTACCCGATCGGCAAACGGGTTGGCATGACGCGCACGGGTAAAAATAGTGACATCGTGGCCGCGTACCAGCGCCGCCTCGACAAAATGCCGGCCGAGAAATTGGGTGCCTCCCAAAACAAGAATTTTCATCGTTTATCGCTTGAGTTTACGGAAACAGTGGTCGCGCTTCCAGGGTTAGTTCTGCGGCGAGCGTGACGGTTCCCGATTATTTGAACGAGACTTGTTGCAGTTTGTGAAGCCAGTATGCACTATTGAAAGCTTTTCAGGGTTTGGACACGAACGCATTGCCTTTGATGTAGAAACGCAACAGTCGCCGGGACCAGTGGCCGGCATAGTCGACGCCGATGCGCGGCCGCTTGGTGATGCGAAAGATCTCGGGGTGCGTCGGCGCGGCGATAAAAAGGTCGTCGCTGAGCAAGTCGTGGCCATTTTGGCGTCGATCGATGCCCAGGGCCCGGCAGAGGAGTCCCGGGCCGGTGGTGCGCTGCAAAATGTTTCTGACCGGCTCAGCGGCGCGCAGCAAGACCGCCGCGGCGATACCGTCGGGGCCGGTCACCACGTTCATACAATGATGCATCCCGTAGACCAGGTAGACGTAGGCATGGCCGGGCGGCCCAAACATCACCTCCGTGCGCGGCGTGCGACCTTTCGACGAGTGGGCGGCCCGATCGTGCGGTCCGAGGTAGGCCTCGACTTCGACGATACGTGCAACATGTTCCTCCCTGTCCTGGACGTGGACGATGAGTTTACCGAGCAGTTCATGGGCCACCTGGATCGTGTCGCGTTCATAGAAGCCACGCGTCAAGCGCCGGCCCGCCAAGTCGGTTGGATCGGCTGTCTCGGGCGCGCCCAATGGCTTCATAGACCCGGAAAGGGTGAGGCCGCGTGGCGCAGTCGTTTCGGGCCGTCCATGGGGCCGAATCCGGCATGCGGTTCAGGACAGGAGTGAGATTTTGCGCGAATGATCATAGGCCTTCCCGGCGAGGATCGGAACACGGGCAACGCAGAACTGTAGCGCGAAACCACAATCGGTCGTACCCGACGTCTCTTTGTCACTCGGTCCATCGATCCGGTCGCAAGATGCCGCTACAATAGGCTGCCGTTTTCTTGACAGTCCGGCGATCAATCAGGATTCCCTTGCTCTCATTTCTGCGTAGCTTCTTCGCCAGCGAGCGACCGCCGGTTGAGCCTGACTCGAGGCTGGATCGTCTCAATGAGGTCGCGCCTTTGATCCGCGATGGCGCGAGCGCCAACGATGCCACCTCCAAAAAATCTGCATCGTTCGTGTATCGCGAAGCGGTACTCAATCGCAACGAGCGCATCGCCGGCTACGAATTTTCCTTGCACCGCCGACTGCATTCTCGCTTTACAGACCAGCGCATCACGGTGCGTCGCGTCTATGACGATCTTCTGATCCGCAGCCTGGCCTCCTTCAATGTTGAACACCTCCTCGGGCATAGGCTCGCGTTTGTCGATGTTTCCCCCACGAGTTTGGACAATCCTCAGCTCGCATCTTTGCCGATTGGGAATACCGTACTCATGCTCGATCTGCCGGAAGAGGCATCGCGCGAACCGGCGGCGTTAACAGCACAGCTGGCCAGCGTGATCGCGCGGGGATTCCGCATTGGTTGCCGTATCCGGCCCAAATCGGTCGCGGTGCTGGGAGAGGTCGCTGCGGCGTGCGATTTCATGCAGATCCTTGCAACCGATTTCGATGGAATCGAGATTGCCGATCTGGTCACCCGCGCCAAGGCATTGCCTCGTAGCGCCCCGACTCCATTGCAGATTCTGGCCAGCGAAATCAATACGTTCGACGATTTCCAGCTGTGTTTTCGTGCCGGCTTCGATTTTTTTCAAGGGCCCTTTGTCACGAGCCGCGAGCACTGGCATCCGCCGAAGACCGAATTGGATCGTGCGAACGTCATTCATCTTCTGAATGAGTTGCGGGGGGGTGCCGAGAATTCGGAGCTTGCCGCGTTGATGCGACAGGATCCTGTGTTGTCCTACAAGATGTTGCGCTACATCAATTCGCCGGCGATGGGCCTGCGCCAAAAGATCACGGCACTCGACCAGGCACTGGTCGTTCTGGGTCGCGAGAAGTTCTATCGATGGCTCTCGCTCCTGTTGTTCGACGTACGGGGTGCGGGTTTTAGTGAGCGCGCGTTGATCGAGCAGGCCCTGGTGCGCGCCCGGCTGATGGAGCGGTTGGGGGCTGAGGCCCGCACCGGGGGTCTCAATTCGGATCTACTTTTTCTGACGGGACTCTTTTCCTTGCTCGACCAGATGATGGGTCAACCGATCGAAGCGGTGCTCAGCAAGGTTACGGTTCCTGAGGAAGTGCAAAGCGCGGTATTGTTTCAGAGCGGCCCGTTTGCACCGTTTCTTCTCCTGTCCATAGCCTGCGAGAGCGGCGGTTTGGGCGATATCGCGAGCTTGGCGGGTACTTGCGACGTGGATGCCGAAATCGTAAACCGCGAACTTCTGGCGGCCTTGGTTTGGGCCCAAGAAGTCGGGGAGATGATCGACTGACACGAGGAGGACACCGACCCTCTTTCGCGCCTTGTCTCCCCTGTAAACGCGACGCTTCGAGAGGAGTCGAAACGGTTCGTGTAAGGATCTTCGGGCGTAGGACGACCTCTCCTCTTCGCATGGGGATGCTGTGAGACCGTTCTATTTTGGATTCGTCCGGGTGCTACTTGGGATTTTCGTGGCCCAGCCGGTATTTGCTGCGGGGCCCCGGTGTGAGAAAACCAGCGGGCCGTCACGTACAGCTCTCCTCGAGCTCTACACCTCGGAAGGTTGCGACAGCTGCCCGCCTGCGGATCAATTCGTGCGCACGCTCTATACGCAGGGTTTTAGTGCCGAGACGGTGGTGCCTTTATCGTTGCATGTCGATTATTGGGACTACATCGGCTGGAAAGACCGCTTCGCAAATCCTCTCTTCACCCAGCGCCAATACGTCTTGACCGCTGCGGCGCACCGGAGAACGGTCTATACGCCGGAGATTTTTCTGAGCGGCCGCGAAGATCGGGATTGGCAAAGTTCGGGCGTGGCTGCGGCGGTACGCGCGATCAACGCACTCACCGCACCGGTCACCCTCACACTCCGACAAGTCCCCGGGCGCGGCGACGAAGTTGCGGTAAACGTCCAGGCCGTCACCCACCAGTCCGATGCGGCCGGGGCATGGAGTCTTTTTTTCGCCGTCTATGAAAATGACTTGACCTCAAAGGTGAATGCCGGTGAAAACCGGGGCGCGACGCTGCGTCATGGCTTCGTGGTGCGGCAATGGGCGACGCCCGTGACCCTCAATCGGCAGGGCGAGGCGGATATACGGTGGCGCCAGCCATTCCCTCAGGACGCGCGCAGGGAAAACATCGGATTCGCCGCGTTCGTCGAAAACACGCGCACCGGCGAAGTGTTGCAGGCCCTGGCATTACCGGCCTGCGCGTCCTAGATGGGCGGTCCGGCCGACGCTTCCTCGCGGCGAATCGGGCGTTAACCTCCTTGGCGTCGCTTATCCGCATGGCAGTCTCTGGTTTCAGGTCTTGAGCGTGGTGAGCAGATGTACGAGGCGGTGAACATCGGTGTAGGGGGCTATGCCGTCGTGGGCATCGGCCAGCGTGGCCAGATGCTCGGCGCGTTTGTGGGCTACGGCCAAATGCGGTTTGGTGTTGGCGTAGTGACCTGGCTGACCCTTGCTGTAACCGGGTAGGTAGGGCCGCAGCCGCAGGTAAACATCCGTGCGGTGCAACGGAGCGAGCACCTCGTTGAAGTGCAGTAGCAGCCAGAGTTCGAAACAGGGGACGGAGGCGATAGCAGCAAAATGCACGGACTTGTTCAGGTCGTTGCGTAGCCTGCCATTCCGCGCGGCGGCCTTCGTGAGGGCGTTGTGTTAGGTGAAATGGGCGTCGCGGTCGAATACGGCATAAATTTGTTCGAAGGCACGTGGGGGGATGTCCTGGGCTGGGTCCCCCTTGGCGAACAGATGTTCTGCAAATTCCACCACCTGCAAGGGCGTGGTCCCGAACTGGCTCGGGCACAATTGCACATTGGCGGTGTGCAGGCGATAGTCGGTACGAATATCCGCCAAGTAATGCGGTTCGGTCTTGCTGCCCTCGGTGACGATCAAGATACGGTCGTAGCCCCCGCGGTTACCGGCTTTGCGGGCGAGCTGCGCGGCTTGCCGAACCCTGGGTTGGTTATCTTTCCCCATGTGTTCCCCCGAATTGTGAAGCCGCTAGGTTGCCGGGAGAGTGGTTTCGCCGAAGAACGGCACCGCACCATATCGTCCGACCAGATAGCCACGCTCCCATGCTTCGGTCTCGCGCGGACTGAAATCGCTGAGCGCATACAGACGGGTGGCTTGGTCGCGATCCTTTTCGGTAAACCAAATTTGGTCGCGCCGGAACAAAGTCCGGTCGAGCAGCGAGGTGTCGTGGGTGGTGAAAAGCAACTGCGCACCCAGCGGGTTGTGTTCCGGTTGGTGGAACAGACGTACTAGTCTGCGTACGAGCAAAGGGTGCAGGCTGCTGTCGAGTTCGTCGACGATAAGCAATCGCCCATGCTTGAGCACGTCGAGCACGGGGGCGGCCATCGCATACAGACGCTGAGTGCCCTGGGACTCTTCGTGAAATTCGAAGGTGGCGGAGCCATGGTCGGTTTCGTGTACGAATTGTGGCATGAGCATTTCGTGCTCTTCGCGGGTGACTTGTGCGCCCTCCGGCCCAAACATGATGTTCTGGCGGATACCCTGGCGCGGCACGGTCACCACGTCGCTGATGCTGATATCTGCAGAGGCTAGAAACTCGCTTACCGCGTGCTGGCTAGTCTCGTTCTGGAGCAGCGCGGTGGTGAAGTCCGGAGGTGGGCCCAACCCGGCGCCAAAGTACACAGGTTGTTCAATAAGCCAGCGGAATATCGGCCCCAAGAGTTCACTATTGAGCTGCACGGCGGTGGACAAAAATAGCCCGTTGGGCCGGGTAGTTTCCTGCCAAAGCTTGCGCGGGCCAGTAAGATGTGTGCTGAACTCGTAGGTCGTGCTTTGCGTTTTTTCGTCGAAGTGGCGGCGGAACCATTGCTGAGGCTTGGAGGTGCGATATACCAACAGCCACTCGTCCACGATGCGTTCATGTGTGAGCATGAAGCCATATTGATGACGTACGCCACCCAGGACGAAGCTGACTTCGAACTCGGTCGCTTTCGTTGCCCAATCAGCGTCCAGGCGAAATGGCTGAACGTTGAAAGTTTGGCCGAGTTGCAAGTTGGTGGCGGATTCTGCCACTACGCCGCGCATGAAATGCAGCGCCAAAAGCAGCGTCGACTTACCGCTTGCGTTGGGGCCGTACACGACGGCGCTACGCGTAACATGGGACGGATTCTTCAGTCCGGTTGGGGCCAGATGCGTGGCGGCTAGTTTTTTGTCCTTGGAAGCGACCATGCTGATGACCTGCTCATCGCGGATTGAGCGAAAATTGCGGACGCGGAATTCAAGCAGCATGGCGTGCCTACAACTAAATATTAGTGTATTTATTGTAGTACATTTACCGATTGTAAGCTTATTTTGTATTAAGCGCCTTGTTTTGGCCTTCGGCCAGCTGTCCGACAAGGTGCGTTTCTGGGCGACAGCCCCCGTTCATAACGGGCTGATGCGGGATCAAAAACCGACGGCCTGCCCATCGCGGCGTGAATCGCTGGCAGCGGCGTAGCCCTGGTCCCGATCCTCTGACAGCTTCCAGATGAATTGTCCGGCCCCGAAATCCATGTAGGCATCGGGGATGGATTCGATGCGGTGACCCATTTGCATTAGTCCCTCGACGGTGGCCTGAGGCAACGTTGATTCGCAATCGAGGGACATGCCCTGGTTGACCTTCCAGCGCGGCGCGTCGCAGGCCGCTTGCGGCTGCTGACCGTAAGTCAACATACGGACGAGGGTTTGCAGGTGACCCTGAGGTTGCATATTGCCCCCCATGACCCCGAAACTCATTTGCGCGCGACCATCCTTCGTCAAAAACGCCGGGATGATGGTATGAAACGGCCGCTTGCCGGGCGCCACGACGTTCGGGTGCCGTGGATCGAGAGAAAACCCATAGCCGCGATTTTGCAGGCTCACGCCGATACCAGGGACCACGACGCCGCTGCCAAAACCCATATAGTTGGACTGAATAAAACTGATCATCATGCCGCTCTCGTCGGCACAACTCATGTAGATCGTCCCTCCGCGGGGCAGGGTGCCGGCCGAGAAGTCGCCTGCGCGTCGTCGGTCGATTTGTCGCGCCCGGCTCTGAAGGTAAGCATCGTCCAGAAGATCGTGGGCGCGGACCTCGGTCATCGCGTCACTATCGGCGACCCAGCGGTAGACATCGGAAAACGCGAGCTTCATGGCCTCGATTTGCAGGTGCAGCGAAGTGACGGAGTCGACCGGATATTGCGCCAGGTCGAGGCCGTCTAGCATGCCCAAGGCCATGAGGGCCGCGATTCCTTGCCCGTTCGGGGGAATTTCGTGGACCGTATAGCCCGCATACGCCTTGGAGATCGGGGTCACCCACTCCGGACGGAAACACTCGAGATCCGACAGGCGCATGGCGGCGCCATGTTCCCGCGCATGGTCGACCAACGCCTGTGCGACTTCCCCGCGATAGAAGGCGTCACCTCGGGTTTCGGCGATTTTGCGTAGGGTGGCGGCCGCCGCCGGAAAAACGAACTTCTCACCCGGCTGCGGAGCGCGGCCAAACGGCATGAACGCCTGGGCGAACCCGGGGTGGTGCTTTAAGGCGTCGGCCTGAGCGTTCCATTTGCGCGCAACGATGGTGGCGACCGGATGCCCGCGTTCAGCCAAATCGATTGCGGGCCCCAGCAGGTCGGCAAACGCGAGCTTGCCGAAGCGCTCTGAAAGCGCGGCCCAGCCGGCGACAGCACCCGGTACCGTGACGGAGTCCCAACCGCGCTCGGGAATTGCGCCTTGGGGTTTCTTTTGGAAGTAGGCCAAGTCCCATGCTGCGGGGGCGACACCCGACGCATTCAAGCCATGCAGCGCGTGGCCATCCCACAGAATTGCGAAACAGTCGCTGCCCAGGCCGTTGGAGACCGGTTCGACGATGGTCAGCGCTGCTGCGGCGGCAATGGCGGCATCGACGGCATTGCCGCCGCGCTGCAGCATCGATAGGCCCGCTTGCGCGGCCAGCGGGTGCGAGGTTGCAACCACGTTGCGCGCAAATACCGGTGAGCGCAGGCTTGAATAGGGGTTGCGCCAGTCGAATAAAGTCATTGGAGGAGGAGAGGAGAAAGGGATCGCAATACTTGCCTGAGTCGGTCTTCTCAAGCGCGCCCACACTATCATAAGAGCCGCGGGCGTGGATATCCGGTCGAACCGCTTGGGGCCGGCCGCGCGGCCGGCCCGTGCCAATCGGCGCTCCCTTAGAATGCCTCTTTCCTTCCCCATCAATGATTGCCATGACCCGACCTGACGATGTGCTTCTGGATCAATTGTTTCGGCATGCCCGCACCCACAACGGTTGGCAGGACCGGTCGGTATCGGACGTGTTGTTGCGCGCAGTCTATGACCTGGCGAAGATGGGTCCAACCTCGGCCAATTCGAGTCCGGCTCGATTCGTCTTCGTGAAATCGAAAATGGCCAAGGAGAAACTCAAACCGAGCCTGTCGGCCAACAACCAGGAAAAGACGATGGCCGCGCCGGTCACCGTCATCGTGGCCATGGATATGACCTTCTACCAGCATCTGCCGAAACTATTCCCGCACACCGATGCCAAGAGTTGGTTCGAGAGCAAGGACGAACTGACCTACGCAACAGCCTTTCGTAATTCCACTTTGCAGGGGGCGTACTTGATATTGGCCGCGCGCGCCCTGGGCCTTGACGCCGGCCCGATGTCAGGTTTTGACAACGCCAAGGTGGACGCGGCGTTTTTTGCCGGCACGCCTGTTCGCTCGAACTTTCTCATCAATCTGGGCTATGGTGACAGTTCCAAACTTTTTCCCCGCAATATTCGCCTGTCTTTCGACGAGGTCGCCCAAATTGCCTGAACTGGCACTGCCCGAAATCGCGACCAAGCGCCTTTGCTTGCGTCACGCGCGACCGGGAAACGAGGCTGAAACGGTTCTCTTTTTTACGCGAAATCAGGCGCATTTCGAGCGGTGGGATCCGCCTGCGCCCGAAGATTTTTATACCGTTTCGTTCTGGCGCCGCAATCTTGCACGCTCGGTCGAGGACTTTCACGCCGATCGCGCTGTCCGCTTTGATGTGTTCGATCTCGCCATGAAGGATGCACCGATCCTCGGGCGCATCGGTTTCTCGCAGATTTTCCGGGGACCCTTTCAGAGCTGCATGCTGGGTTATCAGATCGACGCGCAGCGTGAGGGGCAAGGCCTCATGTTCGAGGCGCTGCGGGCGGCGATCGACTACATGTTCGAGGTCAAAGGCTTGCACCGGGTGCAGGCCAATCATCTGGAGGAGAACGAGCGCAGCGCGCGGTTATTGGCGCGCTTGGGCTTTGTGCGGGAAGGGCTGGCGCGCGAGTATCTCTTTATCGGCGGCCTCTGGCGCGATCACATCACCAACGCCTGCATCAATCCGCTATTCGACGACAAGCGTCTCATGGGGCCCGCGGGTGCGCGCGGATAGTCGCTTTGCCGTCGCGGCAAACATCGGTGGCTATAATCCGGTCTTTATGCTCGTAAGGACAATGAAATGCGATCTCCCATCATTGCCGTAGCCGCCTGTTGGGTGGCACTGGGCTGTGTACTGGGTATGCCAGCGCAGGCCGCCACCGAGATCGAGGTCTGGCACTCGATGCAGGGTGTGCCGGCGGATACCTTTACCGAACTGGTCGAACGGTTCAATGCCGGGCAGAAGAAAGTTCATGTGACCCTTCAGTACAAAGGGACTGCAGCGCAGACGTTCGATGCCGGAATCTTTGCGATGCATACCAAGAGCGCGCCGGATCTCTTGCAGGTTCAAAATGAACAGACCGATCGACTTTTGTCGATCCGGGCGGGCGTGCGTCCGATTTATGAGATCTTGCCGTTGGTGAAGTCACACGACTTCAGTTTTTTTCTACCTGCCACCGCCCGATTCATGAAGGATGCGCACGGACGTCTGCTTGGGTTCCCGTTACTCGCTGCGGTTCCTGTATTCCTCTATAACCGGGATGCGTATCGGAAGGCCGGGTTGGATCCGGACTCGCCGCCGCGCACGTGGCCCGAGCTGCAGAAGCAGTTGTTGGCGTTGCAAGCCGGGGGGAACGGCGTGGCCTGCCCCTATACCAGCAGTGAGCAGTCGTGGATCCATATTGAGAATCTATCGACATGGGACGGCGAGACGTTTGCGACCAAGGACAACGGCCTGGCCGGCGCAGGTGCGGTGTTGACGTTCAATGATCTGCTTCACGTGCGCCACGTCGCGCTGCTCGAGAGCTGGTTGAAAAGTGCCCTGTTCAAGTACTCAGGGCGCGAACGTGAAGGGGATGCGCGCTTTGCATCCGGCGAGTGTGCGACGCTGACCACCGGTAGCGACGCCATCGGCGCGATTTTGTCGAAGGCTTCGTTCCATTTGGGGGTCGCTTCCCTGCCGTTCTATGCCGAGGCCACGCACACGCCATTTAATACGCTGGTCAACGGTTCTGGCCTATGGGCCATGGATGGCAAAAAGCCGGCCGAATATCGAGCCACCGCCGAATTTCTGGCCTATTTGGCAACGCCGGTAGCGGCGGCCGAATGGACCCAAAAGACCGGTTCGTTGCCGTTAACGACAGGGGCTTTTGCGGCGTCCGAGGCTTCCAATGCCTATGCGCGCGCGCCCGGCTTGGCCCAGGTTATGAAGATTGCTTCCGAAACGGGCGGCGCGGAGTTGCGCGGGGAGAGTCTACCCGCGCTTTGGAAAGTGCGCGATGTGATCGACTCTCAACTCGAGGCCGTTTGGGCCGGCCATGAGGCGCCCAAGGAAGCGCTGGATGACGCGGTACACATGGGCAACGCGGTCTTGCGCGAGGCTGTGCGCCCGGTAAGGCCCGTATTACGGTTGGCGCCGCGACACATCATCAAAGCCAAAAAGCCCGTATGACGCGCTGGCCCTATCCCCGTATTCTGGCGCATCGGGGCGGTGGCACCCTGGCACCCGAAAATACGCTGGCGGCCATTGAGATCGGTTGGGGACGCGGCTTTCGGGCGGTCGAATTCGATGTCATGCTGACTTTGGACGAAGTGCCGGTTCTGATGCACGACGCCGAATTCGGACGTACCGTGCGGGGTCCGGGTTCGGTCAGCGCAACTCCGGCGGCGACACTCGCGACACTGGACGCCGGCAGCTGGTATGGGGCTGCATTTGCCGCGCAGACGGTGCCTTTTTATGAAGACGTGGTCCGGTTCTGCCGCGCCCACGGTATTTTCATGAACGTCGAAATCAAGCCTGCGCCCGGGTTTGAGCGTCGCACCGGAGAAGTCGTAGCGGACGTCTCGCGTCGCCTCTACGCTGACGCGGCGGACGACGAAACGCGGCCGCTTTTCTCGTCCTTCAGTAGTGAGGCTCTCGCGGCTGCGGCAGGCGCCGCTCCTGAGTTCGCGCGCGGTCATTTATTCGATCAGGTGCCCACCGATTGGCAGGCGCGACTTGCCGCGCTCGAATGTGTCTCGCTGCATTGCAATCACCGTTTCTTGGGGCCTGAGATGGTGCGGCCCGTGATGGATGCCGGACTCGGAATTTTCTGCTACACGGTCAACACGATTGAACGCGCGCGTGAACTTCTGGTCTGGGGCGTCGACGCGTTTTGTACCGACCGCATTGATCTCATTGGTGCGGACTTTTATGGCGCCGTCATGAATTGACCGGGTCGTCGAGTCGGCCTTCGTCGGCGAGTTGACGAATGCGTGCAATCGTATCGATGTCAGCTTGTTCGTACGCATTGCGACGGAAGTCATCGTAGAGAGCCTCGACGCTGCCCTGGGGTGCGGCCTCGCCGCTGTCGTACTCAAAGCGCACAAAGAGTGCGCCTTCGCCAGGTTCTTCGATCGACATCGTCAAGGTGGCGGCCGGCGTATCGGGTGTCGGCTCTGTATCGTAGCGCACGCGCCAGGGCGCCTCGTACGTGACGCGGTCCAGGACTCGAAGTTCGCCAAACGACAATTCCCGTTGCAGGCCATCCGGCAGGCGCTCCGTCACGATGCAGCGATCCAGACCCAAAACGAAAGAGCGGGGGTCCTCGGCTCTTTGCACCAGTCCGCGCCAGACCTGGTCCCGTGTCAGGGGGCGGATAAAGGGGTTGTGCGGGTCGTTGATCTCGATGAGATGGTTAAATTCCATGGCCGTGAAGAAGAGAAAGTGGGTCGAGTCGGGCGCGGCTAAAAGGCTTGGTAACCTCGCCAGTGTGCGGCGAGTGATTTTTGCCGGGAGCGAGTCAGCGGCCCGGTTGGGTCAGGCAGCGTTTGACGGCCTGGTGCCATTGATCGAGTTTCGCTTCGGCCCAATCAAGTGACGCCTTGGGTTCGAAACGACGATCGGTGGCACTGGCACGGCGCGATGCCACCAGATCGCGCGCGTTGGACCAGATTCCCGCGCCAACCGCAGCCAAATCAGCCGCACCCAGGGCGGTCGTTTCTTGCACACGCGGACGCAGTACCGTAATCCCCAGAAGATCGGCTTGCATCTGCATGAGAAGGTTGTTGGCCGACGCGCCGCCGTCGACACGCAATTCGGTGAGCGGCAGGCGTGTGTCGGCCTTCATGGCGGCCAGCAGTTCGGTTGACTGTAGCGCGATCGCTTCGAGCGCGGCGCGCGCCAGATGCGCGCGATTCGTGCCCCGCGTCAGACCGACGATGGCGCCGCGGGCCTGGGCATCCCAATACGGCGAGCCTAAGCCCGTGAAAGCCGGGATGAAATAGACACCGCCGGTATCGGCAACGGTCGCGGCCAGCGCCTCGATGTCGGCTGCCTGCTCGATGATGCGCAGTTCGTCGCGTAGCCATTGCACGGCCGATCCGGCCGAAAAAACACTGCCTTCCATCGCGAACTGGATGGTGCTGTCGGGCTGCGCGGCGGCTGTGGTCAAGAGGCCGTGAGCCGATGGCGTGGCCGTAGTGCCGGTGTGCATCAGCATGAAGCAGCCTGTGCCGTACGTGTTTTTGACTTCACCGGGCCCCAAGCACCCTTGCCCGAAAAGCGCGGCCTGTTGGTCGCCGGCGATGCCGCGGATCGGGACCGACGCCCCGAGCCACTCGGGTAACGACTCGCCGAAGTCGCCCGACGATGGGCGCACTTCAGGCAGCAGCTCGACCGGGATGGCAAATGTGTCGCACAATTCGCTCGCCCATTGGCCGCGATGGATGTTGAACAGAAGACTGCGCGAGGCGTTGCTGGGATCGGTCGCGTGCAGCCCGCCGGTCAGCTTCCACAGAAGCCAGCTATCGATGGTTCCAAACGCCAGGTCACCCCGCTCCGCACGCCCGCGCGCGCCGTCGACATGATCCAGAAGCCACGCGATCTTGCTCGCTGAAAAATACGGATCGAGCACGAGGCCTGTCTTGGCCTGCACTGCCAGGGCAACGCCGCGGCCTTGCTGCTGTTCACACCAGGGGGTGCCGCGCCGGTCCTGCCACACCAGCGCGTTGTGAATCGGCTGACCGCTCTTGCGGTCCCATAACAGGGTCGTCTCGCGCTGATTGGCGATTCCGATGGCCGCGAGTTCTGACGCTGTTTTGCCCGCCTTTGACAATACTTCACGGGCGCAGGTCAATTGCGTTTCCCAGATTTCATTGGGGTCATGCTCGACCCACCCGGGTTGCGGGTAGATCTGGGTCAATGGCTTTTGCGCGAGAGCGCACACATTGCCATTTTCGTCGAAGATGATGGCCCGCGAACTGGTGGTGCCTTGGTCCAGCGCAAGAATCAGTGCCAAGACGATCTCCCTTCCGGGCCATTGATGTTAATCCATGCGACTGGGGCGGCGCCCTGGCGGCGATCGCTTTTCGTCGCGCCTGACGACATCTTCCTTAGAGGAAAGACGCATCGCTTATAATCTAACGCCCATTTTCGCGCAAACGCGATCTATTTCTGACCGATGCCTGAACCAATCGATGAAAGCTGCTGACATTCGCGCCAAGTTCCTGGCCTTCTATGAAGCCAAGGGGCACACCATCGTGCGCTCCTCGTCGCTCGTGCCGGCCAATGACCCGACCCTTCTGTTCACGAACTCGGGCATGGTGCAGTTCAAGGACGTCTTTCTCGGGACGCAGAAGTTGCCCTATGTCCGCGCCGCATCGGTACAGCGCTGCTTGCGTGCCGGTGGCAAGCACAATGATCTGGAGAATGTCGGGTATACGGCACGACACCACACGTTTTTTGAGATGCTGGGCAACTGGTCGTTTGGCGACTATTTCAAGCGTGACGCGCTCATTTGGGCCTGGGAACTCTTGACCCAGGTTTACGGCCTGGACCCTGAGCGGCTCTGGGCGACGGTCTATGAGACCGACGACGAGGCTTATGACATCTGGGTCAAGGTCATCGGCATGGCACCGGAGCGCGTGGTGCGAATTGGCGACAACAAGGGTGCTCCTTACGCGTCCGATAATTTTTGGCAGATGGCCGACACGGGTCCGTGTGGACCCTGTTCGGAGATCTTTTTCGATCATGGCCCAGGCGTGACGGGTGGGCCACCCGGCAGCGGAGACGCGGACGGCGATCGGTACATCGAGATCTGGAACAACGTGTTCATGCAATTCGATCGCCAGATCGATCCTTCGACCCAGACATTTACCTTGACGCCGCTGCCGAAGCCGTGCGTGGACACCGGCATGGGTCTCGAACGCCTGACCGCGGTGTTGCAACACGTGTCCAGCAATTACGAGATCGACCTGTTTCAGCGTTTGATCCGAGCGGCCGCACGGGAGACCTCGACGGCCGATTTGTCGAATAATTCGTTGAAGGTGATCGCAGATCATATCCGGGCCTGCTCATTTCTCATCGTCGACGGCGTCATTCCGGGGAATGAAGGGCGTGGCTATGTGCTTCGGCGCATCATCCGCCGTGCGCTGCGCCATGGCCATAAGCTGGGCCAGAGCCAGCCGTTTTTCCATCGCCTGGTAAAAGATCTCGTTCTCGAGATGGGGGCGGCCTATCCGGAATTGACTGAGGCGGCTGGCCGGGTAGAGCGAGTCCTCAAGCAGGAGGAGGAGCGTTTTGGCGAAACGCTCGAGCATGGCCTGAAAGTGCTTGAAAGCGCCTTGGCGGCACTTCCCCCCGAGCGCGAGCGGATTTTGGACGGTGAGACCGTCTTCAATCTTTATGACACGTACGGATTTCCGCTGGACTTGACGGCCGACATTGGCCGCGAACGCAATGTCGGCATCGATGTGGCGGGCTTCGAGGCAGCGATGGAGCGCCAGCGTGACCGTGCGCGCAGCGCTGGCAAGTTCAAATCGGCCCAGCAGTTGGAGTACGCGGGCGCCAAAACCCATTTTGTCGGGTATGAAGCGCTGACTGCGCAAGCCCGGGTGACTGCAATTTATGTCCGGGGTGTGGCCGTCCTGGCGTTGGATGAGGGCGAGGATGCGATTATCGTTCTCGACACTACGCCGTTCTACGCGGAGTCGGGCGGGCAAGTGGGGGATTCGGGGCGCCTTGTGGCGGCAGGTGTCGTGTTCGAGGTGACCGACACGCAAAAAATTCAGGCCGACACGTTTGGGCATCATGGCCGTCTCATCCAGGGCACGCTTGCGCCGGGCGCCTCATTGACTGCGCAAGTGAACGCCAAGACACGCCGCAGTTCCATGCGCAATCATTCGGCGACCCATCTCATGCACAAGGCGCTGCGCGACGTTTTGGGCGAACATGTGCAACAGCGCGGATCCCTTGTCGATGCCGATAAAACGCGCTTTGATTTCGCTCATGGCGCGCCGCTGACACGGACCGAGATCGCTCGTGTCGAGCAGTTGGTCAATGGCGAGATCCTGGAGAATGTGGCCACATCTGCGCGCGTCATGAAATACGATGAGGCGCTCGGTCAAGGCGCCATGGCCCTGTTCGGTGAGAAGTATGGCGACGAGGTGCGCGTTCTCGAGATCGGCAGTTCACGCGAGCTCTGCGGCGGTACGCATGTGAACCGCACGGGTGATATCGGTCTTTTTAAGATCGTTGCGGAAAGTGGCGTGGCCGCCGGTATTCGACGTGTGGAAGCTGTCACGGGGGAGGGTGCTCTGGCTTACGTGCAACGCCTCGATGTACAAGTGCAGCAGGCGGCCGCTTCGCTGAAAGCGTCGCCGGAAGAACTGAACGGGCGCGTCGGTCAAGTGCTGGAGAACGTCAAGTCGCTCGAGCGCGAACTATCGCGCCTCAAATCTCGGTTGGCTGCGACCCAGGGGGATGAACTGGCAGCACAGGCCGTTGATGTGGGCGGGATCAAGGTCCTGGCTGCGGCGCTCGATGGCGTCGATTCGAGGTCACTGCGAGAGACGCTCGACAAACTGAAAGACAAGTTAAAAAGCGCGGCCATTGTCTTGGGTACGGTCAACGATGGCAAAGTTTCTCTAATCGCGGGGGTGACTGCGGACGCGACGGCGCGCATCAAGGCGGGCGATCTGGTGAATTTTGTTGCCCAGCAGGTCGGTGGCAAAGGGGGTGGCAAGCCCGACATGGCACAGGCTGGAGGAAATGATCCGGCCAAGCTTTCGGGTGCCCTGGCCAGCGTGGAACGATGGGCCAAAGAGCGTATCTCGTACAACATCCCGTAAATGTCTATCCTTCAACGGGGCTTCTGGATCTATGTCTGGGAAGTCACGCCGCCAGAGGGGATCGGCGCTCTACTATGTGGGTCGCACGGGAGCCCGCTCAACCACTAATGCCCAGTCGCCATTCAACAGGATGGGCCAGCACCTCGGATTCGTCCAGAACAGCAGCATGCTGCGCCGACATCTCACGTAGCATCGCAGTTCCGGAGTCGTGTGAGTTTCGGTTGATCGCGCTCGGGCCCATTGACCAGGAGGCCAGGTCACCGCTGGGCGGGTAGCGCATGATCAGCGTCGCGCCTGATCGCGGCGATGGAGAAGGCGCTCGCTGGGGCGTTTCCGCCGCTGGCGGTTGCCAACCCGGCGGGCGATTAGGCGCCGTACGCCGATCCACCGGTCGCGTGCCCGAGCGACTGGCCTCACGAAACTAAAATAAGGCCATAGTTTTCGTTCTTGTTAAACGCAGCCTATCACATGGCGTCGATTTCGACCCTTATGAAAGGCTGCGATCTGGATGGAGACTGGCGCTGGACTCTCGACACGATCTGGGCCGTACATCGCCCAGTCGACAGGCTATCGCGCCTTCGTGCCGGCGCCGCTGCCACCGCAAGCCCGCGGTCGCACTGACCGGCGAATTGCAGGGTCTGCTTTCGGCCGCCGACCGCGCTCCGGGGCGGCTCGACGGGTCGGTGCTGACATTGCCGAACCCGGACCTCTTTGTCTTCATGTATGTGCGCAAGGAGGCTGTACTCTCCAGCCAGATCGAGGGGACGCAGAGTTCGCTGCAGGATCTGCTGGCGGACGAGGCGCAGCTGTTCGACAAGGGATTCATTTTTTCGAGAACAGCGGGCAGTTGATCGTCTCTCCCGGGGTTGATCGGTCTCGCTCAAGCATATGGGCATCGACCGCCAGCGGCGCGTGAACGGAGTCTTTGCATGGCCGGTCGGTCGAAGAAGGGCTCGCCCGTGAATTGAACGAGGAGACGTATCTCGGCATCGTCTCGACCAGCCTCGTTGGTGTCTAAGAATTCACGTAAATACGAGGTGCTCATCGTTTTTCACGCGACGGCGTCTGGAACGGTACAATTGGGCGAGGAGTTGGATGAGTACCGGCTCATTGGGCTGGAACGTCTGCGGCCCTAGCGTATGGGGGACGGGGTTAGCGATGGCGGACTGGCTGCGCTCGCGCGGCGTACCGGTCGAGTTCATCGACTTGCCTCCAGACGTCTGCGAACCCGAGGCGACCGGTTGAAACGAACGGATACGCCGTATCTTTGAGGTGATCGACGATGGCTGTACTTGAATTCGACAAGGAAGTGGATGCCAGCGGCTTGAATTGTCCATTGCCAATTCTGCGGGCCAAAAAAGCGCTGTCGGATATGGAAAAAGGTGAGGTCTTGAAAGTCATTTCGACCGATCCGGGTTCAGTGCGGGATTTCCAAGCGTTTGCGCGCCAAACGGGTAATGAATTGATGCGGCAGGTGGAGATCGAAGGTGGTTGGGTTCATCTATTGCGTCGGCGCTAACCGTTGATGCGAAGCCCGTTGATTGAGAACCTGGCGGATATCGATATGCGGTTCCAATAAAATTTAATAGCAAGCGATTGCGCCACCGTCGCGCGCATAGACGCCTACCCCGGCCTACATCTTTTACCGAGCATTTGCCCACAGCTTTGATGCGGCACCCAATCGCACGGTAAGAAAGATACTTCCGTTTGTCGCAAACCCCGAGGGTCTGGCGCACGCTGGACGAATGGTGCGACACCGGCTACGGGCCATACAACTCAAGCACTGGAAGCGTGGCACGACGATGCATCGGGAATTGAAAGCCCTTGGGGCGCGGAAACCGTGGCGCGTCGGGTGGCGGGCAATGCTCGCAGTGGATGGCGAAATGCCTACCGGCTGATCAACTCGGTACTGACCATTGCCTACTTTGATCGACTCGGGGTGCCCCGGCTCTCATAACCTCAACTTCTCGAACC
>Ga0208357_1000982_pt1 | contig 21696 bp, 29 predicted proteins | sample NGESurdeep092012_6_FD_184487 | JGI IMG/M metagenome (GOLD analysis project Ga0208357, IMG submission 184487) | Arctic peat soil microbial communities from Barrow, Alaska - NGEE Surface sample F52-2 deep-092012 (SPAdes) | ecosystem: Environmental > Terrestrial > Soil > Wetlands > Peat ... | reverse complement strand
CGATTTGGCGTAGCGGCGATAATCGACGATGGTGATGCCAAAATTGGTCGGCCCGCCCGGGTCGTCCTGATGATTGGTATAGCCGCCCTCGTGCGCCAGAAGGCGCGCGAGAGACGGCTCATAGCTAACGAGAGCCATGGACGTTCCCGGTGTGTCGATGAATGGGAGAAGCGGTCAGGCGATTCCGGCGGCCGCCTGGAGGTAGCTGTGCAGCGCGTTGTAGAGCGCGGTCACGTCGGAAGATGTCAGGCTGCTGCCGAAGCCGCCGCAATAGACGCTGCCGCCGACGTAGTAGCCGTTCGGGCCTCGCAGAAAGAAGATATTCGCGTTCGGCAGGCCGGTCGAAGATTGCGAGATATTCGAATTGAAGGTGCCCCCCTTGTAGGCCGCAACTGTCGTCGAGGAGCTTCTGGAGAGCGTCCTCAGACCGGACCCGTCTGCCTGGCCACCGGCGTTGGTCTCGCTGCCGTTGACCGAAAGGTACCAATTCGTGTCGGTGTATCGCGGCACGAGCTCGACCCGAGGCGCACCGAGCGAGCCGATTGTCTCGCCCGCGATGGCCGCGACCGAACTACCCCAGGCGAACAGGCTCGCATTGTCCTGCTGGAATTTCCCTGCCGCGGCCGACGGATTGAAATTGCTGTCGACGTATTTTCCTGAGGCACCGATGAATCCGATATCCGCCGTGAACGTCGGCGAGCCGATCGCAGACGCGCCGAAGCTCGCCGAGCTGAGGTTCGTCAGCGCCGTCGTCTGATCGGCGGCGGCGAACATGTAGAGCGCATCGAGCTTGCTCCACACGCCGGCGCTGACCAGCGACGCGATCATGGCGTTGTAGAGCCCCTTGCGCGCCGCGCCGGGTTGCGTCGCCAGCCGGGCGAAGAAGGCTTGCGCCTGCGGACAAAAGTTCGAAGGCGAAAGCACGCCCCTGCTCGCGGGCATCGCGATGCCATAGGCGACCGAGGTCATGGGCCGACGTCCCCGGACAGCACCCAGACCGCCGCCGCGCCGTCAGAATTAGCATCCACGGTGAGCGACACCTCGGACCATTGTCCGGCCGTTTTGGTGTAGCCCATGCGCGAGTGAAGCGTGGCGCCCGATGCGGCAGCGAACGTCACCTGACCGCCACCGGCCTGGCAGAGCAAAAACGAAAAACCCTGCTCGCGGTCGTTCGGCAACGTGACCGTTACCGCGCTCGCATTCGTCGCGCGCTTGCGCTTGCCAAGGTCGGCGGCCACGATTGTGTAGGCCGTGCCGGCGATGTCCTCGGTGGCGACATCGGCGGCGAGCGGTCCGGCGTCGCCTTGCGGCCCCTGCGGACCTGTCGGTCCGGCGGCGCCAATCGGTCCCTGCGGTCCGGTCGGACCCTGCGGACCATCGGGCCCCGTTGTGCCCTGCGGACCGGTCGCGCCCGCGGGGCCTTGTGGGCCTGCCGGCCCCTGTGGTCCCGCTGGACCTTGCGCGGCGATACGGATGGTGCGGATCGGATCGGTCATGGTGCGATCACCAGAATGGGAATGATGAGCAGCGTCGACTTTCGGTTCTGCGTGTCGATGATCGGCACGATGACGCGCGCGCGCTGGCCGTCCGGCACGACGCCCGTCTCGGCGCGGGCGATGCCGATCGTGAGGCCGCCGTTTTCGGCATCGACAGTGAGACGCCCGTTCGCCGTTGTGAGATCGAGCGCGCCTTCGCGCCATTTCAGAGCGGCGCCGTCGAAAGTGGCGCCGGTGAGATCGACGGGCACGTCATTGTCGCCGAGGAGTGCGAGCGACCAGATCCAGTCGTCGCCGCGCGTCTCGGTGATCGGTTCGGTTTCGATGACAGGTTGCATGATGTCTCCCGTTCAGGCGCTCGGCGCCGACATTTCGAGGAAATAGACGACGAGCCGCACCTTGCCTCCGGTGAAGGCGTCCCCATTGGCTGTGACGCGCACTTTCGTATCGGCGTAGATACCGGCCGGCCCGATGACGCCGAGATTGGTTGAGCCGAGAGCGACGCCGAGCAGGTCGCCGAACTGCGTGGCGTTCGTCGCCGTGCCGACGCCGTATGAAGTCGCGCCGGTCGCCGCCAAGGTCGTGCGCGAGGCAACGCCGAACACGATGGCGCGGTCCGGGATGAAGGCAGCGTCCGCGGTCTCCACGAAGGCGCCGGCGAGCGTCAGCTCTTCTTCCTTGGCGCGCAACGAGAGGCGGCCGCCATTCGCGGTGAGCGCAACGCCGTCGCGCCAGACATCGTCCTCATAGGTGACGGTGAGGCGTTCCGCCTTCACCCAGGCCTTCAGGCCGGAGACGGGCGTCAGCCGAACCCAGCCGCCGCCGCTAAAGAGCGCGACCGCGCTATCCCACCCGCTCCAGGCGCCGCTCGCACCGGTCGCCGGGATGTAACAGGCGCCATCGGCGGGCGAACCTGGCGGCGCCGTGAGCGTGCGGCTTTCGACCGCAAGCTGAGTGAGGCAATCGAGCAGCGTCAGTGCCTCGTTATGCGTGACATGCTTCTGCGCCTGCGCGGCTTCGATCACCGGCAGGGAAAGACGGGGTGTATCGGTCATAAGTTGGCTCAGAGGGTAAGAGTGACGTCAGTTGGAAAGCCCCGGCCGACGGTCGCGGAGACTTGCGCGACGCGGACGTGCAGGGTGCTCTGCGGCGTGCCGAAATCGGCGAGCTCGGCGGCGGCGGCATAGAGCGCGGATGGCGTCGCTGCGCTGAGTGTGCGCACGACGCTGGCGCCGGACAGAATGTCGAGCGCGTATTCCTCGCTGTCTTCGCCGAGCGGCACCTCGCCGACCCAACTGTCGCCATCGATGCGCGTGCGCCGGATCCAAGTGAAGGTCACGCCGCCGCCGCCGCGCGACGCTTTCACGTGCACAGGCGTGAGCGGCATCAACGCGGTCGCCTGCGGCGTCGCCGACAGTGCGAGGGCCGTGACGTCACCGTGGTCGCGATTGGCGGCGACGACACGTAGCTGTAATTCTCGCTCGAGTGCGCCGAGCCCGGAGGCGATCGTCACCACATTGGCATCGAGCAGCACGAAGGGTGTACCCGCCGGAAGCGGCGACCCCATGGCCCATTCGCTGCCGCCCTGCCCGCGCAGCAGGCGCGACAGAAAATATGTGCGCGCGCCGACAAGCTCGGCATTAGCGAACTGGATCACCTCCCAAGCGCCATCGGCGCGCCGTACCGCTGCGGCATTGCCGCCCGCGAACAGTGCGTCGTCAGAGATCGACGACAGGCCGCCGCCGTAGAGCTGCACGCGTAGGCCCGCATTGTGCCAGCGCGCGGTCGGACCCGCCGGCAGATCGTCGAGCGTTTCGCCGACGATGCACGGCGCCGCCGCAACAGCGACGCGGCTATAGCCGATGCCGCCGGTCGATTCCCACACCGCCATCGGTCCCGGCCAGGGATCGGCGAACGCGGCGAGCCGCGACAGCACGGGCGGCTGCTCATCCGTGAGCGATGGCAGATCGAGCACCAGCGCGTGCGGCGGTCCGCTCGCGGCGGGGATCGCCGGTGCACGGCGCTGCAACGGCGCCAGCGGCACGTCGAACACTTCCGGGTCGATCGAGCTCGCAACGATGGCGCGGCTCTCGGCGTCCGAGATCTGCTTCAGCTCGATCAGCCGCCGTCGCCCGTTGACCGTCAGCCCGGCGACGTCGGCCGGAGTCAGCGCCAACATGCTCGGCGGCAACGCAAAATTCGCCGCCTCGCGTCCGGCCCATAAATCTTGCAACCAGATTTCGGCGCGGCGCTGCGCGCGCACGAGATCGGTCACGACCGCCAGATCGGCATGCGAAGTGCGCGTCGCGCGGCCGGCAAGCCGCCGCGAATTCGCGACGCCGGGCTGATAGTCGGCGTCGATATCGGTGAAGCCGATGGTGACTTCGCGCGGAAGGTCGCTCTCCTGCGTGCGCGTCGATTGGGCCGGCGGCTGCTCGTCCGGCAGCACCAGGTCATCCTCGACGATCTCGGCAACGGGCGCGCCGCCGCGCTGGACGAAGCGCAATACGCCGTCGATTTCGACCGCGTCGAAAGCGTAGGCAAGTGCAAGCGGATCGACCATCGCTCGCGGTGCCATCGGCCGATCGACGACATAGCCCTGCGGACCCTCGCCGAGCGCCGTACTGTCGGCATCGCCGATGTCGCTGTCGGCAAGGATCGCGGCGACCAGCGCATCCAGCGGGGCCGCGCCGAGGCGGCCCGTGAGCCAATGGCCCGTCTCCCAGTTGTCGGCGTCGCTCCACACGTCACTCGCCGCGGGAAAGACCGGATAGGGTCGCGCGTCCCAGGTCCACAGATGGATGCCATCGGGCGCAATCATGCGGCCGCCATAGACAGGCGACACCGGATTGAGCGTGGCATCGCCGAACGCCGGGTCGAGCGCGCCGAGCACCGCCTCGAGATAGCGCCGCTGAATGAGATCGTCGCGGGTGCCGTCGGAATAGAAAGGCAACCCCGACTCCGACGATTTCGGATCGGGAAACACGCTCGGCTGGTTCGCCCCCTTATCGACGGCCGGGCATCCGATCTCAGTCAGCCAGACCGGCTTCGACTGCGGCACCCAGGCGGTCGGCGTCGTGACCTCCGCGCCGCCGACGCGCTCGACATGCGGCTGCGACCAGAAATTCCAGATGTCCTTTTGCCGAAACAGCCACGGCTTGCCGAGACCGTCGGTGATCGGCGTGCGCGTCTGCGCGTCGCGCGCGGCTTGGTCGGCGTAATACCAGTCATAGGCTTCACCCGCCGCGAGATTGCCGGCGAGGTAAGCGACGCGATGCGCGTCGTCTGTGAGCGCGGCATCGAGCTGGTCGCCGCGGTCGCGCCAATCGGCGAGCGGCGCGTAATAGTCGATGCCGAGAGCATCGATCGACGGTGACGCCCACAATTTGTCGAGCGGAAAGCGCACTTCGTTGGCGTCCCCATCCACGACATGCGCGCCATACTCTGTCCAGTCGGCGCCGTAGGTGACGACCGTGCCGGCGCCGACGATCGCCTTCACCTCGGCAGCAAGCGACATCAACGCGTCGACGGCCGGATAGACGCCGGAGGCCGAACGCACGCGCGTCATCGATTTCAACTCCGAGCCGATCAGAAACGCATCGACGCCGCCTGCGTCGGCCGCAAGCGAGGCGTAGTGCAGGATCATGTTGTGATAGTTCCAGCTGTCGGCGCCGCCGCCGAACAAGGCGTTGACCTGATCGGCGGCCGCGCTCGCGCCGTCTGGCGAGCCCGCCTGTCCCGGCGCCGGATCGCAGGTGATGCGCCCGCGCCACGGATAGGCCGGCTGCGTCGCCGCGCCGTTCCAGGGGTCGGTGAACGCATTGTCCGCCGCGATATCCATCATCAGGAACGGATAGAGCGTCACCTTCAAGCCACGCGCCTTCAGCTCGGCAATGAGATCCAGGACGCTCTGGTCCGACGGCGTGCCGCCGAATGCCGGACGGCCCTCGATCTGCGACACTAGCTGCGCGCTCGCGCGATCGAGCCCGGCGACCGACCAGGTCGCGCCGTAGGTTTCCTTGATCGCGCTGTCGACCTTGGGCACGACGCGGCATTGTGCGGCGCGCAGGTCGGTGCCGAACCAGGTCGCCACGACCGCTACGCGCGCAAGATTCGGCGCGACGGCTTGCAATTCGTCGAGCGAGGCGATGACGTCGGAGGCGGCGATCGTCACGTGCCGGTTCTCCGGCGCCGATTGCCCGGGCCCGAGCGTCTGCACCACGGTTGCCGGTTCGTACCCGAATTCGGTCGAGCCCGGGATCAGCGTCACCGCCCGCGTCATCTTTTCCAGCTTGCCGATCGGTCGCACCACCTCGAACGACAATTGCGGAATGCGGTCGCCGAAATTCTCCAGCGGCAGACGTTCGAACACGACGTAGGCAAGGCCGCGATAGGCCGGCACGTCGCCCTCTTTGGCGACGATCAGCGGATCGGGTGTCTGCCCCTCGTCCCCGGCGTAGGTGCGCAGGGTCAGACCCGAGAGATCGAGCGGCTTGCCATCAGCCCAGACGCGCAGCACGGCGCCGATCGGCCCCTCGCACAGGCCGACGGCGATGTTGGCGAAATAAGAATAGGTGGTCGTCGTCGTGGTGACGCTCGCGCCGCCGCCCATACCCTTGCCGCCGCTGCGCGTTGTGTCGCTCGACGTGTTGACGACCTCCTCGGGATTGGTTGCCCAGATCACCTGGCCGGAGAGCCGCACGCGGCCATAGACGCGCGGGATCGGCGCGCCGGTGGTCGAGGCCATCAATGTGAGATCGGCGAGCCGCGGGCCGTCGACGGCGCGGTCGCTGTGCGGAGCGAACAGCGCGCGATCGATCAAGTTGCCTGCGACGGCACCGGCGAGCCGGCCGACGATAGCGCCGGTCGGACCGAACAGCGACGAACCCGCCGCATTGCCGACGGTTGAGAGAACGAGTGCTGCCATGATTAGTCCACGTCGGGAAAGCGAAACGCATAAGCAATGCGCCGCCGCCACCACGGCGCGATCGCGACTTCGGCGACGGCCGCGCCGTCATGCGCGTGCACCATGAGGCCGCTCGCGGTGACGATGGCCGCGTGCTTCGCCGGCAGATTGGCGCGCCAGCGAAACAGCAGCACGTCGCCTTCGGCGAATGCACCGCAGCCGATGGCGACGAGGTGACGCGCGGCGGCCTCGGCTAGCGGCTCGCCTTGCGTCGCTTCCGCCCAGTCGGGAGCATAAGGCGGCGCGCGCTCCGGCTCGTCGCCGATCAGCGTCCGCCAGACACCGCGCACGAGACCAAGGCAGTCGCAGCCGACGCCCTTGAGCGAGGCCTGATGCCGGTACGGCGTGCCGATCCATGTGCGGGTTTCGGCGATGATGTGTTGGCGGCTGATGGACATGCCGGACTCGTCACTAATTTAAGCTGCTGCCGTCATGTCCCGGCTCGCCCTGCACCGGATAGCTGATGACGAAATCGTTGCCGGGGATGTGCGGGAAGCCGCGGAAGTTGATCGTGTTGGCGAAGCGGTCGTGACAAATGGCGAACGACTTGTCGCAACCAGCGGTCACCGTGAAGGCGTCGCCGACGGCGATCGGCTCCGGCATCGCCTGCCACAGGTCGAAGCTCACGGCGCCGCTACGATGCGTCTTCACCTCGACGCTCAAGCCGGCATTTTCGCCGCTGTCGAAGGTGAGCTTGCCGGCGGTGAACCAGCCATCGGCGAAGCCGTCGAGGCCGCTTGCCGTGAACGAGGACGTCGCGGTCACCGCGCCGACGGTGCCGCTGCCGCGATAGGCCGGCGCGGTTAAATCAATCTTGCAGCGCGCGTCGCCGAGATCGGCCGAGCAGGTCGTGGTGAAGAGCCGGCCGGTTTCCTGCGACAGCCGATCGCTCAGGCCGCGCAACTCGGCCGTGAAGGCGTTGCCCTCGCGCTTGACCTCGCCGAGCGTTCCCTTGGCGATCAGCACGCGCAACGCCGGCTCGCTCCAGTCGACGAGCCAGACTTCGACCGCGGCGGCATCGTAGCGGCCGGCGGCGAGATCGTCTTCGTTGAGCGTATCGGCGGCGAGCGCGCCGGTGATCTCGGAGGAATCGGCGGCAAGGCCGAGCTTCTGTGTGGCCTCGCTGCCGGTGAGTCCGGTGCCGGCCGCGCATGTGACGTCGGCGAGGGCGATATCCTCGTCGTGATCGGTGAAGCCCTGTGTGACGCTATCGTCGCGGGTAAGGATCCAGCACCGGCACAAGGTCGTGCAGCCGCTGTCGAGCTTCGCCTGCAAGGCGGAGGAAATGGCACGCATGGTCAGGGCCTGATCTCGATGAGCGGAATTTTCGGAATCGCGCCGGCGGCGAACGCCGAGAGATCGACCTCGAGATAGTCGGTGTCGAAGCGGACCGGCACGTCGAACAGGAAGCCCGCGGCCACCGCCGTACCTGTTGGCGGAATGTGGCCGGCGGGAAATGTGACGACGCCCGTCGTCGCGTCGACCGCGTACCCCGTGCCTACGGTCTGCGCGACGCCGTCGACCGCCACCTGCACGCTGCCGGCGACCGGCTTCACGATCGGCCGCTGGTAGGGCGAGAAGGCGCCACCGTAGGTCTTTGCCAGTTGGAATGTTGCCGTGACGCCGTCGCCGATGCCGATCGCCTGGTCGGTCGGCGCAATCGCCGCGTCCGGCGCGGCGGATGAATGATCGAGGCGATCGCGCCAACGGAAGCCGTACAAGCGCCCGCGCCGCTCCTCGAAGAAGGCGACGGCCTGTGACAGCGCGTCGAAGGTCTTCACGCCGTAACCGGCGTCGTAGCGGCGGCGCGAATGCGCCCAGCGCGCGTTGCGCTCCTCGCGGCCCGAGCCGAGCACGACGACGTCGGTGCGCCGCTCAGGCCCGCCCGCGCTTTTGAGCGCGATGTCGAGCGGGAACAGAATTTCGTGGAAAGAGGTCATTGGCTTTCCCTATTCCTCCCCTGAAAGGGGAGGGTGGGCGCGAGCGGCAGCGAGCGGCCGGATGGGGTCACGTTGCGAGCGCCCCCAACCCGGTCGGCTTCGCCGACCACCCTCCCCCGCGCCGAAGTCGGATGTTTCCGACTTCGGCCACTTAAGAATGCCGAACTCGGGTAAACCCGAGTTCGGTTGCGGGGGCGGGATTTAGAAACCGCGCTGGCCGCGCGCCACGGCCCGCGCAATCTGGCCGGTGACGTAGGCCTCGGAGCGGCGGAAGCTCGGCGCATCGGGCGTCGCGATCTGCACGGTGATGTTCGGCGCGCCGCTGCCGGCCATGCTGACGCCGAGGCGGCCGTCGCCGCCGCGCGTCAGCGGCACAATTGCTTCCGGCCCCGCCTCGCCGGCGAGACCGAACCCACCGGTGGCGAGCGGGAAATAGCTCGGCGCACCGATGACGCCGCCTGAAGCGAACGGCTGAACCGAGCTCATCAGCGAGATCACGTCCGACGATGTATTGCCGCCGGACGATGAACCGCCGAACAGGCCGCCGATGCCGCTGAGCACGCCGCTGGCAACCGGCTTGAACGCCTGCGTCGTGGCCATGCTCGAGAGCCGCAGCGCCAGCGACTTGAGCACGTCATCGAGCTGCTTGCCGCCGGTCGTCGCCTGCGCGAAGGCCCGGGTCATGGCGCTTGCGAAGGCGGTCGCGCTCACGCCGAGCGCGTTCGTGCTCGTGCGCACACCGTCGGTCGTCTGCGACAAACCGGATACACCGCTGTCGTCGAAATCGTAGCTATCGCTCATCCGGATATCTCCGCATCAAATCGTTGAGCGAGGCGCGGTCGGGCGGCGAGACCGTGCGCCCCTTAACCGCCTCGATCGCCGCGGCGAGTTCGCGCGGCGTCATGCGCCAGAAGGCCTCCGGCGACAGCCGCAGCACGCCGAGGCCGAAGCCGATGGCGTCCTTCCAGGGAAACGGCGTCATTCGCCGAACGTCGCGGCCATCAGCCCCGCGGCGATACGCACGTAACCCTGCGCGCCGCCGTCGACCTGCATCGCCGCGACCTCGTCGTCGCTCACCGCCTCGCCCGCGCCGCGCAGACCGGCGGCGATGATGCGCGTGAGGTCGCGCGCTTTCAGCCGGCCGGTGCCGAAGCGCTCGGTCAGCGCCACCAGATCGTCGGCGCGGAACGCGTCTTCGAGTTCGGCAAGCGCACCGAGCGTCAGCACCAGCTTGCGCCGCGCGCCGCCGATCTCGGCATCGATCTCGCCACGGTATTTATTGGGCATGGATCAACTCTCAGGCCGGTGTGAACGTCAGCTCGCCAGCCGACTCCATGGCGATGTCGTAGGTCATCTCGCCATTGTGCTCGCCGGCGAATTCCAGGCTGGTGAACTGGAACAGACCCTGCACCGTTCCGAAGTCGGGAATGACGACCTGATAGGCGACGATGGTGCCGTCGAAGAAGGTCTGCCGCGTCAGCGCGTCGGACGCGGCGTCCTTGAACAGGCCGCGTCCGGTGAGCGAGGCGCGCTTGACGCCGGCGCCGTCGAGCAGTTCGCGCCAGCGGTTCGACGATTCCGCATTAGTGACGTCAACCGTCTCGGCGTTGAAAGCGAGCCTGCGCGTGCGCAGGCCGGCGACGGTGGTGAAGCCGCCTGCCCCGTCGCTGATCTTGACGAGCAGATCCTTGCCTTTTTGGGCGCTCATGATTTGTCCTCTTGAATTAAAGCGGCTCGGTCACCGCGCGGAAGCGGACCAGCGCGTGATAGGCGCGGCCGTCGGCGTCGCGCCGCACGTCGGCGACCGCGAAACGAAAATTGATCAGCCGATGATCGGCGAGCGTCAGCGGCGCATCGTCAAGCGCCTGCAATAGCGCGCCGGTGATCAGGTGCGCCTCACGATGACCGCCCTGGCGCGACCAGGCGTGCAGAGTGAGCTGATGCTCCTCGCCGGTGTCCGTGCCGGTCGACCAGTCGAGGACGCGCGTCTCGCCGAGCGTGACGTAGGGAAACGCCGCGGCGCGCGGCGGCTCGTCGTAGACTTTCGGTCCGCCGAGCAGCACATTGAGCGCGGAATCGGCGGCAAGCGCGTCATGCACGGCGGCACGCAGCGCGGCGGAAGCGGCGGTGGGCATGCGTTTCTCTCTATATCCCTCCGCTGCAAGGGAGGGATTAAGCAGGATCAGTCCTCACGGACCTGGGCGTCGATCTCGAGGAAGCGCCAGTCGGCGCTCAGGCGGACGGCGACGACGCGGTAGATCGTGGCGCCGTCGACAAATTGATGACGCGTCGTCACGTCGTCGCGCCGGCGAATGGCGATGCGGTAGCGCAGGGCCGCGCCGAGGCTCTGGGCGGCGACGTCGGCGCGCATCGCTTGCGGCACGACCTGCGCCCACACAGTCGCGACCGTCGCGTATGAGCGCGCGACGCCCCCGGACCCGTCGTCGCTCTCCTGCGGCGCCTGCAACAGCAGGCGGCGGTTCAAATCGCCGGGCGGCGTCACAGCGACACCATGCGATAAGGCGCAATCAGCGCCGCCGCGCTCACCGGCAGCGAGGCGAGCGACGTCGCGCCGGGCACGATGAGACCGCGGTTCTCGTACCAGTGCGCGACCAGGAGGCGCGCCGCATGGCGCAGCGGCTCCGGCACGTCGAGTGCGGTGTCGCCGTAGCCGACACTGACCTCGAGCTCGATGCCGGCGGCAAGTCGCGTCGGCTGCATCAGCGCCCAGGGCGCGACGGCGAGCTCGCAGACGCCGAGATCCGGCACGAAGTGCTGGAGGTCGAGCGCGGTGGCGGTGCCGGAAAAATCGTAGACGCGCGCCGCGATCAATTCGCGCAGCGGCCCGGGCCGCACCGGAATGCGCCCGTCCGCCGGCCAGGCGTCGAGCGTCAGCCGCCAGCCTTGGGTGATCAGCGCGCGCCGCGTCTTCATCTCGATGTGCAGCCGCGCCGCAACGATCAGCGCCGCAATCGTCTCATCGTCGTCATGCGTGTCGACGCGGAGGAAGGCGCGCGCCTCGTCGAGCGTCAGCGGCTCCGCCGCCGGCGCGGTAAGAAGAAAGGAGGACATGTTCATTTCCGGATCGTTGACAAAATCGCCGCGGACGGGCTCATCGGAGGCGCATGCGCCCCGCCCTCGCCGCTCTCGCTCTCTTGACACTCTGCGCGCCGGTCCCGGCCCTGGCCGTCACCGGCAATGCGCCGCCAGCGTCGGGGCTGGCCGCGCGCGCCATCGTCATGCTCGTTGACGAGAAGGAAGACCTCTGCACCGCGACGGCGCTGGCGCCCAATTTGGTGCTCACCGCCGCGCATTGCGTGACGGGCGCGCTGAAACGCGCGATCAAGGTCTATCAGACCGGCCAGTCGATTGCGGTTGCGCGCGTCATGGCGCATCCGCGCTTCAGCTTTGCGAGCTACGCCGCGAGCCGCGCCACCGCCGACGTCGCGCTGGTCAAGCTCGCCGCACCGCTCCCCGAGATCGTCTCGCCCGTGACACTTGCCGAGCCGCGCCGCGTCGCCGTCGGCGAGACACTCACCATCGCCGGCTTCGGCGTGACGAGGAGCGGCACGCCCATCGGTCTCGGCATCCCGCGCGAGGCCAAGCTCGCCGTGACCGGGAGACCTGGCTCGCTGCAAATTCGTCTCTATGACCCTGCGACGCGCGCCATGCGTCCCGGTCTCGGCGCCTGCACCGGCGATTCCGGCGCACCCGCTTTTGAGACCGATGCGTCTGGCGCGCCGCGCCTGATCGGCGTGGTGAGCTGGTCGACGGCGCCGAACGACGAGGAAGGTTGCGGTGGCCTCACCGGCCTGACGCCGCTCCTCCTCTATCGCGACTGGATCGTGGAAACGGCGAAAACGCTCAGATAATCGCCCGTCCCGTCCGCATTAACCCTACCCGCTCAGCATACCGGGCAACCGCACTCGTCAGGTCCGCTTCGCCCCGATAAAGCCCGCTCGTTGCGCGTGGATCGTCACGCCACAGAAGGCCAATGGAGAAGCCGTTTTCGCGGCGGCAAGCCGCTCCCGATGCATGAGGTCCAATTGATAAAATCCGCATTCGTTTTCATCACGATGATCTTTGCCTGCCTGACCGCGTCAGCGGCCGATGCCCAGCACCGAACCCCGCATCATCGCCATATCATCGGCGTTCAGACGCCGATCGTCTGCGACCAGCGCGGCTGCTCGGACCGTGGCACGGCGCCGTCTCGGCACGAGGCCGATGGCGGCGATGCCAATGCTGCAGTCAACGCGCTCGACGCCAACGGCAACGAGGCTGTCATCGGCGGACGGCCCGCCGGCTGCCCCTATGAGTTCTGCGGCTGCGAGGCGTCACGCTATCTGTTCGGCGAGATCCGCGGTGAGCTCAATCTGGCCTCCAATTGGATCAGGAAGTTTCCGCATACGGCGCCGGCCGCGGGCATGGCCGCCGTGCGCAATCATCACGTGATGATCCTGATGAGCCACGTTGGCGGCAGCGACTGGCTGGTGCATGACGGCAATTCCGGCAACCACCTGACGCGCGAGCACGTGCGCTCGATCGCCGGCTACGTGATCGTCGATCCGCAGGGCGCCCGCGCCGCGAGTGCGGATTGAGAGCGTCGCGGCCGCGGCACGGCGAACAAAGCCGTGCCGCGCACCGCAAGCGCACTTGTTACGACGCCGCGAACTTCATCACCTTGATGGCGTCGAAGTCCTGGACGCCGCCGCCGACCCGCTTGGTCGTGTAGAACAGCACGTAGGGCTTTGCCGTGTACGGGTCGCGCAGCACCGAGACGCCGGCGCGGTCGACCACCAGATAGCCGCGGTTGAAATCGCCGAAGGCGATCGACAGCGAATTCGCGGCGATGTCCGGCATGTCCTCGGCCTCGATCACCGCGAAGGTCATCAGCGAGGCCTTGCCGCCCACCGCCGGCGGCTGCCACAGATACTGCCCGGTCGTGTCCTTGAACTTGCGCACGGCGGCCTGCGTCCGGCGGTTCATCACGAACATGCCGTTCTGCCGGTAGCCGGCCTTCACCGCATAGACGAGATCGACCAGCGCATCGGACGCGTTGGATCCGGCGAAGGCGCCGGCCGCGCCAGACGCGACATAGCCGATATTGCCCCAGCTCCATGAGCCGTTGTCGACGGTCGTATACGCGAGGAAGCCCTTCGGCTTGTTGTTGCCGTCGCCGGCGACGAAGGCCGCGCCCTCCTGCTGCGCGAACACCGCTTCGACTTCCTGCGCGATCCACTGGTCGATGTTGACCGCGCTGTCCTCGAGCAGGCTCGCCGTCGCCGCCGGCATGGCGTAGAGTTCCATCGCCGGGAACGACAATTCGTCGAGCACCGGCGAGGCCGTCTGCGTGCGCGCATCGGTCTCCCCGACCCAGCCGACCGCCGGGCCCGCCGTCATGAACGGCTTCTTGTAGACGTTGGACGAAATCGTGCGCACGCCGGCGATGGCGCGGATCGGCGAGATGGCCGTGAGCCGTTCGCCGATCGTGGCCTCGATCTCCGGCGGCACCAGATAGCCGCCGTCGGCATTGGAGCCGATCGACATCGCCTTGATTTCGAGCGCGCGCAGATTGGCGCTCTCGCCGTTTCGCACATAGGCCTCGAAGGCCGCCTTGTGCTCGGGCGCGCCGGCGCGCATGCGGGCGGACTCCTGGCCGAGCGCGGGCCGCGCCGACTTCAAGGCGATCTCGTCGAGCCGCCGCGTCTGGGTGTCGAGCGCGCCGTTGATGCGCGCGAGCTTCTCCTCGAGCACGACGTCGGCGTCGCGGCGCGCGAGCCGCTCGTCATTCGCGTCCTTGAAGGCCTCGAAGGCGCGCATCATCTCGCCATGCGTGACGACCGCCTCGTGCGGAATGCCCGCCTTGGTCTCCAACTCGCTTCCAGTGTCGATATCCATTCTCTGTCTCCTTGTGGATGGGTCTTGAGGGGGCGAGCCGCGGCCGCGCCGCTGTCGCATTGCGAAATTTGCCGAGCTAAAGCCGTCGCGAAGCGCCCTTCGTCCGCGAAATCCCCCTCCCCAGGCACCGCGCGAACTGCCAAGCTTGCCGGCACAACAAGCCGACAAGGGGAGGATGCAATGCGAGTCTTAGGGGCGCGAGCCTTGGGGGCGCTTGCGGCGCTGACATTATTGACCGGCCTCGGCCCGAGCGCCGCGCAGGCCGCGGACTATCCGTCACGCACGGTGACGGTGATCGTGCCGTTCGCCGCGGGTGGCCCGGCCGACATCACCGGCCGTGTCGTCGCGGACATCTTTGCGCGCCATTTGGGGCAATCCTACGTGGTCGAGAATGTCGGCGGCGCCGGCGGCACGGTCGGCTCGCTGCGGGCCGCGCGCGCCAGGCCGGACGGCTACACTTTGATCTCGGGCCACCTCGGTACGCACGCCGCGGCGCCGATGTTCTATCCGAACCTCGGCTACGACCCGGAGAAGGACTTTGAGCCGGTCGGCCTCATCGCCTTGCAGCCGGAGCTCCTGGTCGTGCGCAAGAGCCTGCCGGTCAATAACCTCAAGGAATTCGCCGAATACGCCAAGAAGAACGAAAGCAAATTGAATATGGGCCACGCCGGCGTCGGCTCGGTGTCCTATCTCGGCTGCCTGCTACTCAATTCGGCGCTCGGCATTCATCCGACTCTGGTGCCTTTCACCGGCACCGCGCCGGTGATGAATGCCATTCTTGCCGGCAATGTCGATTACGATTGCGATCCGATCCTCGGGCCGCTGTCGCACGTGCGCGCCGGCACGGTGAAGGCGCTGGCCATTGCCGCCAAGAAGCGCAGCCCGCTATTGCCGGACGTGCCGACCTCCTACGAGCAGGGCTTCCCGCAATTCGACTGCGCGCCGTTCTACGCGATCTTCGCGCCGAAAGGCACGCCCAAGGCGGTGATCGACAAGCTCGCCGACGCGCTCAACAAGGGACTCGAGGAGCCGGCGGTGCAAAAGCGCTTCGCCGATCTCGGCGCCGTCATCGCCGAGCCGAACGAGCGCGGACCGCAGGCGCTCGCCAAACTCGTGCACGCGGAGATCACGCGGTTGAAGCCGATCGTCGCCGCGGCACGCGCGAAGCAGTGAGGCAAGTGGCGACGGTTTAGCATCGCCACCAAATCCTCGTTATGGCCGGACACAGCCCGTGGAAGACGGGCGTAATCGCCCTTATGCCCGGCCATCGCGTTTCATGGGGCACGGGCCTGTTCAACTACGTCGGCTTGCGATCGCCCCGTTCGAGCGCGCGGAGGGTTCCCATCGCGTAGGCTGACTGCGGATCGACTTTAGCATCCGAAAGCTCCTGCAAAGTCTGTCGCGAGGCGACCGGCGCCAGAGCCAAAGTGAATTGGGCCGCCATCAGCCGCACCTGCCGATTCGGGTGAACGAGGAGCGGCACCAGCGCACTCCGCTGATCGCCGGGCCTGGATTTGAGCTCGGCTGTGATCGCGAGCATCTGACCGACCAAGGAGTTATACTTCGCGACCTTGCCGAATAGCGCGGCCTGATATTGGCGCAGCGTAATATCCGTGAACCGGTCCACCAGTTCAACGACGGGCATCCTTTTCAGAATTTGGGTGCTCATGGCTTCAGCACTCCGGCATTCCTCAGCGCCTCCAAACCCACCCACCGCTTGACCGCGCAGCTCCAACGTCTTTCATCTGCCTAGATCAACTTCGATTCTCCCCGATCCAACGCCTCCAGCGACTGACGAGCGTAAGCCGCCTGCGGATAAATGTTGCGGTCGCTGATGTCCTGCAGCACCTGTCGGGCGGCTCCCCGTTCAACAGCCAGCGACCATTGCGCCGCCAGCAGTCGCACCTGCGGATTCGCATGCGTGTACAGCGACACCAATGCCGAGCGTTGATCTCCAGCGCGGGACTTCAGCTCGTCCTTCACAGCGACGATATCGTCGTACAGTCGGTTGTAGATCCTCACCTTTCCGAACAACTCTGCCTGAAATTGCCCCAATGCGAGCGCAGAAAAGCGCTCTACCAACTGCGGGACTGTGAGCGACTTTAGATCGAACCTCTTCATGGCTTCAGCACGCCGAATCGCTTCAATGCGTCGAACCCGATCGATTGCTTAACGGACCAGCTACGGCCGCTCAGATACTCGCGCGGGGTCTCGCCTCCGAAGTCTTGGTTTCGGGTTTGATACCACTGATTGATCTCCCAATGCTTCATCCTTGGGATGACGACCAGGTTATCAGGGCTGTCGATGGCTTCGCGGGAATACCCTTCATTTTCGGCCTGGCTCTGCTCGACGATATGATGCTTATCATATCCAGGGCCGGGTGTCGCCGATTGCAATTCTTCCAGGGAACGCGGCGTATCGGTATACGACTGCATACCCGACGCGTAATAGGTCATCCACGGGTAGATCTTCGCAAGTTCCGCCGCAGCGACACCCTGCTCGGCAGCCATACGCGCCGCAGCTTTCAACCATCCGACCCGTTCACCGGACGTCTTTGGCCGCTCCTTGGGAATTTCCGGTCGGTCATTGGTCGGAACGTCGCCGGCCAGCCGGGTGCGGGAGCGAGCAACCGGATTGCCGTTCGCGTCCCCGTCCGTCCACTGGCCGCCATTCGGATCGCCACGCGGCACGCGCGGCTGCGCCGAGTTGTATCCGTACTTCAGCGCCCGCATGTGCCGGTGCATGGCAATTTCGAAGTGCGTCGCCGCGGCGAGCCATTTCAGGCGCAGCAGGCCGCCCTCGACGACGAGCAAAGCCGTCAGGCGCTGGATGTCCAAATCTGCCGCCGGCATGGCTCACCACGCCCGCCAGGCCTTGATGCGGCCGTCGCGTCGCGGCGAACGGCCCGCAAGAGCAACGCGCCGCCGCGCCGGTTCGTCCGCGGCCGCGGCGGCGCCCGCCATCCTTCCCCACTCGCGCTCGGCGCGCATCCGCGTGGGTGACAGCCTGGGCGGGGAGGACGCCTGCTTCACCGCACGGACGCGCGCTCCCGCGAGCAGCGGGAAGGTGACGATCGAAATTTCCCAGAGGTCGACGGCGATGAGGCTGCGCACGCGCGTCCTCGGGTCGATGCGCGCCCGCGCCGCGCGGAAACCGATCGACAGGCCGTCGACCGCCCCCGCCCGCAGCAACGACAGCAGTTCGCGCGCCCGCGCCACCTCCGGAATGAGGCGGCCGCGCGCATAAAGGCCGTGGCTGTCCTCGCGCAGTTCGAGCCAGATGCCGATCGGCTCGGACGGATCGTGCTGAAACAGCATCGGCACGCGGCGCGGGCCGCGCAGTTTCAGCGTGTCGGCAAATGCGCCGCGAACCACCATGTCGCGGGCCTGGTCGATGGCGCCGAACAGGCTGGCATAGCCCTCGACCGTGCCGTCGGCCTCGATGCGCGTCTGCGGCGTGAACACATCGGCGAGCGTGGGATGAGTGTTGGGAGCAAGCATGCGACTTCCTTCACCCTCCCCCTTGTGGGGAGGGTGGCGAGCATCGAGTGAAGCGAGATGCGAGCCGGGTGGGGGTCATCACGGAGCGAAGGGATGGCCCCCCACCCCGACGCCTGCGGCGGTCGACCCTCCCCACAAGGGGGAGGGCAAGAGGCGGCTACTTCCGCCGCCCGCGCGGTTTCACCGCCTTCGTCGCGCGCGGCGGCTCACGGCGGCGGCGTGCGGCGCGGTCGAGGTGGTCGAGGAATTCGCGGAACACGTCGAGATGCGTGTCGCGGCGCGATTTCGTTTCACTGCGCAGGGAGCGCAGCACGGTGTGCAGCGTGTCCATCATTTGCCTCCGAACAGCTCGTTGAAGCGCGCGAGTTCGCGCACAAAATCGTCGAAGCGCCGGCTCGCCGCCGCGACTTCGCGCAGCGCGAACCAGGCGAGCCCACTCGCCGACAAGGCCCATAGCAGCAGCGCCAGATGCGCGAGGTCGCCGCGCTCGGCAAAGGTGGCGATCACGTCGGTCATGCGCGCGGCTCAAAAAAATGACGCCCGCCGGCGTAGACCGCCAACGGACGCCATGGCCTCGAACGCCGGACGCAAGGCCCGGCGCAAAAATCCTCTTATTTGGTGCCGGCCTTCGTACCGGTCATCGCGCCCTTGTTCTCGATCGACTCGGCCGTCTGAAGATGCTTCTCGAGCGTCGGGATCGTCTGCTGCGCGAACTCGGCAAGCGGCCCCTTCGATTTTGCTTCTTTCTTGTACATGGCGATGGTTTCCTTGTGATCCTTGATCATCGCCTTCGCGAACTGCTTGTCGAAGCGCGCGCCCTGCTCCTTGCTCAGCTTTTTGGCTTCCGCCTTCTGCTTGGCGTTCGGCTCGGTCGGCGGCTTCACGCCCATCTGCTGCGCCATCTGCTGCGCCTTCTGGAGATGCTGGCCGTGATCGGTCTCGAGCATTTGCCCAAACTGCTTGACGTCCTCGCTCTGACCGTTCTGCTGCGCCATCTTGCCGGCGTTCACTTCGGCCATATCGCCCTGGACCGCCTCCTTGAGGAATTTCTGGTCAGCCTTGCTGGCCTGCTTCATTCCTGAATTGCTGTTCATCGACGAACCGCTGTTCATCGACGGCTGCGTATTTGAATTGCTGCTCTGCGCCTGCGCGGCGGTCGCGCCGAGCGCGAGCGCTGCGGCGACGCCGATCGCGAGCATCGGGTTCCTGCTCATGGTTGTTCCTCATATTGGCGGGTGGGCCTCGCGCATGCGGGGCTCTCCACGCCAACGACAGGAACAACGACTCGTTCCGGTTCCCTATTGCCGGGACTTCTCTATTGCCGGCCTTCCCTACTGCGATGACATCGCATCTGCGCCAGCGACGGCGCCATAGCCGGTCGCGGCGCGCTTCTCGTTGACGGTGAGGAACGTCGCCTTGTTGACGCGGTCCCACAAAGCGGCGCGGTCGGGGCTCAAGGCCTCGATCCGGTCGATATCCGGCGCCAGGACGAGGTCGGGGCCGAAGGCCGGCGCCAGCCATTGCGTCAGCGCCGAGGCGATGCGGCCGGCAAGCGGCAGCACGGTCTGGCGCCAGAACACGCGGTTCGCTTCCTGATAGTTCGAGTAGGTGTTGTCGCCCGGAACCGCCAGGAGCATCGGCGGAACCCCGAAGGCGAGCGCGATCTCGCGCGCCGCGGCATGCTTGGCCTCGAGGAAATCCATGTCCTTCGGCGTCAGCGCCATCGGCTTCCAGTCGAGCCCGCCTTCCAGCACCAAAGGCCGTCCGGCGTTGGCCGTGCCCTGATATTGCCGCTCGAGCTCGCTTTTGAGCCGCTCGAATTGCGGCTCCGATAGCGGCGCGCCATCGGCCCCGTCATAGACCAGCGCGCCGGATGGCCGTGCCGAATTGTCGAGAAGCGCTTTGTTCCAGCGCGCCGCGGCGTTGTGCAGGTCGACGGCGGACGCCGCCGCTTCCAGCGGACTGAAGCCGTAATAGTCGTCGAGCGGATTGAACAAAGCGAGTTGGAGGATCGGCGGCACTGCGGCGCTCTGGTCGAAGCGCACGGTCTGGCCGCTCACCGTGTAGTCATAGCCTTGCGGCCAGCCGTCCGGCCCCGGCACAACTTTCATGCGATCGGGGCGCAACGCGTAGAGTTCGCGCACCGACGTCGCCTCGCCCGTCAGCCCGACGGCTTCGATATAGGCGTTGCCGGCGAGCAAAAGGTGCGACGCGACGGTGTCGAGAAACGAAGGCCCGTCCTGGCGCGGATTCGGCCGGCGGATGAGATCGAGCAGCGGATGGACGTCGCGCTCGGCGTCGCCCTCGTAGAGAACGAAGACGAGCCCGCCGATCGACTCGGCGATGAGCCGCACCGCGCGATGGACGATGGCGTTCCTGGTGTAGCCCTCGCGCGTCAGCGCCGCATAGTCGCGCGGCGTCCAGCGCGCGCGGCCGCCGCCTTCGAGCGCGATGATGCGCGCTGCGCGCGACGTCTTGCGCTCCGGCGCGCGGAGCAGGGATTTGAGTTGATCGAGCATGAGTCGTTGTCCTGGCCGGACATAGCCGTTCGAAGAACGGCGTTCTTCAAGGCTATGCCCCGGCCATCCCCGATGAGGGTGGCGAAGAGATCGTTGCTATTCAGAGATACTTCGCGTCGTCGCCTTGCAGCAGATCGCGCAGCGTCGGCACGACAAGGAAGCCGTAGCCGTTTCCAGGCTTGTCGAGATAGAGCGTGCCTTGCTTGTGGTAGCTGCTGCTGTAAATCTCTGCCCCGATCGCCAGCAGTGCAGCCAAGAGCGCCTGGACGGAATCGAAGCCGCCCATTTCCATCTTGTGCTGTTCGCCGGGCCAGTCCACTTCATACCGGCAGCGTAAGAACCCGGCTTGCAATCAGCATGAGACGCCTCAGTGGTAAATTGGCGGCACGTATCCGTCGATCAGGCATTGGCTATAGCGGAAATTAGCCTGAGCCCAGCAACCACGTGTGCCCAAACCAGCGCATCGAAGTGGTCCGGCGAGTCGACGTCTCGCCTCGCCGTCGCAGATTCAAAGCATGTGCCGAGATCGGCATCTCCTCGCGCGCGGCCGTAAAGCCTACGAAACGCGCCCAACCAGTGCGAGCTCGGATTCGATCCTGGCTCTCAGTTGCGGGTGCGCTTTCATCGCGCGATCGAGCACCTGGACGTTGACCGTATCCATCGCCGCGGCGATGCCGACCGCAAACTGCTTGTATTCATCGACCGTGCAGGTTTGTTTTAATGACCGAAGCAGTGCCTGCAATTCCCTGCCGCAGCGAAACGCAGTTTGTATGGCCTGCCAGGCAGCGGCTTCATTCATTGTCCCACTCCCGTCACCGTCCGAGACAGACGTTCATGCACCTGTGAAAATCCCATTGATTGCGGTCGCTCCCGGGATGCTGAAATCGTTCCAGCAGCGGCGAACAGGTGTCGCGGCATCGGAGGTATCCTACCCGACTGCCCGCAGCCAATTGTCTTGCCGCGACAATATCGTGCGAGTATCGACGCTGTCATCACGCCCCGGCGGCTCTGAGCCTCTCCCGCCCGTCCACTGCCCGCCCTCGCGGCTGCCCGCCGGGGCTCGCGGCTGGTCGGGACTGAATTTCCGCTCGATCCGCTCATACACTTTGAAGATCGGATCGCTGTCAGAGCCCGGGCGCCAGAACTGTCGTCAATCCGGTCGAGATAATCCTGCCTGATCCGAGCCATCTAAATTCCCCTCACCCGCGGCTCCGCTCTCGCCCAATAACGTTGCGGGCGCGACTTCGGTCGTCGCGTTCATGGGATGGCCCAAAGCAGAACGCGCCGGCGTGAACCGGCGCGTCAAAAGCATTCGACAACTCGGCCGACGGCGTCAGCCGAAATAGATGAGGTAGACGATGGCGAAGGCGACGATCA
>Ga0208357_1000981_pt1 | contig 21699 bp, 18 predicted proteins | sample NGESurdeep092012_6_FD_184487 | JGI IMG/M metagenome (GOLD analysis project Ga0208357, IMG submission 184487) | Arctic peat soil microbial communities from Barrow, Alaska - NGEE Surface sample F52-2 deep-092012 (SPAdes) | ecosystem: Environmental > Terrestrial > Soil > Wetlands > Peat ... | reverse complement strand
TCTCCCTCTGCTCGCCGTCGAGACCTCCGACGACCGGGTTCTCCCCGCTCTCGCCGCCTCCGCCCAGAAGATCGCGCCCCTCCTCCAGCTCTGGTTTGGCGAGCATCCCCTCACCGCCCTCACCATCCTCGACCACACCGGCGAGCCCTTCGAGGATGGCCCCCTCCTGGTCGCTCCCATCGCCTCTCTCGCCACCTCCACCGACGCCCCCGCGCTCGCCCACTCCCTCACCCACGCCTGGGTTCAGACCGGCCAGCCCTGGTTTGACGAGGGCCTCGCCCAATTCGCCAGCCTCCTCTGGACCGAGCAGGAGCAAGGCCGCGACGCCGCCATCCTGCAGCTCAACAACCTCATCCAGCCGCTCAATATCGCCGAGCCTGAATTCGACACCGAGCAGGCCGCCGACGCCGCCACCGCTCCCGTCGGCCAACCTCTCGTCTCAGCCGACGACGAGCTCTACTACCGCCGCAAAGCCGCCGCCGTCTGGTGGATGCTCCGCTCCATCGCCGGAGACAAACCTCTCCAGCAGGCCCTCAGCGCCTGGCGCACCCAGCCCTTCTCCCACGACGACCCCACCGTCCAGGCCATCGGCTTCGAAAAGCTCCTCGAAAAGACCAGCGGCAAAGACCTAAGCTGGTTCTTCTCCGACTGGGTCCTCCGTGATCGCGGCCTCCCCGACCTCTCCATCGTCGACGTCGCGCCCCGCCTGCTCCCCGCCGGCAAGGGTCACGACAGCGGCTGGCTCGTCGCCGTCACCATGCACAACGCCGGAGCTCCCGCCGTCGAAGTCCCCCTGGTCGTCCGCTCCGGAACCTTCAGCACCACCACCCGCATCCACATCCCCGGCTTCTCCAACGTCACCGACCGCATCCTCCTGGAATCCCCACCCACCCAGGTCGTCCTCAACGACGGCAGCACCCCCGAAATCCGCGACTCCACCCACGTCCGAGACATCGTCCTGCAAAACAACAGCCAGTAAGCCGCAAACGAACGCGCCTGCTACCTCCTCCGTCTGCGCTAACGCCGCCTGCGTCTCCTAGCCACAGGCTTAGCCGCGTTCACCGCGCAAGTCTGTCCCGCACCCCACACCCGCGTGCACGTCACATCGATCTTCATCAACTTCGTCGCCCCACCCTCCGGCAACACTCCCTGCAACCCATCCCCCAGCGGCGGCAGCGTCGACCGCAGCGCCAGCACCTGCGCCCCCGTCGCCGTTCCCGTCAGCCGCAGCGTATACCCCGCGGCCGTCGCCTCCCCACCCAGCGTCAGCGCCTCCGTCTTGCCCGAGGTCAAGCTCAGCGGCGCCAGCACGAACCCCGCCTCGCCGCCCCTCGCAGCCTTGCCCTTCTTCCCGGCCTTACCGACCTTCCCGCTAACCCCGGGCTCGCCGCTCGAAATCGAAATCGGGTGTTCAACACCCGCGCTCTCCCCCGCCTTCATCCCCACGCTACTCACCAAATCCCCATGAATCTCACCCTGCCAGCTCGCCTCCGCGCCCTTCCGCCCGGCCACCAGCGCAACGCTGCCCGCCACCACTCCGCCCGGCCGTTCCCCCGCCGGAATCCTCTGCGAAAACAATCTCGCCCAATCCAGCAGCCACGCATTCGGTATATCCGTCATCCCGACATGCAACCCGCTGTCGCCTAAACCGCCAGCGTCCAGCATCGACAAGTCCACTCGATCCGCTAGCGCCACCACCCGGCCCGCGGCCTTCTCCCCCTCGATCAGCGGAGCCTTCATCGAACAGTCCGGCTCCTCGACCACCGCCGTCGTCACATTCAACGTTCCGCTGCACTCCGCGAGCACGTCCATCGTCTGCAGCGGCAGAAAGTCCGCCCTCCGCAGCTCTTCCAAATGGATCGTGGTCATCAGCTTCGCCGTCGCCAGCTCTCCGGTCAACCGAGCCTGCACCGACAAGCTCCCCCGCCAGCCCTTGTCATCGCCACTCAGCAGCTTGCTTGCTTCGCCCAGCGGAGCTCCCTCCCAACTCCCCGTCAGGTCCACCGGAACCTCTGCCATCGTCGCCGCGCGTTCCAGCCATCCCTCCAGCCGCACCGTCCCCGGGTCCGAGATATTCGTATCCGTCCGCGTCGGTTTCCCCTCCAGCCGAACATGCCACTGCTGCGGGGTTGGCAGCCACAGTGCAAAGTCCGCGTCCGTCAGCGAGAACGGCTTCTTCTCCTCGCCAATCTTCAAATTCACCCGCGCCCCGGTTGCCTCGATGTACGGAAACCGCGGCTCCGGCCCCGCCTTCCTCTGCACCGTCGGAGCCGTATTCACGCTCGCCGCATGCATCAGCAGGCTCTGCACATTCCACTCACCCTGCGCATTGCGCACCAGGTTCAGGCTCGGCTCCACAAACTTGATCGAAGAAAACTCCACGTGCCGCCGCCACAGCGAACTCGGTCGCAGCGTCACTTCAACGGTGTTGGCGCGAATCACCGGCTCCGACCCAAACCCCGGATCTTCGCTCACCACCAGGTTCTGCAGCGTGAACCCGGGCACCGGAAGCAAATGCAGCGACACCTGGTCCAGGTGAACCGTCCGTCCCAGGCTCGCGCTCATGCTGGCCGCAATCCGCCGTTGCAGCCGATTCACATTCAGCAGCGGCGGAATCAGCACCAGCAGCAACACCACGCTCACACCCACGCACGTCCACAGCAACCGCCGCTTCGTCCGCGACGGCCGATTCTCCTCTGCATTCGTCTCCGTCGATGCTCCCGTCAAAGTCGTTCTCGCTCAAGAGGGGCAAGCCGGCAGCGTTCCCTCATCCGCCGTTCAGCACCCTCTATCCTCTACACTCTACCCTCTGCCTTTTACCGAATCACGTGGAACATCCGCGTCCACCGCGTCCCGTCGAAGAAATGAATCACGATATGGAATACGAAGCCAATCCGGTCCCCAATCGTGGTCTTAGACTCCTCATCCGCAGGTGTTCTGAACGACCAATACACAAACAGCGGACGGCCCAGAATATTCTCCTGCGGCACAAATCCCCAATACCGTCCATCCAGGCTCTTGGTCCGGTTGTCGCCCATCGCAAAAATCTTCCCCGGAGGAACCACCAGGTCTCCATTCTCAATATGCGTCGGCAACTCCACCCGCCACAGCTCGGTCAATTGCTCATCCGGGCCGGGTGTCACCGCCGGAAAGTCGTCTCGATACGCTTGGTAGGCGTCGTTCGGGTCCCCATCGTCGCTCGGCTGGATCGCATGAGGCTCATTCTGCGCCACGCCGTTCACATACACCACCCCATGGATCAGGTGAATATGGTCGCCCGGAATTCCGATCGCCCGCTTCACCAGGATCAGGTCCGGAGACTCGGGATTCGGCTTCATGAACACAATCACGTCCCCGCGCTGCACTGGCCGGTAATGCACAAACGGTGCCCACGTCGTCGGTGGCGACAGCGTAGTCCGGTCCACCACCACATGGTCGCCGATCAGCAGCGTATTCTCCATCGACCCCGACGGGATCTCAAAATTCTGAAAGATAAACGCCATCACAAACAGCCCTGCCGCCAGAATCGTGCACATCGACGACAGCGCCTCCAGCGGCGTCTCGGTCGGCTCCACCTTCGCCTTGGTCGCAGGGGCCGTCTGCCCCGCACCAGCCGTTTGCGTCTGCAATGGTCTCTCGTTACTCAAAGAATTGCCTCTCCTGAACATCGATTCGTAGCAGGCAACAACCCCTCACCCGCGGCACAGTCAGTGTACCCTGCCCCTCCCACCGCAGGTTCTGTCATCTCGACCGAAGCGGACAGGCTCCTGTATTGGCCGTTGCTCTTGCTCTTGCTCTTGCTGTTGCTGTTGCTGTTGCTCTTGCCGTTGTTTGTTTTTCGCCGTCATCCTTGAGCGAAGCGAAGGACCCCCGTATTCGCTCTTGCTGTTGTCCTTGCCTTTGCCTTTCCGGATTAGCAGGGGGCTTTAGCCCCCTGAACCACCTCCCCCAGCAGAAAAACGGCTTTAGCCCTGGGCTCTGGCTCCCGCCCGGGTGCCCAACCCCAACTCCCGCCATCCGCGCAAAACCTGTCAAGCCCCCAAACCTGCCCAAAACCTCCAAACCCCCTATCAACACTGGCGATAAATCTTTCCAAAAGTTGGCATAGTTACCCCCTCCAACTCGGTACAATTGAAGTAGGGGACAATCCAACCGCATCGACCCAAACCGCCGATCGCCAAGAATACTACCTAACCCCAATGCTTTGAACATTTTGCCCGTAAGATCTTTGAATACAAGAAGATACAGTAAAACCCCACAAGTCCACCGCTAACTGTCCTGAATAGAATACTTTGGGTCGAAAAGTATGGGGGGGAGGGGTGCCCCCCCCGGGCGTTCGTGGCCGCAGGGGGGACGTACCCCCTACCGCACCACCCGCCAGCTCCACACCGCCAGCCGGAACGTATCCCGCAGCCGCTCCACCGGAGTGTGGCCGCTCGTATCCTCCGCCAGCGGCAGCGAAAAGTACACCAGCAGCGGTCGCCCCACGATCGCGCTGCGAGGCACAAACCCCCAGTAGCGGCTGTCCTCGCTATCGTTGCGGTTGTCGCCCAGCACAAAATACTCTCCCGCGGGCACAACCACATCGCCTCCGCTCGCCCTCTGCCGCAGCTCAATCCACCAGCGCAGGTCAACGCTCGGGTCGGCCTCCAGCAGGGAAGGGAAGTCGTCCCGAAACCCGTTCGGCAGCGTGGGCGAGTAGAACGCATACGGCTCCACCAGGGCTCGCCCGTTCACCAGCACATGTCCTCCGCGCAGCCTCACCCGATCGCCCGGCAAACCCACCACCCGCTTCACCAGGTACACCGATGGGTCCACCGGGTAATGGAACACCACCAGGTCGCCGCGCCTGATCCGTGTCGGCGGCAGCAGCCCGCCCAACTCCCCCTCCGGCGCATACGACTGCTTATCCACCAGCAGAAAATCTCCCACCCGCAGCGTTGGCTCCATCGACGACGACGGAATCCGAAACGGCTGCACCACGAACGTCATCGCAAACAACGCACAAACAACAATCTCGACGATCAACTTCGTCGCCGTCAGCAATCCCTCCCGCTGCAGCGCCTCGTGATCGGCCAAACCCGGCGAGCTCAACGCGCGCCCCGCGCCCTTGGTGACCTCGCATCGTCCCAGCCCGTCAGCGCCAGCTCCGCCGCCCGCTGCTGAGCCTCCTTCTTGCTCGGCCCTTCCGCCGCGGCCAGCACCCGCTCTCCAGCCTCGCTCTCCAGCCTCGCCTCCACCGAGAACACCCGCTGGTGCGCCGGCCCGTTCTGCGCCGTATCGATGTACCGCAGCCTCCCGGCCCCCTCCGCCTGCACCCTCTCCTGCAGCAGCGTTTTATGATCGCGCATCGCTCCTCGACCATCGTCTTCAGCCACCGCAGCTCGCATCGCCTCCAGCTCTGGCCTCACCAGATAACGTTCCGCCAAGGCCTGCAACTGCGCCAAACCATCTTTCCCAGCATCCAGATAAACCGCTGCAAGCACCGCTTCCGCAGCATTCGCCAGCAGCGCCGGTTTGCGCCGACCACCATTCTGCTCAGCGCTTCTGCCCATCAGCAGCGCCTCTCCAAGTCCCAGTTCTGTCCCCATCTCTGCCATTCGCTTGCGACTCACCAGGTTCGACCGCAGTCGCGTCAACTCGCCCTCGCTGCAATGCGGAAACTCCCGGAACAGTGCCTCTGTCACCACCATCCCAAGCACCGCATCGCCCAGGAACTCCAGCTGCTCATTGTCCGTTCCGGGAGCATTGCGCTGATCCCGCTGGTCAGGATGCGCGGGAACAATCACCGCAGGAACACCATTGCGAGCCTCATACGTGTACGAACGATGCGTCAGCGCCAGCTCCAGCAGCTCAGGACGCCGAAACTCGTAGCCAAGCTTTCCCTCAAGCTCCAGTTGCGCAGCTCCGACCACGCGACGCACCGCAGCCACTTCGCTGGTCGCGCTCTGCCTCTTGCGCTTCGTCGTCATCGCTCCCCTTAGCCGCAGAACATCCTCTGCGGCTCTCGCCTCGCGCCTGCTGCTCTCTACTCTACGCGGGCTCTTCGGCTCCCGAGCCTCGATCAGCGCAGAGGAACCTCCGGCGGAACCAAGCACTGCATCTACTGCGGAGTTGGAGGCTTGTACGCTTCCTTCTGTGCCTTGCCCGTAGGATCGAAGTCCTTGTCGTCGTCTGCAGGCTTCTCCCGCTGCGGCAGCGCAAACGGCTTCGCAATCCCGCTCTCCGCAGCCTCCTTCGTGTCCGGACGACTATCCCGCACCGTCAGCGCCGCCTTATACTCCGCAACCGCCTTCGTCCGGTCCGGAGGATTCATCGCGTCATACAATCGCCCCAGGTAGATGTGGCTCCAGGCCATCGTCCGCGGATCCTTGCTAAGCTCGAGCGTCTGCTCGAACCCTGCCGAAGCCTTCTCCGGATCTCCCTCCATCAGGTCGATCCGCGCCAGCACATACGCTGCTCTGGCGTGATCGCCCTTCGGATCGGCCATGGCCTTCTCCGCCAGATCCGCCGCTTCGCCGCTATCGCCCTTCATCAGGTCGAGTTCGGCCAGGTCCATGCCCTCGATCTTCCGGGGCTTCTGCGCTGGGCGTAGCGGATCGGGAGGAACCGACTTCACGAACAGGATCTGTTCATCGGCCTTTCGCTCCCGCTCGACATCCATGCCATAAATCATCGGCGCAATCTCTTCACGCAGGCCATCGCCGTTATGTTGCATCGCCGTCAGACCATGGTAGAAATACCGCGTCAATACCCAGCCTTCCCGTTCATCCAGGGTGATGAGGTTATCGCGTGCCACGGTCGTCTTCGAGTCGTAGGCAGTCTTCTCCAGATCGTACTGCGCCATTTCCTCCCGCGACCTCGCTCCCTTCAACCTCTGCGGCGGTGGGTCCGGAATCACATAGAGATGCGCCTCGATGGCCTTGATCAGGCATTCGGTCATCAGCGCCACAATGTCACTCTTGTAGAAGAACTCCAAAGGTGCGTCCTGCACGCTCTGCAGCAAGGGCTGCATCCGCTCCATCGCGCGGCCGCGGCTGTATACCAGCGGTTCCACGACGTAGTGAAGGTAGATGTGGCGAATCTGGGCCATACTGATCGGGTCACCAGAAGTACTGTTCGGGGATACCACGATGATGTAGTCGGAACCATATACCCGCGCATTGGTCAGGTTTGGCGACAGCATCGGCTCCAGCAGCACCAGAAAACGCCGACCATCGTATGTGCTCAACGGCTGATGCAGATAGATGTTTGTGTCCAGGATCATCTGCGTCATCGGATCGTGCACACGCGCGGTCAAGGCCTCGTATTCAGCGCGATGCTGCAGCCAGATAAAGTGCAGGTGAATCTCTTCGGCGAACGTGCGCAACAACGGAAGTACATTTACAACGGCAGCCGCCTGCGGAGGTAACTGCGTCAGGTCGACATTTGGAGTCAACTCCGGCGGTGGCGACAGATACAGCGCCAGGGATACATATTGCCCCACATCGAGACCAAGGTCATTCAGATGATGCAGAGAAATGTAGGCGCATAGCTTGTCACGGCTGTCGCGAGCAGGCTCCGAAGCCGCCAGCGCCGCATTCATATCCGCGCGTACCTTCGCGCGGACGGGAGCCGATTTGTCCAGGTCAGCGTCGTACCCGCATGCATTCAGCGCGGATGCAATCTGGAACAGGGGTTCACTGACCTCTAGCGTCACTGCGGCACCGCCCTGCTCGATCTGCGCGGCACGCGGCCGGTTCTGCGGGTTCAACGTATCGACCGCGCGGTTCTCAGGCGCCGCAGACGACGAAGAGATCTGCGCCTTCGCGGCCAGGCAAATGCCACCACTCAGTGCGATCAGCACAACGCCGAGCGAGCACACTCTTGATCGCAGTTTTGGCAGTAGGACGAAAGGAGGCGGGAGTTTCACGATACAGGTTTGACGCACTCGAATAGTCTATGGAACCTGGAGCAGCCTGCGCAATGTGACATCGGGCGCGGTTCGCCGCTTACCCGCGTACCGAGACCCCGGTATAGGTCATCAACACATGGCCATGCACCGGCACGCCAAAGACGGTTGCTGGCTTGAAGATGCTGCCTAGAAGGTTGTTCTCAACCCGCACCTTCAAGTCAGGATCATCAGGCCCCGCAAGGATCGTATAGTCATAGACTCTTCCCTTGCTGTCTACCAGCGCTTCAACGATGATCGGTACATCATGCCGGGTTGTGATCGGATCCGGCGGCACCTCCGAATACAGATAGCGCGGCGCCACCAGGTGCGCCATCGCATCGTCATTTGCCTGCACGATAATCGGCGCTCCAAACATCCAACTCAAACCCCCGGCCAGCACGATCGTTGCCGCTAATCCGCCACTGAGCCGCAAGGCTAGAGGCGCAAGCGAACTCCTCCATAGCAACAAAGCCCGGCGGTGGAATGGCAAGTGCGTTCCGCGTTCCCGCTCAACGCCGAGCGCTGCCCGCAAACGCGCCTGAAACCTCGCCGGCGGCTGTGCCGGCCCTAGCTCAACCAGTGACCGTTGCACTTCACGCCAAGCATTGAAATCCGCCGCACACTCTTCACATCTCTTCAGATGACTGGAAATCGCAGCCATCTCCACCCCACTGATCGCACCATCCAAATAGGCCGAAAATCCCGAGCGCACACCTGAGCACTCGACGCCGCGCGCCGCGTGGGACGTATTCGTTTTCTGGGTGCGCCAAGTCATCGCGGCACCGCCTGCATATTCTCTATCGGACGCGAGTTCGACATTCTGATCGCCGACGCATCATCACGCAAGGCTTCACGCAATGAAGCGCGTCCGCGAGTCAATCGGCTTTTCACCGTGCCAAGATTCACGCCCAGCATCTCCGCAATCTCTTCGTACCCAAACCCTTCGATCTCCCGCAGCACAACCACCTCGCGAAATGCCTCAGGTAAGGTACGCAGAGCAGCGACCACTCGTTCCCCAAGTTGTGCGCGTGCAGCGCATTCGTAGGGTGAAGCATCCCTCGCAGCCAGCCCGTCGGCCATGCAGAAGGTCTCCCCTTCGTCATTCTCGTGCTGTTCGTCGATGGTCAACTCTTTCCGCTTGTGCCGACTCCACCAGCGTCGTTGGTTGCTCGCTTCATGCAGGGCAATCCGGTAAATCCAAGTCCTGAGGCTGGACTCCCCATGGAAGCTCGATATATTGCGGAACACCTTGACGAAGACCTCTTGCGTCACATCCGCAGCATCTGCCTGATCGCTCAGGCTGCGCGCAATCAGGGAGTAGATAGGGTGGCTATACTGCGCCAGCAGAAGCGAGAACGCCTCTTCCGAACCAGCCTTCAACTCGGCGACGAGATCCTGCTCCTCTGCCCGGATTCCAATCGCACTCGCCAGATCGCTCATTGCTGTCCCGCCTGCGGCCGGAGGAATCCCGACCCGATTAGTGCTCTTAAACTAGGCTTACCCAACGCTCTCTGTCCAGCTACATCCCGCGAAAACTTCGAGCTTGACGAAATATACCGCGCCAACGGTAGCCACGTGCTCGCTCAATCTACAGTCTTTAGACACCGCCCGTCGGGGCTTTGTTCCCCCTCCCCCGTTTGACTTGCCGCCCCGCATCCGAGAGAATGAGAAAGTCCTTCCTAGAGAGTGGGCCTGTGGCGCAGCTGGGAGCGCGCTTCCATGGCATGGAAGAGGTCATCGGTTCGATCCCGATCAGGTCCACCAAACATCTCAACAACTTAGACAATGCGACCGCTCTGGGGCAGAGCGTTTGTGTCATTGTTTGTGTCATAACCCCCCATTTCGCTGCCTTTTGAGAGGGCTTCCATCGCCGTGCGCTTCGCTTCCATGCGGACGTGCGAGTACCTTTCCAGCATCCGGCGGCTGACGTGTCCGGCAATCGCCATGATGGTTGAATCCGCCGCGCCGCTCTCGGCAAGCTGCGTAATCGCACAGTGCCGGAGGTCGTGGAACCGGAATCCCGGCAACCCGGCTTTCTTCGTGAGCGACCGCCACGCCGTCCGCCAGCTATTGATGTGCTTCGTTGGGTCGTACCCGGTGAGGCTATAGCCCACCACGTTCGTATCGTTGAAATTGAACTTCGGAACGAAGGCAGCAAAGACATAGTGCGACGGTTCTACCGGCCCGAATGATTCGGCCCGTGTCCGCAACCGAGCCAGAGCAGACGCAGCGACGCTGGTAAGGGGAATCATGCGCTCACCCGCCGCCGTCTTCGTCTTGCGGATCGTGATGGTGCGCTGGAAGAGGTCAATATCCGACCATTGCAACCCTTTCAGTTCGCAACCCCGCGCCGTCGTGTTCAGGCAAAGGATCGCAGCAAGATAAGCCGTTTCCCACTCAGGCTTCGTGACAGCCATTTTGAGCAGCCGTTGCTTGTCTGCCTCAGTCAACGCCCGTCCGATTGTGCTCGGCTCTTTCAGTGGCCGTACATCATCGGCAACACGCGCCCAGAGCTTCGCCCGCTTCAACATCCGGCGCAGGATGCCAAGCTCGGCATTGAGCGTAGCTGGCCCTACACTCTGCGCGGCCCGCCACGTCCGATAGTCTGTGATTTGCTTTACCGTGATCGTCTTGAGCGGCTTGTCTTTGAAGTAGGCCCGAAGCTGCACCAGCAGTTGCTTCTCTTTCGCTCGGCTGGCGGGTGCAAGCTCCAAGTGCCGAGCAGCCACATAGTCGTCTGCCGCCTGTCCGAATGGTTGCCGGGCTAGGCTTGTTGTGGTGTGTGTGAGCTTTCCGTCTGAGGCTTGCGATATCAGTTCCTTCTCTTTGGCCTGGGCCTCTCTCCAGTCCGTTGTTGCCAGTGATTGCCGGAACCGCTGACCATTGACGACGAAGTGTGTGTGCCACGTCTTACCGCGCTTGGTGAGTGCCATCTCTTCTCCTCTTCGTTTCTTTCTCGGCCGCTTTTTGCTTCTGTTGCTTCCGCCACCGGGCGACACGATGAGCCTCTCGATGTGCAACTGTGCAATAGTCCTGATCTGGGCGATTCTGAATGAATAGATCACCACAATGTGGACAAATTCGAACTCCTCGACCTTCTCCAAGGTCGAGCAGCGCTCGCACGTAGAGTGCGGATTTCACAGTCATGCACCATATGGCGGGAATCAGTTTCCCATCATTCCACCAGAGCACGAGTTGGGCTGCTGAGAGTTCCGTCGAAAGCTCATAGGAGAGTAGCCAGCCAGGCTCCTCAATTGCACGTGGGCCGGGCCTCAAGTGGAGGAAGTGCTCCAAGGCTTCCTTAGGCGGGAGCCCAATCAATTTCGAGAGCCCCTTAGGTAGATCATCTTGCCAATAGACAGAGAGATCCTCTTTGGCCCGCCTTGATTCATATGATTTGCGCAGCCGCTCCAAACCGACTTCGAGGTTCACAGTGTCGGCCCGATTTTTCACCGCCCTCTTCAACGCAATTACCGCAAAGAAGTGAGGTATTTCCGCTTCTGATAAATATTCTCGGAACTCTTTGATCTCTTCAAAGCGAAAATTGCGGACTGGATGTGGAGTGCCCAACTCCTGTCGAAACGTAGAGAGACCTTCGCCCAACTCCTCAGAACACGCAATGAGGACAGGTAATGTCGCGTTGCGTGTAACGGTTTTTATACAGTCACGTTTCATATATAAAACTGTAAGTATTAGCATCAGGGGTGTCAAGGAGGTAATGACTTGGAACAATCCGAGGAAATGACTGCAATGGAAGCGGCCCGAAAACTTGGGGTCGGACTGGACTACCTTTATTCGCTGCTTTGGACGGGCAAGTTAGAAGCTCGCAAAGTGGGTAGTCAGTGGCGTATCCCAACAAATGCCGTCGAGGCTCGGCTGAAGCGGAGGGGGAATGGCTAGCGCACCTCTGACCAAGCTGCTCAATCTTGAGGAGGTTGCTGACCTCCTTCGAGTGTCGCCGCACACTGTTCGCAGTTGGGTCGCAAAAGGTCGTCTGCGTCCGGTACGCATATGTCGCAGGCTTCTGTTTGCGCCGATCGTAGTTCAGCAACTGATTGCAGACGGAACAGGGCCAGAGACTCAGCTCTAACGAGTGCTGGATCGTCACCGATGAATCTACAGGCACCTTAAAACGAAAACCCGGCGGTAGCCGCCGGGCGCATTACAGGACATTTGCTATGGACACAGTACCAGTTGCCCCATATAGGGGCAATGGAGCTTCCGCGTCTAATCCTTTGCTTCAAGCGGCCTTGCGATACGCCTCGCAGGGGTGGCATGTCCTACCGCTCCACAACCCAATCTATCAAGGGTGTTCATGCGGAGTGCTGAAGTGCGAGAGCATAGGGAAGCATCCACGCATAACCCACGGTCTAAAAGGCGCAACCACGGATGCTGCGATCATTCGCGGCTGGTGGGAGCAGTGGCCGGATGCAAACATTGGCATCGCCACTGGACTCGCTAGCGGAATTGTCGTCTTGGACGTCGATGGCGTGGACGGCCATGCTTCCCTCAGACTGCTAGAGGCATTGGATCAGCTTCCCCGAACGCTACGCGCTCACAGTGGGCGCATAGGCCCTGACGGAGAGCGCAACGGCCATCACTTCTACTTCGCCCTCCCAAATGGAGCAGACCTTCGCAACAGCGCCGGACGCTTAGGCAAAGGGCTTGATATACGTGCCTCTGGTGGGTATATCGTGGCTCCTCCGTCTCTTCATGCCTCCAGACTCTGCTACGAGTGGGATTCCGCCGAAAGCGTGATTGTAGAACTTCCGCAGTGGCTCATCACCAGAGCGGCCCAGCCAACTCTAACTGTAGTCCCGTCCGCTAAAGCCGGGATTCCGAAAGGCCAACGCAATGCAACTTTGACCTCCCTCGCCGGAACCATGCACAAGCGAAGGATGTCCCGCAGTTCGATCCAAGCTGCGTTGCTTGAAGAGAACCGCACGCAATGTAACCCACCATTACTGGAGAAACAGGTTATGTCCGTTATCGAAAGCGTCACCCGTTACCCGCAGGGCGCAAAGAGTCAGAGCAACCTGCGCCGCGCAGATGTGCTCTGCCTTGCCGATGTTCAGGCGGAAGATGTGGTCTGGCTCTGGGAGCCATACATCCCGCTAACGATGATTACGCTGCTCTCCGGCGATCCGGGCGTCGGCAAGACGTTCCTTTCGCTTGACCTCGCCGCATCGCTTACGCAAGGCAGGGCTATGTTCAATGGCGCTGCGACCACAGTGGGGAATGTGCTATATCTGACGCAAGAAAACTCTCCTGCTCATGTCTTGCGTCCGCGCTTCGATGCTCTGGGAGGAGACGCAACGCGATTCTTCATCGTTCGTGGGACCCTCAGCGACGATGGCACCCCCGGCAATATCACCTTGGGGGATACCGACCAACTCGAAGAGGCCATTGTGAAGCACAACGTCCGGCTGGTTGTCATCGACCCGTTGCAATCCTTCTTGGGAGGCGATGTAGACGCTCACCGTGCCAACCAGACCCGCCCGATCATGGATGGGCTTGCCAAGCTTGCTGAGAGAACGGGATGCGCCATTCTCATCACGCGGCATCTCTCGAAAGGGACAGGTGGGAGCGCTATCTATCGAGGCATGGGTTCAATCGACTTCACAGGTACGGCACGGAGCGAGTTGTTGGTCGCATGGGAGCCGGAGCAGGAGGGCCGCGTGGTGATGGCTCACTCTAAGTCGAATCTTGGAAAGTTTGGCCCCTCGCTCGAATTCTCGATTGACTCAGCGGGCAAGCTCCAGTGGCACGGAGAGAGCAGCTTCAGGGCGGACGACCTACTCACCGCTCCGGCGACGGCAGATGAGCGCAGCGCCCTGGACGAGGCGGTAGATTTTCTCCGGGAGGAACTGGCCGATGGTTCCAAGCCCGCGAAAGACATTCAAGCCAAGGCGGAGGCGAACGGTATCTCACGGGCGACTCTCCGCCGCGCTCAAGCAGCATTGAAGGTGACGAAGGGGCCGCAAGGATTCAAGGGGCCGTGGATGATCTCTCTACGCACAGTTGCTCACGAATCTCCACAGTTGCTCATTCCAACACCTTGAGCAACTGTGATTTGCGGTGAGCAACTCTGGGGGAAGTTGAATGGGTTTCTACGCGCGAACACTTAATTCAGCCTGAGGTAAGGATGTGGAACATGCTCATTTCTAAGTCAGTGCATCTCTCACCGTGTCGTTACGGTACGCCGGTCATGCGGACGATGGCATTGATGCTGTTGCCCTCTACGAGAGCCGAAACAACTTGTACGCGTTTTTCAGTGCTTAGCCGGTTCACGATGTAGTTAGAGTATACTTGCTAGGGCAAGTATCCATATTGGCCAATTTTACTGGCAAGTATTTACTTAAGCCAATAACGACGGTAACGTTGCAAACGTGAGGTAGCGAGATGGTAGACAAGAAAATCGACCCAAATGCAGCCGGAAGAGCCTTATCGAAACTTGGGGCTTCCAAAGGCGGCGAAGCTAGAGCGGCGAAGCTAACGCAGGCGCAGCGATCCGATATCGCCCGCAAGGCCGTTCAAACTCGATGGGCTAAAAAGAAGGGTTATGTTGACCCGGCGCTTTCGCCAGAGGAGGCCATGTTGGCTGAGACCACCAAGTTGCCGGAAGCAAAGTACAAGGGATTTCTTTCTCTGATGAATCTGGAGATACCCTGCTACGTTTTGGATACAGAAGAGCGTGTGATTGGCCGCACGGCTACAACAGAAATGTTGAGTGGATTCAAGGGGCAAGGCGACCTCGAAGGATACTTGCGCTCACAGAACCTTAAACCGTTCATAAATATAGAGTATGTAGTCGCGAACATGGTCTCTTTCAGCCTGCCAGAAGTAGAACAATTAGGCCGGTCAGTTAAGGGCTTGCCCACAGACTTGCTGATTGAAATTTGCAGGGGCTTAGTGCAGGCGTTAGAGGCTTCGCAGCGCGATGAAGTTAAACTCACTCCTCGCCAGCTCTCAATGTCTGTGCAGGCCAGCATGTTTCTTGTTGCCTGCGCCAAAGTCGGACTGGATGCCCTTGTTGATGAGGCGACCGGCTACCAGCACGACCGCGCAGAGAACGCATTGCAGGTGAAGCTGCGCGCCTACCTAGAGAAAGAGATGCGTAAATGGGAAAAAACCTTCCCGGACGATCTTTGGCTGGAGTTTGCGCGTCTGACGAACTGGAAGGGGACGGTCACGCGTAGACCCAAATACTGGGGCTACTTAGTTATGAATCTTGTGTATGCATACCTGGATGCTGATGTCGCGAAGTGGCTCAAAGAGAACGCGCCGAAGCCGCAGAAGGGTCAGAATTATCACCAGTGGTTGACGAGCCAATACGGACTCAAGAAGCTGGTAGAGCACATCTGGATGCTTATAGGCGTGTCGAAGACCTGCCATAACCTAGACGAACTCAAGCACAAGATGGAACGCATGTTTGGGAAGAGTCCGCTTCAATATGACATCTTCATCGACGCCCACATCGACACATGGAATGATGCCCCCAACTAGAGCTTGTCCGTAGCTTCGCTGACAGTCCGCAAGGCAGCCTGATTCACGTCCTCGTCCGGCATCTTGGCGCTTGGATGAACAGAGCGCACATGTGCGTTAAATTCATCGGTCATCGTTGCTGGATTATTGGGATGCTTGCGAAACTCCGTGTCACACAGGGAGCACTTGTAGTTCCCTGTCCACTTTCCCTTATGATCTTTCACGGACATGAGACATACTCTATCGGTCATAACCAAAGCCTACGCCCGGTCAGACTGTCGCGCTATCCCTGTGAATTTGAAACTGCGCCACTACCAACCTTTCGACCCCAGAGGCATAACGCACATGGCTGAGTTTGACTCCTCCCCCTTGTCCATCGACCTAAACCGCATCGCTGTCGTCTGCGAGGAAGAGTGGCAATCTTTGCTCGACGACATGGACATCGAACCGATACCGGAGCGGCAGGATCTCCGTGGGTTTCTCCTGAACTGGGTTGCCGTGTTCACGCCGGAGGCGTTCCCTCCCGCTCTGTCAGCCAAGATGGCTGATTGGATGGAGGACGACTCGGCACTGAGTCGATCCGAGTGGTGCATTGTGAAGCGACCATTCATCGGAGCGACACTCTTCGCCCTCACAGGCAGCACTCACTGGCTGCGGTTTCAGTTCAACAACTTCGCCAATGGCGATTCGCAGCTGCGCAGCTATTTCCATCGGACGCTCGCCCTAGTAGCGCCGCGACTGACCTTCGATGAAGATTTGGTCGTTCGTCTTGAGACTGGTCTCAGGAACCGCTACTTCGTGATGTCGCCGCCGCTGGTGCTCTATGCCGTGTCGCAGGGTGACGTGGGAGAGAAGATGGCGAACCTCACCGCGTGGAAGGCTGCCTACCCGATGAACTCCGGCGAGGAAGAGACCGTAGCGCGGTTCCTGAAGGGTGAGTCCGCACGCAACCCTTTGCAATCCTGGCTGCTCAGGAACAGTTCCTACGTTGCGCTGCGTCTCGGTGCTCAGGGCGGCATCCCCTCCCAGAGCGTCAGGCTACCCATCGGCCTCGGCTTCTCTGAGGTCTGGGAGCGGGTACAAAAGCATCCGCTCACGTCAGGGTCTGTCAGCCTCGCCCGCCCCGGCGACTCCCAATCTCCAACCTAGAAGGGACGTTCGGCAGCACTGTCAGGGCAGTTTTCCCTCGCGCGCGCGCGTTCCTATTAGACTCAACTCAAAAAGAGGCCCCAAAAGCGAGGTTCCGGAACCGGAATCAACCATAGGCTCGGAGATTTGCCGCTATAAAAAGTGCCTCGATTTCTTCAATAAATTTCAATTTGTACAACCGGGCGTGACGGACCAGACTTGACATCGCGCCTACCTTTTACCCCCCTTGCCACACCTCTCTCGGCGGAGCAGTCTCTCGAGGATGCATCGTTTTCGGGCCGGAAGTGTCCCTACGCGCACTCGAAGGACCGTGAAGGATGAACTGAGGTCATGCAGAACTCCGGAATCCGGCGAAACGGCCCCGTAGTCTGCATCGCGACCAAAGACCCCTCCGACCCGTCCTCCGTCCTCAAGTACGAAAAGACTCTCTCCAACATCCAGGAAGTCACCGCCCGTAGCGGCCCCGCGCCGTCGCCATCGCCATCGAAGGCGACACCCACATCGCCCAGCTAGTAGAGCACGTAATCCACATCCCCAACCCCACCAGCTCCTTCTCTCCATCTGGAAGTAGTCCCCCTCCAACTCCTCGCCTACCACATAGCAGTCCGCCGAGGCTGCGACGTAGACCAACCGAGAAATCTAGCCAAAAGTGTTACCTTAGAATAGATGCTTGCAACCGCAAGCGCTTTCTTGCATCATTGCATTGCAATCAAACGTTCTTTCTCCCGACAAAGTAGGGATGATCTAAATGCTTTAAGTGCTCGATATGAGACATAGAACCAGCCAAGCCACTGTCTTGGGAAGCAAGGCTTCAAAGAAGCCACGTGAGGAAGATGTCACTTCGTACAGTTATTGATGGAGCGGGACTAACGCTCAGCGCGTGCGCCAGTACGATTGGCGTCGACCATGAACTTTTCCAGCAGTGGGCTGATGGCAAGCGAGAAATGCCCCCAGCGTATGCAACTGTCATGGCCGCGTTGCTTGGTGTCAAGCCCGAAGCCTTGATGGCGAAGCCGATGGCCCAGGCTCGTAAGAGCGGGATCGATGAGCCGTCGGCGATCTGGTTCAAACTTCGGGGACACGAGTTCGGCGATGCGGACCGTGAATCTATTCTTCTAGTAAGGCACCTTGGACATAACGCCAATCAGCTAGAAAAGTCGGTTGCGGGGCAGGCGAACCGGTCATGGAGCATTTTATTTAAGGACGTGCTCGAGAATATTGACCTACAGGCTTCTCCTCAGTCGCAAGGCCGTCAGGCTGCCCGAGCATTTTGTGGGTTAACTCAGTTTGGGGGAGGGGGACGAGGCTCCTCTGAGATTCTGCGAGGGAACCTTCGGTCAAGAGGCATACTTATCATTGAGAGCCCTATCCCTCACTCACAAATGGAAGGGTGCAGTTTCTTGGTGGGCGAAAGTACTCAAGAGCGTCCTTGCATTTTCGTCAACACATTTAAGAGCACATGGTTTCGCAGAAATGTCGTAATAATGCACGAGTTGGCCCACGCGCTGTTCGACCAGAACGCGGGAGTCGAAATCGATATAGTCGCAAACGACGAGCGTCACAGCAACCTTCGTAAAGACGAACTGACAGAAGCGCGCGCCGAGTCTTTCGCGCGTGAATGCCTGTTGCCCGCAAAACTCATCCTCAGTTTCTGTAGTCAAAATGGCGTGAGGCCAAACAAGCTTACCGCGCAATCACTTGCGGGGCTGGTCGCTTTCTCCGGGGTCGAAAAAAAGACCGTTGTAGAAATTCTGAGACATAATGAGTTCATCGATGACGTGCTCGCGACACAGTATCAATCTCTTGATATTTCAACGGAGCTTCGTGAACAGAGCGACCGCGCACTGGGTACCAAGGAGTTTATTGAAAAGGTGGGCCTGGACGTTGCGGCCTCTTGGTTGAACAAGAGGTTTACAACAATCTCTTCCCGAAAAATTCTCCTTCCGGTGACGTATGTGAAGTCAGTCCTAGAGGCAGTGAAAACGTTCAAAATTAGCATAGGCAAGGCCGCCGAATTACTCATGGTTGATATAGATACCTTCTACTCGCGATTTCCTGAGGTTGTGAGTGAGGTCACTGAGTAATGTCGGGTGAGCCAGACGTTGCGTTCATATTCGATACCGACGCTCTGGCACAGATACTGATGGCTCAACAGCAGAATCTACTAAATATCCTGAGGCAAGACTTCGGAGTGGGCTGCTTCATCATGATGGAAGTCGAGGTAGAACTTCGATCCAAGCCGAAGTTTTCCGGTCTCATCAAGCCAGCCTTGGAAAAGGCGCTGAAAAGCGGTTGGATTAAGCTTTTGACTGCCAGCGACTTAGAGCAGTTGGCATGTCTACAAGGCCAAGGGCCAGTTACTCTCGCGGATATCAGGGCGCTGGGAGCCGAATATGCCCTTTATGTGCAACGAGGCGAGGCATATACGCATGCAGCGGCAGTTTTGTTGGGCAGCCCGGCGATCAGTAACGATCTAAACGCGATTCGAGTGCTCGAATCGAACGGAAAGGCATTACCTCCAACAGTACTTCGGTCTTTTGACATGTTTGCTTTCCTGCATCTCGAAGAGTATCTCGACGTGAAATCAGTCGAACAAATTAGGACAATACTCATGAGCTACTCAGAGTGGATACCTGCTCCGATGAGAACATCTTCATTCGTTCAAGGATTAGCCGGATGGGATTGCCGATTGAGCACCAGCTTGGCGACTTCAGCAAGCGCAAGCGGTTGGGCCGAAAATTTTTACCTCAAGCGGAAAACTCAGCGGCCTTCCCAAAACGCAGATGGAAGCTAACCCCCGCCGGGTGTCCCACTCATAACATCCTTCCGTCAGGTACCGGTAGACGCGCGACGCTCCCGCCGATCTCTCCCTCCCAAAAAACCCTCGCCGTCTGCTCAGGACCCACGAAGGGGCACGGCTTCAAGAGCCCGTCATTACCCTTTGGAAGGGTGCTTTTCGGTTTGTCAGGCGACAACTTGGTGCTGGTAAAGGTACTTCTGGAAGCCAATAAAGACCTGCCCAATCTCCTCCGCTCGCCCCAGGTCAGCAAGCGCGTCGGAGATTGAGTTGTGATATTTCAGCCGCAGCAACGACGTTAGCTTCTCCTGATCCAACTCCTCGACGCCAACCTGGACGTAGTGGGAAAGTACGAAGTCTAGAAAAACCTGCTGCTTGCTGTTGAACTTGGTGTTGATGACGACCTTGGCCCTTGCGGCCCGTTCCTCGCGGTCGAGCGGAGGCAGAGCGTAAGCAACATACGCGAGCACGTCGAAGAGGTCACTTTTTTCGGCGTCGATGATTCTTTGCATCTCGACCAGTTGTTCGTGACCAAAGCCCTTCTCCGCGAGTCCCTGCAGGAGCATCTTCCTCGTATCCGGGACGCTCCAAAGCGCACGTAACTCGTCCTCGTCCTTGAAGAAGGCGGGCAATTTCCCAAACAACATCTCCATGAACTGGAGAGCGGACATGGGTGTGCCATCCGGGTGCCAGAATGTGGTGCAGACCATGTGTTGGATGGCACGCTCCTTCCCATCTGCAAGCTTTACTTTCGTCTTTGTCTTCTTCTTGCACACACACGGACGCTGACCGCAGACCTCGCACGGCTCTTTGGGGCACTCGCACGGTAGACTGCCGCAAACAGGGCAGGGCTGCGGCGAAGGTTTTACGCATTGGCAGGGATAGCAGTTGCACTTCGAGCACGGTTCCGGTTCCAGCGGTTCGCCGTCCCATTCCGGATCGCTGAAGTGAAGGTAAGCCTTCACGAAGTCGTAGATGGTAAAGTAGTCCTTGCCATCGTATAGCCTTGTGCCACGCCCGATGATTTGCTTAAACTCAATCATCGTCTTGATCGGGCGCATGAGAATGATGTTACGAATGTTGCGGGCGTCCACGCCGGTTGAGAGCTTTTGTGAAGTGGTCAGGATCGTTGGAATTGTCTTGTCATTGTCCTGAAAGTCCCGCAGATGTTGGTTGCCGAGTTCGCCATCGTTAGCAGTGACCCGCTGGCAATAGTTCGGATCTGTGCTCGTCTTCATCTGGTTGATGAGGTCGCGTACGGCCAGCGCATGATCCTGGGTGGCGCAGAAGACCAGGGCCTTCTCCTTCTGGTTGATCAGATCCATGAACACCTTTACCCGATGCGCTTCACGCTCCTTGATCTCGATGATCCGGTTGAAGTCGGATTCCGTATACCGCTTCCCGCTCTCAACCTCGCCTTCGACCACCTGGTCATCGGGTGTGTAGACGTACTCGTCGAGCGTTGTGGCGATCTGCTTTACGCGGAACGGGGTGAGGAAGCCGTCGTTGATGCCCTCCTTCAGCGAGTAGATATAGACCGGCTCGCCGAAGTAGGCATAGGTGTCTGCATTTTCCTGGCGCTTGGGCGTCGCAGTCAGGCCAAGCTGAACGGCGGGAGCAAAGTGCTTCATGATGTCGCGCCAATTGCCTTCATCGTTTGCGCCGCCGCGGTGGCACTCGTCGATGATGATGAAATCGAAGAAGTCCGGCGGATACTCGCCAAAGTATGGCGACGGCTTGCCATCCTTTATCGGGCCGCTCATGAAGGTCTGGAAGATGGTGAAGAACAGGTTCGCATTCTTCGGAACCTTGCCCTTCTTGCGGATGTCCTCCGGCTTGATTCTGGCCAGCGCGTCATCGGGGAATGCGGTGAAGGATGTGAAGTCGTTGAATGCCTGGTCGGCGAGGTTGTTGCGGTCGGCGAGGAAGAGGATGCGCGGGCGACGGGTTGGTTCTGCTCCGCTCTTCCAGTCGGTCAGGTTCCAGCGTGCGTTGAAGAGTTTCCAGGCGATCTGAAAGGCGATGGATGTTTTGCCTGTACCGGTGGCGAGAGTCAGCAGCACTCGGTCCCTGCCGTCTGCAATCGCCTCCAGCACGCGATCGACGGAGATCTCCTGGTAGAAGCGTATGGTCCATGTGCCGCTCTTATCCGGATAGGGCACGGCGGCGAAGCGGTCGCGCCAGGCATTCGCCTTGGCGAAGGTCAGCTTCCAGAGTTCGTCCGGCGTGGGATAGCTGGGAGTCTCGCCTTCCTCGCCGGTCTCCATGTCGATGGCGTAGATGCCCTGGCCGTTGGAGGCATAGGTGCAGCGAATGGCCATTTTCCCAGCGTAGT
>Ga0208357_1000980_pt1 | contig 21709 bp, 18 predicted proteins | sample NGESurdeep092012_6_FD_184487 | JGI IMG/M metagenome (GOLD analysis project Ga0208357, IMG submission 184487) | Arctic peat soil microbial communities from Barrow, Alaska - NGEE Surface sample F52-2 deep-092012 (SPAdes) | ecosystem: Environmental > Terrestrial > Soil > Wetlands > Peat ... | reverse complement strand
GGACATCGTCCGCGCTGAGCACCGCGGTACAGGCGCAGCAACAGCTTGCGCAGCGTGGCCCTGCCATTAACCCCTCCAGCAGCACCGCCCAGAACGGCATCGACCCCAGCTTCCACGGCAGTCTCGTTGCAGGAAAGGCCGCCGCCGATGTGCTTCCCCTCAGCCTCGACGACGCCATCCAGCGCGGCCTCCGGAACAACCTCGGGCTGATTCTCCAGAGTTCCAACCAGCGGCAGGCCAACGGCCAGCGCCTCGAAGAGCTTCAGTCGCTGCTACCCTCTGTCACCGGTAATGCGTCGATCACGGTGGAGCAGGTCAACCTCGCCGCCGAAGGGCTTAAGTTCCCTGGAATCAATCCGATCATCGGACCCTTTCAAGTAGAGGATTTCCGTGCGTATCTCACGCAGAACCTATTAAACCTGAACGAGTTCCAGACCTATCTGGCTGCCAAACACAACTTTGAGGCTGCCAAGCTGACTGCCCAGGACGCCCGCGACCTGGTTGTGCTTACGGTCGGCAATGCGTACCTGCTGTGCATAGCGGACGCGACGAGAATCAAAGCGGTACAGGCGGAGCTCGACAGTTCGAAGCTCTCTTTCACCCAGGCCAGCGATGCACACGAGGCGGGCACCAGTCCTCGCCTCGATGTCCTCCGCGCGCAGGTCGACTACCAGAGCGAAGAGCAGACGCTGATTGCGAGCACCAACCAGTTGGCCAAGGACAAGCTTTCTCTGGCACGCGCCATCGGCCTGCCCCTCGATCAGAAGTATGAGTTGACGGATTCGACACCGTTTCAGGCGCTCGATACGCCTGACCCCGAAGCTGCGTTCCAGCAGGCGCTGAAGCAGCGCAAGGATCTCGCCGCAGCCGTCGAGAAGACCAAGGCGGCAAAGGCGACGGCGAAGGCCGCGTTCGACGACCAGCTTCCCACCCTGAAGGCGAGTGGAAACTATGGCGACATAGGAGAGACGGTCGGTCATTCGCACGGCAGCTTCAGCGCCGTCGGCGAGCTCAACGCACCCATCCTGCAGGTCGCCAAGAATCGCGGGGAGAGAGAGGTCGCGGGCGCTGAACTCGACCAGGCGAATGCCAAGCTCTCCGACCAGGTGCAGCAGGTCAACGCGGATGTCCGCGACGCGATCCTCGACATTGAGACGGCAGCGAAACTGGTCGAAGCGACCAAGAGCAATGTCGATCTTGCGCGCGAGGCACTGAGCGAGGCGCAACAACGATTCAAAGCGGGAGTCGACGACAGCCTGCCGGTCTCCCAGGCGCTGGCAACCGATCGCCAGGCCGAAGACCAATACATCAGCGCGCTCTACCAGCACAACGTGGCGAAGCTTTCACTAGCCCGCGCGCTGGGAGTAGCGTCGACGAACTACAAAGAGTATCTCGGAGGAAAGTAAGCGTGGCCGACCAGAACGAATATCCGCAGGACCAGAAGGAGCTTGAGGCTCCAGAGAAGGACCACTCCGGCAAGAAGCTCATCGGACTCATCGTGGTGTTGGTGCTGATCGTCGGCGCCGCTATCTTCTATTGGCACTCGACCTTTACCGAAGACACCGACGACGCACAGGTCGACGGCAACCTCTACCAGGTGAGCTCGCGAGTCGCCGGCCAGGTGATCCATGTCGATGTGCAGGAGGCGCAGTTTGTCCATAAGGGCGACCCCATCGCCGAGGTTGACCCCAGTGACCTTCAGGTTGCGCTGGAGCAGGCACAGGCCGATCTCGCCAACGCAAAGGCGGAGTATGAACAGGCCAGCGTCAATGTGCCCATCACTGACGTCCAGGTAGCGACCACGCTCCAAACGTCGGGGTCCGACGTGCTCGGCAGCCAGGCTTCGGTCGAGCAGTCCGAGGCGCAGGCACAGGCCGCCATTGCTCGCGTCCAGTCCGCCAAGGCGCAGGCCCTCAAGTCCAAGCTCGACGTCGACCGCTATACCCCGCTGGTCGCCAAGGATGTGATTTCGAAGCAGCAATATGACGCTGCGGTCGCACAGTCTACCGCCGATCAAGCGGCTCTCGACGGTGCAGAACGCGACGTCAAGGCACAGCAGGATACTGTCCAGTTGATGCTCCAGAAGCTCGCGCAGTCGAGGTCGCAGGAGAGCCAAAGCCGCAAAAATGGTCCCAAGCAAGTGGCGGTCCAGCAGGCGCGAGCGGATGCTGCCGCTGCCTCCGTCAAGCAGGCTCAGGCCAAGGTCGATCAGGCGACGCTGAATCTCGGCTACACGAAGATCACCGCTCCCATCACCGGCATCGTCAGCCGCAAGAGCGTCGCTGTGGGTGCTAACCTCAGCGTCGGCCAGTCCCTTATGACCATCGTCCCGCTGCAGGATCTGTGGGTCACGGCGAACTTCAAAGAGACTCAGCTGAATGAGATGAAGGTTGGCCAGGATGTCGACATCAAGGTCGACGCCCTCGGTAATCGTGATTTCAAAGGCAAGGTCGCGCAGATCGGCGGCGCAACCGGAAGCTCCCTCAGCCTCTTCCCGCCGGAGAATGCGACGGGCAACTATGTCAAGGTGGTGCAACGCATTCCCGTGCGTATCAACTTCACGAATTTGGACCAGGAGAACAAGGACCTCGCTCTCCGTATCGGGATGTCGGTCGTACCGGTCGTGCGCGTCAAGCAATAACCGGAACTCATCGCATCATTCAGAGCGGGCAGCTTCGGCTGCCTGCCCTTTTTTCGCTGCCATTCGCCTCCATCAAGCACCGGTTTTCAACCATCGCAACGGCCTGCGGCTGCATCCAAAGTGCAGAGAGGTGAACTATGGCAGTTGCAGCGAAGAACGGAAGCGGCACGAAGAAGGACTTTGTCACGGAACATTATCAGCAGCACGGCAAGGAGATACAGAAGTACGGCGACGTGGTGAAGCATCTCCCCCACCCCCTGGATGCGGACGTTCGGTCGCAGATGTGCAAGAGGCTCAACCAGCTCCTCGCCGACTCGATCACCCTCCGCGACATGTACAAGAAACATCACTGGCAGGTCGCTGGGCCCACCTTCTACCAGCTCCATCTGCTCTTCGATAAACACTTCAATGAGCAGTTGGAGATCGTCGACACCATCGCCGAGCGTATCCAGCTCCTCGGCGGCGTCACCATCGCCATGGGCGGCGATGTAGCCGAGCTAACCAGAATTCCTGCACCACTGCGCGGTCGCGAAGAGGTTCCGATCCAGATCTCGCGCCTGCTTGAGGCCCACAAGCTCATCATGCAGGAGTGCCACGACCTCGCCAAAACCGCTGATAAGGTTGGCGACGATGGAACCAACGATCTCGTCGTGAGCGACGTCCTCCGCCCCAACGAACTGCAGTCATGGTTCGTCGGCAACCACCTGGTGGAGATGCCCCTGACCATCGCGCAGTAACCTTGCATTTCTACTGCAACGGCCCGGCTTCGGTCGGGCCGTTTTCCTGCGCGGCAATCTTTTGCACCTTGTGAAACGACTTATCATCTAGTTAACCAACGAGTAGTTAACCGACGAGCAATTAATCGACGAGCAATTAATCAACGCGCAATCAGCAGAGCGTACGGTGACCTCTGCGGAAGGGATAAGACCATGCATTCAGTTCTGATTCTGCTGGTGCACCACACCTACGCGGTAATCTTTGGCTGGGTGCTGATCGAGCAGGGCGGCCTGCCGATTCCCAGCGTTCCCGTCATGCTCGCCGTTGGCACCATGAGCGCCGCGCACAAGATGCATGTCGCGTATGCGATTCCGGTCATTCTGCTCGCGTGCCTCATCTCGGACTCCGCATGGTACTTCCTCGGCAGACGATTCGGCGGAAGGGTCCTCAACATCCTATGCAGGTTCTCGCTCGAGGCGGCGACCTGCGTTGAGCGCACGCATGGCACCGTCTCCAAGCGCGGGGCCGTCACGCTGCTCTTCGCGAAATTCGTTCCTGGTCTCAGCACGGTCGCGTCGCCCATCGCCGGGCAGGCGGGAATCTCATACCCCACCTTCGTCGCCTATGACATGACGGGATCTCTCATCTGGGCGGGAGCGTGGCTCTTCGCCGGCAGGTTCTTCGGCGATCTCGCACGGCGTAGCGACGATTTCTTCGCTCTGCTCGGCCACTTCGGCATTGCGCTCGTGGTCCTCATGGTCGCCGGGCTGATCCTCTATCGACTGGCCAAGCGCCGTCAGTTCCTCGCCGAACTGCGAGGTCTCCGCCTCGAGCCCGCGCAATTGATGGCCATGATCGACGACGCCGAACGCGAAGGCCTCGACCTCCCCTTCATCATCGACCTCCGCCACCCTCTCGACGTGATGACCGACCCGCTGGTTCTTCCCGGAGCCCTCCGCATCGGCCCCGACGAACTCAAGCAGCGCCGGGAGATTATTCCGCTCGACCGCGACATTGTTCTCTACTGCACCTGCCCGAGTGAAGAGACCAGCGCCAAGGTCGCACTGGAGTTGCGCCGGCTCGGGATCAAGCGCGTGCGTCCACTGCGCGGAGGGCTCCAGGCCTGGAGAGACGCAGGCTATCCGCTCGACGACGCCGTCTTCGCCTGAGCCTTCACTGGCGCTCGGCCAGTGCTTCATAAGATGATGGAGAGAGTGTCCACAACTCTCACGGCAACCTCTTCCGATATCGAGCGGAACATCGCAGGACCTCCGCGTGTGCTCTCCATCGATCTGCTGCGCGGCCTCACCATCGCGCTGATGATCCTGGTCAACGATCCCGGCGACTGGGGCCACGTTTTCGCACCCCTCGATCACGCTCCGTGGAACGGCTGGACCCTGACTGACCTCGTCTTCCCGACGTTTCTCTTTCTCATCGGCGCGTCCCTCATCTTCTCGCTCGACGCACGAGCAAAGAAGGGCAACTGCCGCAAGACGCTCAGCGGCCACGTCATCCTGCGCGCAGCCAAGATTCTCCTCCTGCAATACATCCTGGTCTTCTTTCCTCGCATGCATTGGCAGGGAATGCGCCTCTACGGAGTTCTGCCACGCATCGCGCTCTGTTATCTGATCGCCGGCCTGATCCTGATTGCTACGATGAAGCTGCAGCACCGGGTGCGCGCAATCTCCGTCGTCATCGCCCTGCTGCTGATTGGCTATTGGGTTCTGCTGCGCTGGGTTCCGGTCCCGGGTGCCGGGCTTCCCGGGCGCGACATTCCGTTCATGGACCCGAATCTCAATCTCACCTCGTGGCTCGATCGCACCTGCATGGTGTGGACGCAACACTGGCTTCATACCGGCACGCTGTATCTGAAAACACGCGATCCAGAAGGTCTGCTGAGCACGCTCCCGGCCGTCGCCAGCACCCTGCTCGGGGCGCTTGCGGGCCTCTGGATGCGCCGTCCCAGGGGCGAGCGAGGAACCCGTTCCTTACTTCGCATGCAACTCACTCTCGCTGCCGCCGGACTCGTTGGAGTGCTTGCGGGTGAGCTCTGGTCGCACTGGTTTCCCATCAACAAGAATCTCTGGACGTCCAGCTATGTCCTGCTCGCCGCCGGTTGGGCCGCACTCGCGCTCGCTGCTCTGTCCTGGCTGGTTGATCGCCGCGCAGAGCCCTGGCCCCGCTGGCTGCGCATCGGAACCTGGCCGTGGTTCGTCTTCGGCTCCAACGCCATCGCCGCGTTTACCGTCTCGGTGATTCTCGTCAAGACCTGCCTCTACTTCAAAATCCTCGGCCCCGACGGCATCAAGCGCAGCCTCTGGCTCCTCTACTACCAGACCTTCTTTGCCCGCCACACCTCGAATCAGTGGACCTCACTGGCCTTCGCCATGACCATCGTCGCGATCTGCTTCCTGCCCAACTGGTGGCTCTGGCGCAAGAAACGTTTCCTCAAAATCTGATGTCGCAGGATTTGAAACGGGCGCACGTCGCACCACCGATTGTCACTCGCACGAATCCTGCTCGCGTGCGTCCCTGCAGAAATCGTCGCGCGGTATGACAATAGAAGAGAACATCATCGTCGTGGATTAGAAGAGGTCGCACCGTGGGATACGAAGGTCTGAGAGATTGGTTGAAGGCGCTGGACAAAGCTGGTGAGCTGAAGCGCATCACCGCGGAGGTTTCACCCATCCTAGAGATGGCCGAGATCGCCGACCGCGCCGCGAAGTCCGGGAAGGGAACTGCCAAAGCCGGAGGCCCCGCGCTGCTGTTCGAAAACATCACCGGCTACAAGGGCGCGCGCGTCCTGATGAACCAGTTTGGCAGCGAGCGGCGGATGCGGCTGGCGCTCGAAGTTGACTCGCTCGATGACGTAGCCAAGCGCATTGAAACGCTCCTGCATCCCGTCGCACCCACCGGCATCATGGACAAGCTGAAGCTGCTTCCCATGCTCGCCGAGGTCGGCAGCTTCTTCCCCAAACTCATCGACAGGAAGAAAGCTCCCTGCAAGGAAGTCGTTCTGCTGGGCGACGACATCGACGTGCTCAAATTTCCCGTCCTCCAAACCTGGCCGCAGGATGGAGGACGCTTCATCACGCTGCCCTGCGTCACCACGCGCGATCCCCGTCCCTCCGGAGACCAAGCCGGGAAGCGCAACCTCGGGATGTACCGCATCCAGGTCTACGACGGCAAGACGACGGGCATGCACTGGCAGCGCCAGAAGGTAGCCGCCGAGCACGCCCGCGACCGCATGCGAGCTGCCGCCGAAGACGCCGCAGGCCAGGTCGAACTCATGGCCGTCACCGCCGGAGGCACCACCGCAGCGGTAGGCCCTAACGCCATCCCGCAAACCGTTGCCACCAAGATCCGCGGCGAGCGCATGGAGGTCGCCGTCGCCATCGGCACCGACCCGGCCACCACCTTCTCCGCGATCATTCCCGCACCGCCCGAGGTCGAGGAATACCTCATCGCCGGCTTCCTCCGCCAGCGGGCCGTTGAACTCGTCAAGTGCGAGACCGTCGACCTCGACGTCCCCGCCCACGCCGAAATTATTCTCGAAGGCTACGTCGAGCTTGGCGAGTTGAGAACCGAAGGCCCCTTCGGCGACCACACCGGCTTCTACACCCTGAAGGACGAGTACCCCGTCTTCCACATCACCTGCATCACGCACCGCAAGGACCCGATCTATTGCGCGACCGTCGTGGGCAGGCCGCCCATGGAGGATACCTGGATGATCAAGGGCGTCGAGCGCATCTTCCTTCCGCTGATGAAGCTCACCATCCCAGAGATCCTCGACATCAACCTCCCCGCCGAGGGCGTCGCGCACAACCTCATGCTCGTCCGTATTCGCAAGAGCTACCCCGGCCACGCACGCAAAGTCATGCACGCAATCTGGGGACTGGGGCAGGCCATGTTCACCAAGTGCATCGTCATCGTGGATGAGGACTGCGACGTGCAGGACGTCGCCGAAGTGATGCTGCGCGTGGGCAACAACATCGACCCGGAGCGTGACATCCAGTTCACCATGGGACCGGTGGATACGCTCGACCACGCCAGCCGTCTGCCGAACTATGGCAGCAAGATGGGCATCGACGCCACGCGCAAATGGGCCGCCGAAGGCTTTACTCGCGAGTGGCCGCAGATGCTCACCATGCCCGCCGAAATCAAATCCAAAGTCGACGCGCTTTGCAAATCTCTGGGCTTCTAGGTTGTCGGGAAAAAGCACCGCTTCACATCAGGATGCGGTGGGGCTCCTCGATGCTTCGCCCGTCGGGCAGGACGCGGTGCATGAGGCAGATGCAAAACCAGCATCCGTCAGAAATTGCCTTTGACACTATGCGTGGAGACTATTACAACTCAGAGTTACACCGCAATCTTTAGTTAGCACCTACCACCGAAGATCCGTCTCCCGATTCCGCATTTTTGTGAGGTGATGTTCGCATGCGCAGACTTACTGTTTGTCTCCTGTCGCTGTCCATGGCCGCTGCCGCGGTCGAGCCCACACCGTCTGCTCCGCTGCGCGGATACACCGCAGAGCACTCCGCCACAGAGGTGCAATGGGAGCAGAAATTCCGCGCCATTCCGGACGAAGCACGGCTGCGGGAAAACATGCGACGCCTCTCCGCGCGCCCCCATCACGTGGGTTCGCCATACGACAAGGACAACGCAGAGTGGTTGCTCGTGCAACTGAAGTCCTTTGGACTGGACGCGAAGATTGAGCAGTTCGAAGCGCTCTTCCCGACGCCGAAATCGCGCAAGCTGGAACTGCTTGGCCCCACGAAATTCACCGCGAAGCTGGAAGAGCCAACGCTCGCGATTGATCCCACCTCGGGGCAGAAGAGCGAGCAGTTACCCACCTACAACGCCTACTCGCGCGATGGCGATGTGACGGCTCCACTGGTTTACGTCAACTACGGTGCGCCTTCGGATTACGAGCAACTTGCGGCGATGGGCGTCTCCGTGAAGGGCGCGATCGTCATTGCGCGATATGGACAAACGTGGCGTGGCATCAAGCCGAAACTCGCAGCGGAACATGGAGCCGTCGGCTGCCTCATCTACTCCGATCCGAAGGACGACGGCTACACGCGCGGCGAGTCATATCCGGAAGGACCCATGCGCCCATCGGAGGGGGTGCAGCGCGGTAGCGTGATGGATATGCCGGTATATCCGGGCGATCCGCAGACGCCAGGCATCGGAGCAAAACCGGGCGTCAAACTGATTCCGCTCGACAAGGTGCAGACGATCACAAAGATTCCCGTGATGCCGATCTCCTACGATGATGCGAAGCCGTTCCTGTTGGCCCTGGGTGGAGAGACGGTTCCCGAAAACTGGCGCGGCGGCTTGCCGTTCACCTACAAGACCGGGCCGAGCAAGGTGATGGCGCATCTCGCGCTCACCTTCAACTGGGATCGCAAGCCGCTCTACGATGTGGTTGCTACGATTCCCGGTGCAACGTTTCCCGATCAGTGGGTGATTCGTGGAAACCACCATGACGCCTGGGTGAACGGTGCAGGCGACCCCATCAGCGGAGCCAGCCCCGAGCTCGAAGAGGCGCGCGCGCTCGGTGAATTACTGAAGCAGGGATGGAAGCCCCAGCGCACCATCCTGTACTGCTTCTGGGACGGCGAAGAGCCAGCGCTGCTTGGCTCCACTGAGTGGGCTGAATACCATGCCGACGAGCTAAAACAACACGCCGTGGCGTACTTCAACTCCGACGGCAATGGTCGCGGCTTCTTCCACGCCGCGGGTTCACACTCCCTGGAAAACTTCATCAACAGCGTTGTGAAAGATGTCGAAGATCCCGAGACAAAGATGTCCGTGTGGAAACGCGAGCGGCTGGCCGACCGCGTGCGCGGGACGCCGGAATCACACGCTGTGGATCGCAATCGACCGGACACGCGCATCGGTGCGCTTGGGTCAGGCTCGGATTACACCGTGTTCATTGACCACCTTGGCGTTGCGAGCGTAAACCTCGGCTATGGAGGAGAGGATCAGGGCGGAGGACAATACCACTCCATCTACGACGACTTCTATTGGTACACTCACTTCTCCGATACCGACTTCGCGTACGGTCGAGCCCTCGCGCAAACCGCCGGATCGATGATGATGCGCATGGCCGACGCCGATGTGATCCCCTACCAGTTCACCGACGAGGCTGACACGGTCCAGAACTACGTGACCGAGGTAAAGAAGCTCGCCGACACCATGCGCACGCAGACGAAGGAGCGGGATGCGGATCTCGCCGACGGGGCGTACACGGCAGCTGCCGACCCGCACAAAGTGAGCGTGCCACCTCCATTCGAAGCGTCGGTCCCTTATCTGAACTTTGCACCGCTGGATCAGGCGTCCGACGACCTGACCGCTGCAGCCGCCGCATATGAGAAGGCCTTTACCGCGCATGCCGTCAGTGGCGACGGTGCTGTCGATACAGAGCTGATCAAGACCGAGCGTGCCCTCACGGATCCCGCCGGCCTCCCTAATCGTCCGTGGTTCGAGAACATGGTCTACGCGCCGGGCTTCTACACGGGCTACGGCGTCAAGACTCTCCCGGCCGTTCGTGAAGCGATTGAGCAGAGGGAGTGGTCCATCGTCGACACCCAAATTGCGCGAACGGCGGCGGCCATCGAGCGCGAGGTGGAGGTGCTGAAGTCTGCCACCAGGATGCTCTCGGGAAGCTGAAGGTGATGGTATCGCCGGTGGCGTTGTTCCTGCAGGAGGACTGAAGTCCGGGATGGGTGCACGTGCAAATAGCCTGCCGAAAGCTCTACGCGCGAGTGCCCCAAAACGTTCACGATGACCACTGAAATGAAGTCCAAGGCAGATAAACTTTGGAAGTCGCTCGGAATCGAGTAACCTCTAGAGGCTCCGTTGATCGTCTAAAGTATCAGTCACTGCCGAAGTTAAAGGTCCTGCATGAACCGTTTCGTCTGCGGAGTTCTGCTCTGCATCGCTGTCTCCAGCACCTCAGCAACGTTTGCCCAGGACGTGCCACAAGCCGTTACGTTCAGCCGCAAGAATACCTTCACCCTCTTCGCCGAATACTCGCCCACCTCCAGCCACATTCTGCTCGGCGGCGCACGGCAGCGTATCCTCGCAGACTTCGGAGGAGCTTACACCCGCCGTGTCGCCGGCTTCTGGGGCTCCGACCTCGGCTACCAGATCGAACTCCGCCCCATTCTTTTCGAGAGCGACCCCATCGAGACGATCAGCAACTTCAGCATCAATGGAACACCGGTCACGTATCTGCCTCCGTCGTCGAGCGCGGTGATTGGTTTTTGTCAGCCTGGAACCATTCAACTATCATTCCCGGGCTACCCGTCCGGCACGCCTCCAACGGTCGAGGCTTACACCGTCACCTGCGGCCGCCAGTGGACCTTCGGCCAATCTTTTTCCCCCATCGGTTTCAAATATTCGATGCGAACGCACCACCCGCTCCAGCCGTTCCTCATCGGCACGCTAGGCTACATGTACACCAGCCGTCCCATCCCGGTCGCAGACGCAGAGTCCTTCAACTTCGTCTTCGACTTCGGCGCCGGTATGGAACTCTTCCGCTCCGAAAACCACCGGCGCTCCGTCTCCATCGAAGCCCGCTACCACCACTTTTCCAACCGCAATACAGCGCCCGAAAACCCCGGTACCGACAGCATCACCTACAAGCTCTCCTACAGCTTCGGCCGCTGACTTCGTTCCACCCCCGCGAACGATATACTGCTCAAGGCGCATGCAAACGCAACGCGCTCTTAGGAGACAGGTTTGGCGAAGGCAGAGATCGGCATCATCGGCGGCAGCGGGCTGTACAACATGGACGGGCTCACCGGCGTCACGGAAGTCCGCGTCGAAACACCGTTCGGCGCACCCAGCGAAGTCTTCGTCCTCGGCACCCTTGAAGGCCGCAAGGTCGCCTTCCTCGCGCGCCACGGCAAGGGCCACCGCATCCTCCCCTCGGAGCTCAACTTCAAGGCCAACATCTATGCCATGAAGTCCCTCGGAGTCACGAGCATCCTCTCCGTCAGCGCCGTCGGCAGCCTCAAGGAAGAGCACAAGCCCACGGACTTCGTCATCCCCGACCAGTTCATCGACCGCACATTCTCCCGCAGTGCCACGTTCTTCGGAGAAGGCGTCGTTGGCCACGTAGGCTTCGCCGATCCCGTCTGCCCCATCGTCTCGGACGTCTTCGCCAAGGCCTGCGCCGAGGTCAGCGTTGTCGGCAAGCGCGGCGGTACGTACGTCTGCATGGAAGGCCCGCAGTTCTCCACCCGCGCCGAGTCCAACCTCTACCGCTCGTGGGACGCGGACATCATCGGCATGACAAACCTCCAGGAAGCCAAGCTGGCCCGCGAAGCTGAAATTTCCTACGCCACCCTGGCCATGGTCACCGACTACGACTGCTGGCGCGAAGGCCACGACGACGTCACCATCGAGCAAGTCATCGCCGTCATGCACCAGAACTCCGGCAACGCGCAGAAGGTCGTCAAAGCCGCCGTCCGCCTCATGCCCGCAGACCTCAGCGCCAGCCCCGCGCAGACCGCCGCGAAGTTCGCCATCATGACCGACCGCGCCGCCATCCCCGCAGAGACCAAAGCAAAGCTTCACCTGCTCTACGGAAAGTATTGGTAGGTGCTAAACCCATCCACGCACTTGCAGCGCATCGCATCAACGAAATCTCGTAAGACAAGAGAGGAAGACCTTGGCAATTCTCGTAGTAGGTTCCGTAGCCTTCGACACACTTGAAACCCCCAGCGGCAAGCGCGAGCGCGTGCTCGGCGGCGCCGCCACGCACTTCGCCCTCGCGGCCAGCTTCTTCACCAAGGTCCGCGTCGTCGGCGTCGTCGGCGACGACTTCCTCCTCGAGCACGAAGCCGTCCTCACCTCCCGCGGCATCGACACCACCGGCATCGAGCACGTCCCCGGCAAGAGCTTCCACTGGACCGGCAGCTACGTCAAGGACCTCAACGCCGCAGAGACGCTCGCCACCGACCTCAACGTCTTCGCCGCCTTCGAGCCCAAGATTCCCGAGTCCTATCTCGACACCGAATATCTCTTCCTGGCCAACATCGATCCCGTCCTGCAATCCCGCGTGCGAGAGCATATGCCGAACGCGAAGCTCGTCGCCGGCGACACCATGAACTACTGGATCTCAGCTCACCGCGACAACCTCCTCAAGGTCCTCCGCGAGCTCGACATCCTGGTCATCAACGACAACGAAGCACGGATGCTCAGCGGCGAAACCAACAGCCTGCGCGCGGCTAAAGGCGTCCTCGCCCTCGGCCCCAAATCCCTCGTCGTCAAGTACGCCGAGCACGGTTCCGCCGCCTATTTTTCCCCGCACAGCTTCAGCGACGGCTTTGACCACAATCAGTTCCGCGCGCCCGCCACACCGCAGGAAGAAGTCGTCGACCCGACCGGCGCAGGAGACTCCTTCGCCGGAGGCTTTTACGGCTACATTGCCTCGCAAGGCAAGCTCACCCCCGAAGTCTTCCGCAAGGCCATGTTCTACGGCTGCGTTCTCGGCTCGCTCTCCGTCGAGGCCTTTGGCACCGATCGCCTGCAGCGCACCACGCGCGCCGAGATCGACCAGCGCTTCGAGCACCTCAAGGAGATCTCTCACCTGTAGAGACCCAAGCTCCCCAATCTGCTTTGAAGGGGCGGGACTTCAGCCCCTGCCGTTGGATGTCAACATGTTTTGAAGGGGCGGGACTTCAGTCCCGCCATTAGATAATGATCGCAACGCGGCTTTAGCCGCTGAGGGAATCCAAGAGATGGCAAAATCGCCCTCAAAGCCACTCTCCAATCCGAGCGAGCCCAAACGACCCGGCGAGGTCAAGCTCGGGAAGGTCATCCTCGGCCGCAACTCCAGCCGCAAGGGCTCCTTCCGCGAAGCTCCCGTCTGGGTTCCCGGAGACCCCGAAGCCGTGCGCCCCGTCGTCCCGGGCGAGACCTATCCACTCTTCGCCGCCGCCATCGTGCTCGGCGTCATCGCGCTCTTCGTCTGCTATCGCCACGGCTATCTTCTGCTGTACGGCGACGCCGTGGCGCACCTCGCCATCGCCCGCCGCATCCTCGACGCCAAGTGGCCTGGCCTCGCTCAACTCGGCGGAGTCTGGCTCCCACTCCCGCACATCCTGATGCTGCCGTTCATCATGAACATGCGGATGTGGCAGACCGGCATCGCCGCCGCTCCCATGTCGATCATCAGCTTTGCGGCCAGCGTCGCCGGCATCTGGAGACTCTCCCGCCGACTGATGCGTCTGCGCTGGGCACTCGTCGCGACCACCTTCTACGCGCTCAACGCGAACCTGCTTTTTCTGGCCACCACCGCGATGACGGAGACAGTCTTTCTGGCGCTCCTCATCTGGTCCGTCGTGGCCACCATGGAGGGCATCTCCGCTCTCCGCTCCAACGACGCCCTCACCGCCCGGGCGCGCATGATGCTCACCGGCCTGCTCATCCTCGGACAGGTCTTCACCCGCTACGACGGCTGGATTGTCGGAGCCATCCTCTGGGCCTGTTTTGCCTGGGCCGTCTGGACGTCCGACGCAAAACTTCGCCGCCGCATGCGCCCGTGGTTCATCGTCTTCACGATCCTGTGCGTCGCCGGCCCGCTGCTCTGGTTCTGGTACAACGCCCACTTTGAAGGCGACTGGCTGGACTTCATGCGAGGCCCCTACTCCGCCAAGCAGATTGAGCGTCGCACCGCGCCTCCGGGGCAGCACTATCGCGGCTGGCACAACATGGGCTGGGCCGCACTCTTCTATACCCGCACCGCGCAGATCGATGCCGCCGCATGGGAGACCGGCTTCGCCCTCATGCTCGCGGCGCTCTACGGCGTGTGGCTCTCCTTCAAACGGCGCGCGACAACCGTCGTCCACCAGCGCGCCGAATCTTTCGCTCTGCTGCTCTGGATTCCGCTCCCGTTCTACATCTACGCCGTCGCCTACAGCTCTGTCCCCATCTTCATCCCGCAACTCTGGCCGCACGCGTACTACAACGCGCGCTACGGCATGGAACTGCTGCCAGCGCTCGCCATCTATCCAGCACTCTCCGCTGAGCACCTCGAGAGATGGTTCCAGGCCCGCACCTCAAACTGGGCACGCATCGCCGCTCGCCTCTGGCAACCCGCGGCGATGATCCTCTGCGTGGCCAACTGCATTGCCATGATGTACTTCATCCCGCTCGTACTCAAAGAGGGAATCGTCAACGCGACCACCCGCGTCTCGCTCGAACATTCCATCGCCATCGCACTCGAAGAGATGCCGCTGAATGTTCCCGTCATGATGTCCATCACCAACCACGTCGGAGCCGTCCAGACTGCGGGGCGCACGCTCAAGAGCATCGTCTCCGAGAACGACGACCAGTCCTGGCAGATCGCACTCAAGGACCCGGCGCACTCCGCCGCTTACGTCATCGCCATAGGCGATGACGCTGTAGGCAAAGCAGTTGCCGCACACCCCGAAGGCCTCACCGAAACCGAGGTCATCTGCACCACCGGCCAGCCCTGCGCCAAAATCTATCAATCGGACCTCTGGACTCCTCCCTCCGTCAAATAGCCAGAGCCGAATCCGCTCCGTACCCACGCGGGTTCCATCCTCTCCAAGTCACCGATTCTCCTCGCTCCGGAGTAGTATCCTGACTCGATGGTCGACCCCAGCAGCATCCATTTTTCGTCGCTTGAGCAGATGGTCTTCTCCGGGTCTTCGATCGAGCGACTTCTGACGGCCTGCGCTCTCGGCGGAGCGATCGGCCTCGAACGCGAGTGGCGACACAAGGACTCCGGCCTGCGCACCAACATGCTCATCTGCATGGGTGCGGCACTGTTCACCATCATGAGCGAAGTCCTTGCCGGCTCTTCAACCCCCAACAAAGGTCAGGTTGCCGCCAACATCGTGCAGGGCGTAGGCTTCCTCGGCGCCGGCCTGATCCTGCACACCAAGAATCGCGTGCTCGGCCTCACCAGCGCCGCCACCGTCTTCGTCGTCGCGGCTATCGGAATGACCTGCGGTGCAGGTCTGTACATCGTCGCCGCGCTCGCTACGCTGCTGGTCCTCGTCGCCCTGCAGCTCATCGGTGCCTTTGAGAACCGCCTCGGCTGGAAACGGTATCCCATGATTTATGAAGTTCGCGCCAAGGTAAGCGAAGCGCTGCCCAGTGACATCGCTGACCCCGAGCGCGCCGAGGCCCTCGCGCGCAACATCACCAGCGCCCGCTACCGCATGCAGTTTGCCATTCTCACAGTGCTCGATGCAGCCGGTCAGCGGCTCGCCGAACAGGGTCACGACAGCATCGCCGGCATCGAGCGCGTCTCCTTCACCATCAGCGCCACCGCTAAAATACATGCTCGCCTGCTGAACCAACTGCGCGCCAGCGACGCAAATGATCAAGTCATCACGTTTCGTGATATGGAGGAAGAGTGAGCCGCATACCTTTTGTGAAAGCGCACGCTTGCGGCAACGATTTTCTGATCATCGAAGAGAGCCTCGCCCACAACAAACACTCAGCAATGGCGCGCAAACTCTGCAGCCGCAACACCGGCATCGGTGCCGACGGCATCGAGTTCCTGGATCGTCGCGAGAACGGAACCCTCTTCCTGCGCCTCTTCAACGCCGACGGCTCTGAAGCGGAGCTGAGCGGCAACGGCACCCGCTGCGTCGCCGCCTGGCTCGCTGCCTCCGAGGACCTGCAGCAAGTCTCGCTCCGCACCCACGGCGGCGTCCGCGCCTGCCGCCTCCTCCGCCGCGACGACGTCGACTACTGGATTGAATCCGGCATGGGCACACCTCGCGTCATGCTACGCACGATCGAAATCTCCGGCGTCCACAGCCCCATTCCCGGAGCCATGGTCAACGTCGGCAACCCCCACTACGTTCTCTTTCCCGCCCACGACGACTTCAGCAGCCACGGCCTCAGCTGGCAGGAACTCGGCGCCATCATCGCCATCGACCCGCTCTTTCCCTTCGGCACCAACGTCGAATTCGTCCGCGTCCTCAGCCCCACCGAAATCGCCTTCCGCATCTTCGAGCGAGGCTGCGGCCCCACGACCTCCAGCGGCACCGGAACCTGCGCTTCGTCAGCCGCTGCCATGGTCCTCCGCAACACCTCCCGCGAGCTCTCCGCCATCGCCCAGGGAGGAACCCAGCAGGTCGTCTGGCCCACCAACGACAGCGAAATGTTCCTCACCGGCCCCGCCGAAATCATCTGCACCGGCGAGGTCGACTTTGCCTAAGCAACCCAGTTCCACCCCGCCTCCCACGGCACCGCGCCCAAAGCTGAAACAGGGAAGCCGCGTCGCCATCGTCTCCCCGGCCTCCGCCGCAAAGCCCGAGTTGGTCGAGCGAGGCCGCGCCGCACTCGAAGCCTACGGTTACGCTCCCATCGTCATGCCCCACGCGCTCGATCGCGGCCCCCTCTACTACGCAGGCACCGCCGCCCACCGCGTCGCCGACATCAACGCCGCCTTCGCCGATCCCACCATCGACGGCATCCTCTGCACCCGCGGCGGCTGGGGTTCCGCCGAACTCCTCCCGCTGCTCGACGCCGAGCTCATCCGCGCCAACCCCAAAGTCTTCGTCGGCTACAGCGACCACACCTCGCTCCACGCCTGGCTCTGGAACGAGTGTCGCCTCCCCACCTTCTACGCCCCGATGGTCGCCGCCGACTGGTCCAATCCCGAAGGCGTCGACGACCGCACCTGGCGCTCCGCCCTCCACTCCGAAGCCCCCTGGAGCGTCGGCCCTGACGACGGCCTGCGCGTGCTTCAGGAAGGTCACGCCGAGGGCCGGCTGCTCGGCGGTTGCCTCTCCATCCTCACCGAATCCCTCGGCACGCCCTTCGCCCTCCGCATCTCCGAATCCACAGCCGAGCCCACCATCCTCTTCCTCGAAGACATCAACACCAAGCCCTACCAGTGGGACCGCATGCTCCAGCATCTGCTCTACGCCGGCCTCCTTCGCAACGTCCGCGGCATCGTCTTCGGAGACATGGGGGCCAACATCCAGCCGTCCGAACTCCCTCTCCTCGAAGCCGCCTGCCTCCACGCCCTTGACGACTTCAACGGCCCCATCCTCCTCGGCCTGCAGTCCGGTCACGTCGACCGCCAAAGCCGCTCCATCCCCCTCGGCGCATGGGTCACAATGAATCAGGCAACACTCAGCGAGCAAACGAAGTGAGCATGCATCCAGCCGGAATGACACACCAGAAGCACATCCACCTCATCGGCATCTGCGGCACCGCGATGGCTTCGCTCGCCGGCATGCTCCGCGCCCAGGGCCACAACGTCACTGGCTCCGACACCGCCGCGTACCCCCCCATGTCCGACCAGCTCCGCGAAATGGGCATCCCCATCATGGAGCCCTTCAGCGCAGCCAATCTCGACCCCCGCCCCGACCTCGTCGTCGTCGGCAACGCGATCTCGCGCGGCAATCTCGAACTTGAACGCGTCCTCAACGAGCGCATCCCCATGACCTCCATGGCCGCGCTCATCCACGACGAATTCCTCTCCAACCGAGAGCGCCTCATCGTCTGCGGCACCCATGGCAAGACCACCACGACCAGCATGCTCGCCTGGATCTACGAGGTCGCCGGCCGCACCAATCCCGCGTTCACGCCGTCCTTCCTCATCGGAGGAGTCGCCGAAAACTTCGCCACCAGTTTCCGCGTCCACAGCGACTCCCGCACCTTCATCCTCGAAGGCGACGAGTACGACACCGCCTTCTTCGACAAGGGCCCCAAGTTCCTCCACTACTTTCCCGACGTCGCCATCCTCACCCACGTCGAGTTCGACCACGCCGACATCTACGCCGACCTCGCCTCCGTCAAAACCGCCTTCAGGCGCATGGTCAACCTCATCCCGCAGCGTGGCCGCCTCATCGCCTTCGACGGCAGCGACAACGTAACCGAGTGCTGCGCCAAGGCCTTCTGCAAAGTAGAGCGCTACGGCTTCCACCCCGACTCAACCTGGCAAGCCACGGACCTGCACCAGCAAGGCGCGTCCACCACGCAGCCCGGCACCACCTGGACCCTCCTCCGCAACGGCGAGCACTTCGCGCGCCTCACCCTCCCCATGGCCGGCGAGCACAATGCCCTCAACGCCACCGCCGCCGCCGCGCTCGCCGCAGGGCAGGGCATTCCCGTCGACGCGATCATCGAAGCTCTCGCCACCTTCAAGAGCGTTAAGCGCCGCCTCGAAATCCGCGCCGAGGTCGCCGGTATCACGCTCATCGACGACTTCGCGCACCACCCCACCGCCATCCGCGAAACCCTCCGCGCCCTCCGCGCCGCCTACCCCGGCCGCCGCCTCTGGGCCATCCTCGAGCCTCGCTCCAACACCCTCCGCCGCAACGTCTTCGAGCGCGAACTGGTCGACTCCCTCGCCCTCGCCGACGAGGTCGTCCTCGCGGCTGTATTCAAGTCCGAAGCCATCCCGCCGCTCGAGCGCCTCGACCCCGCGCACGTCATCGACGCCCTCAACGCCCGCAGCGTCCCCGCCATCCTGCTACCCGACGCCGACGCGATCGTAGCCCAGGCCGCCCCCCGCATGCTCCCCGGCGACATCATCGCCATCCTCTCCAACGGGGGCTTCGGAAACATCTACGAAAAGCTCCCCGCAGCCCTCGCTGCTCCTTTTGGCTAAACCAGCAACTGCCTCACTAGGATCAGCATCTACGTGAACAATCCAACTGGCACCGTAATCAGGCCCGAGTTATACTCGTCCCATGGCTAGCCCCATGCGCAACTTCGAAGCGTTGCAGCAGGAACCTCCAGTGAGGACGATCACGCGCGAGGTCCAAAACCTGCGCAACCCCGCCGTTGCAGAGGAGTACCGACGCCAGCGCGCCATCATCGCCGCCGCCGCTGAACACCAGCAGGAAGAGACGAAGTTCTGGGAGTCCGTTCAGTCGGATGAGGGCTGGGTTTGAAGCGTGGTGATCTCGTGCTCGTTGCACCCGCAGGCGAATTCGGGAAACCCCGCCCGGCACTCATCATCCAATCCGATGCTGCATTCCCCAGTGGCAATTTCACCTATCTCCCCATAACATCCGATCTACTGCGTGTGCCCGATATCCGAGTTCCTGTCACACCGAATCCTAAGAACGGTCTTCGCCAGCCCTCAGAGATTATGGTCGACATGATTCAGACATCCTCGCTGGCGAGGTTCGGCGGCATCATCGGCACTATCGATGCCTCGACCCTTAGATCGGTAGAGTCAGCCCTGGCACTACACGTTGGGCTAGACCAGTAGCCCAACAACGCCTACCCCGGCCAAACCACAAACGGCAGCCCACCCTCATTATCCGTAGCCAGCACGCACCCCTCATCCGGATTCGCCGGGTTATACCGCACGTTCACGGGCATCCCTTCCTCCAGTTGCCGCTGAATCCGCCGCCCCTCGGAATCGGTGCAGGGAACACTCCGCACGAACCCGCCAAAGAATCCATCCGCAGTGCTGAAGTAGTAAGGCACCTCGACCTGCGTATCCTGCACGTCCAATCCCCCCGCCAGATCATCCTTCATCACCAGCTTCGAGACCAGCAGTTTCGCCGCAGCCATAGGCCAAGCCGCCGCCATCGCCAACCGCTGCTTCCGCTTCTTACCCCGCACCATCCGAGAGATCGCATCAAACACAAAAAATCCCATGGCAAAGGATTCTACACGCCGAATTTCAAGTCTGAAACCCCAACTCGTTTGCCCGGGCTCACGTTACATGTAACACTAGCTACATGAGATCCGGGCAGCGCAACAACCCGACAAATCCGGACGAAGAGAAGAAGCTCGCCGCCAGGGAGCGAGTTCGCAAGCATCGCGAATCTCTCCGCGCCCGAGGCCTTCGTCCCATCCAGATCTGGGTACCCGACACCCGCCGCCCCGGCTTCGCCGAAGAGGCCCGCCGCCAATGCCTCGCGCTCGACAATGATCCTCAAGAGAAGGAAATCATGGAGTGGATCGAACAGGCTCAGGATACGACCGGATGGGTTTAGTTCGCGGAGATGTCGTAACGGTCGTACTGGCTAGTGAATTTGGCAAGCCACGCCCAGCGGTGGTCATCCAATCAGATTTGTTCGTTACCAAAGAATCTGTCGTCGTGATTCCAATGACGAGCGATCTGCGCCCGCAATCCATGCTGTTTCGCAAACGGATGTACCCAACTTCGGCTAATGGTCTCCAACTTGAATCGGACATCATGATTGATAAGATCTCAGCCGTGGCAAGAGCGCGGGTTGGAAAGACTGTCGGCAAACTTTCGCAAGATGAAATGTCAGAATTGACGGCTGCTCTCGCACTTTTTCTCGGCTACTCCTAAGCGTTGGATTGGCAAACGCCTCGTTTTCCGCAACCTCCAAAGGCCTAAACTACCCACATGGCCGCTGAGTTCACGCACCTCCATCTCCACACCGACTACTCTCTCCTCGACGGTGCCTGCGACGTCGACAAGCTCGCCAAGCACCTCACCAAAATCGGCCAGACCTCCGCCGCCATCACCGACCACGGCAACATCTACGGCGCCGTCCATTTCTTCGACGCCATGCACAAGAAGAACCTCAAGCCCATCCTCGGCTGCGAGCTCTACGTCTGCAAGGAAGAGTCGCACCTCCGCGAGCACGCCGACCCCGACTCCAAGTACAACCACCTCCTCGTCCTCGCCGAAAACGAAGCCGGCTACCGCAACCTCGTTCGCCTCACCTCCGAGGCCGCGCTGCATGGCTTCTACAAGAAGCCCCGCGTCAGCAAATCCTTCCTCGCCGCCCACACTGAAGGCCTCATCGGCTTCTCCGGCTGCCTCGCCGGAGAGGTCTCGCAGCACATCATGCAAGGCAACTACGACCTCGCCAAAAAGTCCGCCGGCGACTTCGAAACCATGTTCGGCCGCGGCAACTTTTTCCTCGAAATTCAGGACCACGGCCTCGAGCCCGACAAGGCCGTCACCGAGGCGATGTTCAAGCTCGAAAAAGACCTCGACATCCCCCTCATCGCCACCAACGACTCCCACTACATCGAGGATCAGGACTCCCGCGCCCACGAGGTCCTGCTCTGCGTCCAGACCGCCGGATCCATGAACGACCCCAAGCGTTTCAAGTTCGACACGCAGGAGTTCTACATCAAGTCCGCGGACGAGATGCACCGGCTGTTTTCCCATGCGCCGGAGGTATGCATCCGCACCATGCAGTTTCCCGAGCGCTGCAACCTCGAGCTCACCAAGGTAAAAAATCCCTTCCCCAAATTCGATTGCCCCGACGGCATGGACCTCGACGCCTACTTCGAGCAGGTCTGCCGCGCCGGCTGGCGTCATCGTCGCGACACCGCCATCAAGCATCTCGAGGACACGGGCAAACTTCGCAAGACCATCGCTGACTACGAAGCCCG
>Ga0208357_1000975_pt1 | contig 21758 bp, 18 predicted proteins | sample NGESurdeep092012_6_FD_184487 | JGI IMG/M metagenome (GOLD analysis project Ga0208357, IMG submission 184487) | Arctic peat soil microbial communities from Barrow, Alaska - NGEE Surface sample F52-2 deep-092012 (SPAdes) | ecosystem: Environmental > Terrestrial > Soil > Wetlands > Peat ... | reverse complement strand
TCACGGATCTCCCCCGTCGTGAAACCCCTCGCGACTGTCATCGTGTGTCTCCTTCACGCCACCCAACCGGCGACTCACACACAGCCTGACAAAGAGGGCAACCCGGACTAATTCGCAAAATCGGTCCGGGCCAGCGTGCAAAGTCCGGGCTACCGTCACGTGGCTGGACGGGCAGCAGCGCCGTGGCCAGTTGTTGCACCGCTATGAACGAGTTGCCGAACTAGATCAGCGACAGTGCCCCAAAACGGTAGCGTGGGCCGCCTGAAAACAGCAGCGTCGAAGTGGCTGCAACAGTAGCGTTTGCTCGCGATCGTCTGCGATTCCATGCGCCACGTCGCGCGGCATGCGCCAACTGAAGTGGCGCAGCGCAGCGGTGGACGGCGGCAAGATCAGACATAAAAATTCCATTAGGAATATTCACAAATTTGTGAAACAAGCGTATTGTCACGATCATGACAACAGTGCCTGTAACAACAGTGCCCATGACAAAGGTGATTGAGACCGTGGGTCTCGATAAGCGATTCGGCCGGGTGCGTGCGCTCGACGGCCTGAACCTGAGTGTAACCGCCGGCGAAGTGCACGGCTTCCTGGGCCCGAACGGCGCGGGAAAGTCCACGACGATCCGCGTTCTGTTGGGCTTGGCCCGCGCCAGTGGCGGCACCGCCACTGTGTACGGCAAGGACCCGTGGCGGGATGCCGTGTCGTTGCACCAGCGGATGGCCTACGTCCCCGGCGACGTCAGCCTGTGGCCCAATCTCACCGGTGGAGAGTCGGTCGACGTGATCAGTCGCCTTCGCGGTGCCGACACCCGTACGGCCGCATATCGCGATCGCCGCGCCGAATTGATGGCCGCGTTCCAGTTCGACCCGAAGAAGAAGGCGCGCAGCTACTCCAAGGGCAACCGCCAGAAGGTCGCTCTGATCGCGGCGTTCGCAACGCCCGCCGAACTCTACATCCTCGACGAACCGACCAGCGGACTCGACCCGGTGATGGAGAGCGTGTTCACCCGCGAGATCGACCAGCTGAAGGCATCCGGTGCCACTGTTTTCCTGTCCAGTCACATCCTTTCCGAAGTCGAGGCACTGTGCGACCGGGTCAGCATCATCCGCAACGGCAAAATCGTCGAGTCCGGCTCGCTCGCGGAGCTGCGACACCTCACCCGCACGGAGTTCACGTTCTCGAGCGAGGGCATGACGGATGCGGGGCTTGCGACGATTTCGGAGGCCAACGATCTGTCGACGAGTGCCGGCCGTGTGGCCTTCACGGTCGACAGCGACAAGATCAACGCCGTGCTGCCGCAACTGGCGCGGCTGAACGTGCAGGGACTCACCGTCGCACCGCCCTCTCTTGAGGAGCTCTTCCTACGGCACTACGGAGACGAGCTGGCGGCCTCCGAGAATTCGCTCGAGGGGGTGTCGACCCGGTGAGCGCAATCGGCGCCCTGTTGCGGCTGAGATTGCGCCGCGACCGGGTTCAGTTGATCGTCTGGGTGTTGGCGATTGCGCTCATGACCGTGTTCACGGCGGCTGCGGTTGCGAGCGAATTCGGAACGCTCGACGAGCGCATCTCCGTTACAAAACTCGCGACGGCTACGCCCGCCCTGCTCGTCTTCCGCGGGTCCGCAAACGGGCCGAGCACTGGCGCCTTTTTCGTCTTCGACGGGTTGACGTATCTGGCAGTCCTGGCCGGGCTCATGAGCACGTTCCTCGCGGTGCGGCACTCACGCGCCGATGAGGAATCCGGTCGTGCAGAGCTCATCGCCGCGACATCTGCGGGCCGCTTCGCGCCGACCATCGCCACGGTGATCGAGGGCGTCATCGCCAACGTTGCTGTCATGGTTCTGGTGTTCCTCGGGTTGATTGCGAGCGGTTTCGACGCTGCCGGGTCGGCCACGTTCGGCTGGGTGCTTGGTGCTGTCGGTATCGCGTTTCTCGGAATCGGGCTGCTCTGCGCTCAGATGTTCTCCACGTCGCGGGCGGCGAACGGAGCGGCCGCCGCGCTTGTGGGCATCGCCTACCTTGTGCGCGGCATCGCCGACGCATTGGGAACCGTATCGGCGGACCGATTGCACACGACGAGCACCTGGCTGAGTTGGCTCTCGCCGATCGGTTGGGCGCAGAAGTCCAATCCGTACGTCGACAATGCGTGGTGGACAGGGCTGCTCTGCCTGGCGCTGTGCGCCGTGTTGGTCGTGGTCACGCTGGTGCTGCAGGCGGTGCGCGACACGGGCGCAGGCCTCATCGCGGCGCGGAGCGGCCGGGCGAGTGCATCCCCGATTCTGCGCGGCCCACTCGGCCTGGCCTGGCGCCTGTCCCGCGGGTCGATCATCGGTTGGGGGATCGGGGAGCTCGTGCTCGCGCTCGTGGCCGGTGGGCTGGGTGGCGCCGTAATCAAACTGCTGAAGAGCAATTCAACTGTCACCACGGCGATCAGCTCGATCTCACCGGGCGGCTCCGGCGGGTTGCTGCAGGAGTTCGTGGCCGCCATGATGGCCTTCATCGCAGTCCTTGTTGCCGGGTGCGTGCTTCAGATCGTCATGCGCATGCGGCAGGATGAAGCGGCGGGTACGACCGAAGTCGTCCTGGCGACGCGGGTCGGTCGCATCCGCTGGTTCCTCGGGTTCTTAAGCATCGGCGTGGTGTCTGCAGTTGTCATCCTGGCTGTCAGTGGTGTGGTCACGGGCGGCGTGCTCGCGGCGAACCCGGGCGTAGACCCGGCGATCTTCGGTCAGAGCGTTGGCGCCGCACTCGTGCAACTGCCTGCTGTGCTCGTCTATCTCAGTGTGCTCGGACTCGTCTTCGCCGTGCTGCCACGGCTGACGATCGGTGTCGGCTGGGCCATGCTGGCAGTCGGGGCGTTCCTCGGTCAGTTCGGTGGGCTCCTCAAGCTGCCGGATTGGCTGCGCAGCATCTCGCCGTCGCAGCACACGCCGGCTGTTCCGATGGGCAACGCGGACTTCAGCGGATTCTGGTGGATGGCCGCGATCGTGATCGTGGTCGCGATCGTCGCGGCTGCCCTGGTGCGCCAGCGAGACGTGGCGGTCGGCTAGCAGTAGCGGTCGGTTACGTGCAATTGCAGGGAGAATAGACACACAGGGAGGCAGCATGGCACGGGACGAGCCGGCGCTGAACGAGTTCGCCGAGCGTTCAGCGTCGTTGCTGGCCGGCGCCGGCTTTCCACGGATGCCCGCACGCGTGCTCATGATGCTGATGATTTCCGAGAATGGCGGCTTCACCGCCCGCGAGCTTGCCGATCGGCTCGACGCGAGTGCTGCGGCGATCTCGGGTGCCGTGCGCTATCTGCACACGCTCACGATGGTGCGGCGGGTCTCGCAGCCGGGCAGTCGCCGCGATCGGTATGAATTGCCGCAGCACTCCTGGTACACCAGCACCCTCAGCCAGAGCCGCTACTACGACGCGTTCCGGGCGATCGTCCCGATCGGAATCGAGGCGGCCGGGGCACCGGATGAGCCGACCGCGTTGCGCCTGAAAGAGATGGATGCCTTCTACCAGTTCCTGCAACGCCGTTTGCCTGAGCTCATGGTCGAGTGGGAGGTGGAGCAGGCGGCGGAGCAGCAGGGAAGAGTTCGCTCTTCTTGACGTCGTTCTGTCCGAATTCGTGCGAATCGTGACACGCCCGCGGACAATGCCAAACCCGGCGCCCGTGGCTCGTGCGCTGGAGTTCGTCACCGTGCTCATCGACGCGCCCGGCTCACGCTCGATGCGTCACACTCGAACCTTCACGCGCGGGTCGATGACTCCGTAGATCAGGTCGACCAGAAAGTTCGCAAACACGATCAGGAATGCGGCGAACAGGGTGAAGCCGACGACCACCTGAAGGTCCAGGGATTGCACGGCGTCGATCAGGAGCGCGCCGAGACCCTGCATCGAGAAGATCTTCTCCGCGATCACAGCACCGCCGAGGAGCGCCCCGAGGTCGAGGCCGAAGATGGTGACGACGGGGATGAGCGCGTTGCGAAGCCCGTGTCGTACGACGACCGTAGACTCTCGAAGACCCTTCGCACGTGCGGTGCGGATGTAGTCCTGCCCCATCACTTCGAGCATCTCGCCCCGCGTGAGTCGCGCGTAGATGGCACCACTGATGAATGCCAGCGTGAACCACGGCAGGATCAGATGCGTGAACCACTGCACGGGATCTTGGGTGAATGGCACGTAGCCGCCAGTGGGCAGAAGACCCAGCGTGAAACCGAAGAACAGGATGGCGAGCAGGCCGACCAGATAGCTGGGGGCGGAGACACCGGCAATCGCGACCGTCATGATGCTGCGGTCCAACGCGGTTCCGCGCTTGAGCGCCGAGATAACGCCGCCTGCAACACCGAACAGCAGCCACACGATCGCGGCGCCGACGGCGATGGACGCCGTCACAGGGAAGCGTGTCGCGATCAATTCCGTCACCGTCGCGTTCAGTCGGAACGAATAGCCGAAGCACGGGCCGGGGCAGACGATTGCCGCAGCCCCGGTGCCGTAGGTGCGGCCGACGACGATGCCACGCAGGAAGTCCCAGAACTGTTCGTACCACGGCAGGTTGTAGCCCATGAACTCTTTGACCCGCGCGAGGTTTTCCGGCGTGCACGGTTTGCCGCAACTCAGCTGTGCCGGGTTCGTGGGCAGCAGATAGAAGATCGAGTAGGTGATCGCCGCGATGACCAGCAGCACAAGCACCATCGCCACCAAGCGGTATGCGATGAATCCGAGCAGTCTCATCGTTTCGCCGCCCCTCGACGCGGGTCGAGCGCGTCGCGCAATCCGTCGCCGAAAATGTTGAAGGCCAGCGTGATCAGAAACAGCGCGATACCGGGGAAGACCAGATACATCGGATCCGTTTGGACCCACGTCACGGCATCGCCGATCGTGCGACCCCATGACGGTGTGGGCGGCGGAACACCGACGCCCAGGAACGACAGCGCCGCCTCGACCCCGATCGTGCTCGGGATGGAAATCGTGGCGAACACGATGATGGTCGCGCTGACGTTCGGCAGCACCTGCGCCCCGATGATGTGCCATGGCCGTGCGCCCATCGCACGGGACGCGACAACGAAGTTGCGCTCTCGCAGCGAGAGCGTCTGCCCGCGCACGACACGGGCGATCGCCGGCCAACTGAAGAATCCGATGACGAGGATCATCAGCAGGGGCCGAGGGAAGGTTGTCGGCACGATCGCGGTCAGTGAGATCATGAACACCAGCGATGGGAATCCGAAGATGACGTCGATGACGCGGCTCATGGAGCGGTCATACCAGCTGCCGAAATACCCGGTCGTTACGCCAACCAGGACGCCGAGGAACACCGCCAGCAGCGTCGCGCTGACGCCGACGAGGAGGGAGATCCTGGCGCCGAAGACCACGATGGAGAACAGGTCGCGACCGGTCAGTGGCTCGACCCCGAACCAGTGCGCCGCACTGATCCCGCCGCCGAACCCGCGCGGAGCGCCGGAGTCGTCCAGCGTACTCAAGTGATAGGTGTACGGATCCTGCCCGTTGATGGCGGTGACCAGCGGTGCGAAGATGGCGGCGAGCACGAACACGATGATCACGATGGCGCCGCCGGCAGCCCAGCGGTCCGAACGGAGCTGCGCCACGATATGACGGAAGCCGGTCTTGCGACCGGTGACCTCACCCTGCTCAATGGCTGTGCTCATGATTACGCTGCGAGTCTGCGCCAGGCGTCGCGCCTGGCGCGTTGTCGATCCGGGTCCGCGACCGGTGCTGCGGCCAGCAGCCGTTGTGTGTACGGGTCGACGGGCGAGGTCAACACCTGCGTCGTCGGGCCGTGCTCGACGATGCGTCCCCGGTGCATCACGGCGACCTCGTCCGCGAGCTGCTGCACGACGGCGAGATCGTGACTGACGAAGAGGCAGGCGAAGCCCAGGTCGTGTTGCAGACTCTTCAGCAGTTCGAGCACGTGTGCCTGCACGGAGACATCCAACGCGCTCGTCGGCTCATCAGCGATCAGCAGTGCCGGATCGAGTGCGATCGCGCGCGCAATTGCGACGCGCTGACGTTGTCCGCCGGACAATTCATGTTGATACCGGCCCGCCAGAGCAGGGCTCAACTGCACGGCTTCGAGCAATTCCCTGACGCGCTCCTGCTGCTGGCGACCGGTCAGCTGGGAGTGCAGCTTCAACGGTTCCGCGATGCTCTGCGCGATGGTGAACCGTGGATTGAGCGACGACGCCGGGTCCTGAAACACGTACCCGATCCGCCGGCGAACGCGCGGCCGATCGTGGACTTGCCGGAACCCGATTCTCCGACGAGCCCGAAAACCTGCCCAGGCCGGATGCGGAACGAGACATCGTCCACGGCTTTGACGGCATTGCGTCGCCAACCCCGGCCGCCGTACACGACATCGGCGTTCGTCAGTTCGGCGGCGATCTCCTCTGCGCCGGGCGGTCTAGGAGCTGCGGGCTGTCCAGGTGTGCCGGGCGCAGGTGCGGCCGGCGCGGACTCCGCGACGGACACGGCGTCGTCAGGCAGCACGAGTTCGCCAAGGGCGGGCACCGCTGCGAGAAGTTCCCGCGTGTACTGCTGCTGCGGGTGCGAGAACAGGGCCCCGGCATCCGCATGTTCGACCACCGCGCCCGCATGCATCACCACCACGTCGTCTGCCAGGTCGGCGACCACGCCCATGTCGTGCGTGATCAGCAGCACCGCCGTGCCGAGCCGGTCACGCAGTTCCCTGAGCAGGTCGAGGATTCCGGCCTGCACGGTCACATCCAGCGCGGTGGTGGGCTCATCCGCGATCAGCGCGATCGGGTCGCTCGAGATCGCCATCGCGATCATCGCGCGTTGCAGCTGTCCGCCGGAAAGCTCGTGCGGAAAGGCGGTCGCGATTCGGTGCGGATCCGCGATCCCGACAGAGTCGAGCAACTCGGTGACCCGGGCGCCGACGGCATGGCGTCGAAGGCCGGTCGTATGTACGGTGATGGTTTCTGCAATCTGCCGGCCGATCGTATACACCGGATTGAACGCGCTCATCGGCTCCTGGAATATCGTGCCGACGTCGCCGCCGCGGATCTCGCGCATCCCGGCGGCGTCCATGCCCAGCAATTCCCGTCCCTCGAGGCGGATGCTGCCGGTGATCCGGGCATTCGCGGGAAGGAGGCCGAGCGTTGACATGGCGGTCACGCTCTTGCCGGAGCCGGATTCGCCGACAAGGGCGAGCACGCGCCCCCGGCGCAGTTCGAAACTGACGCCGGAGACGACCTGCCGTTGAGCATCCGGCGCGCCACCGTCCTGATCGACGAACGAGATCGAGACGTCGTTCAGCGCTAGAACGGTGGCTGCGCTAACTTTTGTCACTTGCCGAGGGAGACCTTGAGGTAGTTCGGATAGGCCGGGAACGGCGCGATGAAGAAGTTCTGCACGTTTGATCCGCGCAGGAACGACTGCTTGGCGTAGCTGAGCGGAACGACGGGTGCGTCTTGCATGATGCGCTTGTCCGTCTGCGCCCACAGTGCTTGCGCCTTGGCCGGGTCGACCTCGGCAGTGGCCTGATCGATCAACGCGTCGACAGCAGGGCTCGAGTATCGCGCCACATTGTTTCCGCCGCCCCCGATCTGGCTGGAGGCGAACAGCGGTTGGATGTTGCTGTTCGCGCTCGGGAAGTCGGGCTGCCACCCGTACAGCACCAGATCGTAGTTCGCATCCGTCGCCGTTGCGTCGGAGTAATAGGAGTTCGTGTCCTCCGGCTTGAGGACGACCTTGATTCCGGCACGCTCGATGCCCTGCTGCAGGGCCTGCGCTTGCGCGAGCGACGATGAGTCGTTGGCGGTGAGGAGCGTCAGGCTGAGCTCACTGGACTGGCCTGCGTCGCTCAACAGCGATTTCGCCTTGCTCACGTCTCCGTCAGCGCCGGCCGGATACAGGTTGTAGTCCTGACGACCCGCGATGCCCGGCGTGATCAGTGTCGTCGCAGCAGAGCCGGCAGCGCTGCCGCCGGAGGCAATCAGGAAAGCCTTCTTGTCGACGGCGTATTCAATGGCTTGCCGAACCTTGAGGTCCTTCAGGGCGCCCTTCTGCGTGTTCATCGCGAGGAACGAGATCGGTCCGGCTTGCGAGGTCGCAAGCCGCGCCTTCGCATCCGAGTTCTTGAGTACCTGAGCGAGTTGAGCCGCACCGAGATACTGCGAACTGAACGAGTTCTTCGCATCGCCGACGTCGGTGATCAGGGTTTGTGTCGTCGTGCTCAGGTCCTGGCTCTCCTTGAACACGATCGTGTCCGGTCCGGCCGTACGCACGCTGTCTGTCGCGCTGCTCCAGTTCGGGTTGCGCTTGAGGGTCAGCGCTGTGCCCTGCTGGTTTGATGCGACCTCGTATGGTCCGGATGCCTCGGGGTTCTGCCCATACGTCGCGGGGTTGTCCTTGGCCTTCGGAACCGGCGCAAAAGCCGGCATGGAGACAATCCACAGCCAGTCGCCGTACGACGCGTTCAGGTGGAACACGATCGTCTTGGCATTCGGGGTGTCGATCGAGGCCAGCTCGGCACCCGAGTACGGTCCGTGATAGTCGGAGCCGCCGACGAGGAGCGACTTGTGATAGCTCAAACCGCCGGAGAGCTGATCGGCGAAGGAGCGCTCGACGCCGTACTTGATGTCCTGTGTTGTGATCGGAGATCCGTCGGCGAACTTCAGGCCGTCCTTGAGCGTGTAGGTCCACGTCTTGCCGTTGTCACTCGGCGTACCCGTGTTCGTCGCAAGGTCCGGAACGACCTTGCCCGGCTTGTCAGCGGTGATGTCCCACGTTGTCAGCCGGCGCATGATCAGGCCGAGTGTGGTGATCGCCAGGTTCTGGCTTTTCGCCGGGTCGAGGTCGATCTGAGTCTGCGGCGTCAGGATGGTCAGCGTACCGCCTTTGGCGGTTCCGCTGGTGGTTGCCGTGCTGCTCGAGCCGGCGGCTGTGCATCCGGTGACGAGCAGTACTGTGGCGACGGCCAGTGCCCCGGCTGCCTTGAGGTGTCTCATTCGATGGCTTCTTTCGCCATGCCGTTCGGTGCGATCGGTCGGATCGCCACGAGCAATGTTCTCCCGTGGCGCACCAGTTACACAAACGTGTGACGAAGTGTGAGATATGCCTCAGTTCAGCGGATGGCAGCTCCGGATGATGTCGGCCGGGTCGTACGTCGCCTTCACCGCTCGCAGGCAGTCGAGCACATCTCCCGGGTAGAACTGTTCTGGGGCGGCACTGGTCTCACGGAAGTTGGAGTAGTCGTGGGCCGCCCTCCACGGCTCGATCGCCTCGAGCAGGGAGCGCGCAGCTTCTTCGCATGCGATTACGGCTTGCGGTGTCGGCGCGATACCGATCGCGCTGACCAGGAATCGCCCGTGCAATTTGTTGACGGCCCCGCCTCGCGGATCGGGCCGGCCGAACGCGCCGCCGAGCATCCGGATGTCCAGAACCAGCAACGGCGTCTGCACGCCGGGGCCCGCGGAGTCGAGCATGGCCTCGATGGCACCCGCAGGCAGGGAGTCAAGGTTGACGCCGTCGGCCATTCCGGGCACCGGTCCGGGCGGGTCGAGGTGAATCTGCGACAGAGCAGCCGCGGGGATGCGCGCGAACGTGTTCATGAACGGGCCGAGTTCGGCGAACGGCGCCAGAATCGCTGCGGCCTCGTCGTCCGGTGCGTTGACCGCGCCGTCGATCGCGGCGAGGCTCTTGCCGCGGAGGAACTCGGGTAGATCGGGCATCGGCGGCAGATGCAGCAGGCGGGCGCACAGTGTGGCGCGCTCGTCGAGTGTCTCGGCTTCGCGCGAGAACACGGCGAGAACCTCCGCAGCCCGCTCGAGTGGGAAGAGCATCATGCCGGCGTGGACATCCGGCACCGCGAACGCCTCGAGTTCGATCGCCGTGACGACGCCGAAGCCGCCGCCGCCTCCACGCAACGCCCAGAACAGGTCCGGCTCGCTCGTCGCATCCGTTCGGTGGAACTCGCCGTCGGCTGTGACGAGTTCGATGGCCGTCACCGACGATGCGCAGAGTCCGTGCTCACGGCCGAGCCAACTGTAGCCGCCGCCGAGGGTGTAGCCGGTGATGCCGACATCGTGCGCCGAGCCGGCCAGCCCGGCCAACCCGTGGGTGATCAAGGCCGACGAGATCTGATCCCAGATCGCGCCGGAGCCGACGCGCACGCTGCGTGCGTCGGCGTCGACGTCCACCGTGGCCAGAGCGCTGGTGTGAACGAGAATCGTGTCGCCGAGGTCGCCGAGTCTGTATGCGTGATGCCCCGTTCCCTGAGCGGCAACTCGCAGGCCGTGCTCGGATGCGAAGCGGATGACCTCTGCGACATCCGCCGCGCTCATCGGCACGGCCACAGCCGCGGGACGTTGGTCGACAGCCAGATTCCAGGCAAGACGGGCGATATCCCAGGTCGGGTCTTCCGCTGTCACGATCTCGCCGTCGATCGTGCTCGCAAGCAAGCCGAGCGGCGCCGTCGATTGGATTTCAGAGATGGTCATCATGCTCCTTGGGCGATCGTCGTGAAAAGATGAGACATCCTCGCTCGGGACGTTGAGTTCGAGGGTACAACAATATGTTGGTATACGACAGGCCTTGTTTGGGGGTCTTGACGCCGCAATCGCCTCCCACAGAGACGCCGGTGGCCACAGGATTATCATGATGCCGTCGAATAGGCTGGCAGTATGACTGACTCTGTACCCGGAACCGGCGCTACTGCGTCCGGCAGCGACCACTCCGGCAGCGACCACTTCGGCATCGACCACTTCGGCATCGGAGAATCCGGGATCGATACGTCGGAACTCGACCCCGCGATCCGACCGCAGGACGATCTCTTCCGACATGTCAACGGGAGCTGGCTGGCTCGAACGCAGATCCCTCGGGACAAGGCACGCTACGGCGCATTCCACGTGCTCGCGGATGAGGCGGAGTTGGCCGTGCGAACCATTATCGACGGGGCCCAGGACGCTCCCGTCGGAACGGAGCAGCGCAAGATCGGTGACCTCTACTCGACCTTCATGGACACGGAGCGCATCGAAAAACTCGGATGCGCACCGATAGCGGGGTCGCTCGCGTTCGTGGACAACGTCGACTCGATCCCGCGCCTGCTCGAGGTGATCGGCAAGCTCGAGCGGCACGGAGTCAGCGGTTTCTACCAGCTGTTCGTCGACAACGATCCGGGGAATCCGGAGCGTTATCTCGTCTTCGCAGAGCAGGGCGGAATCTCCCTGCCGGACGAGAGCTACTACCGCGAGGAGAAGTTCGCGCGCGTGCGCGATGCCTATTTGAACCACGTGCAGCGGATGTTCGAACTCGCCGGCATCTCGGATGCCGCGCGCCGCGCCCAGAACGTTTTCGATCTCGAGACCGAGATTGCGGCACGGCACTGGGACAACGTGAAGAGCAGGGACAGCCAGAAGACCTACAACCTTTTCGGGTGGGACGAGGTGGTCGGGCTGTTCGCGGGAAGGTCGATCCCGGGATTCCCCTTGCTCCAGGGCAGGGGGTCGTTGTCGGGAGTTCCGGCCACGGCGCGCCACGCGGCCGCGCCGGGCGGCAGCGCACCAGGACCTGATTTGAACCTCTGGCGCAAGGCGCTCGGCGCCCCTGAACACGCGCTGGACGAACTCGTGCTGCGACAGCCGAGCTTCACGGCGGGACTCTCCGCGCTGCTCACGAAGGATCGCCTCACGGCCTGGAAGGACTGGCTCGCATGGCAGATCGTGCATGGCGCCGCGCCGTACCTTTCCGGCGAGTTCGTCGAGGCCAACTTCGACTTCTACGGCCGCACACTCACCGGTACCCCGCAGATCCGCGAGCGCTGGAAACGCGGCGTTTCCCTGGTCGAGGGCGCCATGGGCGAGGCTGTCGGCCGGGTCTACGTTGAGACCCACTTCCCTCCGGTCGCGAAGGAGCGCATGGATGCGCTCGTCTGCAACCTGGTCGAGGCGTATCGGCAGAGCATCCGCCGGCTTGACTGGATGGGACAGGGCACGCGTGAGCGCGCCGAGAAGAAACTCGACAAATTCACGCCGAAGGTCGGCTATCCACAGAAGTGGCGCGACTATTCCGCGCTGGAGATCGACCCGATCGATTTGCTCGTGAACGTGCGAGCGACGGCGCGTTTCGAGTTCAATCGTGAGCTCGGCAAGATCGGCAAGCCGATCGATCGGGCGGAATGGTTCATGACGCCGCAGACGATCAACGCCTACTACAACCCCGGCTTCAATGAGATCGTCTTCCCAGCGGCGATCCTGCAGTTCCCGTTCTTCGTCGCGGAGCGGGATGATGCGTCAAACTATGGGGCGATCGGCGCCGTCATCGGTCACGAGATCGGGCACGGGTTCGATGATCAGGGCTCGAAGTATGACGGCGATGGCCGCCTCTCCGACTGGTGGACGTTCGCGGACCGTGCCGCCTTCGAAGACCGCACCGCTGCCCTGATCGCCCAATACAACGCGCTCGCTCCGCTTCAGGTGCCGCATCACCACGTCAACGGTGCGCTCACCATCGGTGAGAACATCGGGGACCTCGGCGGCCTGGCGATTGCGTGGAAGGCATACCTGCTGTCGTTGGCAGGCAAGGAGCCCCCCGTGATCGACGGTCTCACCGGCGCCGAGCGATTCTTCCTGTCGTGGGCGCAGGCGTGGCAGCAGACGGGACGCGATGAGGAGGTCATCCGCCTGCTCGCGATCGATCCGCATGCACCGAATGAGTTCCGCTGCAACCAGATCGTGCGCAACATCGATGAGTTCTACACCGCGTTCGGCGTGACCGAATCTGACGCGTTGTGGCTGGACCCGGCAGAGAGGGTCACCATTTGGTGACAGCTGGCGAGGGCTGACGTGGCGAACCTGTGAGTTGGTGCGCCGACTTGGGCATTCACGTGCTTTGATGGTCAGCAGCGGGGCCGCGGATGGGGAAGCGGCGACGCTCACAGAATCGTAAGGAATGACCCCAGTCGTGACGATCCCAACCCAGGATTCGCAGCGCCATGCACGGCACGGTTCGGCGCGCCGGGGCAAGCATCGTGGGGCGGCGCGCGGGCAGAGCTTTGAGCGAGGGTTCTCGGCACTCGGCGACCTCGCCCTGGGCGGCGTACAAGTGTCCGCCCGCGCAACAGACTTGGCGACGGGTGCCGTACTGTTCTCGGTTGACGACCACGTCATCATGCCGACCGCGTCGATCGGCAAGATCCTGCTGCTTGTGGAAGTCGCCGCCCGCATCGAGGCGCAGCAGACCAGCAGTCTCACCATCATCGAGCGCACCGTGCAGGATGCCGTCGGCAATTCCGGAATTTGGCAACACCTGGCAGCGCCCTCCCTTCCGCTCGCAGATCTCGCCGCGCTGATCGGGGCGAGCAGCGACAACCTCGCCACCAATGTGCTGCTGCGGCAGGTCGGGCTGGATGCTGTCAGCCGGCGCACAGAGCAGCTCGGCCTCACCCGCACCGCACTGCTCGACCTGGTGCGTGACCATCGCGGCCCGGACGACGCCCCGCAGCTCTCCGTCGGCAGTGCGAACGAACTGACCTGGCTGCTGTCCGCCCTCGCCCGAGGCGAGATCGTGGATGCCGGAACGAGCCGGCGGGTCATCGCCTGGCTCTCCCTCAACTCGGATTTGTCTATGGTCGCGAGCGCGTTCGGGCTGGATCCGCTCGCGCACAGAACGGCCGACCATAACATCATGCTGGTGAACAAAACCGGCACGGATGCCAGTGTGCGCAGCGAGGTCGGAGTGCTGCGCGGCCCCCGTGCCGGTGTCACCTACGCCGTCTCGATGTACTTCGACGATTCCGAGTTGCAAACCCGGCTTTCCGTGCTCGACGGAATGCGCACAGTCGGGCTCGACTTGCTCGAATATGTGCATTAGGGCGCATTAGGCGACGGTTTCCGTCGCGTCGTGCCCGCCTCGCGCACATAATCGTCAAATTGAGAAACAAATGCAGAGTCGTGACCTAAAGGGGTTTCCAGATGGTGCATTTGTCGGCTACTGTCTCGCTAGCGCAAGAGCGAGGCTGCCGGCGCACCAGTCGGCAGCGCTATGGAATCAAAGGGGTACAGGATGGTACGTAAACGTGTGATTGGAGTCGTCGCCATGGCGGCGACCATCGCCTTCATGGTGGCGGGGTGCGCAAATCAGCCGTCAACGACGACGGCTTCGACATCCGCCGCAAGCAAGGTCGACCTGCCGGTCATGACCTCCGTTTCCGTGCCGACGGACGCGGTTCTTCCGGCCGGCGACGGCAGCGCGAAATGCCCCTCCGGGCTCACCATCGCCTACATTGGCGCTGAGACCGGCCCGAACGCCCAGCTCGGCATCAACATCTACAACGGTGTTCAGCTGGCGATCAACCAGGCGAACAAGGCGAACCCGGGCTGCCAGGTTGCGTTCAAGAAGTTCGACACAGAAGGCGACCCGACCAAGGCGACCGGCCCAGTGACCCAGGCGGTCAACGAGGCGGACATCATCGGCGTCGTCGGTCTGCCGTTCTCGGGCGAGTCGAAGGCCACAGGGAACATCTTCGATCAGGGCGACCTCGTGCACATCACGCCGTCCGCCACGAACCCGACGCTGGCCGACAACGGCTGGAAGACCTTCTTCCGCGGCCTGGGCAACGACTCGGTGCAAGGCCCGGCAGCCGCAACGCTGATGACCAGCATGCTGAAGGCCAAGAAGGTCTACGTCGTTCAGGATGACTCGGACTACGGCATCGGCCTCGGCGGCACAACCACCGCGGCTCTCGGCTCGAAGCTCGTCGGCCAGGACAAGGTGACCACCGGCCAGAAGGACTTCTCGGCTGTCGTCTCGAAGATCATCAACGCCAAGCCTGACGCAGTGTTCTATGCGGGCTACTACGCAGAGGGTGCTCCGTTCGACCAGCAGCTCGTCGCCAAGGGATTCACCGGCACCTTCGTCGGCCCCGACGGTGTGAAGGACGACCAGTTCATCAAGCAGGCGGGTAGCGCGTCCAACAACGCGTACTTCACGTGCCCCTGCATCCCCGGCGAACTGATCAAGTCCTTCGCGGATGCCTACGCCGGTGTCTCCGGTGGCGCTGCCCCCGGAACGTACTCCATTGAGGGCTACGACGCCGCGACGATCCTGCTCACCGGCATCGGCAAGGGCAACACCGACCGGGCCAAGCTGCTCGACTTCGTCAAGAACTATGACGCGAACGGGCTGAGCAAGCACTACAAGTGGAACTCGAAGGGTGAGCTCGCAGCACCCGCCGTGTTCGGTTACAAGGTAGCCAACGGCGCAATCGTGCCGATTGGCCCGATCAAGTAACACGGGCGTTGGGGGTGGCCTAGCCACCCCCAACATCTGTTTGGACCACCCTCTGTAATAGCCAACCTCGGTATTGACCAACCTCGGTATTGACCAACCTCGGTATTGACCAACCTTTGGCAGGCCTGACGACGTCGTCGGCCTAGGACCGGCATCGGAACCACATATGCTCCTTACACTCCTGGCGAACGTCCCCATGGACGACAACAGCTGGATCAGCTTCAACATCCCCAGCCTCATCCAAAACTTCTGGCCCGCGACATTCGACGGCCTCACCTTCGGAGCCATCTACGCGCTCGTTGCGCTCGGTTACACGCTGGTCTACGGCGTTCTGAGCCTCATCAACTTTGCGCACTCCGAAGTGTTCATCATGGGTTGTTACGGCGTTGTCGTCACCCTCACGGCACTCGGCTTCGGGCCGTCGACACCCAACCTGGGGTTCGGCGCGATTCTCGGAGATCTGCTGTTAGCCCTGATCGTCGGCATGATCGCCTCTGCTGCGACCGCCGTCATCGTCGAACGGGTCGCCTACCGGCCGCTGCGCAAGCGCAACGCGCCACGGCTGGCGTTCCTGATCACCGCGATCGGCGCATCCTTCGCCATCCAATACACGATTTTCATCGTCCGTGGAGCCAACCCGGAGCCGGCCGTCACGATGTTCGTGCCGACGCCGATCTTCGATATCTTCGGCACGATCGTCGACAGCCAGCAGCTGATCATCATCATCGCGGCCGTGGCGATGATGGTCGTCACCGACCAGTTCATCCGGCGCACCCGCACGGGGCGCGGCATCCGTGCAGTCGCTCAGGATCCGGATACGGCCACGCTGATGGGCGTCAACAAGGAACGCATCATTATCATCACGTTCGTGATCGGCGGCATCCTGGCGGGAGCCGCTGCACTGTTCTACGTCATGAAGGTGCCGAGCGGCGTGCTCTATAACGGTGGATTCGTGCTCGGCATCAAGGCGTTCGCCGCGGCAGTGCTCGGTGGCATCGGCAACGTCCGAGGGGCCCTGCTCGGCGGTCTGCTGCTCGGGTTGATCGGCAACTACGGGCAGCTCCTGCTTGGCGATTCGCAGTGGACCGACGTCATCGCCTTCATCGTTCTCGTTCTGGTTCTGCTCGTGCGACCGAGCGGGCTTCTCGGCCAGTCTTTGGGAAGGAGCAGGGCATGAATTCCGGAGACGACACAACGGCGATGCCGAGTGCTCGGGCCGCCCAGCAAATCGATGAGCGTGAGTCGGTCAACACCCCGCGACGCCTGAAGAAAGGGCGCTGGCGCCGCAAGTGGGACAGCATGCCGCGGTGGCAGCAGTGGCTCGTTCTGCTGATCGTCGTGGCCGCAGCCTATTGGCTTCCCGTCGCAAATCCGTGGGTAATCACGACCGAGCCGGGAAATGACTTTTCGATCGCGTGCTTCCAGATGTCGATCTATGCGCTGGTGGCTGTCGGCCTGAACGTGGTGATCGGGTTCGCCGGCCTACTCGACTTGGGCTATATCGCGTTCTTCGCGATCGGGTCGTACACCGCGGCGTTCCTGACCAGCCCCGACTCGTCGTACCTCCACATTCCGTACCTGTGGACACTGCCCGCGGCGATCCTCGTCGCGATGACGTTCGGCGTTGTGCTCGGCCTACCGGTGCTCCGACTGCGCGGTGACTATCTGGCCATCGTCACGCTCGGCTTCGGCGAGATCATTCGAATCCTGGCCACGATCATCCCAGCTGCGAAGGGTCAGGTGGGCTTCCAGAACATCGGGCGCCCGCCCGGCGGCACCACGGCGCATCCGCTGTTCTCGAACTCGAACGGCACGCCGTGGTATTGGCTGACGGTCACCATCATCATCATCATTTTGTTGTTCGTGGGCAACCTGGAGCGTTCGCGGGTCGGCCGCTCTTGGATCGCCATCAGGGAGGATGAAGACGCAGCCGAGATCATGGGCGTGCCGACCTTCAAGTTCAAGCTGTGGGCGTTCGCGATCGGTGCCAGCATCGGCGGCCTCTCCGGCGCCCTGTTCGCCGGCCAGATCGGTTTCGTGAACAATCAGAAGTTCGATGTGGTGACTTCGATCCTGTTCGTGGCAGCGGTCATCCTTGGCGGTTCGGGCAACAAGGTCGGGGCCCTGCTCGGTGGCGCGATCGTGGCATACATTCCGCTGCGCTTCACGGCGATAGCCGACTACAAGTATTGGATCTTCGGCATTGCCCTGGTGATTCTGATGATCTTCCGCCCGCAGGGCCTGATCGCGGCTAAGGCGCACCTGCTCACCTATGCGCGCGAGGCCCACAAACGGCTGGCCGCGCTCCGGCAGGCGCGTGGCGCGGACGGCAAGATTTCGCCGCGCACCGGTTCCATCTCAGCCCAAGAGGTGAAGCATGACAGAGGTGAAGCATGACTGAGCCAGCCGAAGAATCGGAAGAACGTGAGGCAGTGCCGCCTGCCGAGCCGGACATGACCGCGATTCCCGTCGATCTCGAGGTCGCAGAAGCAGCGGCGCCCGAACGAGAAATCAGAGTCGAGGTCGGCGAGGCGCTCATCGAGGTGAAGAACCTCACGATGAAGTTCGGCGGTCTGCTGGCGATCGACGACATCTCGTTCCAGATCAACCGGGGCGAGATCCTCGGTCTGATCGGGCCGAACGGCGCCGGCAAGACCACCTGTTTCAACGCGATGACCGGCGTCTACAAGCCGACAAAGGGCGACATCCTGCTCGAAGGCAAGTCGCTGGTGGGCAAGAAACAGCACAACATCACGCGGGCTGGCTTGGCGCGCACGTTCCAGAACATCCGGTTGTTCGGTGAGATGACGGCACTTGAGAATGTGGTGGTGGGCCTGGATGCCCGGCACAAGACGAGCGTCCCCGGCGCGTTGATTCGCTCGCGTCGGCACTATCGCGAAGAGAGCACGGCGATCGACCGCGCGCTTGCTCTGCTGGAATTCGTCGGTATCGCCGACAGTGCAGAGCAGCTTTCACGGCACCTGCCGTACGGGCACCAGCGGCGCCTCGAGATCGCGCGCGCCCTGGCGACAGACCCGAAGGTGCTCTGTCTAGACGAGCCGGCGGCCGGCTTCAACCCGGCCGAGAAGGACGACCTGATGGATCTCATCCGTGCGATCCGGGCGGATGGCTACACGGTGCTCTTGATCGAGCACGACATGCGCCTGGTGATGGGTCTGACCGACCGCATCGTCGTACTCGAGTTCGGCAAGAAGATCGCGGACGGCACGCCGGAAGTCGTGCGAGAAGATCCGCGCGTGATCGCCGCCTACCTGGGGGTTCCCGATGACGAATTTGCCTAACACGATCTTGCTTGAGTTGAAAGACGTGTCGGTGCACTACGGGCGCATCCGCGCGCTCAACGGCATCTCGTTCGCGGTCAACCAGGGTGAAATCGTCAGTCTGATCGGCGCGAACGGCGCCGGCAAGACGACGACGATGAAAGCGATCTCCGGACTACTGGCATTGTCGACGGGTTCGATCACGTTCGACGGCGAGGACATCACCAAACTGAAGGCACACCTGCGTGTCGTGCGCGGCATCTCGCAGGCGCCAGAGGGCCGTGGGATCTTCCCGGGCATGACGGTGGCAGAGAACCTCGACATGGGCACGTTCGGCCGGAAAGATCGAACCGGCGTAACCGACGACTTGGAGCGCGTGTTCACACTCTTTCCGCGCCTTCAGGAGCGACGCACGCAGGTCGGCGGCACGATGTCCGGTGGCGAGCAGCAGATGTTGGCGATCGGGAGGGCACTGATGTCCCGGCCGCGACTGCTTCTACTCGACGAGCCGTCGATGGGGCTCGCGCCGCAGTTCATCCGTCAGATCTTCAGGATCATCACGGAGATCAACGAGCAGGGCACAACGGTGCTTCTGGTCGAGCAGAACGCGAATCAGGCTCTGAACCGAGCCCATCGCGCGTTTGCTCTGGAGACCGGCGAGATCACCTATTCGGGCACCGGCAAGGAACTGCTGGCCAACCCTGCGATCAAGGAGATCTACCTGGGCGTTGCGTAGCCCGGCTGAAGCGCCTACTGCGGCTGCACTGTCTTCACGGTCAGCAGCGAAACATCCGTGTTGCTGCAGGCCGAAAGGCCGGTTGCCTTGACGAACACTGCCTGGAACGAGTGCGGCGGGTAGACGCGCAGGCCGTCGGCGGGCACGATCGTGCAGTTGCTCTCGAGCTGGGCGTTGACGATCTTCAACGGGGCCTGCACGACCCCGCCCGGCTGAAGCGTGTTCTGGACGATTGAGCTCGAAGTGTCTTCGGTCGCTGCCGCACCGAGCTGCGTGCCGTTGCCGTGACCGACGAACGATACCCCTGGGAAGCCGTGAAGCTCACAGGGCGTCGACCCGGTGTTGGTGAACAGGATCGGAACGAGTTCGCTGCCGGCCGCGCCGTTGGGCTGCCCGAGGGTGACTGAAAGCTGACCGACCGCGCAGCGCGCGACGGCCGGCGTGGCTGTCGATGTTGACGTCGGGCTCGTGCTCGGTGTCGCCGGCGCGCTCGTCACCGGTGAGCTGCTCGGCGGCACCGGCAACGCGTTGTTCTGCAGTGCAACCACAACGACAGCCGCGATCAGCCCAAGCAGAATCACCGCAAGGATCACGAACGTGATGATCAGACCGGTGCGGCGCGGGCTCTTGGCCGCGGCACCCGCCGGAGGTTGGACGCTCATTGCTCATTCCGTTCTGTCGGTGAACGCCGGAGCGCTTTGTGAAGGCCAGTATGGCGTGCGGACCGTCCGCGCTCCCGACAGCACGCCCGCGAACGTCGAAATTCGCCCCGATCAGTAAGATTGTCTGCGGCGGGAATCCCCCTGTTTTCACCCGGATCATTGGAGCAGTATGGCCGAGCAATCGCGTCTCGATTCCGTCATCACCCTCGCGCAGCATCGCGGGTTCGTGTTTCAGGCGGGCGAGATCTACGGTGGCTCGCGGTCCGCATGGGACTATGGACCCCTCGGCGTTGAACTGAAGGAGAACATCAAGCGCCAGTGGTGGCGTTCGATGGTCACCAGCCGTGACGACGTAGTCGGCCTGGACTCCAGCGTGATCCTGCCGAAGCAGGTCTGGGTCGCGTCTGGGCACGTCGGGGTGTTCTCCGACCCGCTCGTTGAGTGTCTCCATTGCCACAAACGATTCCGCGAAGACCACCTGATCGACGCGTTCGAACTGAAGAAGGGCCGCGCCCCGAAAGACGGCATGGCCGAGATTGTCTGCCCGAATTGCGGTACCCGTGGCCAGTGGACGCCGCCGCGCGAATTCAACATGATGCTCGAGACACACCTTGGCCCCGTTCAGGATGACTCGAGCCTGGTGTACCTTCGCCCCGAGACCGCTCAGGGCATCTTCGTCAACTTCGCCAATGTGCTTCAGACGGCACGGATGAAGCCGCCGTTCGGCATCGGCCAGATCGGTAAGAGCTTCCGCAACGAAATCACGCCGGGCAACTTCATCTTTCGCACCCGCGAATTCGAGCAGATGGAACTCGAGTTCTTCGTCGAGCAGGGCACGGATGAGGAGTGGTTCGACTACTGGATCGACCGGTCGTGGGAGTGGTTCGTGGACCTCGGGATCGATCCGGAGAACCTGCGCCGCTATGAGCATCCGAAGGACAAGCTGTCGCACTACTCGAAGCGCACGATCGACATCGAGTACCGGTTCGCTTTCGTCGGCGGTGAGTGGGGCGAACTCATGGGCGTTGCCAACCGCACCGACTTCGACCTGACGACGCACTCCAAGCACTCGGGCAAGGACCTGTCGTTCTTCGATCAGGGCAAGAACGAGCGTTGGGTCCCCTATGTGATCGAGCCGGCGTACGGCCTGACGCGTGCGCTGATGGCGTTCCTCGTCGACGCGTACCACGAGGAAGAGGTGCCGAACGCGAAGGGCGGTGTCGACAAGCGCACCGTGTTGAAGCTCGACCCGCGCCTGGCGCCCGTCAAGGCGGCCGTGCTGCCGCTGTCGCGCAACGAGAAACTGTCCCCGCTGGCCCGCACGGTCGCGCACGAACTGCGTCAGTCCTGGAATGTCGACTTCGACGACTCGGGAGCGATCGGACGGCGCTACCGCCGCCAAGACGAAATCGGCACCCCGTTCTGCGTCACTGTCGACTTCGACTCGCTGGACGACAACGCGGTCACGGTGCGCGACCGCGACACCATGCAGCAGGATCGGGTGCCGATCGACGGCTTGCACGCCTACCTTGCCGAGCGGCTTCGAGGAGCGTAACCGCCGCGTTGCAGCCTGGGCACTGGCGTGCCAGCGATAGCGTCACGGCATGCCAGCGATAGCATCACGGCATGCCAGCGATAGCATCACGGCATGCCAGCGATAGCATCACGGTATGACTGAGCTGTCGCGTCGGCACGTCCTCACGTACGGTGCGGCGGGCGCGGCGGGGTTGCTGCTGGCTGGATGCGCTCCGACGAAACCGGCGCACACACCGACCCACACGGCGACCCCCGTCGGCCCACCCGACTGGAGCGCGCTGGCTGG
>Ga0208357_1000974_pt1 | contig 21764 bp, 38 predicted proteins | sample NGESurdeep092012_6_FD_184487 | JGI IMG/M metagenome (GOLD analysis project Ga0208357, IMG submission 184487) | Arctic peat soil microbial communities from Barrow, Alaska - NGEE Surface sample F52-2 deep-092012 (SPAdes) | ecosystem: Environmental > Terrestrial > Soil > Wetlands > Peat ... | reverse complement strand
TTATTATCTTCGATCTGCTTTTCAATCTTTGTAAAATGAGTATCTAGACTCTGTATAAGGGAAGCAACAATCTCTCCATGTGCATGTAAGGCAGTAGCTAATGCTTCTACCCTTACTTCAAGTTCTTTATTGAACATATTCTGGGTTTTTGTCTTCATCTTTCACTGCTTTCCATATTCCTTTTAATTTTGTTATTCTAAAACTTGTTCCACATTCTGGATTTGTACAAACAAGAATCGTATCTCCGAGTGGCTTATCATCTTCCAACAATCTTCGCAACTTTGTCAATTTCTCCCCACAATGCAAACAACTATTTAATCGACACTTCTCACATCTCTCATTAGTTCCAGACACCAAACTCTTCTTACACATCCAGCATCTAACTTTAAGAATTCTATCCGTAGAAAACTTTGCGGGAATGTTATCGAGTTCTTGTTCGTCTCTTTCCATCGGATATAATGTAATTATATTTTATTTATTATACTGAATCAAGTTGAGTTATCCACAACCTCATTTTGCTTAGTCCACTTCCAATTTCTAGCCTCGTCGTTAAATGGATGAATCCACAACCTATCTCTCAACCGACCATCTGGCTCTGGTGGACCTCCCCACTTAGCAATAAAATAATCTCTTGTCGTCTTAAAGTCCTCGTGCGAAGCCAGCATACTTCCCGCCCTTGCTTCCATACGAGTGCGACTACCAAAATGGTAATATAGTGCGCTTGGACACTTAATCGCATTTAAACCAGCCAATCTCACTCTCCGATGGGCATCATTATCTTCATGATAGCTCGGATAAAAACCTTCATCCGCCTCACCCACTTCATCCCAGAACTTCCTATTTATCATGAACGCTGAAAAATCTGGACTCTCAGGTTTTTCTAATAACTCATACTTCGTTAAATCTAAATTAAAAAGATTTTTTACATCTCCTCCACAATCTTCCTTAACATTCATTGCAGTAATCATCACAATTTCTGAAGGCTGTTTCTCAAACTCATCCACAAGTCTATCTATACATTCTGGGTGGAACACTACATCGTTATTTATTACGAATACATAATCACATGCATTATTAATTAAACAATCCTTTATTCCATAATTCCACGACGCCGCAACTCCAACATTCGAATCATTTCTCTTGTAGTGAAAATTATCTGAGATTCTTTTCGTTGCTTCTATTTTCGTAGTATCATCGGAGCCATTATCAATTAATACAAAATACAAATTGTGCTTAGATTTAATTGAATTAAGTGCGGGCTCAGTATATTTAGTCCACAGATTTATGCACGGAATAACTACGCCTACCTTTTTCATTTGTTTACCTTTCTCTCTTTAACTTTTTTTCCATGATACAACCTTTGCCTTTCTGCCTTACAATCAATACAAGAAACATCATCCCTCTTCCAATGCCTTGTTACGATCTTAATAGGAGCTAATGGAAAATACTTTTTATGGGTGGTACACTCTAACATATAAATCATTGTAATGCTTGGATAATTCCTTCTTCTAATGTTATCTTAGGTTTATAGATTGAAAAGAACTTATCCGTCTGAGCCACTCTATACATAACACCAACCGGTTTTGAAACATCGTGCACTATTTCTTTTGGAACCCACCGATGGACATTAAACATCATTTCGGCTAATTGATTAAACGACGTCGCTCGACCAGTTCCCATATTCACTGGCGTCTGAATGTTTTGCTTTATAACTTCAACCACTCCTTCAACGATATCATCTATATGAATAAAATCTCGAGTTTGTTCGCCATCTCCCCAGATTGTGAATGGATCTTGGAACTTCTTAACTCTGTCTATAAATGTTGGAAATGGATACGTTAAATCTTGATCCGCTCCATACCCGGAAAACGGTCTTATAATATGAACGTCGACTCCCTGCTTCTGCGCAAATCCCGCAAGCATCTCTCCGGTAATCTTTGTCCAACCATAAGTAAAGTCCGGCTCTTTAATATTTGTTAGATCAATATCGTCTTCTTCTAATTTTTTGCGATGAACTGCATATTGATATGCTGTAGGATAGGCCGCAGAACTAGAAAAGTAAACTATCTTTTTTTGTTTCGTGCGAATACTCCAATTGAACATATCTGCATCAATAGATAAATCAGTTGCTACGGTCAATGGCTCTCCCTCAATCTTTTCTCTTCCTCCTACTATTGCGGCCGCATGCACAACGATATCCCATATATGTTTATCTGTTTTAAAAAAATCTCGACAATCATAACCACTTTTTATATCTACTCCAAAAACAAAATCTCCTTTAGATTCAAAATATTTTTGAAAGTGCCTACCAACAAATCCTTCGTTGCCAGTTATGAGTATTTGTTTCATCGATGTTTCTCTTTTACTTTTTGTGCATCCGCAGACTGTTCCCCTCCTCTAGAAGAAGTTATCGACCCTTCATGTAAACGATACTTAGCAACAAACTCATCTAAGAATACTGGCTCTTTTATTTTCCACAATCTAATCCAGTAATCATAATCTTGAGCTAATTTAAAATGTTCGTCAAAATATCCAACTTGCCCAAACATTATACGACTCCAAAATACAGTTGGCTGACATATCGTATTATTTTCTAATAATTCGTCTAAACTTGTTGGTCTGCCACCAGCCCCGCCCTCTTTACCATCTTTATCTATATAAACCATCTTAGCATATAGCCATTTCTCACCATCCAGACTCTCGCCAAACGCGTTCTTAACTGTACTTAATACATTGTTATCATATAACATATCGTCATCGTTCATTTCGAAGATTACATCACCAGTGCAATTCTGCAATGCTTGGTTTAAAGCATTTGTAATTCCAGAATCAGAAGTAAGGATATATTTAATTCTATCTTTATTTTTTGCTATTGCGGCAGAAATGTCAAAATTTCTAATTGCTGGGCTATTCAAACATCCATCTTTAATGATGAGTTCCCAATCTTGATGAGTTTGCTCTAGTACGGATTTAATAGACTGGTAAAGCATCGACGACCTATTAAATGTTGGAGTGATGATTGAAAATTTCATTTTTTAATCAAGAACATCTCATAAAGCGATTGTGCGTAGCTTGGATTTCTTCGCTCTGCCTCTCTTACAATCTCCCAATCTTTGAATTCCTCGAACACTTCATTTACTTTTCCCTTATTCCACAAATCATAATGAGCTGGCGATAACTCGTCGTCGAAGTTGATCTCGAAAAAGAATCTTCCTCCAGGTTTCAATACTCTCCATATTTCTTGAGCCATCTTTTTTGGATCTGGAGTGTGATCAATAACGTTACAACAAAATGCGAAATCTAATGAGCTATCTGCGAAACTCATATTCTCTCCGCTCTCTCCGATGTACTCAACTGTCGAATCATCCAACTGAATTTTTTTATTGTACTCAGAAAGTAATGGCTCCACCGCAAAAACCGTGGAATCTTTATTTCCTCTAAACTCAAAAATGGAAAGCATCCCACTTCCGACATCAACTCCAAGTCCAGTTTCTTTATCTAGCTCTGGCTGAAAGTAATCAGTCTTTTCTTTCCAATCTCGCTCTCTCCATTTTAAGAACTCAGCCGCTCCAACAGAATCAAACAATCCATTCCAGAAACCAACCTCAGTAGATTCGTGACTATTCATTATGTTAATATTTGATTTATAACCTTCTCCCAACTCACTATCTCGGCTTGATAGTTTTTAGGATTATTATATGCCTCTAAGATTGCTTTCTTTAAATCCTCCCTATTATGTGGATCAACAGCTGGAGCACTAAGCCATTTATTTCCTCTATTAGAAGATGAATTAACTATTGATGTCCCAGTTGCGGCGGCTTCTAACACACATAAATTATTTCGCTCACTTCCCGATGCGCAAACATATACTTTAGCTCTATTATACAAACTATTCAATTCTTGTTGAGAAACGCCTTCTAATACAATATCATTTTCATCTGCCAATTTCCTACAGCCAGCTATTTCGTCTTCATTCCAAACAGGCCCTGCAGTTATAAATGGAAGATTTAATTCCTTACATAACTCAGCAAGTTCTAAATGACCCTTCGTCTGATCGTATCTTCCAGCAGTCATAACGAATTGCCTATCTAAATCTATATCATGAAAAATATTCTTGTCCACTCCATTAGGAATGATATAAATCCTATCATGAAATAGTGGGTGTTCTTCGAGTAGTTCTTTCTTCTCTTCTTCCGATAAACAATAAATAGCTTTTGCCCCTTCTAAGATTTCTCTCGTTCCTTCTGGCGTTATATCCGAATAGAACCCCGGATAGAATATGGCAAATACTCTGTAGGGAATATTAAATCTTTTTACATTTTGAAATTGATGATAATTCCAACCCATTTGGCAATGAAAAATCCAACATTCATCCCTCCCCATCAAATCCGGACCGAGACTCCACTGATAATCCACATCATGCCCTAACTTTTTTAGAACCTTCTCGTATTCACGAAGTTGAATCATATCTCCGCCCTGATGATCGGCCTCATTGCGGTTTAATAATGTTATTTTCATTACATTCCACGAGGAAGCTTTTTAGGCTTTCTGAGTTTAAGCGGCTTCCAGTTTTTAGGATTACTAAACTTCTCGAATTCTTTTAAATCATCCGCAAGCCTCCACATCTGACAATTTCCACATCCAAAACTATATTCTTTACAACGTTGCCACTTCTCCTTTTTAACTCGTTTCACGAACTCTTTGTAGATTTGATGAAATGTCATATTAGTAATTGTAGTATAAAATAGTTATTTCCTAATATCAATCTATCGACCAAGCATTAAAAGATCTAACTCCTCCTTCGTGTAAATTATAATCTTGTGATTTTTATCAAACTCATATTGTTCAAACTTCTCCTTAAGATCCCTACCACTAACTCGAAGTAGAATATTATTTGCAAACACAGTATTAGTCACCTCTTCCAAAGAAGTTACTCGCACCAGAACATCTTGTTTTATATATTTTTTTAAAGCATCCCCCGGCCTGGGCCATTGAAAAAAATCTCCTACCTTTAAATACTTAATTCTAGATCTTCTCATCTTCCTAGTTCTTTTAAGTCCAAATAATCTTGTACTTCATCTTTATCTAGAACCATTATAAATCCGCTCTTTGGGAACCTCATATTTTGTAAAGTTCTAGCCCCACCAAGATCTGGATTATATTTAAGCTCGACTTGAAAGAGTTCTAAGCGACTAGAGTCAACGCTAAAAACTTTCAAAACATCAAACCTATAAGGAATGAACATCCCCTCCTTCAATTCGCTTGCGTGTATTTTTTTCATTTACTTAAAAGTATTAGATCAACTTCTTCTTTGTCGTAGATATTACACCCGGTATCTTTATCAAGATATATCCATCCACTGCCACCATTTATTACGAGTTCTTTTATTGATTCAAAACGCATAAATATTTGTCCATCCTCTTTCGAAAAAGATAAACCACTAATATCATCTCTCCACGATGATATTTCTAAAATTTCTTGAGGCAAAGAAAATGCTCTATCCGTCCAATCTTGCGTAAGCCCCGGAATCTCTTCTGCAGTAAAAAAATCTCCCACCTTCAATTCTTTAACAACTGTTTTTCTCATTGAATTAACATCATTAAATCCGCCTCCTCTTCATCGAGAACCTTAACAATTGTTGCGCGATATAATTGTAATCTTGTTGTTTCTTTTGTTTTAAAATTATAGAAACGTATACGAATGGGGTCGCCATTTTTATCGCCAGTTCCTTTTACTCGGCCAAAGACTTCTTTGACTCTAGGCTGACTCCAGCCGTATCCACGACCCATGTATTGAGAAACTCCATCGTCAATTTCAACGACAATGATATCCCCCTTCTTCAATTCATCGACTCGTAGATTTTTCATTCTTGTAAAGTTAGTAGGGCAACATCGTCTTCTGTTATAACTCGAAATTCCTCTTCGACATCTATAGGATCTACTACCCAATCTACAATATCATTAAAATCAGTTCGTTCTAAATATTTATCATGAAAACGTAGTTTATAATGAGTGGCGCTCCATCGTCTTAGTACACTCCAAGAACGCTTATCTTCTGATTTATCGTTAAGAAACCAATCTCCTTCCTTTAATTCTGCTGGCTTAACTCTTATCATTCATTCATGGCTCTTAGACTTTCGGAGTCTGGGCACTTGCAGGCCTTTATATGTTTATGACAAGTGGCACAATGTACTTTTGAATTTCTAGGGATACTTCTAATGACTAATTCTTTTTGAATCTTACCAAAACACTTATCGCATAGTTCTGGAATATCATTTTTTACCGCCGTCCAAGTAACTTCAATCTCATCACCACATAATTCGCAATATTCTTTTTCGATTGTCTGAGCATATCCCGTAGTATAAGTATTCACACTTGGATAGTTAATTCCCGTTCCGCCACCTGCATAAAGATTTGGACTTACGTTTGGGGCGCTAGTATTGGGATTATTTCCCGCATTCGGTAAAGAAGTTCCTCCAGACGTTGTGGTTGTGTGAGTCATACCACTTTGAGCGGTAGGAGGAATATAATTTCCACCCATTATCATCCCCTTCTTCTTTTTAAATAATTTTTTTAGGTTCATGATTGTAATATTAATAAATCAGACTCTTCTTTATCCATTATATGTGCTTCTGATGAAATTCCAATAATCTCGCCTTTTTCTAAAGTAGTATACATATTTCTTTCCTCCAGAACTATCGCAGGAATAGCATCATCGCAATCGCATCCACTATGATAAATAGGAGCATCTTTAGTATCTAAAATCTTAATCCACACATTGGCTATGGCTCCGTGGCCTCCGTTATTTTTTAAGAAGTATATCTCACCCGCCTTACATTCTTTTATATTCATTTAGACCTTATATTTTAATAACTTTCCCCACGGAACTTTTCCATCCTCGATTGCTATCCACATAACATCGTAATTCGGTGCTTTTGCTGGGAAAGTGCCCTGAGTGTCAGTGAAGTAGCAAAGGACTTTTGGCTCAGTCTCTTCTTTCTTAATCAAGTTGAACACCGGATTGAAATCAGTTCCGCCACCGCCACTTACTTTAATCTTGCTAGCGTCAAACTCTTCAAGCTCTACGAAAGGACTCGCGTCGGCGTCGCAAAATGTCAGCCGAACTTTCACTTTATCGTATGCCCCTAAGATCCCCCGAAGCTCAGACATGAACGCCGATAATTCCTTATCACCAATCGAACTCGATGTATCAATTGCAATTGCGATCCAATTCAACTGCTCTCCGTCCTGAATCTCGGGAAGTAAAAAGTCCGCCTCTAAGTATCTCCGGTCCACGGGAGTAAACGTGTAATCCCCCTGCCACGGCATCGCATATTCTCTAAGCAAGTTCCTCCAGTCTTCTTTGGGCGTTAGATCCTCGTATACTCGCTTTAGCCAAGCCGGCTCTTTGCCTTGCGCCTTAGCATACTCCGCCGCCTGTTTAATGCGCTCATCCCATTTCTTCTCGAGCTCCTTTGCTTGTTTGCCTTGCGACTTCCCCCACATACTCTTATCGCAAATTCCAGAATCAATCATCTTCTGCAAATCCTCCTTGCTCATCTTCGGCATATTCTTTAACAAGTCCATGTACACTTCTTCCGTTGCCCAGCCCTCATACTTCTTATCGAGAAGACATCCTTTAGGCAAGCTAAACCTACTGTCTTCATTAATCATAAGATTAATAACATAGTCACCTGCCAAATTAAAAATGCTAATCTGCTGTCCGGTGCTAGGGTCAATTGCCATCCCGGTATAATTCCTACCACGCCAAATATGCTTTAAAAACAAATGCCCCGCTTCGTGCATGAGCAATGCCATTTGTTCCTTTTTACTATGTTTGTTCCAGAACTCCATATTAACGAATAATGTTTCGCCGTCGACACCTAGTGTGGATAATTTCTCTTTCTCTACTTCCTCTACTGGCAAGGCATAGAGTATTGAGCCTAAGAATGGCATTTTGTTGAGGCACTTCAATTTCGCTTCTTCGATCGAAAACCCATTGTTCATATCTTTATTTATTATTTTTATTTTTAGCTCCGTAAGGTCGACCTTTCATCCCGCAAAACTTTCGGCAATTCTCGCCTAAGGGTTTTGTCTTACACTGAATACAAAGTTTTTTCTCTATCTGTTTCATAACCTAATTATAACTGATTGTTTTTCAAACATCAAGAGGAGTTATCCACACCCTCACATTCCAAGAGTCGCTAGGTCTGTCTCTTCTTGCGCTACGAAATATTCTCCTTGATATTCGAGATAATGCTCTTTCCCGCAAGCACCAATTCCACCCACCCCTCCACTCATGATAGATGTTATGCGAAGCAAACAATTACAAGTATGCTTACAGGGGAATCCATTCTTGCTATGCACTAACTCTTTCTGAATCCCTCCGCAACTAGCAACCATCCATATACAATCACCAACCATGATTTCCTGTAAATGTTTAGTTCTCTTTTTCATTACTGTTTCAATGTAAGTAGTGCGTCTTCATTCCTATCTGGCATCCAACCAATACCTTTCGCCAACTTTACATCCCACTGACCGTCGCTATCTTTGAAATACTCATAGCTACCTTCCGGCAATCTAGTCCAATACTCTTTCGCTTCTGCGTAAGTTTTCTTACCAACCCAGTTAGCTTTTATAACCATATACAACCCCAATGGCCCGGTATCCTTACTGTAAGACAACACCATGATTTGCGGATCTTTGTGCTTCTTATCGTGCTTTTGATACCATGTTCGTCTTTCGTATTTGATCCAAGCCATTATCTTACTGTGTTAGCTTAAACAAATCTGCTTCTGGGCCAGTTATGAAAACACAGCTATCGTAATACATTGGCCACTCCTTCCCACACTTGCACCTCATCATCTTTTCGCCCTTCTCGTTTTTATCTATAATAGCCAAACATTTATCGTTGCTATATAGTACATTGCCAGGGATTGAGTATAGAAATGTATCATTGCCGTGAGCGCACAATATCACATCACCGACTCTCGCATTTATACTCAACCCATTCTTCGTCTTCATGATTACTCGTCGTCCTTCTCTTTCTCAAACAGTGCCGGGTGGGCAGTCCTAAACTCCTTGAACTCAGTCGAGTGGGAAATCTTATTGAACCATTCCGGAGACTTATCCGATAATAGTTTAATTACCATCGTCCCGAACTCAGCCGAGAACTCATCAATGTACTTGAATACATTTTCCCAATGCTCCGGCTTAGCCGCCACAACAATAGCCATCGAAGTAGCCCACAACACATCCAACTCTTTCTTATCGGGAACGCGCTCTTTCTCTCCCCTTAAGATTTTTTGGATGTCAGGGACTCTTGTATACACTTCGCAGTATGCTTTGAAGTCAGAGGCAACGCCCGCTCCTACGGCGGCATCTACCGGTTCATTTATCATGAACAGATCTGATGCAAACGACCAACTCCTCGGCGATGGGAATGTCTTCTCCGCATTCTTCGGCGGAACAAACAAGTGTTGCGGAAACTTATGCAGGAATGCGATAACCCTATCTGAGATTCCATTCTGCACTGCCCAGCTTCGCCACTCTTCTGCGTCTGGTCGCTCCATCTCATAATGGATAAACCTATTTGCTAACGGAGGTGGCATCTTCGTAATGTTGCCAGTATCTTCCGTCCTATTACCAGCCGCTACGATGGACCACTTTGCTGGGAGTTTATATTCCCCCAACGCCCTATCGAGAATTAGCTGATACCCCGCATTCATAACCGTCATCGGTGCTAAGTTGATTTCGTCTAAGAACAAAATCCCCTCTTCACCATCACGCTCTGCTATTGGTAAAAACCCTGACGACACCCAAGTTGCAACTGCATCCTTTCCTTTCTCCCTAACAATTGAAGGCAAGCCTCGCAAGTCAACTGGGTTAAGAAGTGAAAGCCTGATATCAATACACTTAATACCAAGGTCCTTCGCAACCTGCCTTACTGAATCTGACTTGCCAACTCCTGCTGGACCATGAATCATCACCGGCAAGCTATGACCTGTGTCAATCAATAACTTGTGAGTCTTTTTCACGATCGACTTCATATCTCGGATTGTAACTTTTTGCATGTGTTAATTAATTATTGTTTATTTCGCTTCTCGACCTTTAACTTAAGTATATAGCATTGATTTAAAATATCAAGAGGAGTTATCCACACCACATTTGTCTCACTTATTGCTTATTCTAAATCAAGCCAACCCCTATTCTGTAAATACCACTCGACCGATTTCTTCATAGATTCCTCTAATGACCTAGGATATGTATAACCTAAAGACTTAATCTTCTCGCCATCCAAAGCATAACGCAAATCATGTCCAGGGCGTTCTTCGTGAAAACTCACCAGTTCGTATATTGGCTCAATTCCTACATAGCCAGCAATTAATTTAACCATATCTTCGTTACTAATTTCTTTCTCACCAACAACATTCAATCTTGTTAGCTCATTATAATCTGGGTACATTTGAGCATCTATATTATTTAGTATCCACACCAACGCATTAGCATGATTTCTTGCGTGGAGATAAAAACGCGTTCCAGATTTGGTGCGATCTTTATTGGCATGAACTTCTATTTTTTCACCGAGTAAAACTTTTCTAATAACTTTAGGGAAAAACTTCTCAAAATCTTGAAGCTCTCCAAAATTATTCATCGTATTCGTAATAATGATTGGTAAGCTATACGTCCTCCAATACGAAAATGCTATTGCCTCTTGAGCCGCCTTAGATGCCGAATATGGATTTGATGGCCGTATCGCACTCCACTCTTTATGATCCACCCCCTCCGGAGCATCTCCGTACACTTCATCGGTTGAAACCTGTATAATTTTTTGAGGGTTTATTTTCCTACACAATTCTAGAACATTCAAAACTAAGTTAACATTGTTCGTTATAAAAGGAACTGGGTCAGTGATTGATCTATCGACATGCGATTCTGATGCACAATTAATAACATACTCTACATCGCCGATTTCTTTTATTTGCCAATCATTGAGTGGCGCATTTAAATCGTGTGTGATAATTTTAACTCTATCTTTATTATCTTGATAATGCCTACTTTGTAAAAGTCTCTGCGGGAGACCTTTATGTTGCCAGCTCGCTATTCCAACTATCTCCCAGTCGGTATTAGTTAAGATTTCATCTACGATATGTGAACCGATGAAGCCCGCCATGCCCGTTAATAGTACTCGTTTCATACTTGCATCGGTATGAATTTCTGCTTATCTCTAAAATCCTGCAGGAATCTTTTCTGCGCCTCTTGATATATAACCCAATCCCATGCATCCCCCGGCTTCTCTCCATGGCTCGGGTTTGTTATATTGTAATGCCAGGCTTTATTATTATCAATCCATTGAGAAATCTTTTCGATACCGAGATTTTCCTTCGCCCACTTTTTACACATCTGATTATATCTTGATTCACCCATCGTCCTTCCACTAATATGATCGCACTCCACTCCAAGCACTGCAATCTTCCAATCATGTTGTAAAGTCCACGCCGACAATACTCTGTCATAGAAGTGGTGAGGCAACTTCCAATTATCCAACGGCAAACTTTCTAAGCACTCTCTTCTAAAAATCATACTGCACCCATCCAACTGACAAGCATTTCGTAATTGTCCGGTAACGTCTTGACCGTGTCCACTGATAGAACTCCCACTCCACTTCTCGGCAAGCGTCCTGCCCTGAAAACTTCCCATTGTTCCACCTCCTCGTCCACCATTAACTCCCCAAGAATTACTACCGATCATTCCAATAAGTCCTAGTTTACTGTCACCTCTAAAAGCATTTCCTACCTGAGCAAACCATCGAGGATTCCAAATGATAAAATCGCTATGTATGAATGCAAGAATATCAGAGCTCGTATTCTCTAATGCTATCTTAAAAACTGGATAACTTCCGAATGGCTCTTCGAATCTTATTACCCTAACGTTGGGAAGATCTGTTTCAAATGGCGTATCGCTTCCATTATCAATAATTAGGATTTCGAAATCATCCGAATCATTATCTTTTGTAAGAACTTTAAGATTCTCGTTAAGCAATTCAAACTGATTGAGACAAGAAATTATGAGTGTCGTCCGCATTAGAAAAGTTTCACACCAGCCTTCTCTAATTTCTGCATGATGACTATTTTTTGATCATCGTCCATCTTTCTACTTCCAAGCCCACCAATTGCTAAACTATTTATTTCCGCTACTGCCGGATTAAATGCGCTCAGCCCGTTTGTCTGTTTTAAGCACCACTGAATAAATGATGCCGTGCCCGCTTCTTTCACTGCTAAAGTTTGATCTAACTTAACTGCAAGGTATGCTTCCCTTTGCTCGGTTGTTAATTCTGTCATTGTTATTTTTTCTTTTTTATCGCGGCCTTTATTTCCTTCTTTAATAGAATAGAATTATCAAAAACCCAAGTAATCACCCAGCCATCATCTGCCTCTGCCTCTAGAACATTTAAAGTAGTTTGGCTAACTCCCGCCAACGTCTGCTGAACAAGTAAGATTTTGTATTGTGTTTTCACTTGATTCTCAGGTAAAATGCCCCCACGAGTTTCATCGTAACTTGATCTATAACTTTTTTCCCAATAAGCTTTCCCGATACCAAAATCTTATCTCCCTCGCTTAGTTCCTTTGATGCATTGAGTGCATTATCTCCATAGAAAGAACAGTGAATCAAATCTGCATACTTTTTACCTTGTGTCTCGATATAAACGTTTACATAAGGCCCTTTATCTTTAGCCTCTCCTTTATTGATTGAGATGACCCTTCCACTCACCTTCACTTCGTTTATATCAAACATTTTGAGTATTAAGTTTTTTGTTTATATTTTTATTCTAAAATGGTTTCTAGGTTTAATCAAGTATTGTCTGTGTGGATAACTCCCCCTCTTTAAAAACTCTCTTAACTTCTCCTGCTGGGCAGTGCCAAGGACAGTGCTTACACGGGGATTTTCCTGCATACTTCAATCTCCGTGCTAAATTAAGCTTATCTTTATTGCTTCTACGATATTCCGTTGTGCGTATATTTATCCTTTCTTTATCGCGCCAGTATCGTTCACGCTCTATCTCTCGCTTACGAATTATCTTAGGATCTACCCCTTTTAGTGGTAATCTCCAGCCCATTTTAGAAGGTGTAATTTCTTATCTCACTATCATCAACATCAAAACTTTTCGGCAAAGGCACATATTTCTGATCCTGACGCTCTGCTTGACCTCTATGCATCAAATCTAAGTCCGCTTGCTTCTCTAATTGTTGTCTAGTAGCCGCTTCAATCTTTCCAGCACCATCCGTAACATCCCAAGCCGCCGCTGGAATAGTAAACCCGCTTGTTACAAACTCATTCATCTCAGAAAACGCGAACCATAATGCCATAAGCGAATCTCCCGTATGTCCATCTGGCCAGCTCCTCAGTTCGTTTAGCAATTTAGAACACTCATCGATTGTCCTAGCATCATTCCGGGCATAGGGAATGATAAGCTTTCCTCTTTCTAAAAGTAATGCAATACTATTCACACCAATCTCGGGGTCAAATTTCTCACCACCCGTATGATAACCTCTCACCGGGAATCCAAAATCCTCCAAATCTTGTACCATTGACTCCTGATAAGCCACGGATTCCACACGTATCCCGTTATGATTGATTTGCTTATACTTTGACTTGACCATCTCGCGAACTTGGTTTGGAGTCATCTTTCCTCTAGTTATATTTCTAATAATGTAATCGCCAGTCTTAATGTTTCCATCACCATTTTCAACTCTATCCAATGTCAAAAATACGGTATCGTCAGAACCCTTCTTCAAAGATATTGCCAAGTCCAATCCAGCCGTTACAATGCTCATTCTGAGATTCTCTCTCGGCTCATCTTGAAGCATCATATCTTGCCCTTTCTTTATTGCTAACTCTAACCATTCGTTCTTTATCTTTTGATCTGGGCGCTCACTTGGGTCGCATTGATACATTCTCGCAAATGAATACGGATTCGAAAGCTTAATCAAATATAGATCTTTATATGGGAACAGGCTAGGCCATAAAACTTGCACCCCCTCTTCCATTTCAACTTTATGCTCTTCATAAAATTGCTCTGCTTCCTCTACGCGAATTTCTGGAGGCTTATGTTCGTCTAATCGAACGTCAGCCCACTCCTGCCATAACTCACTATGCACCGGCTCTGAGATAATTGATTTTAAACTTTTTCTATAATCAAATTCCGGGCTCTTTAAAAGATGCGCAATCAGATCGTCTGGATGCCAAGAGTTTCCAACGTAGATAATTCGACCTCCAGGAACCAAACAAGGCTTAATCGTAGTATCAAACCAATCCTTCACCTTGCGTCTTTGTTCCTCAGATTCTGAGTTCTGTTGGTTTACAATATCGTCTGCAATAATAATATCAGCTCTTTTTGAAAGAATAGAACCGAACAAACCCACCGCCTGAACAGTAGATTCTTTAATGTTTAGCTCTTTTCTTTCTACAGTAAATGCAGAACTAGACCATTTAGCTGGCATCTCCATTCCAGCCACCTCTCTCATTTTTGGAACCACCCCAATACCGTCTGGGTCAATGATTCTCGCCCAAGCTTTATACTTTTCATTCCTATCAATATGATCTAACATCTGACTAATAAATCCACTAGACAATGTCGCAGTATTTGAAACCAACAAGATTCTAAGATTGTGATTCTTAGCCATCATCCACAAAGGAAATGCTACTGAAGTATGATTCGATTTTCCACTACCTCTCGGAGCGGCTAATGCTATTTTCTTATAAGCAGTATTTGAAATAATATCATCTAAATCATTATGAAACACTTCGTTCTTAAATCCAATAATCTCTTCAACGAAATATGAAAAACTATCCCGTATTTGGTTTACGTATGCCTCCGCTACCTCTGACTTATTTTTGGGGAGTTGAATCTGTTCCATTAGTTTTTTCAGTCGCCTTTCCTTCTATAGAAAACTTCTTTGCTAAAAACTCAGCCATTCTTTCCCCCATAGAACTCATAAGAACATTCTGTTCTTTCAAATCATCTAACGTAAACGACGGCGCTTCCAACTTCTTATACTGCATAATCTTATCAACCAACTCGAGCTGATAACTCAGTGCCTCTTTTCGTTTTTCTAAATCCAACATCTCAGTTTTTTCCTCAACCTCATCAAGAATCTTATACATCTTATCCTTTATAAGAGGGAGCACTGCTCCATCACTCTCAACCATCTCTTCTCGCTTTTGTTCAATATATTCCCGAATGTATTGCATCGCCGTATTCCAATGCACATTAGCATTTCTAGCAACCGTACTCACACGGAAACGAGTCCTCCCAGTCATGTAGGTTGAAACGTATTCCTTTAACTTTTTCTCACCAAGCTCAGTTAAGTGACCGTGAGCATCTTTGTCAGCAATAGTTAGGGCAAGTTCATCCATACCTTAATTGTATGGGGAAATGCCAAAATTCTTATAAAAATACTCTACACTTGTTTTAGATAATACTTCCTATTCTTAGAAACAAACATTCTGTCGTCATCATTAAAAACGTAGCCGTTCTCTAAAAGATAAGCAACTGTCTTTTGTAAAAGTTTCGTTATATTCTCTTTCTTTTTAAGTTTGGGGTGGCAATTAATATGGCAATTAAAATTGTTTACCGGCGCCGCGTTTAAAATTGAATTATTATATTTAGCTCCGCGCCCTAGGACGTGATGTAGGCAATCCGGCCTATTCCACTTCTTCTTATCTGGCTCCGAGATTTCACACCACCAACAAACATAATTCTCAGAAAAATATCTCTCTATGAGAATGGGGTCAAAACTATTTTTTGCCATTATTGTCCTAGCATAAATAAATCCGCCTCGCTCTCCGATTTAAATATAACTACATCATCAACTTTAATACTTCCACTGAATTTACTATGCTCCCCACTAATACGAAGCTCATCCCAAAACGTTCTCTTCGGACATTTCTTAACCATAGAAAAATCAATTCTAAGAGCGCCGGTATCGGTGTCATATTTTCTTTCATTAGATTCATCTTTAATTCCAACAGCAACCGTCTCTCTTCCACACCTATTGCAGTAAAGTTTCCTATCTGCGTATAGTTCCCAATGCTTAATTATGATATTGCCGAATTGTGTCATTCTCCTAATTGTTTTAATTGATATTCAGGACTTCTATGAGTCTTGCTTTTAAAAAAAACTTTATTAGATTTTTTTCGATCTGCAAAGAATTTATTAACTATAAGAACTCCAACCAATATCAAGACTATTACTCCTAAAAAGGATATCCCAAAGCCCAATGAAAGATTTCTCCAAGTCAGATCATTATCTTCAATCTGTGTTTCTACGTATACATAACCCACAAACCCAATTATATACCAAACAATAGGTCCTCCTACCCAGTAAAAATAAATCATTCTTCTGTCGCCTCCTCTGTCTTAATTTCTTGAACATCGCCCTTTTTGATTTCTGCTAGGACTTTTTTAGCCAATTCCTTATTTGTCTCCAGCTCATCACAAGTAGCATTTAATCCTACTGCAATTTTCTCTCCTCCGTAAAAATAAGTATTGCCCTGCTTACTAATCAAGTTAAAAGACAGCGCAGTATTAAACAGATCATAACCCTGCCATAAGCCTTTTTCAAACGACAGAATAAACTCAGCCTGTCTAAAAGGTGGAGCAACTTTATTCTTTACAATCTTCGCACGCAACTTAGAACCCGTTGTCTTTTCTCCATCCTTTACCCATGCTATCCTTCTCATATCAATACGCATAGAAGCATAGAACTTTAATGCCATTCCACCCGTTGTCGTTTCCGGGTTGCTATAAGCCGGTCCGCCTATCTTCATTCTAATCTGATTAATAAAAATAACAAGTGTATTGCTCTTTTTTATTTTAGGGCTAATTTTTCGTAGTGCACTAGACATCAATCTAGCTTGTAAGCCAATCGTCTGTGCCCCCATCTCCCCCTCCATCTCAGCGGTAGGAACAAGAGCCGCCACTGAATCAATAACAATCATATCCAACGCCCCTGATTCAATATACCTATCAAGTAATTTTAATGCATCTTCTCCGCCATCCGGCTGGGAAAAAAGAATATCAGTCATATCAACTCCAATTTTCTCTTTAGCATAGTTGGGGTCTATGGCTTGCTCCATATCAATATACGCCGCCTTACCACCCAACTTCTGACATTCTCGTACAACATTTAAGGCGAGCGTACTCTTACCGGAACTTTCAGGCCCGTATATTTCAACAATCCTGCCTCGCGGGAATCCTCCTACTCCAGTCGCTAAGTCTAACGAATACAAACCAGTAGGAATAACTTCTACATCTACGTGTTGATTAGAACCTAATTTGATAATAGTTCCGGGTCCAAAATCTTTCTCAATCTCTTTTACGAGATTATCTATTTCGCTTTTTTTATCTTTTGATTTAGCCATAATACTTTTCACCACAATCCAACAATCCCCTTAATTCATCTTGTAATTGTTTTCTTCCGAGCTGACGACCCTCTTCAATATAGGCGGCTCTACTTTTCCACCATTCTCCTTGAGTCATCTTCACCCAACTTTTTCGCTTTTTCTTAACTTTCTTTTTCTCTTTCATATCCTTATACTATATTACTTTCCATATAAAATCAAGTCAAGTTATCCACACCTTCCTAGTCTATCTTTTCTCGAATCTGAATGTATTCTTTAACGATTTCAATTAACGCCTCCGTCTGAGAACGTTTCGTTAATCCTAAGCAGTGCTTCACCACTTCATACTCCTCTTCACTCAAAGCAAACACAATACTTCGATTCCTATCTATTTCAACCTTCTCTTCTCTTTCGTACTTACTAAAATCAAAGTGAAGCAACGCCTTTTTATTCTCAATCTCTTTTTCTGTTAAAGGGAATAGAGAATAATTGTTCTGCTGAATGCCCTCCCATAGCCTCGCTTCTGCAAGCGGATCGTTCTCCCCGGAAACATTCATAAGCTCCGTAAGAACTTTCGCATCTTCATCCGATATCTCACCAAGATTCTCAACCTTTAAAGTTTTGAAGCCTAGATCCTTACAAGCCTTCCATCGATGCTCACCTGATATGATTTGATATTGCCCCACATACTCTCGTACAAGAATATTACTAAGCATTCCATACTTCTCTACGCTCTTCTTAATTGATTCAAAAATCTCTTTTGATTGACGATTCGGATTCCATTCATTGGGAAGAATATTATCAACGGATACTTCTATTGTTTTTGTTGGAAATTTATTCATATTATATTTATTCTTTATACCTACTAGCTTTCCCTAGATACGTCTCTGTCTTTTTATGACATCTTTCACATAATGTTCTCGCATTGCTTTTATCCCACAACAATTTATCTTTCATAGCATTTTGATATATCGACTCGTCGTCCTTCTTTTCACTTCTCCCTATAATCTTTTTTAATATAAAACTATATGGGATAATATGGTCTACTTCCAACTTTCCACCCCTCTGCTCGCACCACCAACAAGTAAAATTATCTCGTTCCAATATCTCCCTAGCCCACTTTTTCATCTTCGGCGACTTTCGTATCTTCCCGCTTATAGTAGTAACTCCGCCTCTCCAAAAATGCGACTTATCACCAAGAAACTTTTTTCTATATTCTTCATCTTGCCACTGCTTTAGCTTTGCCGCTCTATCTCTTTTTTTAGTTTCTTCACTCGCTTTCCATCTAATCCCTGTGGATCCACTAGGTTTTCCTATATGAGATTTACTAGAACAGATCATACCACAATACTTTCTATGATCAGGAACTAATTTACCACATCTTCCTAGGCATTTCTTTTTAGGAAAGAAAGCCTTTCTGCAAATCAAATCACAAAATCTATGCCGCCCCTTCAAAAGAGATTTTGAACAAAAACTACATTTCATTAATGGGTTGACTACGATGTCGTCTATTTTAATCTCTAAGGTCTCGGTAGGAAATCGTTCCATTTGTTACTTTAATTATTTTTGCTTTAGTTGCGACTTTTAGTAATTGTATAGTATCGTTATCGTCTTCATAAAACTTTGTAATCCCTAACTCGTTTATCTTTTTTATCTTCCACATCGCCCCCTTCATCTTGTCAGGCTTCTTTCTGTCGGGATTAATACAAAGTATAGCATCTATTTTCCATTCATGTAACTGCTCTACAGTCATAATCCATTCTCCCGCCGGTCTTGCCGTGATAATGTATGAACCATCTGGCACTTGTAGAAAAGTCCTCCTTGCCTTCGAATGTATAACTGCAGACCACCATGTTGGAGCTATTCTCCACATCAATTCTTTAAACCATGAATTGGGGTATTCGTAGATAATGACGCCATCCATGTCGAACCCAACTAATTCTTTCCGTTTACCTGTATTCATCGTCGTAAATTATATCTCTAGCCGCCCAAAGATCTGTGATAGCCTTCTCCATTTTTAACATCTCCTTAATACTCGCCGCCATTCGCACCCAGTAATCTTCTACGCCTTCTTTGTCAAAATTATGTCGCATATATTCTTCCTTGTCGCTATAATGGATATTAGTTTGCATAGAATAATCTCCCGAACGCCACACCATCATCTGTCCATAACGAGAGCCAGCCATCCAAGTAGTGCTGTCAACTGAGTACCACGGGTAGTCTCTAAGATACCCCGGCGATGTAATCCCAAATCCATGAAACTTTGTTTTATGCTTTAAGCCAATCTTAAAACAAAAGTTAAAGAAATTCGTTATCATCTGCTTATCAATCGCCCCACCCGCAACACCTCCAATAGCAATATACTTATATTGCTTACACATCTCTTCGAGCAAATCTCTCTTACCACCATTATATTCTGACATATGATATACCGGGATGACTGGAAAGTATTGCTCTAACGTAGTCTGATTTTTATGAGCCTGATCTAAATCATACACATCAAGATTAGCGGCTACAAAAATATCGTCTTTGTTATCTGCTAAGAATTTTCCATACGCCTGAATATCGATGTCTACTCCATTCTTCCGGGCAGAATATCCACCCGAATCGACGAAGATTCTAAAATCCTTTGATAGCACTTTCGGATCCATATCTTTTGTTTTCCAATAGTATGAAGATAGAATATTCTTTACTCCGTTAGCTCGAAGTAGATCTATATGCTGATTTCTCTCGGCCCCCGCGAAATATAAGTGCACGTTATTCTTCTTTCTTAATTACTTTAATATAATTACAATATTGTCTAGTGGGGTATGGATCCATGAGAACATCTATTCTCACGACGTCCGCAGACTTATCAAGTTTAGAGCCGTAGTACTGTGCGTATTTTTTATCAAGCCCGCCGCCGATGTTAGTAAAATCTTCTATCGTTAATTCTTTGATATGAAACTTATTCTTCACCCCTTTAAAAATCTCAGTGCCCTTAATAGTATCGAGCCCTTCTTGATTCACACTCCCCACAACGAATCCTTTCTTAGAAACTCTATATAATTCAGCCACCAACTTCTTTTGATCTTCCTCATTGAGATGCTCTATTACCTCAAAACAAAAACACCCATCAACGCTATTATCTGGGAAGGCTTTTAAATCAGTTACTTTAGATTGTATGAAGTTTGGCTTAATTTCTAGAATGTCTTTATCAACTCCGACTACCTGCTCAAAATATTTCTGCATTAAACTAGTTCCGCCGCCATTACCACATCCAATATCAAGCATATTCTTAAAACCCAACTCCCAGAACATCGGAGAAAAATACTTATATGGGGCAGAAAATAGCTCAACGATTATTGCCGGAGTCTCATCATCTATTCTCTCCTTTACTTCTTTATTTTCCATTGGCGTAATCTTCTAACATTTTTTTAGAATCTTGATCTGAAAACTGTTGCGGTGGATGTTTGAATAGGAACGCACTTGCAGGAATTATTGCCCCACTTTCTTTTCTATCTAATGCTATCTTAGCCAACCGAACTGCATCAATTACTACGCCCGCCGAGTTTGCTTTATCGTCTACCTCTAAACGCAATTCCATGTTGTAAGGAATCTCAGCCCACTGCTTTCCCTCTAATCTGATATAAGCAATCTTTGTATTTTTTAAGAATGGAATGAAATCGCTCGGCCCAATATGCACTTGATCGGCATCGAGAGGAACATCTAGTTGACTTTGCACTGAATCCGTTTTGCTTATTTTTTTACTTACCAAACGCTCTTGTTCTTTCATATTGAGAAAGTCTGTATTGCCTCCAACATTCAATTGATAAGTGCTATCAATTTTTACTCCTCGGTCATTCGCCATCTTTGCTAGAACTCTATGAACAATTGTTGCTCCGACCTGTCCTTTCATATCATCTCCTAATACCGGCAACCCCGCATCCGCAAACTTCTGAGCCCACTCTGGATTTGATGCGATAAATATTGGCATACAATTTACAAATGCACATCCAGTCTCTAATGCAATCTGCGCCCAAAACTTCGTAGCCTCTTCGCTTCCAACCGGTAGATAATTAAGAAGTATTTCAACTCCACTTTCTTTAATCGTATTTACTATCTGAGCTTTTAAATCATAAATCTTACTTGGGTTTTCTTTTGGATTAATCTTGTTTTCAACATACATTCCGACGCCGTCAAGAATTGGGGCTTCATTAACAATAACATTTTCATGTTTAAACCACCAATCGGAAACATCTTCAATACTATCTAGATGAGCCCACTTAACCATATTCGGCTCTGCGTAAATTGCTTCCGTAAGCGGTTCCCCTATCTTATCCCCACCCACATCCCATGCCGCTACGAAGTCCACATCAAAGAT
>Ga0208357_1000973_pt1 | contig 21823 bp, 19 predicted proteins | sample NGESurdeep092012_6_FD_184487 | JGI IMG/M metagenome (GOLD analysis project Ga0208357, IMG submission 184487) | Arctic peat soil microbial communities from Barrow, Alaska - NGEE Surface sample F52-2 deep-092012 (SPAdes) | ecosystem: Environmental > Terrestrial > Soil > Wetlands > Peat ... | reverse complement strand
GCCCGCCGCATCCAATGCCGCCATCAGGTCGGCCGTGAGGTCATCGACGTGCTCGAGACCGATCGAAAGCCGCACGACTCCCGGATGCGGCTTCGCACTCGTCGCGACAGGGCGGTGTGTCAACGAAGCCGGATGCTGCACCAGCGAATCCACGCCGCCGAGCGAAACAGCGTGGCCGATCAGCGAACACGCCTCGGTGAAGCGCACTGCAGCATCGTACCCGCCGGCAAGTTCGATCGAGATCAAAGACCCCGCGCCCTCAGCCTGCCGGCCGATCAGGCCAAGCGGATCCTGCCCGGGCAGACCCGGGTACATCACCCGATCGATCGCGGGGTGGCCCAGGAGTCGGCGGGCCAGCTCGCCGGCCGTCTCCTGCTGGGCGCGCACGCGGATCGGCAACGTCCGCAATCCACGGTGTAGCAGATAGGCCGCGAACGGATGCAGCAGCCCGCCGGTCAGCGCTCGAACGTGACGCAGCCGGGTCGCCCACTCATCGGTTGTTGCGACGACGCCGCCCATCACGTCACCGTGGCCGCCGAGGTACTTCGTCGCGCTGTGCAGCACAAGCGTCGCGCCGTGCTCGACCGGCTGTTGCAGCACGGGGGAGGCGAACGTATTGTCCACGAGCACGGGAACAGTGCCGGCGTCCGCCACGGCGGCTGCGATGTCGACGAGTTCGAGCGTCGGGTTCGCCGGAGTCTCGATGATGACCAACCCGGTGTCCGGTCGGATGGCCTGCGCGATCCCGTCGAGGGCGCCGTCAACCGTCGCCCAGGTGACGGTCGTACCGAGCAGGCCGTTGTCGAGCACATGATCGGTGCCGCCGTAAAGCGGGCGCACGGCGACGACATGCGGCGTACCGGCGGTCACGAGAGAGATCAGGCACGCGCTCAGCGCGGCCATTCCGCTGGAAAACGCGACAGCGGCATCCGTTCCCTCGAGATCGGCGAGTGCGTCTTCGAAGCGGGCAACGCCTGGCTGCCACAATCGCTGGTACACGGCGGAATCACCGGCATGCAGTGTGCCGCCCGCCGCCAGGTTCTCATACGAGTCGCCGCCTGCCTCGATGCTCGGCAGCGGGTTGGTCGTGGAAAGGTCGATGACAGGAACGTGAGAACCGGCCTCGCGCAAGCCGTCCATGCCGGCGTGAACCGCGCGTGTTTCGAAATGGACTCGCTGCGGCTCGAGAGGCTCCGAGCTGGTTTCGAGTGGTCTGAAGTGTACGGAGGACGTCGATGTCATGCCCCGAGGCAAGCAGTTTCTTCTGTGAATCGCAAGTTGCTTGCAAGGATCCATGCCTGAACGGCATTCAGCGCAATTTCCTGCGATCATGAACGTCGTGGACACCACCGAATCGAAGAATGTAGATCTGGACAAAATCGACCGCGCATTGATTCGCGCGCTGTCACAGAATGCCCGCGCATCCGGTTCGGTGCTGGCAGGCGCGATCGGGGTAGCGGAGTCGACCGTGTCCATGCGGCTGCGTCGCCTGCAGGAGCGCGGTGTGCTGCGCGGATACCGGATCGATGTCGACCTGACAGCGCTCGGTGCATCGCTGCAGGCGCTCATCGCCGTGCGCCTGGTGAAACACTCACGCGACCAGGTGATCGCTTTCCGCGATGCCGCGCCGAGCTGGCCGGGCGTGCTGTCGCTGTTCCACACCGGCGGGGCGGATGACTATCTGCTCCACGTCGCTGCACACGACGCGAGCGAGTTACGCGACTTCGTGCTCGATTATCTGACCGGGCATCCCGCCGTCGCACACACAGAGACGACCCTGATCTTCGAGCATGCAATCGGTGACGGCTGGCAGCATCTGCTCGATGGTCGTTAGCACGGCTTTTAGCACAGCCTCAGCTTGCTGGCGAACGCGCAATCGGCGGTGTTTGATAGAGGCATGACCAAGTCGATTGACCACGACGCCCCCATTGGAGCCCACCCGGATGAGCCGCACCGCGAAGGCATCGCACAGCGCCTGAATTGGCTGCGCGCCGGTGTTCTCGGGGCGAATGACGGCATCGTCTCTGTTGCCGCGATCGTCGTCGGCGTAGCTGGTGCAACAAACAATACGGCCGCCATCCTGACCGCCGGTGTCGCCGGCCTGGTCGGCGGCGCCGTCTCGATGGCGCTCGGCGAGTACGTATCGGTCAGCAGCCAGCGAGACAGCGAGCGCGCCCTCATCGAAAAAGAAAGACTCGAGCTCACCGAGGAGCCGGAAGAAGAGTTTGCGGAGCTCGTCGGTCTCTACCGCGAGAAAGGCCTCACTGAGGAAACTGCCACGCAGGTGGCCCGAGAACTCACCGATCACGACGCTCTGGCGGCGCACCTGTCCATCGAGTTGAACATCGACCAAAACGATGTTGCCAGCCCCTGGCATGCGGCGTTCGCCTCCGCGATCGCGTTCACGATCGGTGCGATCCTGCCCATGCTGGCGATCCTTTTGCCGCCCGACGGATGGCGCGTGCCCGTCACGTTCGTGGTCGTTCTGGTGGCCCTCGCCGCCACCGGCAACATCGCAGCCTACATAGGCGGGAGTTCACGCGGCCGGGCCATGGCCCGCGTCGTGATCGGCGGAGCGCTCGCACTGATCGCCACCTTCACGATAGGTGCACTGTTGGGCACGGCGGGGGTCGTCTAGCGCCTCGCAGGCACCGACCTGGCAACGATTGGCCCCGCACGCGTCGGATCGCGATCTCCTCGCGCTGCGCGAAGGTCAAACTTCGACCCTTGAAATCCCGGCTACGACGAGGCCTCACCCCACCGGAATCCACCCAAACCCGTCGACCCGTTCGCCGACTCGTGTCAATCAGCTCGACGGCTTCAGAGATGAAACCCCCGGCCTGCATCGGCTGCCAAAACACCTGCATCAAGTCCGGCCGGATGAAGATTGAATACCCCACCACGACAACACCCTTCTAATATGTGCTGCAATCACCGCAAGAACCCAAGGAACCCCAACGAGGCGTGGCAAGAATCGTGGGAGCACCCTCCGTCAGCCGAACCTTGGGTTCTTGCGGGATGCACCCTTGGGCAACGCTGAGCGGAGTTGTGGTGCACATTATGGATATCCCGGCTGCCTCGTCAGAGCCCTTGGTACGACTGTCCGTGGGGACCCGTGCGCGCGACAGCTACTCCGTCTTTTGCCAGGACGGTGCGTCCGGCAGTGGGATCTTGTAGCTGCGCGTCGATTGCGGGCAGCACGGTCACGCCTTCGTTGCTGATCCACGTGACATCCAGTGACGTCACTAAATCGACAAACTGCTGCCGCTGTTCCGATGAGAGATATACCAAAACGGCGCTGTGGAACACGACGACAGTTGCGCCGTTCGGAGCTTGATCGACGAGCCCAGGCAGCATCTCAAGAAGGTCTCCTCGAACAAGGAAAGGCGGATCGGCAATGATCATCGCCGCCGCGGCACGAATGCGTTTTCGGCGTGCTTCGTGTTCTGGCCACACCAGCATCTCTAGCCAGACCAGGTCATCGCGGTTGCGAACGTCGATTGGATTGAGATCGATGCCGGCGCGCCACACGACTTCCGGGAGCCGAACGGGAGTATTGGCGTCCGTGATTGTGCAGGGAAGTTCAACCGTGCTTGGCCCATCGACGGGGTTCAGCATCGCTACGCCTGTTGGGGTCGCGTATCGATAGCTGTACCGATCCGGATAAAGACAAAGGCCGGCGGACGCACCGACTTCGATCAGCGCTACGGGGCCATCGATCTGACTCAGAAGCGGCAATAACACCGCGCACCGCGCCGCCTCATTTGTCTGTGTCGAGTGGGTCAATGCGATCGCCTCAACTGCTGCCCACTGTGCGATGAGCCAGGGCCTGAACCGGGCATACGACGCCAGCGGTGCCCCTGCCGCCCGTGCGGAAGCGAACACAAGATTGGGTTGCCGCTTCCATTCCGGAAGTGCCAGTATCAGGCCACAAATGTCAGGATCGCGGGCAATCGCAGAAGACCATTCCTCATAGAGAGGAGAACTATCCCGCGCCTCTAACTCGGACCACCGCTGATATGCCTCGGAAATGACTGTCACGGAATCACCATAACGAACCGTGGACATCTCGAACGCGAAGCCCTCCGGGCAGACGGCGCCTGCCCGACGCCCACAATCGGAACCGCAAGCGAACGCTCAACGCTCCGTTTCGACCTTTCCTTGCACGAGACTGTGAGCATGGATGCCAAACAGCCCTTCATCCCGTTCATTTCCGAGTCCTGATCCAGGAACCCGAGGTGCCCGGCACGCCAGGCCTCCCAGTCGGACTCGGCCCAGGCGGTCATGGATGTTCCTCGCCAAGCGAGGGTTCCCTCCGTCGCGGGCACGAAGCCGGCGCAGGCGCGCAGCACGGAGGTTTTCCCGACGCCGCTGCGGCCGGCCAGGCAGAGCGCGGTGCCGTCGGCGACCGTGAACGAGACGTCGGCAAAAATCGTCTGCCGATCGGTACTGCGGCGCAGCGCGAAGGTGAGGCCCAGTCCGTCGGCCTGCAGTGCAGAGGCGGAGTGTTGGAGGGCGTGGTCGGATGTCGGGTCGGGTGTCAGTACGGGTTCAGGTGTCATGGCTGTCTCGTGGCATTTCGGATGTGAGCGGTGATGGTTGGGATGAGCGGGATCGCCAGACACAGTGCGGCCTCGACGAGGAAGGCAGGGCTGATCGTGGGTTCCGGTACGGCGCCGGCGAGGAACAGCAGGGCGAACATCCCCGCGGTGGCCAGGATGCCGAGGACGGCGAGGACCGTTGATTCTGCGATGGCAAGGGCTCGGACCCGGCCGGTGCGCCATCCGCCGTCCCGGGTCAGGGTGCGTGTGCGGGCGCGGGTGGCTTCTCGTCGAGCCGCGATCACCCCGATCAGCAGCACCCCTGCGGAGGCCGCTGCCAGCACGAGCGAGGAGACCAGCGTGGGCAACTGCGCATTCGTCAGCAGCGTGCCGAGCTGAGTGGTGGAGGTGCTGGTGACCACGATCTGCACAGCAGTAAGACCGACGAACAGCAGGCAGGCGATCGCTCCGGCCAGCACACCGATGGCGGCGGACCCCGGCCAGTTGCGAACGATCAGCAACGCGGTCACACGGGACCAGCCGTGCGCGCGAGCCCGGCCACGTGCGACGCGGGTGGTGGAGCGGGTGAGCGTGAACGCCCAGGTGGCCACCGCGGCGGAGATGGCAACGACCGCGACCGCGATGCCGCTGCGCGCCGCCGCCTGCCAGGTGGGCGTGAGCAAGACACCGACCGCCGCACCGGCGAGCACGACCAGACTCGTGGGCAGCGCCTGCGAGAAGAACCATCGCCGGCGTCGGCGTCGACTGTAACCGTTTCGGCGCAGCACCCGGTCGGCGGCCCGGTTGCGCGGCGCGCCGATCAGCCAGAGCACCGGCACGCCACGATCCCGACCGCGACGGTCACGTTCGCGGTCGTCGTGCCCAGCCCCTGCAGGGCGGAAACCGCGCTTTGAGCAACCCCGAGACTAGTCATCGAGGTCGACACCCAACCCAGATCACCGGTCTGCTGCGGCCGGTCGATGGTGTTGCCAAAGACGTAGTCCGGGACGTGGATGCTGACCTTGCCCGGGGAGGAGCCGGCGACGACGTAGGTGTGCAGTCCTAGTTTCTGCAACTCGGATGCGACGTGCTCGATCCGCGTGATGGCCGCCGGCCCGTAGTCTCCGACATTGCTGACGCGCACCCGCACCGCGGTGAACGGGTCCGTGACGCCCAGCGCCTGCGCGCCGGCCAGGGTCGTGATGCCGGTCACCTTCGGGGATGCCACACCCAGGCCGGTGAGGGATGGCAGCAGCTTCGCGCCTACGGTTGCCTTCGCCCCCGGCGCAGGATCGGTCACCGTCACCGCCGGGCTGGTATACGCGCCGGGCGGGGACGCGGGGTTGCTGATACCGAAGTCGGTGTTCGTGAAGGAGCCTACCCGCAACGGTGCGCCACCCCCGGTACCACCGGCGACACCCAAGTTCAACGACGACGGCTGGGACGACCGGTACGTCTGCGTCCACCCCGGTTAGGTCGAAACGCACTGAGACCGCGGGGAGCAGGGAACCCCGCTATCGACCGGTCCCCGTGATGTGAGCCGGAACGCGGGAGCGGTCTGATCGACGGTGGGAGGCGCGGACGTGGACAGCACGAGCCCGCCCGCCCCGGTCTCCTGGTAGGGCGCTGCCGGGCCAAGGGCGTAAGCGGCGGCACTCTGCGCGTTCCAGGTCGTGCCGGGCCACGCCGCGTGGATCGACGCACCCGTGAACGGTTGGAGCTGGCTCGCGGCATCCACCGAGACCGTGCCAATTGGGGTCTCCGGCGCCCGCCACGCACGCAGGAGATTGGTGAGCCCGGGGCCGGTGGGTGCCTTCGCCATGTCCAGACTGGTCAGTCTCGCCGTCACGGTCAGCGGTGCGGGCACGAAGTCGCTGGCCTCCAGCATCGGAGCCAACGCCGCCTGCTTGCCGAACGAGCCGGTCAGCGACGAGGAAACACCCGATTGCGGCGCCATCGCCTGCACGGCACTCGCGTCATCGGTCGTCGGAGTATGACCCAACTTCTGCGACGCCTGGTGTAATACCTGGTCTGCGGTGGCCAGGTTTTGCAGAGGCTGTTTCGCGGTGCCGCCCAGCAGCTTCGCCTCCGCAGCCGGATCCACTGCCACGATGGACTGCGGGACCTGCGGTGCGATGCCGCAACTGATGTACACGTAATCACCGGACGCGAATCCTGCACCGTTCGCATAGGATGCAACGGAAATGCTCGGCGAGCCCTCCGGGACCACGGCGTTGAAACGCACCGCAGTGTGCCCATCCCACCCGGACGCGTCGAACAGGAAATTGACCGGAAAACTGGGTCTCATCCCGCGCGGGCCGAGGCCGTCATTCGTCGTCTCCGACAGGTACACCCGCAATGCGAGATAGGGATCCGCACGCAACACCGACGCAGGAATCTGCAACACCACCTGCTGCGGCCATCCCGCCGCACGACCCAGCAACCCGATCGGCGCGGTCCAGTCCACACGGGGCAACCGGGAGACCTCCTGCACAGTTGCGTTCGGAATGGACGTACCGGATACCAGGGCGTACGAGCGGTCCAGCAGCGTGGCACCGCTCGCATCGGTTGTTGTCACACCGGAGCTGTCGGCAAACGCTAAAATGTCATACGATCCACGCCAATTCGCGTTGACCGCCGACTGAACGGCAGCAACACCAAAATTCAACAGCCCCGGCGCGATCACAAGCACAGCGCCAAGCAACACCGCCACCATCACCTCAGACGGACGCCGCCACCAACGCAACCACCCAGACGGAACGCCGCGCCCAACTCTCATCACGTGTCTTTCCGGCCGAATCTTGGTAGTTGGAGCTTATGCATGCATGGCGCCCCCGGCAAGTAGATGGAGTACTCGTCCTGAGGCGCCGCAACGAATGGGCGGCGCAAGACACGACTGGAGCACACTCACTGGAAGTCACGGCTGCGCGTGCGTGCGGCCAGCGGCAGCAGCTCGAACCGGTCGGCGACCAGGCTGATCACCCCCTCAGGGGAGCGCTCCAGGATGCCGCGAATCACCATCGCGGGCGCCTCACGAGCGACGCGGCGATAACGGTTCCACACGCCGACGCTGGAGATCACATTGAGCATGCCGGTTTCGTCTTCGAGATTGAGGAAGGTGATCCCGCCCGCCGTCGACGGCCGCTGCCGATGGGTGACCACCCCGGCGACTTCGATGCGACGACCCGGCTCTGCCGTCGCCAGTTGCTCGGTGCTCAGCACGCCGCGCGCCTGCAACGGTTCACGCAGGTGACGGATCGGGTGATCGCCCGGCGAGATTCCCGTCGCCCACAGGTCGTAGTTGGTCTGTTCCGCCGCGGTCAGCACGGGCAGCAACGGCGGTTGCACGCTGAGTGAGACTCCCGGCAGATAGTCACAACGCTCCTGGGATGCGGGGCCGGCATTCCACAGTGCCTCCCGACGGCTCAGTCCCAGCGTTTCAAAGGCCCCGGCCGCAGCGAGCGCTTCCAGCTGCGGCGCGCTCAGCCCGATCCGGCGCGCGAGCTCAGCCATATCCGTGTAGTCTCCACCGGTCTCCCGTTCCGCGACGATGCGTTCTGCCAGCTTTTCGCCGATCGAGCTCACCGCGGCCAGTCCGAGCCGCACAGCATAGTTGCCGTCCCGTCGATGCGCGGCGGATGCGTCCGGTGCGGCCCGATCGAACGTCGCCGACACGGGCGCCTGCTCTCGATCCAGGCAGCCCACCTGGCCGGTCGCGGCGGGTGCTGTCGAAGCTGGTGCTGCGGAACCCCCTACCGCGAGCGGCTCGAGCGTCGCGTGAATACCGGAGTGCAGGATGTCAACGTGACGCACTTCGACGCCGTGCCGCACGGCATCCGCTGTCAAGGATTGCGGAGAGTAGAAGCCCATCGGCTGCGCGTGTAGCAGTGCTGCCAGAAATGCGGCCGGGTAGTGCAGTTTGAGCCAGGAACTCGCGTAGACGATCAGCGCGAAGCTGAGGGCATGGCTCTCGGCGAAACCGAAATTGGCAAAAGCCTCGATCTTGTCGTAGATCTGCTGGGCGCCTTCATCGGAGATTCCGCGTTGGGCCATGCCGGTGAAGATCTTCGCCTTCAAGCTGCCGATCTTCTCGATGCCGCGCTTGGAGCCCATCGCCCGGCGCAGCAGGTCGGCGTCTTCGCCGGTGCAGTCGCCCACTGCCATCGCCATCTGCATGACCTGCTCCTGGAACAGCGGAACGCCCAGCGTGCGTTCCAGCACCGGTTCCAGGTCTGGATGCAGATAGGTCACCGTCTCCACGCCCGTCTTGCGCCGGATGAACGGATGCACCGCCCCACCCTGGATTGGGCCGGGCCGGATCAGCGCCACCTCGATCACCAGGTCGTAGAACCGGCGCGGCTGCAGCCGGGGGAGGGTGCCCAACTGCGCCCGGCTCTCCACCTGGAACACGCCGACCGCGTCCGCTCGGCAGAGCATGTCATACACCGCCGGTTCCTCCTTCGGGATGGAGGCGAGATCCCACCGCTCACCGAAGTGCTGCTCCACCAGGTCGAAGACGTATTGCACGGCCGCCAGCATGCCGAGCCCGAGCAGGTCGAACTTGACCAGGCCCATCCACTCGCAATCGCCCTTGTCCCACTGCAGCACCGTGCGGTCCTTCATCCGGCCATGCTCGATCGGGCAGACCTCGCCGATCGGCCGTTCGGTGAGCACCATGCCGCCGGAGTGGATGCCCAGGTGCCGCGGGGCGCGCATCAGTTCGCTGGCGAGTTCGACCACTGGTGCCGGGATGTCGAGATCGGTCTGGGAGACCCCGGACTGAGAAAACCCCGGCCCCCAGCGTTCCACCTGCTTCGAGAAGGCATCCTGTGCCCCCGGGCTGTGCCCGAGTGCCTTGGCCATGTCACGCACCGCGTTCTTCGGCCGGTAACTGATGACGTTCGCGACCTGTGCGGCGTTGCGGCGGCCGTACTTGTTGAAGACGTACTGAATCACCTCCTCGCGCCGATTCGAGTCGAAGTCGACGTCGATATCCGGTTCCTCCGGCCGCAGACTGGAGAGGAAGCGCTCGAACGGCAGGTTGTAGCCGATGGAGTCGACGGCGGTGATATCCAGCGCATAGCAGACCGCAGAGTTCGCGGCCGATCCGCGCCCCTGACAGAGGATGCCGTTGCGGCGGGCGAACTGCACGATGTCATAGACGATCAGAAAGTAGCCGGGGAAGTCTTTCTTCTCGATGACGGTGAGCTCCTGCTCCATCCGCGCCCAGACCTTGCCCTGGTCCTGCTCATAGGCATATTTGGTTGCGACCCCCTGCCGCACGAGCTCCCGCAGGTAACTCATCGGCGTGTGACCGGCAGGCACTGCAAGTTTCGGCAACTTCGGGCGGGCGCTGCGCAGGTCGAAAGCAAGCGCATCCGCCACCGCCACGGTGTTTTCGACGACCCCAGGGTAGCGTGCGAAGGCGCGGGCCATCTCGGCGCCGCTGCGCAGATGGGCGGTTCCGGATGCCGGCAGGTAGCCGTCCAGCTCATCCAGGCTCCTGCGGGCGCGCACCGCGGCGACCGCCCCGGCCAGCCGACGTTCTGCCGGGGTGGCGTAGTGCACGATGTTCGTCGCAACCGAGACCAACCCTCGCTCCTGAGCGAGCGCGAACAGTGCGTCGTTGTGTGTGCTGTCCAGCGGCGCACCCGTGTCGAACAGTTCGACGACGATGTTGTCGTGCCCGAACCGGTCGACGAGCCGGTCGAGTTCGCGGGCTGCGGCCGGCGCGCCGCCTTCGACCAGTGCCCGGCGCACGTCGCCTTTTCGGCATCCGGTCAAGATGGTCCAGTGCCCGGCTGCGCCCGCCGCCAGCGCGTCCAGGTCGTACACCGGGCGGCCCTTCTCTGCACCGTCGGCGAGCTGCGCATCCGTGATGGCCCCGGCCAGCCGGTGGTAGCCTTCCTCACCTCGGGCGAGCACGAGGAGATGACTGCCCTCCGGATCTGCCTCGCCGTTCTGCGGCTTGCCCAGGCCCAGGGACAGTTCGGCGCCGAACACCGTCTTCACCGTGTGGATGTTGTCAGCGGTGCTGCTGGTGGTGCTGCTGTCGGTTGGGGCGCCGCTGTAGGCCTCCGCCGCCTCGGCAAGGTGCACGATGCCGTACAACCCGTCGTGATCGGTGAGGGCGAGGGCATGCAACCGCAGGCGAGTGGCTTCCTCAAGCAGTTTCTCCGGGTCGCTCGCTCCGTCGAGGAAGCTGAAATTCGAGTGCGCATGAAGTTCGGCATAGGGCACGTAGGGGCCGTCATCCGGGTGGATCGGCTGCGCCTGATAGGCGTGTCGTTTCGACGCCCGGGTCGGCCCCTCGTCGTTCAACGCCTCACTCGGCTTTTCCGGCCGGCTGCGGTCGGAGAGCCGCCGTTCGAGTTCCGACCAGGGGATTGGCGGATTATTCCAGCCCATGCGCCACACCCCCGGCCGCTGCCCACCCAGTCGTTGTGCACTCAGCCATTGCCGACTCAGTCATAGCGCGCCTCCGCTAGCCAGCGGCGACCCTCGAGCAGCAGAAGCCAGGCCATGCCGTCTGCATCGACGATGTGGAAACGGTGCACATCGCGCGCCTGCGCGGCATCCCACCACCGCTCGTCGATCGGCCATGGACCCGCCCAGGTCGCGATCGGCTTGGCCTGATCCACCGAACCGCGCAGGGAGAACAGGGCCGGCTCACCCGTCACGACCCCGCGCTCGGTGACCTCGATCGACCCGCCATCCTCTGTGAACACCGCGACCGGGCGCGGTGGCGCGAAAACGGTCGCCGGCAGCGCAGCAGGCAGGCTGCCCGGCCACGGCTGCCCACGCCTGTCGGCGAGCTCGCGTGGGGCGCGATCCCCCCACGGGATAAGAACCTGTCGATCCTGAAGTAGTCGGCCGCCGCCGACAGCCGAGGTGAGCACGGCCTCATGCCCCAGCATGCTCTGCACACGGGAGAGGGCATGATGGATGCGCTCATCCGGTCCATCGCCCCACAGCCCGCTCTCGTGATGGCCGATCGCATCCACACTTTCCGGGATCACCGTCACCTCGACGACGGGGGAGCGCAGGCCGGTTTCGGCGCCGCCTGTTCCTTGCAGCTGCCAGCGCACCCGGTCAAGCACATCCGCTGCGGTGAACCAGCGCGGATGCAACCACTGACGCTCGGATGTCTCCCCGGATTCCGCCCGCAAACCCACGGTGATCGAGGTGCAGACCAGTCCGGCCTGCGTCAGGCCCTCGACGAAAGCATCTGCTGCCGCACGGAATCCGAAGGTCACTTGATCGACGCGATCCAGCCCGGGTTCGAACGCGACGGAGCGTTCCAGGCTGCGCTGCGGCATCCGCGGCACCACCGCGCTCGTGTCCCGACCACTCGCCAGAGCATGCAGGCGCACCCCTGCTGCACCGAAGCGGTCCTGAAGAGCAATCACGTCGAGCGCTGCAACATCGCCGAGGGTGTGCAGGCCCAGCTTCTGCAGCAGTGTGATCAGGGCGGGATCCTCCAGCGTCGTAACGGGAAGCGCTGCCAGAAATCGTGCGGATCCGCCGGGCTCCACGATCTCGACCCGAGTTGTGCCGATCAACCCCGTGCCGGCATTCCTGGCCGCGTGCTCTGCAGCGAACGGCCCGTCTGCAATGCCCAGGTGGGCATCAGGGATGCCCTGTTCGGCGAGCACCCCAAGCAGCGCCGACGCCGCCGGCCGTTCTCCGCCGTAGTACCGGCTCGGGCCCCGCGCCCGGATCGCGCAGATTCCCGGTCGGATCGACTGAACGCCGGGCATGAGCTGCTCAATCGTGGCGAGAACCGCTTCGAACATCCTGCTATCGTGCACGGCGTCGTAGGGGAACACGGTGAGGTCTGCACAGCGCGCCTGTGCCTCTCGCAACCGCAACCCTCTGTGCACCCCCTCGCGACGCGCACGAGCCGAGCAGGCGAAGACCCTGCCTTTTTCGATCACGGCGATGGGGGCATCCTGCTCCGGTGCTCCCAGGGGCGATCCCGAGGGCGATGTCGAGGGCGATGTCGATGTCGATCGTGGGGCCAGTCCGGCCTGCTGCAGTGCGCGCACCGGCCAGTCCGGGCACCAGAGCACCATGGCACGCACGGTCACACCACAGCCTCGAGTGCGCGCGGTATTTCCTCGACCACACGGATCGCATCATGCTCATCGGGTAGCCACAGTCGAGCGCTGCGCGAACGACCGATCCCTCCCCGGCCGGATGCCACGACCGTCAACTGCCGCGCAATCGGATAGCCGTGACCCCACCCGAGCCCGTCCCAGCTGCTGGCTGTCACGGTGAGGCTCGCCTCGCTGCGCGGCCACTCACCGAGAGCGATCAGGGTCGTCTCCTTGCCGCGCAGGCGCGCGCTCAGCCGCGCGGCATCCGCATCACTCACCCGAGTGGCGGGGCGGGTCACAACGACGGTCAGGGCATCGGCCAGTGCCGCGGTGACCGTGAACCAGTGCGTTCCCGGCTCCGGGATCAGCACGAGCCGTTCCAGGTCGATGCCGAACCGCGCGGCAGCCTCCACCCCGAATTCGGGCACGCCGACGACACCGCACCACGCACCGGATCGACTCGGCCCGGCCAGCAACCCCATCACCAGGCTCATCGAATCGGCAACAGCGTAGGCGACCCCGGTCTGCAGCGCACCGCCCGGAAGAAGCGGGGCGAACGCGTCGAGCGTGCTCAGAGCCGTGGTCTCCAGCTTCGTCCGCTGCATCTGGGAGATGCGTGACTGCAGAACCCGCACACGATCCGACTCCTGTGCCGTCAGCTCAGCGACTGCCGACCCTACGACAGCCTGCTCCACCGGCAGGCCGGGGGAGTCGAGTGCTGCGAGTGTGGAGTTCATCCTTCAATGATCGAACATATGTTCTAGTATGTCAATTGCCCACAACGCGCCGACTCCCACCCTCATACGGGCCGTGGTTTGTCAGTGACGCAGACTATCCTGCAATCATGTGCGAATGTCCGAACGGTGCGATCGGAATCGAACAGATAGCCGAAGGGGAGTGGTGATGATCAGCCAGCCGATTGCCGATTTCGTCGACCGGCTCGCGCAGGTTCCCGTCGGCATTGTGAGCGTCAACATGTTCGCAGGAACCGGTGACAGCGCACTGCGCCGACACAATCTTGAGCTATACCTGCAGGCGATGCTCGACCGCGCACCGCGCGTGCTGTTGGTCGGCGAAGCACCAGGTTATCGGGGCATGCGCATCACCGGCGTGCCGTTCACCAATCGCACGCTCCTCGGCAGCAACTCCGGGTGCTTCGGCCTGTTCGGCTCGGAGAACGGATACGAGATACCCGCTGATTTTCCTCACGCGTCAGCGGAGCCGACCTCAACGGTGATGTGGAACGTACTGGCAGACCTCGACTTCCTGCCCCTGCTCTGGAGTGCATACCCGATGCATCCGCATCGGCCGGGAAACCCGCAGAGCAACCGCACGCCGTCCGCCGCGGAGGTTGCGCTCGGCCTGCCGATCTGGCGCGAACTCCGGGAGCTTTTCTCGATTGAGACGACCGTCGCCGTTGGCAACATCGGTTACCGCAGCATCACCCGAGCGGGGGAGTCGGCCACCCGGGTGCGGCATCCCGCCCACGGCGGCAAGAATGAATTCGCCAACGGTCTTCGTGCGCTCCTCGCCCAGGAGGCGTTCTCTCAGGAAGCCCTCGCACAGGAAGCCACGACCGGCCGATGAACAGCATGCCACGGTGGTCGGTCGTCATCCCGTTCAAGGGGGTGCCACATGCCAAGAGCCGACTCGCAGAAAACTTCGACGATGCTCAGCGGGCTGCGCTGGCGTTTGCACTTCTCACAGACACGGTCCTCGCCGCGCGCGGGGTTGCCGCCGTCTCGCACATCATTCTGGTGTCGAACGAGCCTGGGCTGGAGAAGATCTGGGGTCAACTGACGGTCGCATCGAGGAACGACGTCGACCTGACCGGCGCCGAGTTGACCATCGTCGCGGATCCGGGCGGCGGGCTCAACGCGGCAGTCTCACATGGCATCCGGCAGGCGAGAAGACTGGACGATCGCGCATTCACCGCTGCGCTGGTCGGGGATGTCGCCGCTTTACAGCCCGACGATCTCGCGCATGCTCTCGATGAGGCGGTCACACAATTCCGCACGGGTTCCGCCCTCACCGTCGTCGCCGACCACGACGGCACAGGAACGACCATGATCACAGCGGCCCCCGGCGAACCCATCGAACCGCACTTCGGCCTCGGCTCGTGCGCTGCACATCAGGCAGCAGGCCACACGCTCCTTCCGCTGCCCCGTGAATCGTCTCTGCGACGCGACATCGACTCCACCGAGGACCTGCGACGCTCTCTTTCACTCGACCCGGGGCTCGGAGCTGCGACGCGACGCGTGCTTGATCGAGAGCCCATCGGCTGAATTGCGCTCAGCTGTGTGAATCCATGGCGCACGTCAGTCTGAAGTCTGGCAGCGCATCAGTCAGTCGGTGAGGCCAGTCAGTGCGAGCGCCTCAGCGGCGATCGCCGCCGACGTCGCCGTGTCGCGCATCCAGAGCGGCACGGCAGCCACGCGGAGCCCGGCAGCTTCAAGCACCGGCGCCGCCGCGGCATCCGCATCGTCAATCAGCCAGCCGTCGAGCACACCACCGGCACTGCGGCAGCCGTAGTGCAGGCCGACGGCCGCCGCACTCGTCTCCACCCCGATGACCTCGAGGCACTGATCGGCCATGCCACGCACCGCACTCCCGCTGATGATCGGCGAGACACCGACCACGCGGGCTTTCGTCGCGCGCAGCGCATCGCGCACCCGTGGAACATTCAGGATGCAGCCGACGGACACGACCGGATTCGACGGAGGAAGGATGACGACATCGGCCGCGATGATGGCGTCCAGAACTCCCGAGGCCGGCTGCGCCTCGGCGAGTCCGACCTGGACGAATTCGGATGCGCGCACACGGGCCCCGTAGCGAACCCACCACTCTTCGAAATGGATCAGATCGCCCGCGGCGTGGTCGTCGACCGCTTCGGCCAGACGCACATTGGTCTCGATCGGCTGATCGCTCATCGGCAGCAACCCCACGCCCGGATTCCAGCGTCGGGAAAGGAATTCGGTCGCCTCGCTGAGTGTGAGCCCAGAGCGCAACAGGTCGGTTCTCACGATGTGTGTTGCGAGATCGAGATCGCCGAGTGTGAACCAGTCCCAGCCCCGACCGTATGCTGCGATCTCGGCGGACACCCGCCTCGACTCGTCGGGGCGTCCCCACCCCTGATCTTCCGCGATTCCGCCGCCCAGCGTGTACATCACCGTGTCGAGATCAGGGCAGACGCGCAGCCCGTTCAACCACATGTCGTCGCCCGTATTCACGATCACGTCGACACGGACCGACGGCCCTTCGCCGTCCGCCGCCGGATACTGGTCGGCCAGGTGTGCAAGAAGGCCGCGCGTGAAGCGCGCGCCGCCGACCCCGCCGGCGAGAACCGTGATGCGCTTGAGGACGGATGGCGATGCGGAGTTCTGCGAAGTCATGATCCCAGTCAAGCGTGTTTTTGTGCATGCTCGACGCAGAAGAATCTAAAATCGAGGCATGAGCGCAGCGGACCGCGAGGGCCGGCTAGCCGGAGTGTTCGTCGCCCTCGCAGACACTCTCGTCGCCGAATACGATGTCGTCGACTTCTTGCACACCCTTGTCGAGGAGTGCATCAGCCTCTTCGATGCGGCAGCGGCCGGCCTCGTATTGGCCGATGCGAACGGCCGTCTGCAGTTGATGTCCTCGACGAGTGAACGCAGCCGTGTTGTCGAGGCGCATCAACTCGACGTCGGAGACGGCCCGTGCGTCGCGTGCTTCCATACCGGCTCGGTTGTCGCCATCGGAGCCCTCAACCTGTTCCGGGACCAGCCGGGAGCGCTCAAAGCGGAGGACGCCGCTGCCGCGCGCGCGTTGGCGGATGTCGCGACCATCGGCATCCTGCACGAGCGCGCGATCCGCGAGCGCACCCTCGTGACGGAGCAATTGCAAATCGCGCTGGACAGCCGTGTCGTGATCGAACAGGCGAAGGGAGTTGTCGCGCAAACCAGCGGGGTGCCCATGGATGAGGCCTTCGCCCGGCTCCGCGACTACGCGCGCAGACACAACCAGCGGTTGCACGAGGTTGCCGAAAATGTCATCTCCCGAGCTCTGAACATCTGAATGGCACCCACGCGCCGCTGAGAGTATCCAGAACCGCATCGGTTGCTCGCCGTTAGCGGCGTATCGTGGAAGTCAGATGCCCTAGACCCCGGCAGTGTGTGTATTCCGCTGATCCTGGAGCAGCCATGAGCAACGTAATCGAGCCCACCGCGACGACCGCGATAGCTACAGGGCCGCCGCAGCCCGCATCCGCCCGCGCGCCCCGCGCACGTCAGATCAGCGACTATGTGCTGCTGTCGCAACAGGTACAGGCCGCCGGTCTGATGCGCAGACGTTACGGCTATTACTGGAGCAAACTGGGCGCCATCGCAGTCATCTTTCCCGCCGCCGTTCTCGCGTTCCTCTGGATCGGCGACACCTGGTGGCAGATGTTCGTCGCAGCGGGTTTCGCGCTGATCTTGACGCAGACCGCGTTCCTCGGTCATGACGCCGCCCACCGACAGATCTTCAAATCTGGTCAATGGAACGACTGGACCAGCGTCATCATCGCCAACCTGTTCGTCGGCATGAGCTACGGCTGGTGGCAGAACAAACACTCCCGCCACCACGGCAATCCAAACAAGGAGGGCAGTGATCCGGACATCGAATTCCCCCCGCTGGCCCTGACGCCGGCCCAAGCACGGTCACCGCACAATCTGCTCGAGCGGTGGTTTCTCGCCCGCCAAGGCTGGTTGTTCTTCCCGATGCTGCCGCTCGAGGGGGTCTCGCTGCACCTGTCCGGGTTGCGTCGTCTGATCGAACCGGAACCGATTCCTCGCCGGTGGGTCGAGTTGTCACTCATCACCGCGCGCCTGGGCGCCTATGTCACGATGCTCTTTCTTGTGCTCTCACCGGACAAGGCCGGAGTCTTCCTCGCCATCCAACTGGGAATCTTCGGCATCTACATGGGCGGATCCTTCGCGCCCAACCACAAAGGCATGCCGATCATCGCGGCCGGCCTGCGGCTCGACTTCGTGCGCAGGCAGGTGCTGACCAGCCGCAACATCCACGGTAGCCTCGCGCTCGATGTCGCAATGGGCGGCCTCAACTATCAGATCGAGCACCACCTGTTCCCGTCGATGGCGAGGCCTTCTTTGCGCCGGGCGCAGCCCATCGTCGAAGCCTTCTGTGTCGAACACGGGGTGCACTACACGAGCACGACGTTTCGGCACTCGTACGCCATCGTCGTGCGGTATCTGAACCGGGTCGGCATCGGCGCGCGAGATCCGTTCGAATGCCCGTTGCTCGTTCAGCGCCAACTGGGTTCGAGACCGGAAAGTTGAGCCGCGCCCCGTATCGTTGATGACGATGCTGACACGACGAGACGTAGCCCAACGACTGGACATTCCGCTGGAGATGGCGCAACGCCACGAAATCCCGGCACGGTTGACCGAGGCCGAATTCGCCGAGTTGGAAGCGCATCCGCCCGCTTGGTTGGTGCAATCGCGGGCGAACCGCACCGGCAAGCGCCCTGTCTGGGTGCAACTCACCTGTGACGTCTGCGGGTTCAGCGAGGCGGCCCGCCCGAAGAAGTGGTGGCCGGCTTTCACCTACCTCACCTGCGAACACCACCTGATCGGCGACCTTCCGGATGCCGCGCCTGGCACTCGCCGCCGCGAATACGACGGCATCGGCTCGCGTTTTGTCGGCATCGTGGATGAGCCTGCCTGAGCGCAACGCCGATTCACGTTCATAGTGCGCGAAGTGCTGGAATGACCTGCCATTCCGACGTTTTGCGCACACTGAACGGCGGGAGGGTGAGGTGGGCGACGTAATGCGTCGCGCGTTCGCCGCCCCAATCTGCGAAAGGCCTTGAATCCCAATGGGACCAAGGCCTTTCGATCTGCGTGCGCGAGGGGGGACTTGAACCCCCACGCCCTAATACGGGCACTAGCACCTCAAGCTAGCGCGTCTGCCTATTCCGCCACCCGCGCGCAGTTTTGACCGCCGACGAATCAGCTGCCGAGGTAAGACCTTAGCACGAAAACACCCGTTGGATTCATCACCGGCGACACCGTCTTGATCCGGCTGGTGACCGGATTGCCGGACCGGTAGCGTGGGCGTCATGGCTTCAGCATCAGACGATTCGGCGCTCGACGCAACGGCCGTCATCGCGCGCGATCTTATCCGCTTCGACACCACCAATTACGGTGAAGGCAAGGCCAATGGCGAGACCGAAGCGGCCGAATATGTCGCGGCGCAGCTGACCCGGATCGGGCTCCAGCCGCAGCTATTCGATTCCGACCCCGGGCGCACCAGCGTTGTCACCCGCGTCGCCGGCCGCAATCGCGACAAGCCTGCGCTCGTCGTGCACGGGCACCTGGATGTTGTGCCCGCTGATCCACGCACGTGGTCGGTCGATCCGTTCGCTGGCGAGATCAAGGACGGCATGCTCTGGGGCCGCGGAGCCGTCGACATGAAGAACATGGACGCGATGATCATCACGGCGCTCGACGACATCCTTACCACCGGGCGGCAACCGGAGCGTGACCTCGTGGTCGCGTTCTTCGCGGACGAGGAAGACGGCGGCCGGCGCGGATCCCATCACCTCGTCGCCAATCACCCCGAACTGTTCGACGGCGCAACCGAAGCGATAAGCGAGGTCGGCGGGTATTCGATCGATCTCGACGGCACACGCGCCTATCTCCTGCAAACGGGGGAGAAGGCCCTCGTCTGGGTGAAACTCGTCGCTCACGGTCAGGCCGCGCACGGCTCACGACTGGTCGCAGATAACGCGATCACGCGGCTCGCCGAGGCCGTTGCGCGCATCGGCCGCGAGGAGTGGCCGATCACTCTCACCGACACGACCCGGCAGCTGATCAGCGAGCTCGAACTTCTTCTCGGCGTCAGCGCGCAACAGATCGGGGCGGATGGAGTGGTTCTGAAAACCGGCACGGCCGCCGGATTCATCCTCGCCACCCTGCGCACGACGAGCAACCCGACCGCGCTGACCGCCGGGTATAAGCACAACGTGATCCCCGATCGTGCGGAAGCGTTGGTCGACATCCGCACTCTGCCCGGAGACGAGGATGCCGTTCTGTCGCGCATCACCGAACTCGCCGGCGAGCACGTGGACGTGGAGATCCTGCACCGAGACATTGGCCTTGAGACGGCCTTCTCCGGCGACCTCGTCGAGACCATCGTGCAGACCCTCGGCGAGCACGACCCGGGCGCCCCTGTGCTGCCCTATCTGCTCTCCGGCGGCACAGACAACAAAGCGCTGAGCCTCCTCGGCATCACCGGCTACGGGTTCGCTCCGTTGCGGCTGCCACCTGAACTGGACTTCCCTGGGATGTTCCACGGTGTCGACGAGCGGGTGCCGCTTGACTCGCTGACCTTCGGCCGGGACGTGCTCGCGGATTTCCTGTTGCGCTACTAGACGGCGCCGGCCCGGACCGGCCGACCGCCTAGGCTAGGTGGGTGCGCGCATGGACGAAACCCGAGATCCCTACGATCGACGGGCACTCCGGGCCGCCGCAATTGTTCGACACACCGAGCCGGTCACTCCTGACCGTTGGGCCAGGTGCGCACAACACGACGCGCATGTATGTGTGCGGCATCACCCCGTACGACGCGACGCACGTCGGGCATGCGGCGACCTACCTGGCGTATGACACCCTCCAGCGGCTCTGGCGCGATGCCGGCTATCAGGTGCGCTACACGCAGAACGTGACGGATGTCGATGACCCGCTGCTCGAACGTGCAACGGCCACGGGCATTGACTGGCGTGACTTGGCCGACCAGCAGATCGACCTGTTCCGTTCCGACATGGAAAGTCTGTCGATCATCCCGCCCGACGACTATGTCGCGGTCACAGAGACCATCCAACCGGTTGCTGACGCCGTGGATGCGCTGCTCGAGCGTGGCATCGCCTATCGGGTGCCGACAACGGATGCCGCCGACGACGACATTTACTTCGACCTCAACGCCGCCGCCGCGCTGACCCCGTGGCGACTCGGGCAGGAGAGCAACCTCGACCGCGCGCAGATGCTCGAACTGTCCGCAGAGCGCGGCGGTGACCCGGATCGGGCAGGCAAGCACGACCCGCTCGACCCGCTGCTCTGGCGCGGCGCCCGTGATGGGGAACCCAGCTGGCCGTCACGTGTCGGGCCCGGCCGGCCCGGCTGGCACATCGAGTGTGCCGTGATCGCGCTGGCCACCCTCGGCGAGAACTTCACCGTGCAAGGTGGAGGTACCGACCTGATCTTTCCGCACCACGAAATGAGCGCGGCGCACGCTACCGCTCTGTCCGGGCATCCGCTTGCCGCCGTGTTCAACCACACAGGCCTCGTCGGGTACAAGGGCGCGAAGATGAGCAAGTCTCTCGGCAATCTCGTGCTGGTATCCGAACTACGCAAGCGGGGCGTCGACCCGCGCGCGATACGCCTGGCGCTGCTGGCGAACCACTACCGCAGCGAGTGGGAGTGGACACCCGCCGTGCTCGAGGCGGCGATCGAACAGCTCGCGAGCTGGACGGCGTTCGCCGCACAGGACGACTCAAGCGCGGGCACGGCTGCCGCCGAAAGCGCAGACGCGGTGATCGACGAGTTGCGCCGCACTCTCACCCACGACCTCGACACGCCGGGCGCGCTGGCCGTCATCGATCGAGCGATCGCATCCTGCGTCAACGAACCGCACCGGGTGGTCGAAGCCATCGACGCACTGCTCGGAGTGCGCCTGTAGCACCCCCGTGAGCGACCCAGGGCCTGCGGCCCGCGGTGGTGGGGGAAAGTAGCGCGCGGGTCACGTTTGCGTGTGGTGCGGCGGTGGTGGGGCGCGCAGGATAGTTGTGTCACGGTCATCGTCGTTCGCAACTTGGTGCTTGGAGCCCGTCCGTGAGCATGATGTGGAGGATTCCACGGGAACCGTGGATTGTTGCTGCGAGCACGTGTGTTAGATTCTAAAGTTTTTCCCTATCCTCCCCGTGACAGTGAATATTCGGTGTGTTTGAGCAGTCGGGAGGCTGATCATGGATGTTGTTCACGAGCGGGCCGCGGGCATGGATATCTCGAAACGGGATGTGAAGGTATGTGTGCGGGTCCCCGCTAAACGCAATACCGTTCAGTTAAGGGTTTGAACGTGGATTTGGGGGATGTGCTCGGGTTGTGGCCAATGCTTGTGGTGGTCGCGTTTGGCGAGCCATTTGGAGAC
>Ga0208357_1000972_pt1 | contig 21827 bp, 18 predicted proteins | sample NGESurdeep092012_6_FD_184487 | JGI IMG/M metagenome (GOLD analysis project Ga0208357, IMG submission 184487) | Arctic peat soil microbial communities from Barrow, Alaska - NGEE Surface sample F52-2 deep-092012 (SPAdes) | ecosystem: Environmental > Terrestrial > Soil > Wetlands > Peat ... | reverse complement strand
CGGCACCGCAAACGTCACCGCCGGAAATCCTGCATCTGGATCGAAACGCGGCGATGCAATAGTCTCCAGCCCGCTGGTCCAAAATATCCGTCAGGTCACCGCATTGTGCGGGGCTGCGCGAGGTCGGGTCGTCTCTGGATCCCCTCTCCAGCAGCCGGTGCAGTTTCCGGCACCTGGATTCTCTGGCCCGGAATCCTTTTTCCTTGGAAACAGAGACGCCGTTTGGGGAGACAGGTTCGAGCGGAGGGCGGCGTTTAAAGGTTCAGGCCGAGCGTCTGGTGTTGCCGCGACCACTCGACGGGCATCGCAGAGGTGGGTGGCGCCGATCCCGCGTGGCAGCCGGCCTTCAAGAGCGGCCTTGACCAGAACCGGCGAGAGGAAGGCGAGCGAGATCGTCATGGTCACCTTGCGAGGGCTACCGCTGCTTCGCGTGCCACGGCGGCGTTCGTGGAAGCGAGCCGCCCATCAGTCATTGCGACTGGTTGACGTTCCATTCCGGAGCAGTGTCCTTGAAATCCTCGCGACGCTGCGCGCCGCGGCTTTCGGTGCGGCGCAGTGCAGATTTAACGACGACGCGTGCGACAAGCAACATGTTGCGTATCAATGGCCTAGACCGGTTGACACGCGCGCCGACGCGCGCTTTAATTTCGGTACCAAATAAGTTTCGCATTCCGAAAAACAGCGAACGCCGGAACGAGGCGTAAGGTGGCGGCACGCAGACCCTCAAGCGCGCGCGGAAGTGCCGTCGGCCGAAACCCGGCCGGCGAGCGCGAGGAGAGCCGCAACGTCGTAAATTCACTGGCCAAGGGCCTGCGCATCCTTGAGGCATTCTCTGCCGAACGGCCGGAACTCACGCTGAGCGAAGTCGCGTCGCTCGCCGGACTCGATCCCGGCACCGCATTTCGCATGCTCAATACGCTGGTGATGCTCGGCTATCTCGCCCGCATCCCCGAGAGCAAGCGCTTCCGTCTCGCATTAAAGGTGGTCGATCTCGGCCTGCATGCGATCGGGCGCGCCGACTTGCGCGAGATCGCCCGGCCAATCCTGCGCTCTATCGTAGGCGAGGTGAATGAGGCGGCAAGCCTCGGCGTGCTCGACGGGGCCGACATCCTCTATATCGAGCGCGTGCGCGCCGGCCTCACCCGTATTGGCGTCGACATCCGCATCGGTACGACGATTCCCGCCTTCTGGAGCACGATCGGCGAGGCGTTGCTCGCCTATTTGCCGAAAGCCGAACTCGAACGCGTTCTGTCGGTGAAGCCGCGGCCCGGCGCGTTTCCGCACAAACCGATGAATCGCGCCGAAATCGAGGAGCGTCTCGGCCATGTGCGCCGGCACGGCTACGCGCTGCGGGATTCCTATTTCGGTAGCGGCCTGCGCGTCCTGGCGTTGCCGGTGCTCGATATCGACAACTATCCCTTGGCGGCGATCAGCGTCGCCGTGCCGCAGATGCAGATGTCGATGGACGACTTCCGCAAACGGGCGCTCGACTCCTTGCGCCGCGCCGCGGCCGACATCGCCAAAGCGGTGCAGGCGAGCGGCACGATTTCGGCCGCGGTGTGAGATGAGAGTGGCTCGATTTGAACTGAACTGAGCAACGGCAATCAAGGAGTGCTGCCGGTCTTGGAAATGCGACGAGGTGGACGGATCGATGGCTTACACAATAGCAGCGGCTGAGCCGGCCGCGGCCGGCGCGGCGGCGACATCGGCAAGATCTTCATCGGCGCGCAGCGCGCTCATCGCGGTCGAAGGCGTGGTGAAGATCTACTCCACGACCGCCGGTGAGCCGGTGTTCGCGCTCGACCATGTTGATCTGCGGATTCGCAACGGCGAATTCGTTTGCCTGGTGGGCCCGTCTGGGTGCGGCAAGACCACCCTCATGCGCCTGCTTGCCGGTCTCGATCGCGCCGATGCCGGCTCCGCCTCGCTCGGCGGCAGGGTTCTCAATGGGCCTTCGCCGGAGGTCGGCGTTGTTTTCCAGCATTCGAACCTGCTGCCTTGGTTCACGGTCTGGCAGAACGTGATGCTTCCGTTGCGGGTCGGTGGCGGCAAGAGCGTCGGCGGTCGCGAGAAGGCGCTGCGCGACCTGCTCGGGATCGCGGGGCTCATGGGCTTTGAGAACAAATATCCCTACGAGCTCTCCGGAGGCATGCAGCAGCGCGTCGCCATCGTGCGCGCGCTTGCGCGCGATCCGAAGCTGCTTTTGATGGACGAGCCGTTCGGCGCGCTCGACGCGCTCACGCGCGAGCGCATGAATGCGGAGCTCCAGCGCATCTGGATGGCCAGCGGCAAGACCGTTGTGCTGATCACGCATTCGATCGACGAGGCGATCTTCCTTGGCGACCGGGTGGTGGTGATGTCGCCGCGCCCCGGCCGCATTGTGCGCGATTTCGCTGTCGACGTGCGCCGCCCGCGCGTCGCGGCCGAAACCTTCGGCAGTCCGCAGCATGTGGCACTGGCGCGCGAAATTCGCACGCTTCTGGACGGGTGAATGCCGCATGACCGACATCCGCTCGGAAGGCACCGCCTTCGCCCTCATCGCCGCCTCGGCAGCCGCCGCCGAGGCCCGCCGCCGACGCGCGCGCATCCGCAACGTCGGCATCGGTTTTGCCGGCTTCCTCGTGCTGCTGCTCGTATGGAAGCTGGGCGTGCTCATATTCAAGGTGCCGCCCTACATCCTGCCGGCCCCGGAACAGGTGTTCATTGCTTTGTGGAGCGGCATCGCGGTCGCGCCGGCGAGCGCGCTCGGCTGGTATCTGCCACTATGGAGCACGATGTCGAACGCGCTCCTGGGATTTGCCATCGGCGCCGGGCTCGGCCTCGTCTTTGGTTCGGTGATGGCCGAATTCCGTCCGGTCGAGACGGCACTCATGCCATATGCCTTCGCGCTGCAAAGCCTGCCGAAGGTTGCGATCGCGCCGCTGATCGTCATCTGGTGCGGCTTCGGCGACGGCTCGAAGGTGGCAATGGCCGCGCTGCTCGCCTTCTTCCCGATGATGGTCAACAGCTTTGCCGGTATCCGCGCGTCGGAGGTCGAGCGGCTGGACTTGATGCGGGCGCTTTCCGCCTCACGGCTCGAAACCTATTACCTGGTCAAACTGCCGTCGGCGGCGACGTATATCTTCGCCGGCCTCGACATGGGCATCGTCTATGCGCTGCTTGGCACCATCGTTGCCGAATTTCTTGGCGCCCAGGAGGGAATGGGCGTCGCCATCACCAAGGCCCAAGCGGTGACCGATGTCGCCGGCGTATTCGCTGCGCTGGTCGTTCTCGGTGTTACGGGCGTCCTGCTGCATCTCATCGTGCGGTGGGTCGAGCGGTCCATCGTGCACTGGGCAGACCGCGGTAAACACTAAACAAGGTGGAGGAAGCAATGACAAATCGACGTGAGGTTGTGAAGGGTCTCGGTGCCGCGGCGCTTGCGACCGTGGCGACGCCCTCAATTCTGCGGGCCCAGGGACTCACACAGATCTCGATGGGGTTCGGCATCAAGTCGATTAACCCGATCATCATCAATATTCTGATCGGCGAAGGCCTCGGCTACTACAAGGAAGAAGGCCTGCAATTCACGGCCAAGCCACTCGGTACCAACTCCAATGCCCAGATCGGCGTTGAAAAGGGTGCGGTGCAGTTCGCCGTCGGCACCATGAGCTTCCAGATGCCGCTCTATGCCAAGAAGCAACTACCGAAGATCGTCAATTTCTATGAATACACCTATCCCTACAAATGGGACGTGGCTGTGCTGCCGGATTCGCCGCTCAAGAGCTACCAGGACCTCAAAGGCAAGAAGATTGGAGTTTCCGATCTCGGCACCACAGATTATCCGGTCACGCGCGCGGCGCTGCAAAATATTGGCGTCGATCCCGACAAGGACGTGAAGTGGATCGCGGTCGGAGCGGGCGTCACCGCTGGCGTTGCCTTGCAGCGCGGTGTCATCGACGCGCTCGCATATTTCGATACCGGGTTCGGCCAGATCGAGGGCGCCAATATCGCCTTCCGCTTGCTGCCGCGGCCTACCAACGTGCCACTGATCGGCGGGCTTTTCCTCAGTGCCATGGAGGATTACATAAAGGCGAACCGCAAGATCTGCGTCGGATTCGCGCGCGGTGTTGCCAAAGGCTCGGAATTCCTGCTGGCCAATCCAGAAGCGGGCGCGCGGGTGTTCCTCAAGCTCTTTCCGGAAACCGCCCCGCGTGGCGCCAGCGAAGCCAACGCGGTGCGTTCGGTGCTACTGGCGGCGAAACGGCGCATCCCGCTCTATCGGCCGCCTTATCCGGACACGAAGATGGGCTTCATTCACGAGAAAGAGTTGCAACGCGAAGCCAAGTTTCTCGGTCTCGACTCCATCAAGGATGTGAAGCCGCTCTTCACCAACGACATGATCGCCGAGATCAACAATTTCGACCGCGCGAAGATCGTCGAGCAGGCAAAGAACTACAAGATCTGATTGCGGCGTAAGAACATGAAGAAGTATCGAGCAATGAGGGCGCCGTCTTGACCGTGATGGCGCCCAGGATGCGTGCAACGTCCGGCAGGGGAGCGCGCTTCCCGTCGGAATCGCGTGTGCTGATGGATGTGCGGTCTGGCCGTCGGCTGCGTCAGGTGACGAGCCATCCGAGCATCCACCATCATCCGTTCTTCTTCGTGCCGGCCTACGACCGGGCGGCGGAAAAACTGGTGTTCATCTCGCATCGCATCGGCGCGCCGCAAATCTTCTTCGAGGAACGCGCGAGCGGTGAACTGGTGCAGGCGACGGATCGGCTCGACCTCGCCGAATGGTCGATCTATCCGGCACCCGACGGCTCCTGCGTCTATTTCACCGCCGGCACCGGCGCTTTCCGCGTCAGCCTCGACGATTTTACTGAGACCCAGTTTGCCGACTTCGGCGCGGTCGAGATGCGCGAGAAAGGCATGGTCGGCGCAGCGATGGGCACCACGGCGCTCTCGGCCGACGGGCGCTGGTGGGCAATCCCCGTGAAAGCGGGCAGGGTGTCTCGCTTTGTCGTCGTCGATACGCGCACCGGCAAATCCGAGATTATCCTCGAGCGCGACACGATCGGCCATCCGCAGTTTTGTCCCGACGACGACGATCTTATTCTCTATGCCGGGCCGCTCACCGACCGCGTCTGGACGGTCAACCGCGTCGGCAACAACAACCGCCGCGTCTACGAGCGCGAAGACCGGATGCAATGGGTCACCCACGAGGTCTGGCTGCCGGGCCGGCGCGCCATCGCCTTCGTCGATTGGCCGCGCGGCATGCGAATTCTCGATCTCGAGACCGGCAAAGCGGAATGGCTGCACCGTTTTCCCGCCTGGCATGCGGCGCCAGACGGCGAGGCGAAACGCTTCGTTTGCGACACCAATTTTCCTGATCGCGGCTTGCACATCCTTCCGTTCGGTGCCGAACCGCAGCTCCTCTGCGCCAGCGAGGCGACGTCGGAAGGCGCGCATTGGGCAGGCCCGTTTCCGTACAACGATGGGCCGGTTGCGGTCGAAGCGCGCCAGCACACGCATCCGCATCCGCGCTTCTCGCCGGACGGCTCCCGCGTCGTATTCACCTCCGACCGCACCGGCCACGCGCAGCTCTATGAAATCGAGTTCGGCGGAGCGTCGCGATGAACGTCGACGGTCTCCTCGAGAGCCAGCGCATCCGCGGCGGCATCCGTGCCGGCCGCATCGCCGGCACCAGCCGCGGAATGGCGCCGGGCTTCGTGCAATGCAATCTGGCGGTTCTGCCCAAGGCCTACGCCTTCGACTTCATGCTCTATTGCCAGCGCAACCAGCGCGCTTGCCCGGTGCTCGAGGTGACCGATCCCGGCAGCATCGAGCCGGCCAAGCTTGCGCCGGGCGCCGACCTGCGAACGGATTGCGCGCGCTACTCCGTGTTCATCGACGGCATCCGCCAGAGCGACCGCGCCGATGTGCGCGACCTGTGGCGCGACGATCTCGTCTCGTTTCTCATTGGCTCCGGCATCACCTTCGACGACGCGTTCGAGCGCGCCGGCGTGCCGACCGATCGCAATCGCTGGGTGCTGCGCACCGACCGGCCGGCCGTTCCGGCCGGACCCTTCAAGGGCGATCTCATCGTCACCATGCGCTGGCTGACGCCGCAGCAGGCGATCACTGCCGTGCAGGTGTCGGCGCGCTTTCCGTTCAATCACGGCGCGCCGATCCACATCGGCGATCCGATCGGAATTGGCGCAGACCTCAAAACGCCGATGTTCGGCGGCCCGGTGCCGGCAATGCCGGACCACCTCACCGCTGCGTTCTGGGCCTGCGGAGTAACGCCGCAGGCGGCGGCCGAGAACGCGAAGCTGCCGCTCTTCATCACGCACGCGGCGGCGCACAGCTTCATCACCGATCTGCCGGCGGACCGGCTTATGACGTCCTGAGTACGAAGACGGAGTTGCGATCATTGGATATGACGAACACCAGCCGCGGACCGTTGCGCCTGTCGGCCGACGTCGGCGGCACCTTCACCGACGTCGCCGCCTTTGAAGAGGCGACGGGACGCCTCAAGCTCGGGAAGACGCTGACGACGCCGTCGCGCCTCGTCACCGGCATCGAGACGGGCGTCAACAAGGCGGGCGCGGGATTCTCGGCGGCGCAATTATTCCTGCACGGCACGACGGTGGCGATCAACACGATTCTCGAGCGCACCGGTGCGACGTGCGCGTTGATCACCACGCAAGGCTTCCGTGACATCTACGAGATCGGCCGCGTCAACCGGCCGGAGTCGTACAACCTGTTCTTCCAGAAGCACAAGCCGCTTATCGACCGCGATCTGCGCTTTGAGATCCGCGAGCGCATGGATGCGCAAGGGCGCGTGCTGATCCCGCTCGATGACGTCGAGGTGCGCGCCGTTGCGGCGGAGGCCGTCAAGCGCGGCGTCAAGGCCATCGCCATCCTGTTCCTCCACTCCTATCGCAACGCGGATCACGAAAAGCGCGCCAAGCGCATCGTCGAGGAGGCCTACCCGGGCCTGTTCGTCACCGCTTCGCACGAGTTGTCGCAGGAATATCGCGAATACGAGCGCACCTCGACCACGGCGGCGAACGCCTATGTCGGCCCGCGCGTGCGCAACTACCTGGGGGAAATGGATCGACACCTGAAGGATACCGGCTTCGACGGTACCTTTCTGGTCGTTCAGTCTACCGGCGGCCTGTTCGACCTTGAAGAAGCGCGGTCGTCCTGCATCCGCATGCTGGAGTCAGGGCCCGCCGCCGGCGTCATCGGCGCGCGCACGCTCTGCGCCAATATCGGAGTCAAGAACGCCATCGCGTTCGATATGGGCGGCACCACGGCCAAGGCCGGCGTCATTCATGACGGCGAGGTGCTGATGACGGGCGGCCAGCTCGTCGGCGGTTATGCGACGGGACTGCCATTGCAGATTCCGATGATTGACATCCAGGAGGTTGGCACCGGCGGCGGCAGCATCGCCCGCATCGAAGTCGGCGGCGGCCTCCGCGTCGGGCCGGAGAGCGCCGGCGCGCAGCCGGGCCCGGTCTGCTACGGGCAGGGCGGCACGGAGCCGACCGTGACCGACTGCAACCTCGTCCTCGGCCGTATCGCCTCCGACCGCTTCCTTGGCGGCGAAATGAAGCTCGACCTCGACGGCGCCCGCGCGTCGCTCGCCGAGAAGATTGCCAAGCCCCTCGATCTCGGTCCGGTCGCCGCCGCCGACGGCGTCCTGCGCATCGCCGCGACTAAGATGTCGCACATGGTGCGCTGGGTAACGACCGAGCGCGGCCTCGACGCGGCCGACTTCGCACTCGTCGCCTATGGCGGCGCGGGACCGCTGCACGCGGCGATGATCGCGCGCGAGCTGCGCATCGCCAAGGTGATCATCCCCGTCGCGCCGGGGCATTTCTCGGCCTACGGCATGCTGTTCGCCGACCTGCGCCGCGACCTCGTCAACACCTGGTTCAAGCCGCTCGACGCCGCTACGTTCGACGATCTCGAGGCGCTGTTCGCGGCGATGGAGAAGACCGGCGCGGCGGACCTCGCGCGCAGCCGCGATATGATCGTGGAGATGCGGACCGAGCGCGGCGCTGACATGCGCTATGTCGGGCAGGAGCACGCGGTCACCGTGCATCTGCCGCTCGAACTCTTCCACAACCAGGACCGTGCCGGCATCAAGGCGCGCTTCGATGCCGTGCACGAGACGCGCTACGGCTATTCGGCGCCGGCCGAGAAGGCGGAGATCGTCTCGCTGCGCTCCGCCACGATCGGCCTGATGCGCAAGCCGGCGCTCGAGCCGGTCGACGCCGCCGGCGAGGACGCAGCAGATGCGTTCACCGGCACGCGGCCGGTCTACTTCGCCGCGACCGGCATGGTCGATACGCCGACCTACGACCGCGCGCGGCTGAAAGCCGGCAACCGCATCGAAGGTCCGGCGCTAATCGAGGAGCACGCCTCGACCACGGTGGCGGAGCCGAAGGACATGCTCACGGTCGACGCCTACGGTAATTTGCATATCGACGTCTGGAGAGCCTGAGCATGGAAGCGAACGTCAAGCACAGCGCCGCTCACGGTTCCCACGTCGATCCAGTCGTCACCGAAATCGTGCGTAATGGTCTCATCGCCGCCACCGAGGAGATGAAGACCAACCTGATGCGCACCGCCTACAACATGATCATCTACGAAGCGCTCGACTTCACCGTCGGTCTGTTCGACGCCGACGGCAACACGATCTCGATCGGCCTCGGCCTGCCCATGTTCATCCGCGGCATGAGCGAGACGGTGAAGGCGAAGATCGAGCATTTCGGCGCCGACATGGAGCCGGGCGACATCTTCCTCACCAACGACGCCTACATCACCGGCAGCCATTTGAACCACATGACGTTCACGGTGCCGGTGTTCCACGACGGTGAGCTCGTCGCCTTCTCCTGCTGCATGGCGCACTGGCCCGACGTCGGCGGCACACTGTCGGGCGCGACGACGGACATCTATTCCGAAGGCCTGCAGATGCCGATCGTCAAGATCTACCGCAAGGGCGTGATCAATGACGAGCTCGTCTCGATCATCAAGACCAATGTGCGCCTGGCGGACCGCGCGATGGGCGACTTCCGCGCCCAGGTTGCGGCGGTCAAGACCGGCGAGAAGCGCTTCCTCGACATGATCCGCAAATACGGCCGCGACGACGTGCTGGCCGCGATCGACGCCGTCATGGAGCACAGCGAGCGCATCGCACGTGAGCGCGTCGCTGCCATGCCGGACGGCGTCTACGAGGCGGAGTCGTTCATGGACGATGACGGCGTGTCCGTTGGTGTGCCGGTGCCGATCCGCGTCAAGGTCGTGGTCAAGGGCGACCGCATGACGGTCGACCTCACCGACATCTCCGACCAGGTCGGCGGCTTCTACAATTCCGGCATCACCGCCGGTCTCTCCTGCTGCCAGGTCGCGTTCAAGTGCTTGACTTCGGCGCTCGACATGCCGATCAACGAGGGTCAGTTCCGCGCGCTCGACGTCATTCTGCCGCCAGGCAAGGTGGTCAGCGCGCAAAAGCCCGCCGCGATGCGCATGTGGATGACCTATCCGATGACGGTGGTCGACACGATCTTCAAGGCGATGTCGACGGCTATGCCGGGCAAGGTGGCCGCCGCACATCACGCCGATCTCGTGGTCGGCCGCGTCAACGGCCGCCGCCCGAACGACAACTCCTTCTACATCTATCTCGGCGGTCTCATCGGCGGCGGCTGGGGCGCCAAGCACAATGGCGACGGCATGAATGCGACCATCGCCATCAATGACGGCGACACGCATAACGGTCCATCCGAGCAGGTCGAAGCCAAGTATCCGCTGCTGGTCGAGCGCTACACGCTGCGGCCGGACTCCGGCGGGGCCGGGCGCTTCCGCGGCGGGCTCGGCACCGAGCAGGTCGTGCAGGCGCTCAACGACATCCGCTTCTCGTCGCAGATGGACCGCGTCAAATGCAAGCCGTGGGGGCTCGAGGATGGGCACTCGGGTCTGGGCAATTCGGTTGCGCTACATCGCTACGGCCAAACCGACGAGACGCATTTTCCCAACGGCAAGGCGATCAATCAGGTGCTGAAGCCGGGTGACGCCTACATTCTTCGTTCCGGCGGCGGCGGCGGCTTCGGCTCGCCGCTCGAGCGCGACCTCAGCACGCTCGAACATGACGTGCGCTGTGGCTATGTCAGTCGCAACGAGGCGGAGACCGTCTACGGGGCCGTGTTTCGCGACGACGGCACGATCGATGCCGGCGGGACCGCAGGACGCCGCACCGAGATGAAGGCGCAAGGCTTGCCGGTGGATCAGCCGGTCGCTGAGACCATGGCGCTGCTGCCATTCGCGGCCGAGGCCGTTAGAGCGCCGACCGTCGGCGAGAAGCTGTCCGACGAAGAGCGCATCGCGTTGGCGATGAGCTGCCGCTGCTGTTCGTGACGCGCAGCGTCGGGGAAAACCGCTAGCCAATAACCGCAGGAGCCCCGGAACTATGGGAAGCCGCTTTTCGCAAATTGGTACGTTACGTGCTCTTCCTGGCCCCGGAGCGAACATAGGCATTCAAAAATGGCTGGGTGTTCGGGATCAGTGTGCCAGGATATTCGACAGGAAGTCGGCAGGGCGTTTTGGTCTTGGGCGTGGAGAAGAATTCCTCGGTCGGCGCGTCCTCGACGATCTCGCCGGCGTCCCATGAACACGATCCGGTCGGCGACACGACGGGCAAAGCCCATTTCGTGCGTGACAACAACCATGGTCATGCCGTCCGCGGCGAGTTAGGTCATCACCTGTAGCACTTCGTGGACCATCTCCGGATCGAGCGCCGAGGTCGGCTCGTCGAACAGGATGGCCTGCGGATCGAGCGCCAGCGCGCGCGCAATTGCTACGCGCTGTTGCTGCCCGCCGGAAAGATCGGCCGGCATCGCGTCTGCTTTGTCCTGCAACCCGACGCGGGCAAGCAATTCGCGGGCGCGCTTTTGCGCCGCGACGCGGGTCCTCTTCAGCACATGGATCTGCGCCAGCGCGATGTTGGCGAGCACCGACATATGCGGATAGAGCTCGAAATGTTGGAACACCATGCCGACGCGGGCGCGCAGCTTCGGCAAATTGGTGCCTTTGGCGCCGACGTGGATACCTTCGACACGGATGCTGGCGGATTGATGATGCTCCAGGCCATTGACGCACTTGATCAGCCGCCGCGCGCGGGAGCGGTGCCAATCCGTTGTCAGACTCGGATCTGGAGAATAAGCTCCGTTCAGTTGCCGCGGATTGGAATGAGGCGTTCGATCCCGATCCATTGATCGAAGCGATCTGGACGCTCCATCGAAGCGATAACGTTTCTAAAAGTGTCGCGCTGGCGATGTGATGCTCGAGGCTGGGGACCGGAAGGTCGCGAGAGAGCTTTACTTCCGCTTTTGGCCCTTACCGGGACGTTAGCCCGCGGCTTAGGTCTGCTACCGCCCTTGCGACGTAGAGAGGTGCGGAAACGAAATTGAGTCTGCCCATACCGAAAAATGTACGGACCGTTCCGCTTACCTTTACTGGAAGCCGATGAGGCTTCGAAAGTGCACCGGACCCGCATCACGTCGGCTGCACACCCTCCACAACCTATTCTAACTCGAACATATTCCTGCACCACCCGCTGCGAATTTGGTGTCACGTGCGCAGCAGCGGAGGATTGATCTTATCCTTGAGTCATTGATACGCTTGCGTCAAAAGCCCGTACCATGACTGATAAGCGGGCCTAATGAATATCCATGGGAGGCGTAGATGAGCAAGGAAGATCGCAAAGGCTTAAACCGTCGCAGCTTGTTGAAGCACGCCGCGGCGGTTGGTGCGTTTCCGCTCGTGAATATTTCGCGCAGTTGGGCCGCCGAGGAGACGATTGGGAATTATCCGGCGGGCGTGCAAGGCGACAGCGTGTTCATCGGGCTGACCTGTCCGTTGACTGGGGCTTATTCGGCCGAGGGCGGCGACCTGCAAAAGGGCTATGAACTGGCGATTAGCCATCTCAACAGCGGGGGCGGCTTGGTCCCGAAGATTTCGACGCTGTCCGGCAAGGGAGTGCTCGGCAAGAAAATCGAATACAAATTCGCCGACACCCAAACCCAGCCTGGGCCGGCCGTTCAGGCCGCCAGCAATTTCATCACGAACAACAAGGCGATCATGATCTCGGGCTGCTCAAGTAGCGCGACCGCTATCGCACTTGAAAAGGTCGCGCAGCGTTACCGTGTCCTCAACATGGTCGGCGCCAGCGGTGCCAACGAGACGACGGGCAAGGACTGTCAGCGTTATGCCTTCCGTTCGCAGCCGAGCGCGTACATGGCGGCCAAGGCGCTTGCGCCGGTGCTGGCAAAGGAACTCGGTACCAAGCGCAAGGCCGTCTATCTCGTTCCCGATTACGCCTATGGCCACTCGGTGTTCGACTCGACGTCGAAGTTCACCGAGGCCCTGGGTTGGAAGACGGTCGGTCAGCAATTGTGCCCGGTCGGGACCGCCGATTACAGCTCGCATCTCCTTAACATCGCCAATAGCGGCGCGGACGTGTTCGTCAATGTCGCGTTCGGTAACGACTCGGTGGCTTCGACCAAGCAGGCTAAGCAATTCGGCGTGCTCGATAAGATGAAGATGATCGTCCCGAATCTGTCCTCCTTCCAGGGCAAGGAGGTGGGTCCCGAGATTATGCAAGGCGTCTACGGCACGCTCGACTTCTGGTGGACGCTCGCCGAAACGAACCCGATCGCGAAAATCTTCGTCGATACATTCGAGGCAAAATACAAGTACAAGCCGCGCTGGACCGCGCACATCGCCTATACCCAACTCATGGTCTGGGCTGATGCGGTGGAGCGCGCCAAGACGTTCAATCCGATCTCGGTCATCAAGGCGCTGGAAGCTGAGCACAAACTGCAAATGCCGCTCGGCGAAGTCTACTATCGCGCCTGCGATCACCAGCAGGTGCGCGCTGTACCGGTCGTGGTCGGCAAGAAGCCGAGCGAAGTGCGCAATCCCGACGACATCTACAAGGTCGTCGGCCTGACCCCGGGTCCTGAGGTCGTGCCGCCTTGCGATTCGGTCGGGTGTAAGCTGCCGTCATACTGAGTGTGCCGGCACGGCACTGGAGAGCGGCGCCATGAACTGGTCCCTGCTTTGGGCGCAGCTTTTCAACGGGCTGACGCTCGGCGCCCTCCTGGTACTCGTTGCGATGGGACTGACGATCATTTTCGGGGCGCTGGGGGTGATCAATTTCGCCCACGGCGCCTTTTACATGATCGGTGCTTACGCTGGTTATGTCGGGTACAATCAGACGCACTCATTCATCGTCGCCGTGACGGCGGGGTCGGTAGCGCTTCTGCTGGTCGGCGTGGTCATCGAGCGCGGATTGATCCGCTACTACTACCGCAGGCCTCACGAGGACCAGATCCTTGTGACTTTCGGCATGGGTATTGTTCTGGTCGAGGCGGTGCGCGCCTGGTTCGGAGGGATCTCACAGCGTCTGCCGGTGCCGACGTGGGGAACGGGTGCGGTCAATCTCGGTTTTCTCTATTATCCGACCTACCGCATCGAGGTTCTTGGCATCGTCGCCGCGACGCTGATCGTCCTTTACGTGGTGCTCTATCGCACGCGGCTCGGCTTGATCGTGCGCGCCGGCATCGAGGATCAGCTGATGGTCAACATCCTTGGTATCAACGTTACGCGCACGTTTCTCGTCGTGTTCGGGCTCGGAAGCATGGCGGCCGGCTTTGCCGGTGTGATCAATGCCCCGATTGTTACGGTCGTTCCTGACATGGGCACGCTCGTACTGGTGCAATCGTTCGTCGTGGTCGTCATCGGCGGCGTCGGCTCATTCTGGGGCGCGCTGGTCGGGGGCCTGATCGCCGGCGAAATCATAAGCCTCACCGCGATGGTGCAGCCCGCTTACTCTGAAGTGATGCTGTTTGCGGCGATGGCACTCGTACTAATCCTCAGGCCGCAAGGCTTGTTCGGCGTTCAGGGCCGATAATGATTGTCAAGATGCTGTCGGCGCGCGGGCCCTTTGGCCGATGGCTGCCGGAGACGGCGGCCGTCGCGGCTTTATTGTTATTTCCCTCTGCGTTCGCGCTGATCGGCGGTACCGCCGACATGGCCGATCGCATTCTGATCTGGGGTATTTTTGGGCTCGGCTTCGACATTCTGTTCGGATTCACCGGGCTCTTGTCGTTTGGCCAAGCAGCGTTCTTCGGCTCAGGCGGCTTCATGACCGCCTATGTGCTCATCGCCGGCTACACACAAAGCGCGTTGGTCGCGCTTGCCATCGGCACCGTGTTTGCCGCCATCCTCGGCGGGATCATCGGCGCACTGTCGCTGCGTCGTTCCGGCATCTATTTCGCGATGCTCACGCTCGCCTTCGGCGAAATGTTTTACTTTCTCGACATCTCTCCGCTCAAGCAATTCACCGGTGGCGAGAACGGTTTAGCCGGCGTTCCGCCCACCCATATCGGCATCGGCAGTTGGTTCGTCGAACTGCATACCCCTGAAAGCATGTATTGGGTCATCGCCGTCCTGTTCCTGATGGGTTTCTGGCTCGCCCGGCGCATCGTCAATTCATCGTTCGGCGCCGTGTTGCTGTCGATCCGCGAGAACGAAGAGCGTGCGGGAACGCTCGGGCACGACATCCAGAAATACAAGCTGACAGCCTTCGTCATCGCGGCAGCCTATGCCGGTGTCGCCGGTAGCCTATTCGGGCTGTTCCAGGGCTACATGCCGCCGGATGGATTCTACCTCGAAACGTCGGGTCAGCTCGTAGTGCAAACGATCATGGGCGGTGCCGGCACGCTGGTCGGCCCGACAGTCGGCGCGTTGATTTGGATTTATTTGCGCACGGCGCTTCAACAGTTGCCGCTCGTTGGACCCGTGTGGAAGATGGTGCTCGGCATCATCTTCGTGCTCATTGTGACGCTGTTCCGCCGCGGCATCTGTGGCGGCATCGCACTACTGTGGAGACGGATGGCCGGCACGCGAATGGCGTCAACGCGGTCTGTGCAAGTTATGGCGGCGGCGACGCCGGCTGACAGCGCGCCACGCACGCGGAGTTCGTTGAGCGGCAAGGTCATCCTCGAAGCGAAAGATCTCACTAAGCGCTACGGTGGCTTGACCGCGGTGGACAAAGTGTCGTTCGAGGTCGTCGAAGGCGAAATCCGTGCATTGATCGGCCCGAACGGCGCTGGAAAGACAACCTTCTTTAACATGCTCGCCGGCACCATTCCGCCAACCAGCGGCGAGATGTTTTTCCGTGGTGAACGCATCACCAGCGCAAGCAGCACAGCGATCTGTCAGCGCGGTCTGGTGAAAAGCTTCCAGATTAACCAGCTTTTTTCCGGACTCACGGTCTGGGACAATGTGCGCATCCCGGCGATTGCGCGCATCTATGGAAAGTTCCATCCCTCAATGCTGCGGGACGCCGGCGGCTCCGGGGAATTGAATGCATTGATCGCGCAATCGCTCGCGGCCGTGCACCTGTCGGAGCGTGCACACACACCGGCGCGCGAACTTGCCTACGGCGAGAAGCGGCGGCTTGAGATCGGGCTTGCGCTGGCAACAAAGCCAAGCACGTTGCTGCTCGACGAGCCGACCGCCGGCATGAGCCCATCTGAGCGACAGGATACCATCCGCTTGCTTAAAAGCATCGCGGCCGGTGTCACCATCGTGATTGTCGAACACGATATGGATGTCGTATTTGGCCTAGCCGACCGCATAACGGTTTTGTTCAACGGCCGCAAGATTGCCGACGGCACGCCAGATGCCATCAAGGCGGACGCGGGTGTGCGCGCTGCCTATCTTGGAAATCCGGTGCAGCGATGAGCCTGCTTGAGATCGACAGAATTAACACGTTTTACGGTGAGGCGCATGCGCTGTTCGATGTCTCACTGCACGTCGACCGGCACGAAGTGGTGGCGCTGCTCGGCCGCAACGGCGCGGGGAAAAGCACGACCGTCAATACCGTGATGGGCGTGCTGGCTCCGAAATCCGGAGAGATCCGCTTCGCGGGCGAAGCTGTGCAGGCGTTGCCTCCCTACGAGATCGCACAGCGCGGCCTTCAGCTTGTGCCGGAGGAGCGGCGCATCATCGGCGGGCTGACAGTCGATGAAAATCTGGTGCTGGCAACCCTGACGGCCGAAAAGCCCTGGCCGCTTGACCGTGCGTACGCGATGTTTCCGCGTCTTGCCGAGCGCAAACGCAATCGGGGCCGCGAGCTCTCTGGCGGTGAGCAGCAGATGCTGGCGATTGCCCGCGCTCTCGTGCGCGAGCCGAAGATGATCTTGTTGGATGAGCCGTTCGAGGGCCTTGCGCCGCTAATTGTGCAGGACCTGATTGGCGTCTGCCGGCAGATTGCGCAGGCGGGACAAACTATCGTTATCGTAGAGCAAAACGTCGAGGCGGCGCTTGGCCTTGCGCATCGTTGCTACGTACTTAACAACGGTCATGTCGTGTTCGACGGCACCCCGGAAACGCTGCGCCGGGATTCAGACCTGATGCACCGCCATCTCGGCGTCGAAGCCTAGCTATGTCCGGCTTACTCGGCCGCGTGTTCGGCCGCCCCGGATCGGCCGAGCAGGAAGGCGCGGTCGCGTTCGAAGATGTGGGTTAGGAACTTGGTCACGGCCTTGATGCGCGGCAGATGACCTTGTTCGGCGCGTACGGACAGCCACACGTCGCGTTGCACCGAGGTATCCGGGAGCAGCCGTTGCAAGCCGGCAACACCGGCGGCGACGAAGGTCGGCAACATGACGATCCCGAGGCCCGCGATCGCGGCGTTGCACTGAGCAAGAATGCTGTTGCTGTGGAATACCATGCGCGGGTGCGAAACGAGGTCGTCCAGCCAGCGCACGGCTTCGATCGCCAACAGTTCCTCAATGTAGCCGACGAAGTCATGGTCGGTGAGATCGGCGAGTGTGCGCGGCATACCGCGCCGGCGCGAATAAGACGGAGAGCAATAAAGGTGCATCGCGACGGAGGCAGTACGCTTGCTGGTGAGGCCGGGCGTGCGCGGATTGAAGAAGCTAAGGAACAGGTCGGCTTCCTTGCGCGACAGGTCCACCGTTTGCGGGATGCTGACCAACTCGAGTCTTACGCTCGCGTCGAATTGTGCCAGCACCGGCAGGCGGCGCGCGACGTATTGGCTGGCAAGCCCCTCCATGGTGGCGACACGGACGAGTTGGCTTGCACCGGCGCTGCCGCGCGCGATCGCGTCTTCCAGCGCGCTGGCGTGCACGTCCATGTTTTCGATGTGCTTGAGCAGATCGCTTACGTCTGTGCGCACGGTCACGCCCTTGCGCGTACGGTTGAGCAGCTTGATTGAGAGTATGGATTCGAGCTTCCCGACGCGACGGCAAACAGTCGAATGATCGAGCCGCAACCTTTTGGCGGCGGCATGGACGCTGCCTTGACGCGCGACCTCCAGGAATACCCGCAGGTCGTCCCATTTCATCGGCGCTCGGCTCACAAGTCTCTCCACGCGACCCCGCACATGGGTCGCCTCCGGCAGGAACAGTACAATATTTCTGCAGCAAAGGGGCACAGCGTGGTGCAAAAAACTCGATGGTCAGCCCGCAAACACCGTGTTTATGTGGTTTTCAGAGCGATCAAGGCGATTGGGAGAGCTGCATAAAATCGCGCTTTTGAGCGATTCGGCAGCGTTCGGGTATGAGGGTCCTCAGGACACAGGTCGTAGTCGTGGGTGGCGGCGCGGCCGGTTGTTACGCCGCTCTCAACCTGCATCGCAAAGGCATCAAAACCATCATCGTCTGCAAGGGCCTCGTCGGCAAAAGCGGTGCGTCGCTGTTTGCCGGCAATCTCGTTTTGTCAGGCCGCACGCTGGGAAATACCGAAGAGCAAGCGCGCAACACGGCTGAATTTCTCATCAAGTATCACAATCAGTTTTTGATCGATCAGGAATGGGCCAAGCGCTGCGGTGCGTGGATCGCCAGCGTCTATTACCCGGAGCTTGAAGAGGCGGGGCTTTATTTCCGTCGTGATGATGACGGCAACATGGTGGTTAGCCCTGGAAAAATCCGCAGCATCGCCGCCAACGTACAGGGAAATTCCGGCGTGCCATTCATGGACCTGCGGCGCAAGCAGGTCATTAAGGCTGGCATCAAGACGATTGAGGAAACGGTGGTGACCGCGCTGTTGCGCAATGTCGACGGATCGGTCGCCGGCGTATTCGGGTTGCAAGTACTGACGGGTGAATACGTCGTCGTGCTGGCGCAGGCAACAATTCTGGCAACCGGTTACTCGGATCGTCTGCATACGCGTTCGACCGGCACACGCGAGATGTCGGCTGACGGCATCGCGATGGCATGGCGCGCGGGCGCGAGCATGGTCAATCTCGAGATGCAGTGGTGGCATACCAACGATGTCGCTTATCCGCCGACCTGGCAGCGCATGCAGATTTATCCCAATCCGATGCTGGGCTCGAAGAAGTCGGCGCGCATGGTCAATATCGACGGTGAGGAATTCTTCGACCAGCAGAAGGACGACCCACTCGCCTTCGGGCCATACACGGTGCAGCTCAAGGCGCTGGCGAAACAGGTGCACATCGGTAAGGCCCACTACACCGGCGGCTATTACGCAGGCTTTGATCGTTGCGCTCCGGGGGAGGTCGAGTCCTATACCAGTTATGCCAAGGTTTATCAGCAGCTCGGTATGGACTTTCCAAAGTCTCTAATCGAAACGGCGGTCACGGCGCATTACCGGCAGGGCGGCATCGACGTCGATACGACGACAATGGCATCGTCTGTGCGGGGGCTTTATATCGCCGGTGGCGTCGGAGGGCACTCCAACGGACTGATTGCGCTCGTCACCTATGATGGCAAGGTGGTGGCGGATAGCGTCGCCGACAATCTCGCCCATTTACGCGAGCCCGGTTTGCCGGAGGAACAAGCCGAGCAAGAACGCAGGCGACTGGAGAACCTACTGGCAGGCGGAGGTGGGGCGGCGGCGTGTGCGCCGGGCGAATTGAAGGAATGCGTGCGGGCGCTGATGTGGGAAAAAGCCGGCGTCGAGAAGGACGCACACAGCCTCAACGAAGGGCTGGAGGAATTCGCGCGCATAAGGCGCGAGGCTGTGCCGCGCTTGCGTGCTAAAACGCCGGTGCGCGCGGCCAATTACGATTGGCTGGATGCCATTGATTGTCTGAATATGATCGATACCGCAGAACTGGTGGTACTGTCATCATTGCAGCGCGAGGAAAGCCGCGGGCCGTTCATGCGCCGCGACTTCCCGGAGACCGACAACGAAAACTGGCTAACCGCGAACCTGCTGCACAAGGCCGGCAACGGCTATCGCTTCGAAAAGCGCAGTTACAACCTGTCAATGTTCCGGCCCGATTTTGCGCGCGCCGAAAATCTCGCGGTGCCGTGGTGAGCGAACTTTTGCGGGCATCTGGCGCAATCGATGCGCGACGGCTAGGACAGGCAGAAAACGCCGACGGCCTGCGGGCGCGTAACGCGCGCATCGCTATCGGTGACCCGGTCATGATCAAGGTCCGGCGGAGCGACGACGGTCGTTTGCAGGAATTCCAGACGCCCTACCAGAAGGCAATGCGTGTGCTCGACGCGCTCAATGCCATCGCTTTGAAAGACGCGCCCGATCTTGCGTTCCGTTGGTTCTGCGGCTCGAAGATGTGCGGCACCTGCGCCGTGCGCATGAACGGGCGCGAGGTTCTCGCCTGCTGGGAAGCGGTCGAGCCGGAAATGACCATCGAGCCGTTGCGCAACCTGCCGGTGATCCGCGATCTGGTGGTGGATCGCACGCCGTATGAGCGCAAGGTGGCGTCATTCGAACCGTGGCTCACGCGCTCTGTGCCTTACTCCGGCTTCCCCGAGCCGTTGTCGCACCGGGATATCAAGAATGCATCAAAGGCCATCGATTGCATTAGTTGCATGTCCTGCTACTCCGCTTGCCCGGTCATCGGACTTGGATCGCTTACCGATTTCGCGGGGCCGGCGCCGCTGGTGCAACTCGGGCAAACGGCGCTCGATCCCCGGCAGGATCAACGGCAGGTAGCGCGTGCGCTGTCGCACTCCGGCATTTTCAACTGCATCTCTTGCTACAAGTGCGAAGAAGTGTGTCCGGCACACATCCCGATCGTCAGCGGCGTTATCGAGCCGCTGAAGGCAAAGGTGGCGAAACTCGTACCGCAAATGGCGCGCCATCCGCTTATGTTTCGCGCCGTGGTGGCGCGGCGTGGACGTATCGATCCAGGCGAACTCATTTTGCGGGTTCAGGGTTTGCGGGTGCTCGCCGTCGTTCCGCGGCTCGTACGCTTGTTGCTGCGCGGCAAGATTAACCCGCTGCGCACCCTGTTGAGGGTTAAGACGTCGGCCGCGGCGGCAGCCAACCGCATCCTGAACGGCGCCGAAAGCTCGTCATGAAATTTGCATATTACCCCGGCTGCTCGGCGCGCAGCACCTGCGCAGAATTGAACGAGGCGACGCATCGCGTCGCTGCAAAGCTAGGGCTCGAGCTGGTGCCGCTCGAATCGGCGACCTGTACCGGCGCGCGTGAGCTGCGGGCGATCGATCCGGTGAAGTTCTACGCGCTTAATGTGCGCATTCTCGCGCTGGCGGAGCGCGAGGGACTGCCTTTGATGACGATCTGCAATACCTGCACGCTCAATTTGCTTGATGCACATGCGGCGGTCTGTGACGATGCGGGTCTGTTGCACGAGGTCAATGAGCAACTGCGTGACGAGGGCCTGAAATATCGTCGAACAACGAAAATAAGTCACTTCTTGTGGGTGCTTTACGAGGATATCGGCGTCGATAAATTGCGTGGTCTCGTCGTGAAGCCGCTCACCGGGTTGACGGTCGCGGCGTTTTATGGTTGCCACATCACGCGGCCACCGGGGCGATATGGCTTTGTGGATTCGCGAAATAACGTGGCCTTGGAACGGCTTGCGACGTTGCTCGGTTGTGAGCCCATTGATTACAGTGGACGAACTGAATGTTGCGGCTTTCACACTGCCGCGCATGACGAACGCATCGCAATCAAATTGACCGGGCAACATATTCTGTCGGCGAAGGAAAACGGGGCCAAAGCGATGGTGACGCCGTGCCCGCTGTGTCACACGGTGCTCGATAGCTTTCAGAAGGAGATCGAAACCGATCTCGGCCAGAAGCTCGATGTACCTGTACTGCATTTGCCGCAACTCGTGGGGCTTGCCCTAGGGCTCTCAACGCGTGAGTTGAATATCGACCGTCACATGATCGATTTCGACATCGAGATTTGATGAGCGGCGGCGTCACGACGCGAATTGTGCTTGGAAGAATGTCCCGCGTCCTCCGCGGGGCACGCCGAAGTTCCTGGGCGAAGCCGAGACGCGGCTTGTCATGATGTCCCTATCTGCCAAGCAACGTCGCTGGCGCTATTTTTGATCATGCTGCTTCCGTTCAATTTAAGTCAGTTGAAATTTGCCATTGGCGCAAGTCAGGCGGATGTGAATCGAGCCCTCATTGATCATCCAAGGCCGGACGCGAAACTTCCGGACGCCGCATTTGTGCATTGGGTCTCTTTCAGCGATTGCGGTCGCTTCGGCAAGAGAATTTGCGCCTTGCTGCGATCTGCCGGCGCTACCTTGATTGATACCTGTCCCGATCCAACAACCGCCCCAGAATATTTGGCTCGACCGACTTGGCAGGCGGCGCACCCTCGTCACCGGCGAGTGCAGTGCGAGCTAACGCGGAACAAAGCGCTCGGCCGGCGGTGCGATTTCGGTCACCAGATCACGTACGAGTGTCTTGTTCGACAGCGGATGTAACTTCAATTCACCAGGCTGAAGGCGTGCAGTGCAGGCATAGACCGTCTTGCCATCGAGCTCGATCATG
>Ga0208357_1000971_pt1 | contig 21833 bp, 20 predicted proteins | sample NGESurdeep092012_6_FD_184487 | JGI IMG/M metagenome (GOLD analysis project Ga0208357, IMG submission 184487) | Arctic peat soil microbial communities from Barrow, Alaska - NGEE Surface sample F52-2 deep-092012 (SPAdes) | ecosystem: Environmental > Terrestrial > Soil > Wetlands > Peat ... | reverse complement strand
TGGTCGAGGTGAGCGGCCAGCCGTTCGGCCGCCGCCTGCGCCGCCGCTGGTTCCAGACCGGCCCGGCCCACCAGCCAGCACGACAGGGGCGCCGCCGTCCGTTCCGACCCGTGGGCGGCCGTCCCGGCCAGGGCCAGGAGCGACTCGATCTCCTGGTCGGTCGGCTCGGCGACGCCGAGCTCGGCCGCGAATCTGCTCAACCATTCGTGGCGGGTGACCGTCATCCCCGCAATGCTACTGACGAGCCCGACGTCAGCGGCCGATGGACGGCGAGTACGCCGGTCGGCCTAGCCGCCCGAGACCGGGGGCAGAACGGCGAGCTCGTCCGAAGCCATGACCGGGTCTCCGGGGGCGGCGGGCTGGCCGTTCACCCACACCTTCGAGCGCCCGAGGACGTCGGCGAACCGGTCGCCGTACCGGGCACAGGCGGCGGTGAGGACCTCGTCGACCGTGTTCCCGTCGATGTCACCCTCCCGGCTGCCGGCGGCGTCAACGGCAACTCCGAAGAAGCGGAGCCGGGCCACCGTCACCCTCCGATCATCGACATCGACCGGGCCGGGCGGAGGAACGTCGGATCGTTGATGCCATGGCCGGGGTACTTGGCCCACACGGCCCGACGGAACAGGCGGGCGATGTCCTCGTCGCTACCGCCCCCACGAAGGAGGTCGCGAACCGAGAGCTCCTGGTGGGCGAAGAGGCAGTTCCGCAGCGAGCCGTCGGCGGTCAGCCGGAGACGGTCGCAGGTGCCGCAGAAGGGCCGGGTGACACTGGCGATGACCCCGATCTCGCCACCCCCATCGGTGAACCGGTAGCGCTCGGCCGGGGCGGACCGGTCCGAACCCAGGTCTGTCTGCGCCTCGAGCGGCCAGCGGGCGTGGATCCGGGCCAGGATCTCGTCGGCTGGGACGACCTGGTCGCGTCGCCAGGCGCCATCACCGTCCAGGGGCATGAATTCGATGAACCGCACGACCCGGCCGGTGGTCCGGGCGAACTGGGCGAACGCCTCGATCTCGTCGTCGTTCACTCCGGCCATGGGCACCACGTTCACCTTCACCGGATCGAGCCCCGCCGCTTCCGCGGCGTCCATGGAGGCCAGCACGGAGGCCAGCTGTCCGCGCCGTCGGATGCGGGCGAACCGCTCCGGTGAGAGCGAGTCGCAGCTCACGTTGACCCGGTGCAACCCGGCTGCGGCCAGCGAGGGAGCCAGGCGGGCCAGCTCCGACCCGTTGGTGGTGAGCGACAGGTCATCGAACCCGAGGGCGGCCAGGCGGCCCACCAGATCGGGCACGCCTTGGCGGACCAGCGGTTCCCCTCCGGTGATCCGCACCGAGGTGATGCCCAGTCGGCGCGCCGCCGCCGCGGCCCGGACGATCTCGTCGAATCCGAGGATCTCCGACCGGGGCAGGAAGGTCACCCCCTCTTCGGGGAGGCAATGGACGCAGCGAAAGTTGCACCGATCGGTCACCGACAACCGCAGGTCCCGGTGCACCCGGCCGAACCGGTCGACCAGGGGACCGTCCACCGGCATGGCCACCATCCCCGGCCCGTCGGGGCGGGAGCGGATGCTGACCGGCACCGGTGCGATGGCGGTCATGCGGGCACCACGGTGCCCGACAACGCGTCGAGGTCGACGAGCAGGATCCGCACCGGTTGGCCTGCGTCGATGCCCTCACCGTCGGGCAGGATGGCCAGGGCATTGGCCTCGGCCAGGGCGCGCAACTGGTGGGAGCCCTGACCGCCCGAGGGCCGGACCCACAGGGTCCCGTCCCCATCGACCCGGGCCACGACCCGCACGAAGTACAGCTTGCCGTCGCGGTGGCGGGTCAGGGGCTCTTCCGCCATGGCCGGCAGGGCCGGTCGATCCAGGACCCGGTGGCCCATCATGAACCGCAGGGCGGGACGAGCCAGCAGCTCGAAGCTGACCATGGCCGAGACCGGATTGCCGGGCATGCACAGCACGGGCAGGCCCGACGGCGCCAGCACCGCGAACCCGAACGGCTTCGCCGGCTTGATGGCCACCTCCATCCAGTGCACCGCCCCACCCGACAGCCGGCCCAGGACCGTCTTCATGTGGTCGGCCACCCCCACGCTCACACCCCCGGAGGTCAACATGGCATCGCAGCGGCCCACGCCGCTCTCGATGGCCTGGGCGATGGCCGCTTCGTCGTCTCCCACCACCCCCAGGTTGACCACCTGGCATCCGGCACTCCGGGCCGCGGCCAACAGGGCGTGGCGGTTCGAGTCGTGGATCTGTCCGAGCTCGAGGGGCCCGGGTCCTTCACGGAGCTCGTCACCGGTAGACACCACGCCGACGCGTGCCGGCGGGTAGACGACGACCTCGGACACCCCCATGCTGGCCAGTACCCCGATATGGGACGGTCCGATGACGGTCGACTCCTCGAAGACGGACGAGCCCCGGGCAATGTCCTCACCGGGGTAGCGCACGTTCTCCCCCAAGTCGACCACGGCCTCCAGGACCACCTCGGTCCCTTCCACCGTGGCCCGCTCCACCATGCACACGGCGTCCGACCCCTGGGGCAGCGGGGCGCCGGTGGCGATGGCCATGGCCTCACCCGGGCCCAGCGGATGGTCGGCCACACCCCCTGCGGTCACCGCCCCGACCAAACGGAGCCGGGACGGGGCCGTGCGGGCATCCTCGGCCCGGAGGGCGAAGCCATCCATGGCCGAGTTGGCAAAGGGCGGGACGTCCTCGGCCGCCGCCACCGGCTCGGCCAACGCGCAACCCATGGCCTCATCCAGTGGGACCGGGCGGGGCTTCAGGCGGGTCACCGCGGCCAAGAGCTGTCGACGCGCCTCGGCCAGGGAGACGGTGGGGCCCGGTCGCGCACGGTCGGCCATGGGTCAGCTCCCGGCGGCCAGGTCGTCGACCTCCACCAGATCGTGGGCGCACAGACCCCAGTCCGAGCCGCCCTCCCACACCTCTCGCTTCCAGATGGGCACGGTGGCCTTCACCGTGTCGATGCACCAGCTGGCCGCGGCAAAGGCCTCCTGGCGGTGGGGCGTCGACACGGCCACCACCACCGAGGTGTCGCCCACGGCCAACGTCCCCACCCGGTGGAGCAGCGCCACCCTGCCCACCGCCGGCCACCGGCGCCGGGCCGACTCGGCGATGGCGTCGAGGCGGGGCACCACGTGCTCCACGTAGGCGTCGTACTCCAGACGCACCACCCCCGGTCTCCCCTCGGAGTGGTCGCGCACCGTTCCGCAGAAGATGGTGACCGCTCCGCACGAGGGCATCACCGTCCACGCCGCCACCTCGGCGGTGGGCAGCGGGTCGCCGGTCACTTCCACCCAGTCACCGGCGGCGGACAATCTCGGCACGGTGCCATGGTAACGGCCTGATGGGCCCAACTGGCCCGGGCCGCTGCTCAGGGCGAGCCCGCGGCACCGGCCGCCAGCACATGCACGCGGGCCGGCTCCAGCCGCACCACGATCGACTTGGAGGTCGGGGTATTGCTCCGCTCCGCCGTGCTGTCCAGGGGTACCAGCCCGTTGGCCTCGGGGTAATAGGCGGCGGCACAGCCTCGGGCCGTGGGGAAGGAGACCACCCGGAACTGCTCGACCATCCGTTCGACCCCGTCGCTCCACTCGCTGTGGAGGTCGACGCAGTCACCGTCGGCCACGCCCAGATCGCGGAGATCGTCGGGATTGACGAACACCACCCGCCGGCCGTTGTGAATGCCCCGGTAGCGATCGTCGAGGCCGTAGATGGTGGTGTTGAACTGGTCGTGGCTCCGGATGGTCTGCAACAGGAGCCGACCCGGCGGGCACACCACCGGCTCGAGGGCGTTCACCGTGATCAGGGCCCGCCCCGACGGGGTGGGGAAGCGACGCTCGTCGCGGGGCAGGTGCTCCAGCAAAAAACCGGCTCCGGTCCGGATGCGGGTGTTGTAGTCCTCGTGGCCGGGAACGGTCCGGGCGATGTGGTCCCGGATGATGTCGTAGTCGCCCTCGAAGGCCGGCCAGTCCACCGGAACCGATTGGCCCAGGGTGGCCGAGGCCAGCCGGCTGACGATGGCCACCTCGCTCAGCAGCTCGGGGCCGGCCGGGGGCAGCTTGCCCCGCGACGGGTGGACCATGCACACGGTGTCCTCGACGCTCACGAACTGCGGGCCCGACGCCTGCACGTCGATCTCGGTGCGACCCAGGGTGGGCAGGATGAGCGCCTGCTCGCCGGTGACCACGTGCGATCGGTTGAGCTTGGTCGACACCTGCACCGACAGCCGGATCCGGCGCAGGGCCGCTTCGGCCACCGTGCTGTCCGACACTGCGCTGACGAAATTCCCGCCCAGGCCGAAGAACACCGTGACGTCGCCGTCGCGCATCCGGCGGACCGACTCGACCACGTCGTAGCCGTTGCGGCGGGGCATGGCGAAGCCGAACTCCCGCTCCAGCGCGTCGAGGAACGCGGGCGGGGGTTGCTCCCAGATGCCCATGGTGCGATCGCCCTGGACATTGGAGTGCCCGCGTACAGGACAGGCCCCGGCACCGGGCTTGCCGATGTTGCCCCGCAGCAACAGCAGGTTGATGACCTCGCCGATGGTGTCCACGGCCTTCTTGTGCTGGGTCAGGCCCATGGCCCAACACACGATGACCCGATCGGCGGCCAGGTAGCGCCGGGCGAAGTCGTCGATCTGGATGCGGGTCAGGCCGGTGGCCGTCAGCACCTCGGCCTCGTCCAGGTCGGCCAGGTGGCCCCGGAAGGCCTCGAGCCCGTCACAGCGCTCGTCCAGGAAGGCGTGATCGAGCACCGTGCCCGGGGCGGCCGCCTCGGCGGCCAGTACGCGGGCCGACACCGCCTGGAGCAGGGCCATGTCACCGCCCAGCCTGATCTGCAGAAACTGGTCGGCCAGCTGGGTCCCCGACCCCACCACCCCGCTGGGCCGTTGGGGGTTCTTGAACCGCAGGAGCCCGGCTTCGGGTAGGGGATTGACCGCCACGATCTGGGTCCCGGCCTTCTTGGCCTCCTCCAGGGCGGTGAGCATCCGGGGGTGGTTGGTCCCCGGGTTCTGACCCATGATGATGATCAGGTCGGCCTGGGCGAAGTCGGGGTAGGTGACGGTCGCCTTCCCCACCCCGATGGTCTCGGCCATGGACACGCTGGTGGACTCGTGGCACATGTTGGAGCAATCGGGGAGGTTGTTGGTGCCGAAGGAGCGCACGAACAGCTGGTAGGCGTAGGCCGCCTCGTTGCTGGTCCGCCCCGACGTGTAGAAGGTGGCCTGGTCGGGCGAGTCCAGGGCGTTGAGCTCGGCGGCCACGATGGAGAACGCCTCATCCCAGCCGATGGGCTGGTAGTGGTCGGAGCCGGCCGGCTTGTACACCGGTTCCACCAGCCGGCCCTGTTCCCCCATCCAGTACTCACTGCGCTGGGCCAACGAGGTGAGGCTGTGCTCGGCCCAGAAGGAGGACGGGATCCGCCGGGTGTCCGCCTCCCACGCCACCGCCTTGGCCCCGTTCTCGCAGAACTCGATCGCCTTGCGATCGGGTGGGTCGGGCCAGGCACAGGACATGCAGTCGAAACCGTCCACCTGGTTCATGGCCCGAAGGGTGATCAGGCTCCGGCGTACCCCCATCTCCTCCCGGGCCATCTCCAGCGAGTGGGCCACTGCCGGCACCCCGGCCGCCCAGTCCTTGGGTTTCCCGACGGTGAGACCGTCCTCGGTGACGTCCTCGTCCAGTGGTTTGCGGGTCATACCCTCACCTCCTCGGGCGTGAGTCGCTCGGTGCCGGCGTAGACGACCATCGATGGGCCCCGCAGGAACCCGACCAGCGTCATCCCCGACTCGGCGGCCAGGTCGGCGGCCAGCGTGGACGGCACCGAGACGGCGGCCAGCAGCGGGATCCCGGCCATGAGCGCCTTTTGGGCCAGCTCGAAGGAGGCCCGGCCCGACACCATGAGCACCGCGCCGCGCAGGGGCAGCCGGCCCTGGCGCAGGGCCCAGCCCACCACCTTGTCCACCGCGTTATGCCGGCCCACGTCCTCCCGCAACACGAGGAGGTCGCCGGTCTCCCCGTCGAACAGGGCGGCGGCGTGGAGGCCGCCGGTCTTGTCGAACACTTTCTGCTCGGCTCGCAGTCGATCAGGGAAGGTGGCCAGCAGGGCCGGGTCGATGCGCAGGGGGTCCGATCGGACCTCGTAGGCCGAGCGGGTGCGCACCGCGTCGATGCTGGCCTTGCCGCACAGCCCGCACGAGCTGGTGGTGAAAAAGGCCCGTTCCACGCTGGCATCCGGCGGGTCCACGCCGGCGCCAAGCGAGATGTCCAGCACGTTGAAACGGTTCGTCCCGTCATCGTCGGCGCCGGTGCAGTAGCGCATGGCCGCCAGCTGGTCCCGGTGTTCGATGACCGCCTCGCTGACCAGGAAACCGGCGGCCAGGTCGAAGTCGGCTCCCGGCGTTCGCATGGTGACGGCCAGCGAGCGGCCGCCCACCCGCAGCTCCAGCGGCTCCTCGATGGCGAGGTCGTCGGGCCGGCGCACCGGCTCGGTCCCCACGGTGAGCCGCGTTACCAATCGACGAGAGGGCGGGGTCCTGTGTCAGCCAGCGTGGGGCCGCGTCCCGAGCGTGGGGCCCGGAGCTAGCCTGCCCGTGGACATGACTACGGGAGACGCCGAAGCGAGCACGGGCCCGACCGAAGCCGAGCAACCAGAACCACCTCGACCTCCTCATCAGCGTTGCCTGGCCGACGCCGAGCTGCATGTGTGGGACTGGGCGCGGCCGCCGTCCAACACCTACCTGGTCTGCTCATCGGCCCGTTCGGGCAGCACGTGGCTGTGCGAAGAGTTGTCGTGGCGTGGATTGAGCGACCCGCTGGAGTACCTGAACCCGGCCTATGTCCGTTTCTTTGCGTGGCAGTGGGGATGCGCCTCGTTGGCTCAGTACCGGCTCATGCTGTGGCGGACCCGCACGACAGCCGAGGGGTGCTTCGGGATGAAGATCTTAGGCATGCACTTCTTCGACCTGATCGAAGAGTTCTTCACCCCCCTCGTCGATGGCGTGCTGCCCTCGACCTCCGACCAGCGACGAAGGCTGTATATCGAGACGATCGTTCCGGACTGCACCTACCTGTGGCTCCGCCGCCGCGACAAGGTGCGCCAGGCCGTGTCGTGGTGGCTGGCCGACGAGACCGAGGTCTGGATGCAGCTCGCTCCCGAGGATCGTCGCGAACTGCATCACATCCAGTTCGACTTCGACGCCATCGACACCAAGCGCCGGCAGTGCGAGTGGGAGGACGAGCGTTGGGCGGAGTTCTTCACGCACAACGGCATCGAGCCGGTGGAGGCCGTCTACGAGGACCTGCAAGAGAACCCGGCACCTGGGTTGGCCGATCTCGCCTCACGGCTCGGCAGTGATCCGGCGGCGGTCATTCCGGCACCCGATCTCCGCAACCATGTGCAACGGAACGCCACCACCGAGGAGTTCGTCACGCGGTACCAGTCCGAGCGCGCCGATCGTCCTTGACAACTCTCAGACCCGGGTGGGAGGGTGAGCCGGCATCGACTGGATGCCCAATCGAGGAGGACCGGCCATGGCAGTTGGAGAGAGCGCCACGAAAGTGGTTACTGCAGTGGTCGACGATGCGGATCTGCGGGAGAAGCTCATCGCCGCGCCCGAGTCGGAGCGCCGCCAGATTCTTCAGGACGCCGGATTGCTCGACGGACTGTCCGACGAGGACTATGCCCACCTGCGCAAGCTCAGCAGCGACCCGGTGGCACTCAACGAGCACCTACTCGAGCGGGTGACGGGCGGCGGTACGGCGAGCAGCATCGGCGGAGCGCTCCAGGACTCCGCCCCCACCCCCACCGCCAACTCCGGCGGGGCAACCATCGCTGGTGACGTCGTCGTGGCGGCCAGCAGTGCGGTGGTCTCCACCGGCATGGGCGCGGCCGCCATCGGCGTGGTGGTCGGCGGTGCCGCCTTCGGGTTCTGACTCCACCACGACCCTGGCTCGCCAGCGGGTGCATCCCATCTCCCCGTCTCCACTGCTTGTTCGCGGGCGTCCCCACGCAACGCCCAAGGCGTACCTGGGCACGACACAGCGAGCCTGTTCACCCGAGGACACCTTGGCCCGCATCCAGCCCCTGTTGCCGGAAGCAGAGATCACCCGGTGTGCTGACATCACCGGCCTCGATCGCGTCGGGATCCCGGTGACCCTGGCCGTCCGCCCGAACGCCAGGCTGATCGTGGGCGCCACCGGCAAGGGCTCGACGTTGGTGCACGCTACGGTGTCCGGCCTGATGGAGGCGCTCGAGGTCCATCACGCCGAGTACGCCGAGTACGCCGACCTCGGCGTGGTCATGACCAGCTACGCCGACCTGGCCTCGAGCGGCGTCGACATCGTGTCCCCGGGCGAGCTGCCCGTGGCCCGGTACGGAACCTTCGACGCCGGCTGGACGATGGCGTGGGCATGGGGATTCGACCTCGTGCGTCAGGCCGAGGCTCCGATTCCGTACCTCTATGTGCACATGGCTCGGGACTACGTTCCCAACGAGGTGGCCCGACTGCCCTTCACCCAGTTCATCGCCGGATCCAACGGACTTGCCTCCGGCAACACACTGCTCGAGGCGATCGCCGCCGGGCTCTACGAGGTCATCGAGCGGGACGGGATCGCACTGTGGGACCAGGCGGCGCGGCATCAGGCCATGGCCCTGGCCGTGGATCTCGACCGGGTGGACTCTCCTGCGGTGGGTGAGTTGGTCGAGCGCTGCCGGTCCGCCGGTCTGGAGGCCCACGTCATGGACATCACCACCGACGTGGGTGTGCCCACCTACTCGGCGGTGCTGGTCGACACCAGCGGCCAGGGGTTCAACCAGCCCGCCGGCGGGTTCGGCGCGCACCTCGATCCCGAGGTGGCCATGATCCGGGCCATCACCGAGGCAGCCCAGTCCCGGGTGGTGATCATCGCCGGCTCCCGCGATGACGTGTTCAATACCGACCGCACCCGCCGGGGGCCACGACTCTTGGTGCCCGACGGACCGGCGGCCCCCACCCGCCCATCGCTCGCCACCGACACGTTCGAGGGCGATCTCCGGGTGCTGTTCGGCCTGCTCGAAGCGCAGGGACTCGATCGGGTCATCGTGGCCGACCTGCGACGGGCACCCTTCGATCTCGACGTGGTCAAGGTCTGGGTTCCCGGCCTCGAGGAGTACTGCCTGGTGTCCCAGTACCGTCCCGGAGTCCGGGCCACTGCATGGCAGGACCACATCACCTGGATGCCGAACGCAGCATGAGGACCGTGGTGTTCCTGGGGCCGAGCCTCTCCGCCGAACGCGCCCGCAGCGTCCTTCCCGACGCCGTCTACCTGCCGCCGGCGGGCCAGGCCGACGTGGTCTCCGCCCTGCGCCGGTGGGAGCCGGACGTCATCGCCCTCATCGATGGCACGTTCCTCCAGACCCTGGCCGTGTGGCACAAGGAGATCCTCTACGCCCTCGACCAGGGCGTCGCCGTCTACGGTGCCGCCAGCATGGGGGCGCTGCGGGCCAGCGAGTGTGCCCGCTTCGGCATGGTGGGCGTGGGCCGTATCTTCGATGCCTATGCGTCCGGGCTGTTGACCGAGGACGACGAAGTGGCCCTGACCTACGGCGATGCCCACGAAGGCTGGCGAGGCCACTCCGAACCGATGGTCAACATCCGGGCCACCCTCCAGGCGGCGGTGGCCGCCGGGGTGCTCGACGCCGACGGAGAGGCTCGGGTGGTAGCGGCGGGCAAGAGCTTGTACTTCCCCGACCGCAACTGGTCGGCCATTCTGGCCGCGGCGACCAAGGCCGGACTGGATCCCTCGGTTGCCGACCGCCTCACCGCCTTCGCCGCCGACCAGGGGGTCGACCAAAAGGCGGCCGATGCCGAAGAGCTGCTGGAGCTGCTGGCCGGCATGGAGGCACCTCCGGCACCGACCACCCCACAGGACTGGGTGTTCAACGACAGTCGTCCATCACGCGGGTTGCGCGGGCGCGACCTCCACGTGCGACGGGGTCCTGGCCAGGTGTCGCTCGAGACCATCGCCCGCCACGTGATGCTGCACCGGCCGGGCTCCACGGAATTGCTCGAGCTGGGCTGTGCCCGAGACCTGCAGATGATCCTGGCCGGCATCTTGGGCATGGAGGTGACCGACGAAGAGGTCGTGGCCGAAACCGAGCGGTTCCGCCTCCGACGCGGGCTGCATTCGGATGCCGAGCTCCACGACTATCTCGAGCGCAACGACCTCACCGCCGACGAGCTCGCCGACCTGCTCCGCCAACAAGCCACGCTCCGCCACTTGCGCGCCTGGCTGCGGGTGCGTCGCTATCGCCTCGGCCTCGGCAGTCTCCTGCTCGACGAGCTCCGCCTCCGGGACCACTACGCCTCCTGGGCCGACAAGGCCGCCACCCACGAGGCCCATATGGACTCGATCGGTGAACCGGGAGACCTGGATCCGTTGGAAGACCTCATCCGCGAGCACCTGGCCGCCACCGAGTGGCAGCCCGACTGCGCCATCACCACCTGGGCCGAAGAAGCGGACTTCGGTGACGTCTTCCAGGCCTACGCCGCGCTGGCCCGGGCCAGCCGGGTGCGCCACCACCTGGCCGCCATCGCCGCCGATGAGCAGCTGTGGGCGGCCGTCGGCTCGGCCTTGTCGTGACCGCCGCCCCCACCACGGCCGACCCTCCCCACACCGCACCGCCAGCCCCGGTTCCGCCCGGGGTGAGCTCGTTGGTACGCGTCGTCGTCCCCCGCTACTGGGTGGCGCTGCTGGCCCTGGCCGTGTTCCTGGGCGGCATCGTGGTGTGGAGCATCTTCGGAACGCTGGAGAACCGCGTGGACGGCGCCGGTGCCCTCATCCCCGGCGGGTCGGTGGTCGAGATGCACGTGCCCGTGGACAGCGTGCTGCAGTCCTACGCCGTGTCCGTCGGAAGCCAGGTGACCAAGGGGCAGACCGTCGCTACCGTCCTGACCCCCGAGGGCGCCGCCGTCTCGCTGGACGCCCCGGAGGCCGGTCAGGTCAGCGCCCTCAGCGCATCGTCGGGCGAGGCGCTGCAGACCGGTGAGGTCGTCGCCCTCCTGGCCAGCTCGACGGCGCCGCTGGAAGCCGTGGGTGCGCTGCCGGCTGAGGACACCAATGCCGTCAAGGTGGGCGACACCGTCCGGGTCACCCCGGTGGGGCTGAACAGCTCCAACCTCGGGACCATCACGGGCACGGTCCTGTCGATCTCGACCCTCCCGGTATCGGCGGCAGAGCTGGGGGCCACCCTCGGCAGCGACAGCCTGGCTGCCGCGCTCACCGGTGCCGGCCCGGTCAAGACGGTGACCGTCAGCCTGCAGCGCTCCCACAAGTCGGGGTCGGTCTATTCGGTGTCGGACGCCCAGGGCCAGAGCGTCCAGCTGCAGTTCGGTACGGCTGTCCAGTTGCAGGTGGTGACCTCGAGCCAGCGCCCCATCGACAAAGTCCTCAAGTGACCAAGGGTCCGTCGCTCGACAACAGGATGTGGAAGTGCCCGTCGCGCCTCCAGATGGAGGCCGTGGAATGCGGGGCGGCGGCGTTGGCCATGGTGCTGGCCCACTTCGGCCGGGACGTCCCCCTCACCGAGCTCCGCGAGCAGCTCGGGGTCAGCCGGAGCGGCAGCTCGGCCGCAGCGATCATGCGGGGAGCACGGCACTACGGCCTCGACTGCGAGGGCTTTCAGGTGGACGCCGCCGGTCTCCGGAAACTGCGAGGACCGATCGTAGCCTTTTGGGACAACAACCATTTCGTCGTGGTCGAGGGCCATCGGCGGGGCCGCTGGCTGGTGAACAACCCGGCCATGGGCAGCACCTGGGTCAGCGACGAGGACTTCGAGCGCTCCTACAGCAAGGTGGCGCTCACCTTCCGGCGGAACGACACCTTCGTCGAGGCGAGGACGAAGACGAGCGACTATCTCCGGACGTTGCTGCGACCGCTGGTCGGCACCCGCTCCGGCGTGGTGTTCGCCATCGTCGCCGGCTTCGCCGAGGTGGTGCCCACCCTCGTCTTCTCCTTCCTGGCCGGCGTGTTCGTGAGCCAGATCCTGGGGGCCCAGAACGACTCGCTGCTCGGTGGCGTGGTGGTCTTGGTGGTGGTGATGGCGGTGGTCGCGGCCGCCCTCGCCTATGTGAAGCGGGCCGTGTTCGTCCGGCTCGAGATCACGCTGACCATGAAACTGGAGATGGCCTATCTCCGGCACCTGTTGCGCCTGCCCGTCACCTACTTCACCGAGCGGGGCGCCGGCCAGCTCACCAGCCGCATGGCCGTCAATCGCGCCATCGCCAGCCTCCTGGCCGGTCAGGTAGCCACCGCGCTGTTGAGCTGTCTGACCGCGCTGGTCTACGGCGCGGTCCTGGTCGTCTTGCAGCCCGCACTGGCCGGAGTGGTGGCCCTGCTGGCCGTGGCCGAAGTCGTACTGCTCAAGACGACCTCGGCCCTGCGCACCAGCCGGGCCCAGCAGTCACTGCAGTTGTCGATGGCGTTCGGGGGCATCTCCCTGAACGGCCTGCGCTCCATCGAGATGCTCAAGGCCCGGGGGGCCGAGGACGAGTTCTTCCAGGTGTGGTCCTCCGGGCAGACCCGCTTGATCAACGCCAAGCAGCGCTTCGGGGTGCCGGCCGCGGCCATGGCCTCGAGCCGCTCGTTGCTGAAGATGGCCGAGAACCTGACCATCCTGGTGCTCGGGGGTCTGTTGGTCCTGAAGGGGCACATGACCGTCGGGTCCCTGGTGACGTTCTCCATGCTCGCCTCCCACTTCCTGACTCCCGTTGTCGATCTGAGCCGGGTGGCGGGCACCCTGCAGACCACCCGGGCTGCGGTGGATCAGCTCGGCGATGTCCTCGACCACCCCGTGGATCCCGAAGTGGTCGACCGCCCCCTCGACCAGCTCAGCGACACCGGCGCCACGGCGCGCCGGCTCTCCGGTCGTCTGGAGGTACGAGACGTCACCTTTGGCTACGACCGCAACCGACCACCCCTCATCGAGGGGTTGAGCTTCACGTTGCCCGCCGGGGGCCGGGTGGCGCTGGTGGGTCGCTCGGGTTGTGGGAAGTCCACCATCGCCAACATCGTCTCGGGCCTGTACCCCCCGTGGACCGGTGAGATCCTCTTCGACGGCCAACCCCGGGGCGCGCTGCCCCGAGCCGTGCTCACCTCGTCGGTGGCCAAGGTCGACGCCGACTTCGTGCTGTTCGAGGGCACGGTTCGCGACAACCTTCGGCTGTGGGACACCGGCATCGACGAGGGCCAGCTGGTGGCGGCCGGCCGCGACGCCGCCATCCACGACGAGATCGTCCGGCGGCCCGGGGGCTACGGCTCCCGGGTGGCCGAGTACGGGCAGAACTTCAGCGGGGGCGAGGCCCAACGTTTGGAGATCGCCCGGTCGTTGGCCACCAACCCGACCCTATTGGTCCTGGACGAAGCCACCAGCGCCCTGGACTCGGAGACCGAGCAACTGATCGACCTCGCCCTCCGCCGCCGCGGTCTGAGCTGCCTGGTCATCGCCCATCGCCTCTCGACCATCCGTGACTGTGACGAGATCATCGTGCTGGACAAGGGCAAGGTCATCCAGCGGGGTACGCACGACGAGCTCGTTTCCGCCGTCGGCGAGTACCGGACCCTGGTAGGCGAGGGATGACGCTCCCCGCCGAGCAGGCGCAGTCGATCGCTGTCGACCACCGCCGGCCCCTTCCCGTGGACGGTCGAACCTGGTGGCGGGTGGAGACGGGCGAGCTGGAGGTGTTCGATCGGGGGCCCAGCGGTGACGGGGCCGGGGGTGCCCCCGTCCATCTGTACTCCGTTCCTGCGGGGGCATTCCTCCTCAGGCCCGAGGCCGGCGCCTGGGTGACGGGCCTTCCCGGGACGATGGTCAGCCCCAGCCGCGGCGACGAGCTGTCGGCGGCCATCGATGCGGACGTCGGCGACGGCCTACGCGAAGCCTTGGAGGCTGGGGTGGCCGCGCTGTTCGGCGGTGTGGCCGATCTCTCGAACGTCGGCCACGAGGCCGCGCTGCTCAATGCGGACCAGACCACCACCCTGGCCGACGGGCAGGCGGCCGCGGCGCCGCAAACGGTCTCGTGGCTGCGGGTGGTGCGCGGGAGCTGCCGCCTCGCCGGGCTCGCCGATACTCCGCCACTGTCGGCGTCGCCGGCCGTCATCGCCCTGGCCGCCCCGGCGGTGATCGTGGCCGAGGGTCCCTGTGAGCTCCAACTGGTCGACTTCGGTGCTCAGGCCGGGGCCGACATCGTCGCCGGCCTCGACCAGGTCGTCACCGCGCTGGGTCCGGCCGCCACAGCCTCGGCGGTGGCCGCTCGAGCACGGGCCGACTCGGTGATCACCAAACGTGCGGGCACGGAGCAACGCGCCGGAGACGATGCCGCTCGCCAGTTGTCTCGCACGCTCCCCCATCATCGCATCACGGTCACCGAAGACATCGCCGGCACCGGTAACTACGTCGCCGTGGCCCTGGAGGCCATCGGTGCGGCGCTCGGGGTGACCCTCACCGTGCCCACCCTGCCCGGTGCCACTCCGCGCCGGCTCATTGCCGTGACGACAGCGGAGTCCCGTCTCCGCACCCAGGTTGTTCATCTGGAAGCCGGGTGGTGGAAGGCCACCGCCGGCCCCATGATCGCCTTTCGCAGCGCCGACCACATGCCGGTGGCCATCGTGGCCCCCACGTCCCGGCGCTGGGAGTGGGTCGACCCCTCCACCGGGCTGCATCACCGGGTGGACCAGGCCTTCGCCCGGAGTCTCGATCCGGTGGCCGTGGGCTTTGTGCGGCCACTGCCTCCCGGGCGGGTGCGGTTCCGGGAGCTTGCTCACCTCATGTACACGGTGACGCGGCGCTCCCTGTGGGCGGCGGGGATCGTGGGTCTGCTCGGTTCGCTGATGGCCCTGGTGACGCCGGTGGCCACCCAGATCCTGTTCGGCGACGTCTTCCCGAGCGGGCGAACCAGCCTGCTCTTCGCCGTGGCCGGTCTGGTCGGTGGGGCCGGGTTGGCCAGCATCGTGCTCGACTTCACCCGGAACATGGCTTCGCTGCGCATCGGCGGAACGGTCGAGTCGACATTGCTGCCGGCGGCATGGGACCGCCTGCTCCGGTTGCCGCCGTCGTTCTTCCGCCGCTACCAGGTCGGCGACCTCCAGAGCCGACTGGCCGGCATCATCACCGCCAGCACCACCCTCTCGACCGGCATCGCCCTCGTGCTCGCTGCGGTGTTCTCGACGGTGAGCTTCATCGTGATGTATCTCTACAGCCCGATCCTGACCCTGGTCGCCGCGGTGGGCTCGCTGATCTTCATCGGGCTGCTGGTTCCCCTCACCATCGTGCGGGTCCGGCGCGTCCTTCGGGTGCTGGACATCCAAGGCAAGGTCAAGGCCACCGAGTTCCAGCTTCTCCAGAGCGTCCCCCGGCTGCGGGTCGCCGGCGCCGAAGGGCGTGGCCTTCAGGCCTGGGCCCGGGACGAATCCAACGAGATGAGCGCCAGCTGGCACATTGCCCGCATCACCCTCCTCGAGACCATCGTGGCCACGGCAGTGCCGAGCCTCATGCTGGCCGTGATCTACCTCGTGGCCGGGGGACAGAAGATGAACCCCGGTCAGTTCATGGGTTTCACCACCGCCCTGGGTCTCTTTTCCGGAGCCGTGGCCAGCCTCTACCAGGATCTCGACCCGTTGCTCCGACTGCGGCCGCTGTACCAGCGCATCAAGCCACTGCTCACCGAGCCGGTGGAAGACGACGACACCACCTCGGACCCGGGGGTCCTGACCGGCACCCTGGCCCTGGACAGCGTGAGCTTCCGCTACGACGAGGACGGTCCGGTCGTACTGGACGACGTGAGCCTGGAGGCGCACCCCGGGGAGTTCATTGCCGTGGTGGGGCCATCGGGGTCGGGAAAGTCGACCATCGTGCGCATGCTGCTCGGATTCGAACTTCCCGAGTCCGGGCAGGTCCTCTACGACGGCAAGGACCTGGGTCGGCTCCGCAAGGCCTCCATCAGACGGCAGATCGGCACCGTCCTCCAGCGGGCCACCGTCCCGCCGGGCACCATCCTCAATGCCATCCTGGGCACCAGCGGCGCCTCGCCCGCCATCGCCTGGGAGGCGGCCGCGTCGGCGGGCATCGCCGACGACATCAAGGCGCTGCCCATGAAGATGCAGACCATGATCTCGCCGGGGAGTCCGGTGTTCTCCACTGGTCAGCTGCAACGGATCGTCATCGCCCAGGCCATCGTGTCCAATCCGAAGATCGTCCTGCTCGACGAGGCCACCAGTGCCCTCGACAACACCACCCAAGCAGGTGTGGCTGATGCCCTGGGCCGGCTCCAGGCCACCCGGGTGGTGGTGGCCCACCGTCTGAGCACCATCCGGGACGCCGATCGCATCTATGTGCTCGACCGCGGTCGGATCGTCCAAGTCGGCACCTACGAAGGCCTCATGGCCGAGCAGGGGGTGTTCGCCAACCTGGTGGCCCGCCAACAGCTCGACGACAAGCTGGCCATGGGATGACGTCGGTGACGAGGTTGGGAGGCCGATCGTTCCACACCCGAGACGACCGCAGAACGCCGGGCATTGCCAGTACTGTTTGCCCATAAGCACCACGTCGGCTGCCACGATGCAGCCTGATCAAAGGGGAGTCCGGTGGCACAGCAAGGAACTCCAGACAGGCCAGATCGCCCGGACGAAGCCTTAAGCGAGGACGATCTCGAGGACGTCGTGGGCGGTGTCGGTGGGGTCGTCCTGACCGACCCGCTCGAGGTGAGCTCGGGGTACCCCGGTGACGACGTGGACACGGAGTCGTCCGCCAACGTTTCCGTCTATCCCGTCATTCCCGGGCCGATCACGTACACCTGAGGCTGGACCGTCGCTGACCCGGCCCACCATCGGCCTGGCCATGATGGTCAGGGACGAATCGCCCATCATCGATCGGTGCCTCCGATCGGTCCTTCCCCACATCGACAGCTGGCTGGTCATCGACACCGGGTCGGTTGACGACACGGGCAGCCACGTCGCCGAGATGCTTGGCGGAATCCCCGGCCAGCTGCTGCATCGCCCGTGGCGGAACTTCGGCCACAACCGAACCGAGCTGCTGGCCCAGGCCCGCAACCGCGCCGATTGGCTGTTGCTGGTCGACGCCGACATGGTCGTGGAGTGCGACGGCGACCTCCGACAGCACGTCCAGGAACAGACAGACTTTGACGCCTGGTTGACCGCGGTGTCGGTGGCCGACCTCGAATACGCCATGCCGTACCTGGTACGCGGCGATCGCCGTTGGCGCTACGTCGGCGTCACCCACGAGTACCTCGACACACGGGGTCGTCGGACCCAGCGGCTCCGGGAGCTCCAATTCCGCAACCTGGCCGACGGCCATTCCCGCGCCGACAAGCACCGGCGCGACCGCCAGCTCCTCGAAGCAGAGAACGCCCACAGGCCCGACGACCCGCGCACGCTCTTCTTCTTGGGCCAGACGTGCCGGGGCATGGGCGACATCGATGCCGCTCTTGGCTACTACCGACGACGGGTGGGCCTCGGTGGCCACGACGAGGAGACCTTCTACGCCCAGTATCAGATCGGGATATTGGAAATGGATCGAGACTGGGACATCGCGGTCGGCGAGCTCGTCCGGAGCTCGGAGATGCGGCCCACCCGGGCCGAGCCCCTCTTCCGGCTGGCCGTTGGCCATCGACGCCGTGGACAATGGTCGGAGGCCTACGCCTCAGCCGAACGGGGGATGGCCCTCCCACGGCCGACCGACGAGGTTCTGTTCATGAGCCCGTGGATCTACCACTGGGGGCTTCGCTTCGAACGATCGATGTCGGCTCCTCACGTCGGCCGGGTGGATCAGGCCATTGCCGACACCGAGCTCTTGCTGGCCGATCCGGGCTTCCCTCGGCACGGCGCACTGACCTTTCCCGGGCTCGAGGAGCTGGCCCGGCGGAACCTCTCGACCTGGCGCTCTGGCGGCACGGCAGAGCCCGGATAGACCGGGTGACTCTCGAGATCATCCAGACCTGGAAGACGAGCAGTTCTCTGCCACCGATCTTCGAGCAGTCGATGGAGACCTGGATCGCCCACCATCCGATGGCCCGCCACCGCCTGGTCGATGACGAGTACGTGTGGGGATGGCTCGACGAGCACCGCCATGCCTTTCCCCACGCCGTGGGCGGCGGCGATCAGCAGCCGATCAGAACCGTGGACATGTTCCGGTACTGCCATCTGCTGGTTCACGGGGGCCTCTACGTCGATCTGGACTTCCACTGCCTCCGGCCGGTCGACGCCATCCTCAGCTCGTGCCACGACGCGGTGTGCCTGGGGTCGGTGGTCATGCCCCGGCCGGTCATCTCGTCGCCGGCCGGGGACCCGCGGTCCTGGCTGTACCGCAACTCGATACCCAACGCCTGGATGTACTCGCCGGCGCCGGGGCATCCGCTCTGGCTCCTCGTCATCGCCCTGGCCGAGCAACGACGGTCCGATCCTTGGGTCGAACGAGCGACGGGGCCCATGCTGCTCTTCGACGCCTTGCAGGCCTACCGCAGAAGCCGGTCGGGAGGCGACCTGGGTGAGATCCCCGGCGTCCGTCGGATTGCCGATGCCTGCGACGTACGGATACCCGACGACCTGCCGCCCGTCTTCGTACTCCGACCGGAGGTTCTCTACCCCCTGACCTGGGCAAGCGGCCACCACCGGTCGGTCATCGGTCAATTCAGAACGGCCGACCAGATCGACGACAGGCTCATGGCGCAGGTGCCCGTTACCGAAAAGACCCGAGCCTTCACCTACTGGTACGGCTCCTGGCGTCGGGACAGTCCTCGGCCGTGATCTCGACCCAGCGCTGGCCGTAGAGGCCGACGGCCCACCGTGGTCAGCGTGCGAGGGTTCCCGTGCCGGCCACGGCCAAGGCGATGGCCAGACCGTCCTCGGCTGCGGCCACCACGCGGTCGGGCACCCCCCGTGCCGCCCGGGCCCGGAGATCGTGGCCCACCTTGGCCGCCAGCAGCGCCGCCGCCGACCCCAGCGCCGCGGCGGGGACCACCGGCCCCTTCTCGGCATGGGCGAGCAGGCCACCGGCGAGCCCGCCCAGCACCAGCCGGGCGACCAGGGGCCCGGGACGAAGGCGGTCGGGGATCCGGGCCGATTTGTCGGCCAGGAGCTCAGCCCCGGCTGCCACCGCGACCAACCGGGCCGCAGCCGACGTTCGCAAGGAGGAGGGAAGTCCGTCCTTGTCCGCTCGGAGCACCACGGCGGCCAGCCCCATCTGCGATCGAAGGCCACTGGCCGATCCCACCAGGACCGACGACGACAGGGTGCGGAACAGGACCGGGTGGTGCCCACGGGGTCGGGGATGGTTCCTCATGTGCTCGATCTTTTCACCGCGGGACCTTCGACCGGACGCCGATACCGCGTAACCAGGTTTCTTCCTGCCGACTCGAATTTCTCTCGATTCTGTCTTGACGGTAGGATTATCGCAATATATCGTGACTTATTGAGAGCGGTCACCAAGACCCTCACCACACGAGAACCTGCCGAGGAGGCACCAATGCACGCACGACACCGATTTGAAGAGCCCTGGGACGACACCGATCGCCGGGGACCAGGGATCCGACCCGAGCGACTGCTGTTCGAGGCCGCGCTGCGGGGGCGGGGCCGAGGCCGCGGACGGGGTCACCCCGGAGCGGAATTCGGCCGCCATGGAGGGATGGGCGCCTTCGGCGGCCCGATGTTCGGCCGGGGCCCGAAGGTGGGCCGGGGCGATGTCCGGGCGGCCATCCTCGCCCTGCTGTCCGAGAAGCCGATGCACGGCTACCAGATCATCACCGAGCTCACCGAGCGCAGCGGCGGGGTCTGGCGTCCCAGTCCCGGTTCGGTCTATCCCACCCTCCAGTCGCTGGAGGACGAGGGCCTCATCATTGCCGACAAGGCGGAGGGTCGCCGGGTCTTCGACCTGACCGTCGAGGGTCTGAAGGTGGCCAAAGAGGCAGGGGACAGGCCGGCCCCATGGGAGGACGCGGCGCAGGACGCCGACCGCTCGCTGGTCGACCTGCGCAACCTGACCTTCCAGGTGGGCTCGGCCATCATGCAGGTGGCCCAAGCCGGGAGCGCCGAGCAGATCGCCACGGTGCACGGGATCCTGAACGACACCAGGCGCAAGATCTACCAGGTGCTGGCGGAAGACGCCCCCGACGAGACCGCCGGCGATGGCGCCTGATCCCAGCGCGCTGGACAAGAAGCGACGGGCCGCCGCTCATCTGGATCGTCCGGGTGAGCGGTGTTCCGCGCCACCGGGCAGCTGGGGGCCGGTGATCGACCACGCCCGCTGCGAGGGCAAGCGCGACTGCATCGTCGTCTGTCCCAACGACGTATTCGAGGTGCGCCGGATCGACGACGCCGATTTTGACGCCCTCGGCCTCGTGTCCCGGCTCAAGGTTCGGGCCCACGGCCGCCAGACCGCCTACACCCCCAACGCCGACAACTGCCGGGCCTGCGGGTTGTGCGTCGTGGCCTGCCCCGAGAACGCCATCCGGCTCACCGCGCCCGGCCTCGGGTAGCACCAACCATCCCGGGCGCCCGGGTCGGTATGGCTCAGGCGCCCTCGTAGTCGAAGCCGAGGTCCGGTGCGGTGAGCAGGGCCCGGAACGGCAGTCCCTCGGCCGCGGCCATGGCCTCGACCGTCCCGCCCCGATCGACCACGGCCACCAGCAGCACCGGCTCGGCCCCCGCGTCCCGGACGGCGTGGGCCGCCTCCAGCAGCGACGTGCCGCGGGTCACGGTGTCCTCGGTGATCACCACCCGGTCGCCAGGATCGAGGGCGCCGGCGATGCGGCCGCCACCGCCATGGTCCTTGGCCTCCTTGCGCACGCTGAAGGCGTTCAGCTTCACCCCCCGGGTGGCGGCCACACCAGCGGCCACGAAGGCCACCGGGTCGGCGCCCATAGTCAGGCCACCGATGGCGGTGGCGTCGGCGGGAATCACCGACAACACGGCGTCAGCCACCAGTAGCATGGCCTCGGGCCGGCACACGGTCTGCTTCGAGTCGATGAACCAGCTGCTCCGTCGACCCGACTTCAACACGAAGTCACCTCGCTTCACCGAATGGGCCAACAGGTGGGCCCGCAGATCGGCGAATTCGCTGGCGGGCAAAGCCCCGTTCTGGTCGGTGCTCAACTGTTCTCCTTCCACCGGTTCGCTCCGATCAGTTCCACTCCTCGAGGGCCGTCCTCCACCCGGCCCACCACCGCAGCCGACCGACCGGCGCCCTCCAGGGCGGCGAGGGCGGGGGCGACCGAGTCCGGGGCCACGACCAGGATCATGCCCAGACCGAGGTTGAAGACCCGGGCCATCTCCCCGTCGTCCACCGGGCCCAGACGTCGTATCTCGCCGAAGATCCGGGGGACGGGCCAGGCCCCCTGGTCCACCACGGCCCGGGTCCCCTCGGGCAGGACCCGGGGGAGGTTGCCCGGGATCCCGCCCCCGGTGATGTGGGACACGGCGTGCACCTCGGCCGCCGACAGTGCGGCCAGCACGGCCGGGGCGTAGAGCACCGACGGCACCAACAGCTCGTCGGCCACGGTGGTATCGGCCCCGGCCCACGCCCGGTCATCGAGGGAGAGGCCGGCCCGCTCCAGCAGTACGTGGCGGGCCAATGTGTAGCCGTTGGAGCGGAGGCCGGGTGAGGTGAGGCCGATCAGCACGTCGCCGTCCCGTACCCGCGACGACCCGAGGATGTCGTCCCGCTCCACCACCCCGACGGCGAAGCCGGCCAGGTCGAACTCGCCGGGCTCCATGACCCCGGGATGCTCGGCCATCTCCCCACCGAGGAGGGCGGCCCCCACCTCCCG